>Ga0190274_10000045_pt1 | contig 106411 bp, 110 predicted proteins | sample Popmic531T_FD_133002 | JGI IMG/M metagenome (GOLD analysis project Ga0190274, IMG submission 133002) | Populus adjacent soil microbial communities from riparian zone of Yellowstone River, Montana, USA - 531 T | ecosystem: Environmental > Terrestrial > Soil > Riparian zone | place: USA...
ATCCTGGCGCGGCACATGCGGCAGCGGGGCGAGGACGTCTTCTTCCTGACCGGGACCGACGAGCACGGGGAGCCGGTCGCGAACGCGGCGGAGCGCGAGGGGATCTCGCCGCAGGAGCTGGCCGATCGCAACGCGGCCAAGTTCGAAGCGCTGATGCCGATCATCGACGCGACCAACGACTTCTTCATCCGCACCTCGGACCCGCGCCACGCCGAGCAGGTGGCGACGATCATGCAGCGGGTCTACGACAACGGCTGGGTCGCCAAGGGGACCTACGAGGGCTGGTACTGCCCGCGCTGCGCCGACTTCAAAACCGAGCGCGAGCTGGGCCCGGGCAACACCTGCCCGATCCACGAGATCCCGCTCGAGCAGGAACGCGAGGAGAACTGGTTCTTCCGGCTCTCGGCCTTCCAGGGGCGGCTCGAAGAGCTGTACGAGGCCCAGCCGGACTTCGTCGTCCCGGACTTCCGCCGCAACGAGGCGGTCTCCTTCATCAAGCAGGGGCTCGAGGACGTCTCGCTCTCGCGACCGCAGCTGCAGTGGGGAATGCCGCTGCCCTGGGACCCCGAGCAGCGCATGTACGTCTGGTTCGACGCCCTCCTCAACTACTACACGGCGCTCAGGTTCGCCCGCGAGGGGGAGGACCTGAGCGAGCGCTACTGGCCGGCCGACCTGCACGTGATGGCCAAGGACATCCTCAAGTTCCACGCGGTGATCTGGCCCGCCCTGCTCTGGGCCGCCGACCTCGAGCCGCCGCGGCGGATGGCGATCCACGGCTTCCTCCTGATGGGGGAGAAAAAGATGTCGAAGTCGCTCGGCAACGTGCTCGACCCGTTCGCGGTGATCGAGCGCTTCGGCGCCGACGCGCTGCGCTTCTACCTCTTCCGCGAGGTCAGCTTCGGCGGCGACGGCTCGGTCTCCACCGGCGGCTTCGAGGCGCGCTACGAGGCCGAGCTCGCCAACGACTACGGCAACCTGGCGAGCCGGGTGCTGGCGATGGTCGAGCGCTACCGCGCCGGCACCGTCCCCGTCGGCGCCGTCGACGCAACCCTGGCCGAGGACTTCGAGGGCGCGGTCGGGCGCGTCCGCGACGAGCTCGACCGGGCCGAGCTGACCCAGGCGCTGGAGGAGATCTGGAAGCTGGTGCGGCGCCTCAACCGCTTCGTCGAGGAGAACCGCCCCTGGGACCTGGCCAAGGACGAGGCCGACCCGGAGCGCCTCGACGAGGTCCTCTACAACCTGGTCGAGGGCCTGCGGGTGACGACGCTGCTGCTCGTTCCCTACCTGCCGGCGACCAGCGAGACGCTGCTCGCCGCGCTGCGCGAAGAGGGCCGTGGCCTGGCTGAACTGGGCTCGCGGCCAGGCGGCCAGAGCGTCGAGCGCGTGCCGCAGCTCTTCCCGAAGATCGATTGAGCATCGCGCTGCGCCTTATGGTCGCCATAGCGACAATAAGGCGCAGCGATTCAGTCAGGCCGCGGCCAGCAACTCCGGGCTGATCTCTCCGGGCCGCGTCAGCCCGCAGAGCGCCATCGTCAGGTCGAGCTCGGCGAGGACCATCTTCAGCACCGCTTCGACCCCCTCCTGGCCGCCGAGCGCGAGGCCCCAGAGGTAGGGGCGGCCGAGGCAGACGGCGTCGGCCCCGAGGGCGAGCGCCTTCAGCACGTCGGCGCCGCCGCGGACGCCGCTGTCGAAGAGGACCGCGATGTCGCCGCCCACCGCTTCGGCGATCGGCTCCAAGGCGTCGAGCGAGGCGATCGCGCCGTCGACCTGGCGGCCGCCGTGGTTGGAGACGACGATCCCGTCGAGCCCGCGCCGCATCGCCTTGCGGGCGTCGTCGACGTGCTGGACGCCCTTGACGACGATCGGCAGAGAGGTCATCTCGCGCAGCGTCGCGAGGTCGTCCCAGGTCAGCGACGGGTTCGCCTGGATGCCGAGGAAATGGCCGGTGGCGCCACCCTGGTCCTCCTCCGGCGTCTTCTCCAGCGCGGCGCGGAAGACAGGGTCCTGGAAGTAGTTGCCGACCCCCTTTCCTTCGAGGAACGGCAGCCAGGCCTGCTGCAGGTCGCGCGGCTTCCAGCCGGGGATGAAGGTGTCGACAGTGACGACGATCGCGCCGTAGCCGGCCCGCTCGGCGCGCTCGACGAAGCTGCGGACCACGCCGGCGTCGTCGGCCCAGTAGAGCTGGAACCAGCGCGGCGCCTCGCCGCCCGCCGCGGCGATCTCCTCGAGCGTGAAGTGGGAGGCGGTGCTGGCGATCATCGGCACCCCGAGCGCGGCGGCGGCCCGCGCCGTGGCCAGTTCGCCCTCCTCGTGGACGACCCGCTGGACGCCGATCGGCGCCAGCAGCAGCGGCGCCGGCATCGTCGTCCCGAGCACCGTGGTCGAGAGGTCGCGCGCGGCGACGTCGCGCAACATCCGCGGCACGATCCGGCGGCGGCGGAACGCCTCGGCGTTGGCGCGGATCGTGTCCTCGCTGCCCGCCCCGGCGCCGACGTAGTTGGCGACCCGCGGTTCCATCGCTTCGACCGCGGCTCGCTCCAGCTCGGCGACCGAGACCGGGATCGCCGGCACCTCGCCGATCAAGCCGCGCATGTAGATCTCGCGGTAGTAGTCGGCGTGCTCGGCCATGCCGGGAGGCTAATCGCAGCGCGGCCGGGCCGTCGGTTGGGCGCCTGTTCTATTCATTCTGGGTACGGGACTTTCGACCAAACGATGGTTTGACTTGCTTTGAGCGATCGCGGCGGCGAGGTTGGCCGGGTGACCAGGGCCACCCCACGTCTCCGGTTCGCGGTCATCGCGCTGGCGGTCGGGCTTGCCCTGGTCCTCGGCGGCACCGCTTCCGCCAAGCCGCTGATCGGCAAGGACGGCAAGATCCACGCCTGCTATCGGGTCAAGGGCAAGCCGAGGAGCATGATTCGGGTCATACCGCTCGGCTTGGCGCTGGTCGTTCCCGACCTGCCCGGCGCGCTTCCCGACTACGCCTGCCCTTAGCCGGGCCGGCGCCGAACTATTCGGCGGCCGTCGGTGCGGGGGCGCCGGCGTCCGCCGAATAGGCTGCGGGAGCGCCGATGATCGACTCCCACACGCACCTCTTCCTCTGCGACGGATCCGAGGCGTACCTGGTCGCGGCGGCCCACGAGGCGGGGGTGGAGCGGATGCTCACGGTCGGCATGGAGGCGGAGAGCAACGCCGCGGCGCTCGCCGCCGCCGAGCGCCACGCGGCGGTCTTCGCGGCGGTCGGGCGGCACCCCCACGAGGCGGCCGGGTTCGACCGGGAGGCGATCGCCGAACTCACCCGCCTCGGCGCTAATCAGCGGGTGCGGGCGATCGGCGAGACCGGCCTCGACTTCTTCCGCGACTACGCCGACCGCGACGATCAGCGCCGCGCCTTCGCGGCCCAGATCGAGATCGCCCGCGAGCTCGACCTGCCGCTCGTGATCCACGCCCGCGACCCGGAGGACAGCAGCGAGGCGATCGACGAGATCTTCGCCACCCTCGACGCGAGCGCCGGCGGCCTGCCGGTGATCCTGCACTGCTTCGCGGCCCCGCAGCGGGTCGACGACGCCGCCGAGCGCGGCTGGTACTGCTCGTTCGCGGGCAACGTCACCTACCCGAAGGCCGAGGGGCTGCGCGAGGCCGCGGCGCGCCTCCCGGACCACCTCCTCCTGGTCGAGACCGACGCCCCTTACCTGACTCCCCAGGCGAAGCGCGGCGAGCGCAACGAGCCGGCCAACGCGGCCGTCACCGCCCGCTTCGTGGCGGAGCTGCGCGGCGTCTCCTACGAGGCGCTGGAGCGCACGATCGAGACCAACGCCCGCGAGCTGTTCGGCTGGTAGCCGTCTTGGTCCGGCTCGGGCAGAACTTCCTCGCCGATCCCAACCTGCTCGACGCGATCGTGCGCGACGCGGAGCTCGAGCCGGACGACGTCGTGCTGGAGGTCGGCGCCGGCGAAGGGGTGCTGACCGAGCGCCTGGCGGCGGCGGCTGCGCGGGTGCACACGGTGGAGATCGACCGCGGCCTCGAGGCGGCGCTGCGGCGGGTCTCCGGCCTGCCCAACGTGGAGCTGCACTGGGGGGATGCGATGAAGTTCGAGCTCGCCGCCCTCGATCCAGCGCCGAGCGCGATGGTCGCCAACCTTCCCTACGCGGTCGCGACGCCCTTGATCCTGCGCACGATCGAGCGACTGCCGTCGCTGCGGCGCTGGACCGTGATGGTCCAGCGCGAGATCGCCGACCGGCTGCGCGCGGGGCCCGGCAGTCGCACCTACGGCGGCCCCAGCGTGCTCGTCCAGCTCGCCTGCGAGGTGGAGCTGGTCCGCAGGGTCGACCCCGCCGTCTTCCGCCCGCGCCCCCGCGTCGACTCGGCGATCCTGCGGCTGCGGCGCACCGGACCCGCTGCGGACCCCGCCACCCGCGACCTCGTCCGGGCCGCCTTCGCCCATCGCCGCAAGTCGCTCGCCCGCTCGCTCGAGCACGGGGCGGCCGGCTCGCTCGGCGCGGCGCGCGCCGCCCTCGCCGAGCTCGGGCTGCCCGAGGACGCCCGGGCCGAGGCGCTTGCTCCGCACCAGTTCGCCGCCCTGTCCGCGAAGCTGCGCGGCTGATGCTCCTCCACGCCCCCGCCAAGCTCAACCTCTGCCTCTACCTCGGGCCGTCCCGCCCCGACGGCCTGCACGAGCTCTGCTCGCTGTTCGAGCCGTTGGCGCTGGCCGACCGGCTCGGGGTCTCCGAGGCCGAGGCCGACGAGGTCGTCTGCCCCGGGGTGGAGGGGGAGAACCTCGCCGCCCGGGCGCTGGCCGCGCTGCGCGAGCGGGGCTGGCAGGGCCCGCCGCTGCGGATCGAGATCGAGAAGCGGGTGCCGGTGGCGGCCGGGTTGGGCGGCGGCAGTGCCGACGCGGCGGCGGTCCTGCGCCTCGCGACCGGCGAGGTCGGCGATCTGCAGGGGCTGGCGGCGGAGCTGGGTGCCGACGTTCCCTCGCAGCTGCGCCCGGCGCTGGCCCTGGTCCGGGGTGCCGGCGAGCGGGTCGAGCCGCTGCCCGAGCCGGCGCCGCACGCGGCGGTGCTGCTGCCCGACGGCGGCGGGCTCGGCACCGCCGAGGTCTTCGACGCCGCCGACCGGCTCGGCCTCGGGCGCCCTGCCGAGGAGCTCGAGCGCCTCGCCGCCGAGCTGCGCCACGCGGCGGGCGACGGCGCCTCGCCGCTCGCCTATCCCGAGCTGCTGGTCAACGACCTTGAGCCGGCGGCCCGCTCGCTGCGCCCCGCGATCGGCAGCGCCCTCGACGCCCTGCGCGCCGCCGGCGCCCCGGTCGCCCTGCTCAGCGGCTCCGGCCCGACCGCGGTCGGGCTCTTCCCGGAGCTCGGCGCCGCGCGCGCCGCGGCGGTCGCGATCGACCGTGACGACGCGATCGTCTGCGAGGCTGGGACGGCGCCATGAGGATGCAGGGAGAGGGAGAGGGCGGCGAGGGCCGCAAACACCTGCTGATCGGGATCGCCCTCGCGGTCGTCGCGGTCGTCTACTACTTCGTCGGCCACGAGCTCGGCAGCCTCGACCTGCAGAACCTGCTGGAAGAGATCTCCGACACGCTCGGCGCCTGGACCTACCTGCTGGTCGGGGTCTTCGCCTTCGCCGAGACCGGCGCCTTCGTCGGCCTCGTCGTCCCCGGCGAGACGACGATGCTGCTGGGCGGCGCGGTGGCGGGTCAGGGGGCGATCGACATCTACCTGCTGATCGCGATCGCCTGGTTCGCGGCCTGGCTCGGCGACACGACCAGCTTCTTCGTCGGCCGCCGGCTCGGACGCGAGTTCGTCCTCCGCAACGGCCCCCGCGTCGGCATCACCCACGAGCGCTTCGAGAAAGTCGAGGACTACTTCTCCCGCCACGGCGGCAAGACGATCTTCATCGGCCGCTGGATCAGCCTCGTCCGCGCCCTCGCCCCGTTCATCGCGGGCAGCTCCGGCATGCAGTACCGCGCCTTCGTCCCCTTCAGCGTCCTCGGCACGGGGCTCTGGGCGAGCGCCCACATCCTGATCGGGTACTTCTTCTCGCGCAGCGTCGAGACGGGGGCGGAGTACGCCGGCAAAGGCGCCTTCCTGCTCGCCACCCTGATCGTCGTCGTCGGCGGCACGATCTTCCTCGTCCGCCGCTTCCGGGTGCCGGAGAACCGCGATGCGGCGGTGCGCTGGATGGACGGCCGGGTGGCGACGCGCTGGCTCGTCGCGCTCGGCCGCCGCTACCGGCCGCAGCTGCAGTTCCTCTGGGCGCGGGTCACGCCCGGCGGCACCTTCGGGCTCGAATTCACCACCCTGATGGCGACCCTCGCGGTCTCCCTCTTCGTCCTCGTCGCCTACGTCGTCGTGATCGGGCGCGAACCGGGGCCGACCCCCGGGGACGTGACCGCCTTCGACCTGGTCGAAGGGCTCCGGGCCGGGTGGCTGACCAGCGTCGCCAAGATCGTCAGCTTCCTCGGCTCGGGCGGGTTCGTCTGGGCGCTGACGGTGCTCTGCGCCGTGCTGCTCGCCGCGCGCCGCCGCTGGGCCGAGTTCGGCGTCCTGATCGCCGGGATGACGCTGACCTCGATCGGCTTCCACGAGATCAAGGACGCGGTCGACCGGCCGCGTCCCGACGGCGGCCTGGTCGACACCGCGGGCTCCTCGTTCCCCAGCGGCCACGCCGCCCACTCGGTCCTCTACCTCTGGATCGCGGTGACGATCGTGCTGCGCCTGCGGCCCGGGATCACCCGCAAAGCCGCAGTCGTGCTGGCGGGGCTGGCGCTCACCGCCCTGGTCGGGCTCTCCCGCGTCTACCTCGACGTCCACTACCTCAGCGACGTCAGCGGCGGCTGGGCGCTGGGCGCCGCCTGCTTCTCGTTCTGCGCCGCCGTCGGTCTGGTCATCTCCGGAGTGCGCCAGAATCCCGAACGATGACGCTGTATGCGCTGACCGAGCTCGCTCAGCAGTACGTGCTGTTCGGGGTCGCCGGGCTGATCTGCCTGGCCGCCTTCCTGGCCCTGATCCTCAGCCCGGCTCTGAGCGCCTACGGCCGCATCTGGGAGAAGGCCGCCGCCGGCCTGCTCTCGCTCTTCGTGCTCGCCGCCCTGCTGGTGATCGGGATCGTGATCGGGCTGGCGATCGTCTACTACTACACCGACATCGCCGAATTCATCAGCGGCAAATAGGTCCGCCACGGAGCCCGGCTGGGGATAATGCGCGGGTGCCGGCAACCTCGGAGGGGGCTGAAATCCCTGCAAAAGCTGAAGTTCCAGGGCTGCTCGACGCGCTTTCGGAGGCGGTCGAGTCGGGCGCCGGCCTGCCCGCGGTGGCGCGCGCAGCGGCGCGGCTGCTCGACGCCAGCGTCGCCCTGATCGACCGCTCCAGCGCCGTCCTCGCGGTCGCCGGGGCCTCGCCGGACCAGGAGCGGAAGCTGCTGGCGGGCGGCGAGGGCGTGACCGCGGTCGAGCTGCGGGTCGCCGACGCCGCGGTCGGCGAGCTGCGCTACCGGGCGAAGACGCCGCCGGACGCGGCGATCGCCCGCATGGTCACCACCCTGCTGGCCCTGGAGCTGGAGCGCTCGCGCTCGCCGGAGTGGGAGAACGAGGAGGTGGCGGGCGTCTTCGTCGGCGCGGTGCTCGGCCGCGAGGTGACCGACCGCGGCGACATCGTCGCCCGCGGCGCCGAGCTCGGCGCCGACCTCGACCGCGGCGCGGGCGTCGTCGTGCTGCGCGCCGCCCCCCGGGCCGCGCAGACGGGCGAGTGGCGCGAACGGGTGCTGACCCTGGCGATGCGGGCGCTGCGCTCGCTGGCGCCGGGCTCGCTGGCGAGGCCCGTCGACGGCGACGTCGCGGCCGAGATCGCCGCGATCGTCCCGGCCGAGGACGACGAGCGCCTCGCCCGCGCCGCCGCCGGGTTGGCCCGCGAGCTCGAAGACAGCCTCGCCGGGTTCCACCTGACGACCGGTCGCAGCCGCCGCTGCTCGGACCCGGTCGACCTCTACCGGGCCGGCAGCGAGGCGCGGCTGGCGGTCAACGTCGGCGAGGCCGAAGGCCTCTCGTTGCTGGCCTTCGAGGACACCGGCGCCTACCGGCTGCTGCTGCCGGCGATGAGCGAGGACCCGGGCGAGCTCGAACGCTTCTACGCGGAGACGATCGAGCCGCTGGTCGCCTACGACGAGCAGTACGAGACCGAGCTGGTCGCGACCGTCGAGGCCTACCTCGACAACGACGGCAACGTCGCCGCCACCGCCAAACAGCTCTTCACCCACCGTCACACGGTGCGCTACCGGCTGGAGCGGGTGAAGGAGCTCTGCGGGCACGATGTCTCCGCGACCGAGGGACGCGAGAAGCTCGGCCTCGGCCTCAAGGCGATGCGCGTGCTCGGCATCGCCTCGCCGCGCGGTCCGGCGCACGAGCCGGGCGCCAAGGCCGGCAAGGTGCCACGCGGAGCCGAGGACTAGCGGCGAGTTCCGGGGGGAGGGTTCGAACCCCCACTTCCAGGACCAAAACCTGGCGTGCTCCCAGCTACACCACCCCGGAATGGGGAACGGAGCCTAACGATCAGATACCCCGAACCGCGCTTTTTGGTCCTCAGGCGACCAAAAAGCTCCGTTCGTCCGAAGGAACGCCTAGGTTTGGCCCGTGGAGATCGGAGGAGCCTCACTGGATCCGCAAGTCCGCGCCGGGCTGGCCAGGACCTGGAAGGCCCTGATGGCGGTCGGGGTGCTGGCGATCCTCGTCGGCTGCATCGCGATCCTCGTACCGGCCGTCGCCTCGGTCGGAACGGCGATCTTCATCGGCTGGGTCCTGCTCATCGTCGGCGCCTTCATGATCGCCGCGGCTTTCTCGGCCGTCTCGGTCGGAACCCTGCTGCTGCGCCTGCTGTGGGCGGCATTGACCGTGATCGTCGGCCTCTGGCTGATCGTCGAGCCGCACAACGGCACGCTCACCCTGACCTTCGTCCTCGGGCTCTACTTCCTCTTCATGGGAGTCACCCGGATCGCCGTCGCCTTCCTCAGCCGCGGCCAGCCGAACGCCGGGCTGCTCGGGCTCAGCGGAATCGCCGGGCTCCTGATCGGCGTCCTCGTCCTCGTCGAGTTCCCCAGCTCCGCCGACTGGGCGATCGGCCTCCTGGTCGGCATCGACCTGATCTTCGCCGGCTGGACCCTCACCTCGATCGCTCTGGTCGGCAAAGACCTTTCGCGCAACGCCTGATTCGGCGCGGCGAGCCCGTCGGGCATACGATTTCAGGGTGACGCCACCCTTGGTCCTTGTGATGGCGGCCGGCGAGGGCACCCGTATGCGCTCATCGACGCCGAAGATGCTGCATCCCGTCTGCGGGCGTCCCCTGGTCGCCTGGCCGATCCTCGCGGCGCGCGAGGCGGGGGCGGGGCGGATCGCGGCGATCGTCTCGCCCGGCCACGACCTCTCGCCCGGCCTGCCGGACGGCGTTGAGACGGTCGAGCAGAGCATCGCCGACGGCACCGGCGGGGCGGTGCGGGCGGCGCTGCCGCTGATCGAACAGAGCGAGACCGTGCTGGTGCTCTCGGGCGACCACCCGTTGATCTCCGCGGCGATCGTCTCCGACTTCCTCGCCGCGCACGCGGCTGCGGGCGCCGCGGCGACGATGATGACCATCGAGCTCGACGATCCCGGCACCTACGGGCGTGTGGTGCGCGGCGCCGACCGCGCGATCGAGCGCGTCGTCGAGGCGAAAAAGGGCGGCGACGCCGGCGCCGAGGAGCTGGCGATCCGGGAGATCAACGCCGGGACCTACGCCTTCGACGCCGGTTTGCTTGCCACGGCCCTGGCTGGGCTGTCCAACGACAACGCCCAGGGCGAGTACTACCTGACCGACGTCTTCGCGGCGCTGCGCGAAGCCGGCCACTCCGTCGCCGGTCACCGGGCCGAGGACTTCGCGGTGACGATGGGGGTCAACAACCGGGTGGAGCTGGCCGCGGCGGAGACCGAGGGCCGGCGCCGAATCCTCGAGGCGCACATGCTGGCCGGGGTGACCGTCGTCGACCCCGGCTCGACCTGGGTCGACGCCAGCGTCGAGATCGAGGCCGACGCGCGGATCGAGCCGGGCACCAGCCTGCGCGGCGCGACCCGGGTCGGCGCCGCCGCCACGATCGGTCCGCTGACCACGCTCCTCGACAGCACGGTGGGCGCCGGCTCGGCGGTCCTCCACTCCTATCTGGTCGAGTGCGAGGTACGCGAGGGCTGCTCGGTCGGGCCCTTCGCCTACCTGCGCCCCGGCTCGCTGCTCGAGGACGGCGCCAAGGCCGGCACCTTCGTCGAGATCAAGAACTCACAGCTGGGAGAGGGAACGAAGGTTCCGCATCTCGCCTACGTCGGCGACGCCGAGATCGGCCCCGGCAGCAACCTCGGGGCCGGCACGATCACCGCCAACTACGACGGTTTCCGCAAGCACCGGACCGTAATCGGGCGGGACGCCCGCATCGGCGTTGACACGATGCTGATCGCCCCGGTAGAAGTCGGCGACTCCGCCTACACTGGCGCTGGCGCGGTGGTCAAGGACGACGTCCCGGACGGGGCGCTGGCCGTGAGCGAGAACGCGCAACGGAACATCGACGGATACGCGGCCGAGAAAGCCGCGCGGACGAAAGAGGACAAGGAGCCGTGAGCACGATCGAGGAGCGTCCCCAGGCGGCGACCCACATCCCCCACGACTACTCGAAGCGAATGATGGTCTTCGGCGGCCGCAGCTCGATGGATCTGGCCGCGAAAGTCGCCGGCAAGCTCGACCTCGACCTCGGCCAGGCGACCCTGACCACCTTCGCCAACGGCGAGGTCTACTGCCGCTACGAGGAGTCGATCCGCGGCGCCGACGTCTTCATCGTCCAGTCGACCTGCGCCAACGAGCGCGAAGGGATGACCCCGAACGACTCGCTGATCGAGCTGCTGACGATGATCGACGCCGCGCAGGGCGCCTCCGCGCACCGGATCATCGCCGTCATGCCCTGGTACGGCTACGCCCGCCAGGACAAGAAGTCGGCCCCGCGCGAGCCGATCTCGGCCCGCATCGTCGCCAAGTGCCTGGAGGGCGTCGGCGTCGACCGGGTCCTGACCATGGACCTCCACGCCGGCCAGGTTCAGGGCTTCTTCCACGTCCCGGTCGACCACATGACCGCGATGCCGATGCTGACCCAGTGGTTCGCCGACCAGTACCCGGCCGAGGACCTGGTGATCGTCAGCCCCGACGCCGGGCGGGTCAAGACGGCGCGCAACTTCGCCCGCCGCATCGGCACCCACTGGGCGGTGATGGAGAAGGAGCGCCCGGCCCAGCAGGTGGCCGAGATCGGCTACGTGGTCGGCGAGGTGGAGGGCAAGACCTCGGTCCTGGTCGACGACATGATCGACACCGCCGGCACCCTCTGCGCGGCCGCCCAGACCGTGCTCGACGAGGGCGCGGCGCGGGTGATCGCCTGCGCCACCCACGGCGTCTTCTCCGGCCCCGCCTACGAGCGGCTGGCGGACTCCGCGATCGAGCGGATCGTCGTCTCCGACACGCTGCCGCTGCGTCCCGGGGCTCCGGACAAGATCTCCGTGCTCTCGACCGCCGGCACCTTCGCCGACTCGATCCGGCGCATCTTCACCGACGACTCGGTCTCCGAGATCTTCGCCGGCGAGAACCAGCTCTTCTAGCTCCGGGAATGACGGTCGAGGCGCCCGGCAAGCTGCGGCTGGTCGGCCACAAGGGGGCCGACGCGATCGTCCCCGGCAACACCGTGGAGAGCTTTCGCGCCGCGGTCCAGGCCGGGGTCGACACGATCGAGCTCGACGTGCTCTGGCTGCGCGACGCCCACCTGCCGCTCGAGCAGCGGGCGCCCCTGGTCGTCGCGCACGACTGGGGCGACGCCGAGCGGCGCACCCCGCTGCGGTTGACCGAGGCGCTCGACGCCTTCCTCGCGCCGCCGCTCGACCGGGTCGAGATCGACCTCGACGTCAAGCTCCCCGGCAGGGAGGAGGAGCTGGTCGAGGCGCTGCGCGAGCGCGGCCTGACCGAGCGGGCAATGGTCTCGACGATGGAGCTCTACACGCTGGGCAGGATCGCCGAGCTGGCGCCGGAGCTGCGGCGCGGCTGGACCTATCCCAAGGTGACCAAGGACTGGACCTCGAGGCGCTGGGCGAAGGGCCCGATGGCCGCCGCCCTGGTCGCGATGCGCTACCGGCTGCCCGGCCTCGCCGCGCAGAAGCTGCCGCAGATGGGCGTCGAGGCGATGTGGGTGTACCACCCGCTTGTCAGCTCCCGCCTGGCCCGTATCTGCAGGCTGGCCGGGGTCGAGCTGATCGCCTGGACGGTCGACGACCCCGCGCGGATGCGGGCGCTCGTCGACGCCGGAGTCACCGGCCTCTGCTCGAACGACCCGCGGCTCTTCGCCCGACTCCGAGGTTGAGGGGTCTATAGACCCCCAAATCTCGGAGTCGCCGATCAGACGGTGCCGGGCGTCGCCGTCGGCGGGGCGTTACGGCCCTTCTTGATCTTGACCGCCGACTCCAGCTCCTCCCGGGTGAAGCCGCCGACGACCTCGCCGTCGAGCGCGTAGCGGTAGAGCGCGACGCCGAAGATGCCGCTGAGCGCGCGCGAGATCAGCATCGCGATCGCGATCGTCAGGGCGCCGACGATGACCAGCAGCGCGCCGAGGAAAGACGAGGAGGACCAGAGCACGACCCCGGCGACGATCAGGATCGCCGCCGGCAGCACGCCGAGCAGGAAGATGGCGGCCCCGATCGCGATGTTGCCGGTGATCTGCTGGCCCCAGCGCTCGCGGAACATCGAGGCCGAGCGCTTCAGCGTTTCGAACGGCCCGGTGCCCTCGATCGCGATCACCGGCACCGCCAGGAAGGTGACCAGGGACCAGGCCATCCCGACCAGGCGGGCGGCGATCTGGCCGAAGATCCCACCCTGGTTTTCGAGCAGGCCCATGAACACGCTGATCGCGGTCGAGACCGCCGCCCAGCCGAGGATCTGGCTGAACCGTTCGCGGGCGACCGCGAGGCCGTCGCCGACCGTGGCCTCCTGGCCGCGGAAGATCATGTCGGCGCAGGCGGCGAGGCCGACGCTGAAGTAGAAGCCGACGACGCTGAGCACGTAGACGCCGATCACCAGCAGCGGGATCGCGCCGGCCAGCGAGTCCTGGTCGAACAGGTAGAGGCCGGGACCGAGGGTGACGATCGCCAGAAGCGTCGTTGCGACCGCGCCGTAGAGCGGGAACCGGATCAGCTCCCGGTGACCGTTCAGGAGGGCCCAGCTTTTTTTGGTCAGCGCCCAACCGCGTTTGATCCGCCTCATCGTTCCTCCTCGGTAGTGACCCGGCCGTCAGGTGGTCTCGGCCAGGCCCGGCGTTCTCTTGATGCCTCTTTCCTCGAAGTACTCCCACTCCTGCTCGCCGAGCTCGGTTGCAGGCGGGTCTGCATAGACCCACTCGCGGAAGATCCGGTGCCAGTTGCGTTTCGCGCGCAGCTGCCCGAGCACGGCGACGACGCCGATTTCCATCCGCCGGCCCATCAGCTCCTCGGCCGGGATCGACTCGCGCCGCATCAGGTCGAAGTACTCCGAGCGCGGGTCGTTGGTCGACTCGATGATCTTTATCACCCGCTTCGGGGTGATCTCGATCTCGCGGTCCTCGATGTACCAGCCGCCGACCGCGCCCATGTGCTCCATCAGCCGCTCGGCGTCGAGCTTCGAGGGCTTCTTGACGAAGCCGAGGTCGTGCAGGGCCTGGCGGAAGGCCTCGGGGTCGTCGCGCGAGGCGGCGTCGAAGGCGCGCTGCTCGAGCACCAGCTGCTCGCGGTCGAGCTTCTTGGTCATACCGAAGTCGAGGAAGGCGACCCGCCCGTCCTCCATCAGCAGGTAGTTGCCGGGATGCGGGTCGGCGTTGAAGTGCTGCAGGTTGAACATCGAGCCGAGGCTGCCGCGGAAGACGATCTCGCCGAACCGGCTGCGCTCCTCGTGCGGCAGCTCTTTGATCGCTTCGAAGCCCGACCCCTCGACGAACTCGGTGACCAGGACCCGGCGCCGCGAGAGGCGGGTGACGACTTCCGGCACGTAGATGAAGGGGTGCTCGCGGTAGGCGCGGGCGAAGGAGCGCTGGTTCTGCGCCTCGTACTCGTAGTCGAGCTCCTCCATCACCCGCTCGCGGATCTCCGCCGCGATCGCCTTCGCGTCGAGGCCGGGGGCGAGGGCGCGGGCGAGGCGGACGATCGTGCCGGCGTTGCGCAGGTCGGCGTCGAGCGCCTCGGCGATCCCGGGGTACTGGATCTTGACCGCGACCCGGCGGCCGTCGAGCAGCTCGGCCCGGTGCACCTGGCCGATCGAGGCGGCGGCGAAGGCCTCGGTCTCGAACTCGGCGAAGAGCTCGGAGAGCGGCTCGCCGTCGTACTCCTCGTCGAGGACCTTCTCGACCTTCGCCCAGGGCATGGCCGGCGCGTCGGTGCGCAGTTTCGCGAGCTGCTCCTGGTAGATGTCGCGGTACTCCTCGGGGATGAACTCGGTGTCGATGAAGGAGGCGAACTGACCGAGCTTCATCGCCGCGCCCTTCATCTGACCGAGCGCGCCGACCATTTTCATCGCCGTCTCGAGGTGGCGCTGCTCGAGCCGCTCTTTGCCGGTCTCCTCGGAGCGGCCGACGTTGGCCGCCTTGGTGCCGGCGTAGCGAGCGCCCTGGACGCCGACGATCGAACCGAGCTTGGCCGAGCGGCGGACCCGGCCCTTTGGGATCTTCGACTCGTCGGCCACGTCGCAAGGTTGCCACACGATGTCCGCCACGGGCTGCCTTTCGCGCCGGTTCTCTATCCTCTCCCGTCCGATGGCAGCCGGACGTTCAACCCTCAAAGTCGCTCCCCGCGAGAAATTCGGCTCGCGCTCGTCACGTCGCCTGCGTGGCGAGGGGCTGGTTCCGGGCGTCGTCTACGCCGGCGGTTCCGAGGCGACCGCCTTCCAGGTCTCCGAACGCGACGTGCGGGCGATCATCGGCGAGGGCGCCGCTCTCTTCGACCTCGAGATCGACGGCGGCAAAGCCGTACCGGTGGTCGTCAAGGAGCAGCAGCTGCACCCGGTTCGCGGCAGCCTCCAGCACCTCGACCTGCAGGCGGTGAAACTCGACGAGAAGATCCAGGCCGAGGTCGCGATCGAGCTCGAGGGGGCCGAGACCGCGCCGGGCGTCAAAGGCGGCGGCGTGCTCGAGCACGTGACCCGCGAGATCACCGTCGAAGCGCTGCCCGCCGAGATTCCCGACCTTCTGATCGCCGACGTCGCGGCGATGGAGATCAACGACACCCTTCAGCTCTCCGCGATTGCCGCGCCCGACGGAGTCACCTTCGTCGCCGAGGACCCGGATGAGGTCACGATCGTCACCCTCTCGCCGCCGCGGGTCGAGGAAGAGCCCGAGCCGGAGGTCGAGGAGGAGACGGAGCTGGTCGGCGAGGGCGAGGGCGCCGAGGGCGAGGGCGAGGGCGCCGAGGGCGAGGGCGGCGGCGACTCGGGCGACTCCGGGGACTAGCCGCTGTCGCTGTTCCGCCGCTCTGACGGAGAAGGCGGTGAGGGGGGCGACCGTATCCTGATCGTCGGGCTGGGCAACCCCGGCGCCGAGTACTCCGGTACCCGCCACAACCTCGGCTACGAGGTTCTCGGCGAGCTGGCGCGGCGCTGGGACCTGCCGCGGGCGCGCGACAAGTTCCGCGGCCGCCTCGCCGAAGGGCGGGCGGGGCCGGGCGGCCCGCGGGTGGCGCTGCTGCAGCCGCTCACCTTCATGAACGAGTCCGGCAACTCGGTCGGGCCGGCGCGCGGCTCGCTCAAGGTGCCGCTCGACCGGGTGGTCGTCATCCACGACGAGATCGACCTCCCGTTCGGCGAGGTCCAGACGCGGATCGGCGGCGGCCTGGCCGGCCACAACGGCCTCAAGAGCCTCAAGCGCGGGCTCGGCGACGCCGAGTTCCGGCGGGTCCGGGTCGGGGTGGGTCGGCCCGACTCGACCGATCCCGAGGTCGTCTCCGCCTACGTGCTCGGCAGGTTCCGCGAGCCGAAGGCCGAGGTGGAGGCGCTCATCGCCGACGCCGCTCGCGAGACCGAGAACCTGGTCGAACGGCTAGGTTCCGGCGAATGAGCGAGGCGAACGGCGGCGGCGAGGCGAAGCAGCTGACCAGCTACACGGTCGACGAGCGGGGCGTGGCGCTGCTGCGCTTGGAGCGCGGCAAAGCCCGCAACGCGATCAACACCCGGATGCTCAACGAGATGCTCGGGCACCTTGCGGCTGCCCGCGATGACGGGAGCGTGCGGGTGCTGACGATCAGCTCGGCCGACCACATGGGGCTCTCGGCCGGCGCCGACGTGCGCGAGGAGATGGACGACGAGGCGAAGGTCGCCCGCATGCAGCTCTTCGCCGACCTCTACGACGAGATCGTCGCCTTCCCGAAGCCGACGGTCGCCGCCTGCCACGGCGACGTGGTCGGCGGCGGGGCCGAGATCGCGATCGCCTGCGACATGCGGGTCGGCGGCTCGAACCTGCGGATGCGCTTCCCGGGCGCGGCGCTCGGCGTTCCGGTCGGCCCGGCTCGCCTGGTCACCCTCTGCGGCCTCGCCGCCGCCAAGTACCTGCTGCTCAGCTCGCGGACGGTCGGCGCCGACGAGGCGCTGCGGCTGGGCCTGGTCAACCGGGTTGCCCCCGCCGCGGCGACCGAGGACTCGGCGCTGGAGCTGGCCGGCCAGGTCGCCGCCCACCCGCCCGAGGCGGTCGCCCGGCTGAAGCGGATGCTGCACGAGTGGGACGACGTCGTCGGCCGCTCCAAGGCCGAGGGCGTCGGCCAGGTCGAGTGGCAGCGCAGCGGCCCCGGCCTCCCGCAGCCCGACTGAGGGGCTAGGGTCGCCGCATGACATCGCAGCTCCGCGCGCTCCTTGCACTTCTCTCCGCCTCGGCTGCGCTGGCTTTTCCCGCGGTCGGTTCAGCGGCTGTTTACTATCCGGCCACTGGCGGCGGAGGCGGCGGGAATGGCGACAAAGCCCCCGGCGTCGTCTGCAATCCCTTGAAACCGGGGAAATGCTCTCCCGGCCCGGACACCAAGGCGCCGCAGACCGAGATCCTCCGGGGCCCGAAGGGGAGGGTCGGCAAAACGACCGTCAGGTTCGGGTTCAAATCGAATGAGAAAGGCTCGACCTTCCGCTGCAAGCTCGACCGCAAGCCCTACCGGGTCTGCAAATCGCCGAAGACCTACAAGAACCTGAAGCCGGGCAAGCACGTCTTCAAGGTCCGCGCCGTCGACAAGGCCGGCAACATCGATCCGACGGCCGCCAAGCGCAAATTCGTAATCCTCGGGTAACCGGCGCCCCTGGGGCCCCCCGGGGCCGCGGCGATCCATATCTAGACTCGCCCGAGTGAGTCTCAGGCCTCTCATAGAGATCGCCGCCGAGAACGAGCGCGTGCACGCGCTCGCCGGACGGGTGCGCGCGGCTGCGGACGGGGGGGAGGCGGCGACCGTCCGCACCTCGACGATGCTGAGGCCGCTGCTGCTGGCGGCGCTGCTCGAGGACGACCGCGGCCTGGCCGGGCGGCCGGCGCTGCTGGTCGCCGCCGACGATCGCTCCGCCCGCGACCTCGCCGCCGACCTGCGCGCCTACCTGGCGCCGCGGCGGGTCCGCCTCTACCCCTCGCGCGGGACCGGCTACGCCTCCCACGTCACCCCGCCGCCGCACCTGGTCGGCCTGCGGATCGACGCGCTCGACGCGCTCGGCCGCGAAGCCGACGCGGTCGTCGTCGCGAGCGCCACGGCCCTGGCCGAGGCGGTGCCCGACGCCTCGCTGCGGCCCGCCGGCTTCGCGATCGCCCAGGGTGAGGAGATAGAGCTGGGCGCGGTCGCGGAGGACCTCGTCGCGGCTGGCTACGAACGGGTCGAGCAGGTCGAGGAGCGCGGCCAGTTCGCGGTCCGCGGCGGCATCCTCGACGTCTATCCCGCCACCGAGGAGCGCGCGGTGCGGATCGAGCTGTTCGGCGATGAGGTCGACTCGATGCGCTGGTTCTCGACCTTCACCCAGCGCTCGCTGGGCGAGGCCGAGCGGGTCGAGCTGGCGCCGGCGGCCGAGCTCGACGCCGAGCACCGCGAGCTCGCCGAGCTGGCTGCCCTGGAAGCCGCCGAGGAGGGGGAGCAGCTCTCCAACCTGGCGGAGCTGCTCCCGCTCGAGCATTTCCGCCCGCCGCTCGACCTGGTGCCGGAGAGCGCCGCGGTCGTGCTCGCCGCCGCCGAGGAGATCGAGCCGGCGCTGCGCGACCACTGGGAGGACGCGACCACGGCGATGCACGCCGACGACGCCCAGCACCTCTACGTCGACGTCGCCGGGCCGCTGGCCGGGCGGGCCGCGCTCGCGCTGACCGGCGCCGGCGAGGACGACGAGGACGCCTTCCGGGCCGCCCGCGCCGAGTCGCCGGCCCGCAGCGTCAAGGAGGCCGAGGGCGAGCTGGAGAAACTCGTCCGTTCCGGCTACCGCACCGTCGTCGCCTTCGACGGCCGCGGCGAGGCCGAGCGCACCCGCTACGGCCTCGACCGGCTCGACGCCCGTCTCCTCGACGGCGGCCGGCTCTCGCCCGACCCCGGGCTCTGCTTCGCCGAGGCGCGCCTGCGCGAGGGCTTCGTCAGCCCCGAGCTGAAACTGGCGGTCTACCCGTTCCGCCGCCTCGTCCACCGCCGTCGCGCCGAGGAGCCGGCGCCGGGCGCCGGGCGCGGCCGGCTCGCCTTCAGCGAACTGCGGGTCGGCGACCACGTCGTCCACGAGGACCACGGGGTCGCCCGCTTCGCGGGTTTCGAGACGCGCGAGGTCGGCGGCGTCACCCGCGACTACCTCTACCTCGAATACAAGGGCGAGGACCGCGTCTACGTTCCCACCGACCACCTGGCGAAGCTGAGCCGCTACGTCGGCGCCGGCGGCGAACCGTCGCTCTCGGCGCTGGGCGGCAAACGCTGGCAGAACATGAAGGCGCGGGCGCGCAAGGCGGCCGGGGCCCTGGCCGGCGAGCTGCTCAACCTCTACGCGGAGCGCCGCTCCCGCAAAGGCCATACCTTCGCCCCGGACGGCGAGTGGCAGATCCAGATGGAGCAGGCCTTCCCCTACCGGGAGACCGCCGACCAGCTGGAAGCGATCGAGGCGGTCAAGGGCGACATGGAATCGGAGCGGCCGATGGACCGGCTGGTCTGCGGCGACGTCGGCTTCGGGAAGACCGAGGTCGCCCTGCGCGCCGCGGTCAAGGCCACCGCCGACGGCAGGCAGGTGATGGTCCTGGTCCCGACCACGATCCTCGCCCAGCAGCATTTCGGGACCTTCCGCGAGCGGCTCGCCGACCTGCCCTTCCGGGTCGAGGGCGTCTCGCGGCTGCGCCCCGCCGCCGAGGTGAAAGCCGTGTTGAAGGACTTCGAGGCGGGCAAGGTCGACATCCTGATCGGCACCCACCGGCTGCTCTCGCGCGACGTCCGCGCCAAGGAGCTGGGCCTCGTCGTGGTCGACGAGGAGCAGCGCTTCGGGGTCAAGCAGAAGGAGCTGCTGCGGCAGCTGAAGCTGAAGGTGGACGTGCTGGCGCTCTCGGCGACGCCGATCCCGCGCACCCTGCAGATGAGCCTGGCCGGCCTGCGCGACATCTCGGTGATCGAGACGGCGCCCGAGGGTCGCCGCCCGGTCCGCACCTATGTCGGCCCCTACGACGAGGACCTGGTGCGCAAGGCGATCGAGCGCGAGCGGGAGCGCAAGGGCCAGGCCTTCGTCCTGCACAACCGGATCGACTCGCTGCCCGAGGTGACCGAGCGCCTGCGAGCGCTCGTCCCCGGCGCCCGCTTCGCCGAAGCGCACGGGCAGATGGACGAGCGCCGGCTGGAGGAGACGATGCTGGCTTTCCTGCGCGGCGAGGCCGACTGCCTGGTGACGACGACGATCATCGAGTCCGGGCTCGACATTCCCACCGCCAACACGCTGATCGTCGAGCGGGCCGATCAGCTCGGGCTCTCGCAGGCCTACCAGATCCGTGGCCGGGTCGGGCGCTCGCGCGAGCGCGCCTTCGCCTACCTGCTCTATCCCTCGGCCGAGGCGCTGACCGAGGAGGCGGCGGCGCGCCTCTCGACCCTCGCCGACCACACCGAGCTCGGTTCCGGCTTCCGGATCGCGATGCGCGACCTCGACATCCGCGGCGCCGGCAACCTGCTCGGCGACGAGCAGTCCGGTCACGTCGCCGCGGTCGGCTTCGAGCTCTACTGCCAGATGATCGACGAGGCGGTGGCCGAGGCCGGCGAGGCCGGCGAGGCGGCGGAGCGCGAGGAGGCGCCGGAGCCGGTCCGGCTCGACGTCCCGGTCGACGCCTACCTGCCGGCTTCCTACGTCCCGTTCGAGGCGGCCAAGATCGACATCCACCGCCGCATCGTCGCGGCGCGCGAACCGGGCCAGCTGCGGGCGATCCGCGACGAGCTCGACGATCGCTTCGGGCCGTTGCCGCCGCAGGCGGAGAACCTGCTGAAGCTGCAGCAGGCGCGGATCGAGCTCGGCTTGGCGGGGGCGCGCAGCGTCGAGTTCCGCGGCGGCCGGCTCAGCGTCAGCGGCGTCGAGCTGGGCTCCGAGCAGGCGGGCGCGCTGGCCGAGCGGGTGGAGGGGGCGCTGTACGAATGGCGCGAGCAGACGGCGGCGGTACGGGTCCCCGGCGACCCCGAGGAACGCTTGAAAGCCGTGCTGGCGCTGGCCACGGGACTGCGCGAGGCGCGGCGAGCCGGCCAGCCGGCTGCCGCCTGAGCCTCGCGTTAAGCCCGGCGTTAGGCGATTTGACTATGCTGCCGACTTCGTGGGAGCGAAAAAGGGGCAGACTAAGAAGCCGGCTGCCGCGGCTGGCCCTCAGCGAGCGGCGCTGATTGTTTTCGGGGCGATCCTGATCGTCCTCGTCGCCGGCTTCGCCATCGCGCAGGGAATCGGAGCGCCCAGCGTGCCCTCCGGGGACGTGGCTCTGGTCGAGAGCGTTCCCGACGAGATCGCCACGATCAGCGAAGCCGACTTCAGGCGCGCCCTGCTCCAGCAGGTGGCCCAGGGCGGTCTGAAAAAAGCGCCGAAACCGGGCGAGAAAAAATACGAAGAACTGAAGGAAGCGGCGCTGGGAGAACTGCTCGACACGATCTGGCTTCAGGGGCAGGCGGAAGAACTCGGGATCGAAGTCACGCCGAAACAGATCGAAACCGAACTCGAGCAGATCAAAAAACAGAACTTCAAAACCGACGCCGAATACCAGAAATTCCTCAAAACCTCGCGCTTCACCGAAGAGGACGTCTTCGAGCGGGTGAGGCTGCAGCTGCTCAGCGAACAGATCCAAGAACAAGTGACCAACCAGACCCCGCCGGCGAGCAGCGAGAAAGTCGAGAACTTCTACGAGACCGAACGCGAGACCCAGTTCACGGAACCGGCCAGCCGCGAAGCCCGCGTGATCGTCAACAAAGACGAGGCCAAGATCGAAGACGCCAAGTCGCAGCTGGAAAAGGACAACTCGCCCGCCAGCTGGGAAAAAATCGCCGCCGAAGTATCCGAAGACCCGAACACGAAAAGCAAAGGCGGCCTGCAGGCCGGTCTGACCGAAGAACTCCTGCAGAGCCAGCCGGAGCTTTCCACCGCGATCTTCGACAACACCGCCGGAGCGCTCGTCGGGCCGATCCCCGCGGCGGGCAAATTCTTCCTCACCGAAGTCGTGAAACTCAAAGCGGCGAAAACGCAGAGCCTGAAAGAAGTGGAAGCCCAGATCAAAAGCCAGCTCTCCCAGCAGCTGCAGCAGGAATTCTTCTCCGAATTCGTCGCCGACTACCAGGGCAGGTGGGTGTCGCGGACGATCTGCGCGGACGGCTACGAGATCGAAAAATGCTCCAACTTCATCGGCTCCGGTCATCCCTCCAGCGCCCCGGCGGCCTGCTACGAAGCCGATCCGAAAGGCGGTCTGCCGAAAGACTGTCCGGCCCCCGTCCAGCAGGTCGCGCCGGCTGTCCCGGGCAGCGTCACCGAAGCCAACCCACAGGGCGAACGGCTCCCGCAGCGGCCGCGACCCGAGGGTCTCAAAGAAGGCGCGCCGGAAGTCGGCCTGCCCGGCGGTGCCGCTCCGCCACCGGTCGTCGAATAGGCGCCACGGCTCGGCGGAGCCGACCGCCGACGGTGAATAGACTGCCCGGCCCGTGAGCGTCATCTCCTCCATTCACGCGCGCCAGATCCTCGACTCGCGCGGCAACCCGACCGTCGAGGTGGAAGTCGTGCTCGAGTCCGGGGCGCGGGGCGCGGCCGCCGTACCCTCCGGCGCCTCGACCGGCGAGTTCGAGGCGGTCGAGCTGCGCGACGGGGGTGCCGCCTGGGCCGGCAAGGGCGTCTCGCGGGCCGTCGCCAACGTCAACGACGAGATCGCACCGGCGCTGGTCGGCGCCCGCGCCTCCGAGCAGGGCGCCCTCGACCGGACGATGATCGAGCTCGACGGGACGCCGAACAAGGGCAGGCTCGGCGCCAACGCGATCCTCGGCGTCTCGCTGGCCGCGGCGAAGGCCGCTGCCGCGGATTCCGGCCAGCCGCTGTACCGCTACTTGGCCGAGCTCTACGGCGGCGGCGAGCCGCGGCTGTTGCCGGTGCCGATGATGAACGTCCTCAACGGGGGCGCCCACGCCGACAACTCGGTCGACTTCCAGGAGTTCATGATCGTCCCGGCCGGTGCTTCCAGCTTCTCCGAGTGCCTGCGGATCGGCACCGAGGTCTTCCACGCCCTGAAGCGGTCGCTCGCTTCGGGGGGCCTGTCGACCGCCGGCGGTGACGAGGGCGGTTTCGCGCCCGACCTCGACTCGAACGAGGCGGCGCTGCAGGCGGTGCTCGCCGGTGTCGAGGCGGCCGGCTACGACGCCGGCTCCGACGTCTTCATCGCGCTGGACCCCGCGACCAGCGAGGTCTTCGAGAACGGCGCCTACGCGCTGCGGCACGAGGGGCGGACCCTTTCGCCCGAGGAGATGGTCGGTTACTGGGAGGGCGCCTGCTCGCGCTACCCGATCGTCTCGATCGAGGACGGGATGGACGAGGAGGACTGGGACGGCTGGAAGCTCCTCACCGAGCGGCTCGGCGAGCGCGTGCAGCTGGTCGGCGACGACCTCTTCGTCACCAACCCCGAGCGCCTGCGCCGCGGCATCGAGCTCGGCGTGGGCAACTCGATCCTCGTCAAGGTCAACCAGATCGGCACCCTCACCGAGACGCTGGAGGCGATTCGCATGGCCCGCGAGGCGGGCTACACCGCCGTGATCTCCCACCGTTCGGGGGAGACCGAGGACACGACGATCGCCGATCTCGCCGTCGCGACCGGGGCCGGCCAGATCAAGACCGGAGCCCCTTCGCGCTCGGACCGGGTGGCGAAGTACAACCGCCTGCTGCGGATCGAGGAGGAGCTTGGAGACGCGGCAGAGTTCCCGGGCTTGAACCCTTTTGTTCAGCGTCGCTCGTAAATGAAGGAATGCGAAGCCCGGCCGCAAAGGACCGGGCATGGCAGCACGCGCCAAGGCCGGCCGCACGGCGACGAAGCCGCGCCGCCGCCCCGCCGCGCGGCGCAGACCGGCGGCGCGCCGCGGCGCCAGCCGGGTCAACTGGGACCGCGTCGGGCGGGTCGCGCTGACCCTCGTTCTCGCCGCCGTTCTCTACTCGTACCTCAACCCGGCGATCGACTTCGTGAAGACCTACACGGCGACCACCGCCGCCAAAGCGGAGCTGCACGAGCTGCAGGACGAAAACACCCGTCTCCACAAACGGATCCAGTCGGCCGACGAGGAGATCGTGATCGAGCGGATGGCGCGTGGGCAGGGCATGGTCGTCGAAGGGGAGACGCCCGTCGTCGTCCGCGGGCTCGGCGGCTGACCCGGGCCAGCGGCCCTCCTCATGCTTAGCCTCGGCTCCTACCTCCTGGGGGTCGTGCAGGTGGCGATACTCGTCGGTGCGCTCGGGTTCAGCGCTTACCGGCTGAGGGAGCGGCTGCTGCCCGGGTGGGACGGGGCGCCGGCGCGGTTGGTCGAGGGCGTCGTCGGTGTTGCGCTGCTGATCTGGATCTCGGAGGTTCTCGGGGCGTTCGGGCTGTTTTACGCCGGGACGGTGATTGGTGCCAGCGTCCTGGTGGCAGGGACGAGCGCGCTCAGGCCGGCGGGTCCTGTCGCGGCGGGCACCCCCACGGTGCTCGGCGCTGGACGCGCCTCCGCGCCGCGGGGGTCCCCCCCCGCCACGCCACCCGCCGGAGAGAGCTTCTGGTCGCTGCTGGTGATGGTGGGCGTCATCTCTCTGGTCGTAGGCCATTGGGCGCTGACGACCAAGCACGCCTTGGACCGGGGCATCTTCAATTTCGACAGTCTCTGGTACCACCTGCCGTTCTCCGTCGAGATGGTGCAGAGCCATTCGGTGACGGGGATGCACTACGTGGACACGGTGTTCACCAATTGGTTCTACCCGCAGAATTCAGAGGTTCTGCACGCGGTGGGGATGCTGCTGACGGGGCGGGATACGCCGTCGTTGTTCCTGAATTACGGATGGCTGGCGGTCGTCTTTTTGGCTGCTTGGTGCATTGGGCGGCCGTACGGGCGCGGGTCGCTGTGCGTGGTTGCCGTGGCCATGCTGCTCGAGGCGCATGTGTTGGTCGTGCGGGAGCCGGCTGCCGGGAAGAACGATTTGATGGCGGCGGGGCTGTTGCTGGCGGCTGTCGCGATCCTCGTCACCGCCTGGAACCTGCGTCGGGAGGCCGGGGGGGAGGCTCGGAACGGCTCGCTGCCGGTCGGGTGGCCGATCGCGGCTGCCGGGCTTGCCGTGGGGCTGGCGGCGGGGACGAAGGTGACGGCCTTGGCGATGGCCGGGGCGCTGAGCGTGGCGGTGATCGTGCTGGCGCCGGTGGGGAGGCGCTGGGCGGCGGCGGGGTGGTGGTTCGTGCCGGCTCTGCTCGGCGGCGGCTACTGGTACCTGCGCAATCTCGTCGTGGCCGGCAACCCGCTGCCGGCGGTCGAGAGCCTCGGGCCGATCTCGCTGCCGCATCCGGAGCGCCTGCAGATCGGCCGGCCGGACTTCAGCATCGCCCATTACGCAACCGACACCGGTGTCTGGCGCGAGTACTTCGCGCCCGGCCTGCACGACGGTTTCGGGGCCCTTTGGCCGCTGCTCCTCGCGGGCGCGATCGTGGCGGCGCTGGTGGCGCTGCTCCGGGGGCGCGACCGGATGATCCGGGCGATCGGCGGCGTCGCCCTGTTCGGGTTCCTCGCGTACCTCTTCACGCCGCTCAGCGCCGCCGGCGCCGAGGGCGCGCCGGAGGCCTTCCGGATCAACATTCGCTACATCTACGGCGCTCTGCTCGCCGGCCTCGTCCTGGTGCCGCTGCCACGTGCCTTCGACGCCGGGCGGCGCCGCTGGTGGCTGCTGGGGGCGCTCGTGGCGATCCTCCTGGTCACCGACCGCGCCGACGCGGTCGTGCGCGACCCCGGTCGCGGCTTCGCCCTGCTCGTCGTCGTGCTGGCCGTCGTGGTCCCCACCGCCCTCCTGCTGGCCCGGGGCCGCGGCGCCGGCCGCGGCATCGTCCTCGGCGGCTTCGCCGCCCTCGCGCTGACGATCGTCGCGGTCGGCTACCCGGTTCAGCGCCATTACCTCGACGAGCGCTTCCGCAACGAGGTCGCCGCCGAAAGCATCCCCGGCATGAACCTCGACTCCGCCTACCGCTGGGCGCGCGGCGTCGAGGACGCCCGCATCGGCCTGGCCGGGACCACCTCGGGCTTCGCGCGCTACGGCTTCTACGGCACCGACCTCTCCAACCGGGTCGTCTACCTGGGGGAGAAGGGCCAGCACGGTGCCTTCAACGCGATCCCGACCTGCGCCGCCTTCCGCGCCGCGCTCAACGCCGCCGACCTCGACTACCTCGTCACGGCGCCGCTGCTCAACTTCATCGACCCCGACGAGCCCATCGCCTCGCCGGAGGCCCGCTGGCTGCGCGGCGAGCGAGCCGTCGTCCCATTGCGGCGCAGCGGCCCGGTCACCGTCTGGGAGGTGCGCGGCGAGCTCGACCCGGCCGGCTGCGGTCCCGGCAACGCCCCGCTTCGCGGGATCCCGGACTCCGACGGTGGGTAACCTCGTCGGGGTGAGCTATCCGCTCGAGAACGCGCTGTTCCAGTGGGAGGAGGGCTGGCGGCGCCTGCAGGCCGTCGAGGAGCTGCGGGCACGGCGCCTCGCCGACCGCGTCGTCGAGGCAATCCGCGAGGAGCTGCGGCGGCGGATCGGGCCGACCTTCACGGCGGCGGAGCTGGCCGACCTCTACGGGCGCGGCACCGACTGGTGCCTGCAGGTCGCGATCGACGTGGCGCCCGCCATGGAGGGCGATGCGCAGTCGCTGGCCGATGCGGCCTTCTGGATTTACCTGCGCGGTGCCGGCGATTTCGCCGGCGGCAGGCAGCTGGTTCGCTGAGCTACTCGTCTGAGTCCGGGTCGGACTCCGCGTCCGACTCATTGCGCTCGAGCTCGGGTGCCCCGGCGCGGCGGATGACGATCTGGTCGGCGTCGATCCGCACGGTCACCTCGCGTTTGCCCGCCCAGTGCTCGGCGTAGACCGGGTTGTCCTTCACAGAGGCGTCGAGCCAGAGCCCGTAACCCTCGTCTTCGCCGTGGTCGAAGGTCGCCTCGATGTCTTTGCGGCGCCCGCGCCCGCCGCGGCGGCCACGACGGCGCCGGCGTTTGGGCCGCGAGGCGCCAGACGAGGCGCGGTCGGGGTCCTCGCCGGTTCCCTCGTCGTCCCCGTCGCCATCCTCGTCCTCGTCCTCGTCCTCGTCGACCTCCACCTCGTCCTCGGCCGCGGCCTCGATCTCCGCTTCGATCTCGTCGCGAAGGTCGATTTCGCTGGAGCCGGCGTTCTCGTCGTCGGGCGAGAGGTCGTACTGCTTGCGGAACTCGCGCAGCTCCGTCGCGGTGATTTCGAGCTGGTGGGCGATCCAGGCGTCGGTGCGCCCCTGGTGCACCCAGGCGCGGATCTGGTTCAGCTGTGGCTTCAGTGAGCGTCGGGCCATCGGCGCGCGAGTCTATTCAACGGGGAGGGTCGTTCGCGGAGCGCCAAGTCGATCTAGGCCATCAAGAAGGCGAGCGCCTCGAACATGGCGACGACGACGACGATCACGGTCACCGTCAGGCAGACCGCGAGGACGCTGAACCGGACCTTGCCGTGCTGCTCGGTGCGGGTGATTTTCCGCGCGCGGGACCGGTTCGCGGCGCGCCTGCGCAACTGCTCGCGGCGCCGGCGCTCCAGGGTGGTCTCCTGCTCGAAGGCCGTCTCGAACTGGGAGATGCTCTGTCGCATTCTCATAAGTTGTGGCCCGAGGGCCGCCGGGCACCGTAGCAAAGCCGCAACGGATGTTTCACGGCGGGCAGGCGCCCCAGAGGCCGCGGCCGGCCCGTGCCGCCCGCAGCTCCAAGCGGCCGAAGCGCTCGCTGTAGCGGGTGTTGGGCGGGATCGCGAGGGTCCGCGCCAGCCCCCTGCGCAACAGCTCGGCGTTGAGGAACCTGTGACCGATGTACGCGTAGGCGAGCAGGCGCCCGTAGACGTCGCGGCGCTCGGCGCCGAGTACGAGCCGCACCCGGCGCCCACCGAACTCACGATGGGCGTACCCGGATGCCTGCGGTCCGAAGCACTGCACCGGCTCGCCCGGCTTCACCGTCTCCGGCGTGTCGACCCCGATCAGGCGCACGTCCTCGACCCCGCCCCCGATCCGCGCCTCGAAGGTGTCGCCGTCGACGACCCGGGTCACCACGGCGCGAGCTTGCGCCGGTGGCGTCGCCTCCTCCCCTTCCCAGGGTCGGAGCAGGAGGAACGCGACGACGGCGATCAGCAGCAGGCTGCCGACCCCGCTTCTCGACACCTACGGCGTGCGGCGCACGTTGGCGAGCAGGGTCTCCTTGATCTGCTCGATGACCGCCAGCGCCTCGCTCCACTCGCGCTGCCAGACGTTGCGGCCGAAGATCACGCCCGAGCCGCCGGCCTCCATCACCTCGCGGGTGTTCTGCAGGACGGTCTCGTCGTCGACCCTGGAGCCGCCGGAGAGGACGACCAGCGCCCGGCCCGCCGACTCCACGCACTGGCGGATCGCCTCGGTCTGGTCAACCTCCATCTCGTTGTAGGGAGCCTGGGAGTCCTTGTCCTTGGAGGAGTCGACCTTCGGCATGTTGAGCTTGACCACGTCGGCGCCCATCTCCATCGCCAGCCGAGCCGCGTAGTCGATCGCGTAGAAGGAGTTGGGGCCGCCCTTGGCGTCGACCGCTTCGCCGCGCGGGTAGGACCAGATCACCAGCGGCATCCCGAAGCGGTCGCAGTCCTGGCGCACCTGGCGCAGCTGCGCCAGGTCCTCGTCCTGGCGCGGCGAGCCGACGTAGAGCGTGTAGCCGACCGCGTCGGCGCCGAGTCGCACCGCGTCCTCAACGCTCGCGTTGCAGCTGGAGAAGGCCTTGGCCGAGGAGGGGATGTCGGTCTTGCCGTTGACCTTGAGGATCAGCGGCACCCGGCCCGCGTAGTCGGGGTAGTACTTCTCGGCCATCCCGATCTGGCAGGCGAGTGCCGAGTAACCGGCCTCGGCGGCGAGGCGGAACTGGTAGTCGGGGTCCTTCGAGGCGGGGTTGGGGAAGAAGTCGCGCGGACCGTGCTCGATCCCCTGGTCGATCGGCAGCAGCATCAGGGTTCCGTGGCCGGGGCCGAACTCGAACAGCAGTCGGTGCAGGCGGGCGCGTTTACCCGGCGGCAGGGTCGCGAGCAGGGATTTCTGCTCGGTCAGGCTCTTCAGCTCCACGTAAATTCCTCCTCGAAGACGGGTGTCCCTGAAGTATGTCACCGGGAGGGGTTGCCGGGAGGGGCGCGGAGCCCCTTCAGAGGGGGCTATTCTCGGTAGACCATGAGCGAGACTGAGCTCAGCGTCATCTGCAAGAACTGTGGCTCGGAGGTCAGTCCGTACGTAACCGAGTGCCCCTACTGCGGCACCCGTCTGCGCAAGCGGGCACCGAAGCTGGAGCGGCGGGGCGACGGCCTCGAGGCGAAGCCGTCCCGGCGCCGCCGACGGCTGCGTCGCCCCGGCCCGCACGCGCCGCGCTCGCTGGTTCCCTACGCGGTTCTCACCTTCATTCTCGGCTCGGCGGCGATCCTGCTGCTCCACACGGCGAGCGGCAACTCGCTGGCGACCTACGGCGGCCTGATCGTCCCGCTCGAGGACGACTGGTGGCGCCACCTCACCGCCCCCTTCGTATACGAGGACGTCGGGTACCTGTTCGTGGTCGCGCTCGGCCTGGCGATCTTCGGAACCGGGGTCGAGCGACGCCTTGGCACGATCCCGACCGCGCTGCTGCTGGTCGCCTGCGGGGCGCTGGGGATGTTCGCGGCGAGCACCGTCGCCGACGCCCGCGGGAACCTCGAGGTGATCGCCGGGGGCAACGGGATGGCGCTGGGCGCCCTAGCCGCCTGGTTCATCCTGCGCCGCGCCGAGGTCCGGGACGCGATCGACGACGAGTACGACAGGATCGGGGTCGCGGTGGCGGCAGCGGTCCTGCTCGCCCTGCCGCTGGTCGTCCCGAGCGCCGATTTCCTCGGTGGGCTGGTCGGTGGCGCGGTCGGGGCCCTCGCCGGTATGGCGGCGGCCGTGCTCCGCCCCGCCGACTGACCCCTTGTGACCCCTTGTCTTTTGTAACCCAGAGGGTGACAAAAGACATAGGGCTAAGCTGGGGCCGTGCCCGACGAGAGGCAGTTGGAGGCGGCGATCGAGCGTCTGCGCGACCCGCAGCGCTTCTCCGAGGCGGAGCGGGTGGTCGCACGCGCCGCGCCGCAGCTGCAGAAGGTCCTCGCCGGCGCGATGGCGGAGGGCGGCTGGTTCGGCGAGCCGCACGAGGCGGAGACGCTGAAGGCGGCCACCGTCCCGGACCCGGACGAGCGGATCGCCGCAGTCCGCGCCCTGCTGGCCGAGGAGGCGCGGATGGGGATGATGGTCGGCGTCGCCGTCGGCTGGGCACTGAAGGAAGAGATGATCAACACCAGTCAGACCACCGACCCGGAGGGGGAGAGCTGAGTATGGAGATCAAGTTTCACGGCCAGTCGTGCTTCGAGCTGAGCGGCGAGGGCGTCAACGTCCTGGTCGACCCGTTCCTGAAGCCCAACAACCCGGCTGCCGTCCACACCGCCGAGGAAGTGGAGCCGACCCACATCGCGATCTCCCATGGCCACGCCGACCACATGGCCGACGCCGTCCCGGTCGCCAAGCGGACCGGCGCCCACTGCATCGGGATCGTCGAGCTCGCCGAATGGCTGAAAGGGCAGGGCGTCGACGCGATCAGCGACCCGAACTTCGGCGGCACGGTCGAGTTCGACTGGGGCCACGTCCGCATCGTGCCCGCCTGGCACACCAACACCCTGCCCGGCTCCGCTGACGCCCCGTTCAGCGCCGAGCACGGGATCGTCCTCGGCCCGCCCGCCGGCCTGGTGATCAAGATCGGTGAGACGACCGTCTACCACGCGGGCGACACCTGCCTGTTCAGCGACATGAAGCTGATCGCGCAGCGCAGCGACATCGACGTCTTCCTGGTCCCGATCGGCGGCCACTACACGATGGACCGCCACGACGCGGTCCTCGCCTGCGAGTTCGTCGGCGCCCCGACCGTGATCCCGATGCACTTCAACACCTTCCCGCCGATCGAGACCGACGCCGAGGCCTTCAAGGCCGACGTCGAGGCCCAGACCTCCTCCAAGGTCATGATCCTCGAGCCGGGGCAGACCCACTCGGTCTGAGCCGGGCAGACGTTTCAGGGAAGCCGGTAGAGGCCGTTCTCGTTGACTATCTCCTTGCCGTCGACGAGGACGGCGAGGTGGTAGTTGACGACCGAGATCGGCGCGTCCCCCGCCAGCCCCGCCCGCAGGTCCACGCTGCTCAGCGGACCGCCGCGCAGCAGGTGGAGCAGGGCCCGCCGTGTCCCTTCGGCCCTGGCCCGCGCCCGCGACTCAGCGATCCGGCGCTGCCGCCCTGCGTCGCTTTCCTCGAACATCGCTGCATCCATCGTGTTGGGGCTCCCCCTAAGGTTCTCGCCCCCACTTTATGACACTCTGGCAGGTAGGGGCAAGCGAGGCGCGACGAGAGTGCGCCGATGCCAACCAACTCCCCGAGCCCGAGCGCGAAGTTCGCCGCCAACGTCGGGCGACTCAGGGAGCGGCGAGGACTGACGCAGGAGCAACTCGGCTGGGCCGCCGGCCTGCACCAGACGGCGGTCGCGCGGATCGAGTCGGGCGAGCGCAAACCGAACCTGGAGACGATCCTCAAGCTGGCCGCCGGACTCGAAGTGCCGGCCGCCGAGCTGTTCGACGGCATCGACTGAGCGGCCGGCCCGAGAAACTGGCTGGCTGGCCAGGTCGCTGCTAACCTCGCCCGAACCGCGCAGGCGACCGGAGGAGAGCTGAGATGGAGGCCAAGGAGGCGACCGGGACCCAGTCCAGGACCGAGCGAGCCGACTATCAGGCAACCGCCGATCCGGCGCTGATGGAGGCGGCCGACCGCACGGCCGAGGTCAAGCTGCTCACCTACCAGGAGCTGTACCTGCTCTGGGAGCGCCAGCAATGGCAGACCCAGGAGCTCGACTTCAGCCGCGACCGCGAAGACTGGCACGAGCGGATTCCCGCCGAGGAGCGCTTCCAGAGAATGTACGGGCTCTCCTCCTTCTTCATCGGCGAGCAGAAGGTCGCGGAGGAGCTGGGGCCGATCATGCGCGCCGCCCCGACCGAGGACCAGCGGATCTTCCTCTGCACGCAGATCGCCGACGAGGCCCGCCACGTCCGCTTCTTCGAGCGCTTCTACCGGGAGGTCGGCGTGCTCGAGGCCGACGGGCTGAGCGAGATGCTGGCGGAGACCTCGACCCACCTCAACGACGAGTTCGGCCGCCTCTTCGACGAGATGTTGAAGAAGCGGACCGACCGGCTCTCCGCCGAACCGGAGGACACCGAGGCGCTGGTCGAGGCGGTGACCCTCTACCACATGGTGATCGAGGGGATGCTGGCCCTGACCGGGCAGCACTTCATCATGGACTTCAACGAACGCGAAGGGACCCTGCCGGCCTTCGTCGAGGGCTTCCATAACGTCGCCCGCGACGAGCACCGCCACGTCGCCTTCGGCTCGGTCTTCCTGCGCGAGAAGGCGCGCGAGGACGAGCGTTACAAGCGGGCGATCCAGCGCACCCTGGAGGAGTCGCTGCCGGTCGCCGAGGGCGTCCTGCAGCCGCCCTGGGCCGAAGACGCCGACGCGGACTTCGAGCTGTTCGGCTACTCGCTCGAGGAAACCCGCCAGTTCGCCGGCACCTGTCTGATGCGGCGGCTGAAAGTTATCGGGCTGGGTTAACCCAGCCCGGGAGGTCGCGCCGCTCTACGGCGAGGGGGGCGCTTCGCCTTCGGAGCTGCCCGGAGGCGGCGATTCCGGAGCCGGCTCAGGGGCCGGAGCCGGCGCGGGCTCGCTCGGCGGCGGGCTGGATGGAGGAGGCGACGATTCCGCGGGCGGCGGGCTCGACGGGGGCGAGGAGCCTCCGACCGTGACGACGACGGTTCCGCTGCCGCCGTGGGCGCCGGCCGCGGCACTGCTCTGCGGGGTCGCCTCGTTGACGGCTTCAGCGGCGGGGTTGCCGGTGCTGATCGTCTCTTCGTCGGCCTGTCCGCTCGCTTCCTCTTCGGCGACGGGTGGGGGAGCCGCGGTTTCGGTCTCCGGCTCGGCCGCGACCGGTTCCGCCGTCGGGGCCGCTTCGGGGGCGGGGACCGCGGTGGAGATGACGGCGACCTTCGGCTCGCTGACGGCGGGTGCGACGGATGCCTGCGCGGTCCTGGGCTCCGGGTCGACGGGGCCGCCGGCGTGCTGTTTGACCTCGACGGCCGCGCCCGCGGTGATCACCGCGGCGGTGACCATGCCGGCGACCGCCTTGGTGCCGATCGCGCCGCCGATCGCGCCGAGGCCGCCGCTCGCGGCGCCGCCGCTGAGCGCCGCGCCGACGGCACCGGCTCCGGCACCGACGGCTCCAGCTCCTGCACCGGCGCCGGCACCGGCGCCTGCCGCACCCGCTCCGGCGGTTCCGGCGCTGCCCCCACCAAGTCCGAGTTTGGAAGCGATGAAGCCCTTCAGGGCGAGCAGGCCGCCGGCGGGGAAGAGAGCGGCGAGAACCTTCTCGTTGGAGCGGACCTGGGAGCGGAAGTCGGCGCATTCCTCGCACTCGCGCACGTGGCGGCGGACCGGGCCGGAGACCTTGCGCAGCCCCTCGGCGGCTTCGGAGAGCTCGATGCGAACCTCGCCGCAGGTCAGGAGCCTCGCCTGGCTGGCCTCGGCGAGCGAGATCCGCGCCCGGACCAGCAACGACTTCACCGACGGCACGGTGGTTTCCATCGCCGCCGCGATCTCCTCGTAGGAGAGGGCGTCCATCTCACGCAGCAGCAGGGCCGAGCGCTGGGTCTCGGGAAGCTTTTTGACGTCCTCGAGGAGCTGGCGGAACTCCTCGCGGTTGTGGACCTTCTCGGCGGTGGAGGCGGCGTCGACCTCGGGCACCATGTCCATCGATTCCTGCGCGTCGGCGGTCGGTTTGCGCAGGTGGTTGAGGCAGCGGTTGCGGGCGATCCGGTAGAGCCACGGCCGCAGGTTGATCTCGCGATCGTCGGCGAGCATCGCTTTGTAGGCGTTGACGAAGACCTCCTGCAGGACGTCTTCGGCGTCCTCGGTCGAGCCCAGCATCTGGCGGCAGAAGCCGAGCAGGCGGGGCTGGTAGCGGTCGACCATCGTCTCGAAGGCGCCCGGGTTGCCGCTGCGGGCCATCGCGATCAGCTTCGCGTCGCCCTGCAGCTTGAGCAGGGGAGAGCGCCGGGCGAGAAGTCCGCGGCGACTGGCGTGGGTTAGGGCTGATGCCTCCAAGCGCTCCTCCAGGGAAGGCGTGTTTCCAAAGGTAAGGACACCGTAACAGCGGCGGAGTTGCGGCCTACGAACATTTATTCGCCTTTTACCCCTCTGCAAGCGGGATACCATCGACTGGCCCGGGTGGCGAAACTGGCAAAAGCGGCGCCCTTAAAAGGCGCTGCCCCGAAAGGGGCTTGCGGGTTCGAGTCCCGCCCCGGGCACTCCCCGGTGGCCATCGGCCGCCGCGCGAAGATAGGCTCGCGCGATGGAGCACGGGGGGCGGATCGTCGCCAAGGCGCTGAAGTCGCGTGGGGTCGAGCACCTGTTCACGCTGTCGGGAGGGCATCTGTTCTCGATCTACGACGGCTGCAAGGAGGAGGGGATCGGGCTCGTCGACGTGCGCCACGAGCAGACGGCCGCCTTTGCCGCCGAGGGCGTCGCCAAGGCGACGCGGGGCGTGGGCGTCGCGGCGCTCACCGCGGGGCCCGGGGTGACCAACGGGATGAGCGCGATCGCCGGCGCCCAGGCGAACGGCTCGCCGCTCTGCGTACTGGGCGGGCGGGCGCCCGAGATGCGCTGGGGCTCCGGCTCGCTGCAGGAGATCGACCACCTTCCCTTCGTCTCGCCGCTGGTCAAGTCGGCCGCGACGGTCAAGGAGCCGGGGCGGATCGCGGCGATGACCGCGGCGGCGCTGGACCGGGCGCTGGCGGTGCCGAGCGGCCCGACCTTTCTCGACTACCCGCTGGACGTGGTCTTCATGGAGGCGGATGCGGAGATCCCCGCGCCGCCGGAGCCGCAGGCTGCCGAGCCCGCGGTGGGGGTCGAGGAGGCGGCGGCTCTGCTGGCGGCCGCGGAGCGGCCGGCGATCATGGCCGGGACCGGCCTCTACTGGGCCCATGGGGAGGGGGAGCTGCGGCTGCTGGCCGAGGCGCTCGGGATCCCGGTCTTCCTCAACGGGCTCGGCCGTGGCTGCCTGCCCGCCGACCACGAGCTGGCCTTCAGCCGGGCCCGTGGGGCGGCGTTGCAGGGGGCCGACGTGGCGCTCGTCGTCGGCGTGCCGATGGACTTCCGGCTCGGCTTCGGCGGCAGCTTCGGGGAGGAGACGAAGATCGTCCGCCTCGATGTGGCGCCGAACGCGCTCAGCGCCAACCGGGCGCCCGCGGTCGACCTGGTCGGGAACGTGCGGGCAACTCTGGCGGCGCTGCGCGAGGCCGCCGGGGGCGAGCCGCGCAGCGGGCGCTGGCTCGAGCAGCTGCGCGGGGTCGAGGGGGAGAAGCGGGCGGCGGAGCGGGAGGAGCTCGAAGATCCCCGCTCGCCGCTGCACCCGGTGCGCGTGTACGCCGAGCTGGGCGAGGTGCTCGACCGCGACGCGATCGTGGTCGGGGACGGCGGCGACTTCGTCTCCTACGCGGGCCGCTTCATCGACACCTTCGAGCCCGGCTGCTGGATGGACCCCGGGCCGTTCGGCTGCCTCGGCGCCGGGCCGGGCCAGGCGATCGGCGCCAAGGTCTCCCATCCCGACCGGCAGGTCTGCCTGCTGCTCGGCGACGGGGCCTTCGGATTCGCGGGGATGGAGTTCGACACGATGGCGCGGCACGGGCTCGGCGTCGTCGGCGTGATGGGCAACAACGGGATCTGGGCGCTCGAGCACCACCCGATGAAGTTCCTCTACGGCTACTCGGTCGCGGCGGAGCTGCAGCCCGAGACCCGCTACGACGAGCTGGTCGAATCGCTCGGCTGCGACGGCGTCCTGGTCCGTGAGCCGGGAGAGTTGCGGCCGGCGTTGGAGCGGGCCTTCGAGTCGGGCCGCCCGACCCTGGTCAACGTCCTCACCGACCCCGAGGTCGCCTACCCCCGCAAGTCGAATCTGGCCTAGACGCTCTGGGAAACCGACATTTCTGGCTGGCTGGCCAGAATGTACAGTCGAAAGCCGCAAATACGGCAGGCCCACGCAAGAATCGGCCGCCATCTCTGGCGGCCGATCCAGGCTGGTCCCTCAGGACGGGCAGGGGTACGTCTTCAGGGACCAATGTGTATTCGATGGGCTCAGACGGCGGGAGGCGCCATGATGCGGCAATCGCCTAAGCCCTTTCACCGGGATAAAGATGTGGACGCTCCACAGCTCGTCCCCCGATGCCGCGATTATGTGCGCGACTGTCCTCTGCGTCTAGTCGGCCGTAAACCCGCTACCGAAAAGCCGGTAGGGGCTGCCTACCCATTTCTTTTGCTCGGCCGGGTTGTCTTACCCATCTGGCCCCTCGCCAGGTACCCGCCTGTCCAGTCGGTACCTCGAAACTGTCTGAGTGCAAAACTCGGCTGTTTCAGGCGGGTGAGGCGGCGGCGATCGCGGCGCCGTAGAGGATGTCGTGCTCGGAGACTTCGATCCGCTCGAGCCCGAACGCTCGCATCGCCTCGACCAGGATCACCACGCCGGCGACGATCGTCGGCGCCCGGTCGGGGTGCATGCCGGGGATCTCGACCCGCTCGGCCAGGGGCGCGGATGCGAGCTGCGAGAGCATCCGTTGGATCTCCGGCAGCGAGAGGACGTGGCCGTGGACCCGGGCCGGGTCGTAGGGCACGAGTCCCATCTCGATCGCGGCCAGCGAGGTCGGGGTGCCGGCGACGGCGATGCCGGCCGTGGCGCCCGTGCGCTCGTCCACCGCTTCCTCGATCAGGCCGCGCACGTCGGCGGCGAGCGATTCGAGCTCGACCGCGCTCGGGGGATCGGAGGCGACGTGGCGCTCGGTGTGGCGGACGACTCCCGCCTGCATGGAGGTGTGGAAGGAGATCTCGGTGCCGGTGCCGACGACCAGCTCGGTCGAGCCGCCGCCGATGTCGATCACCAGGGTCGGCTCGGCGGGCACGTTCTCGGCGGTGGCGCCGAGGTAGGTGAGGCGCGCCTCCTCCTCGCCGTCGAGGACGCGGGCCGAGAGCGCGAACCGCTCGCGCAGCTCGGCGATGAAGGCGCTGCCGTTCTCGGCGTCGCGGACCGCGCTGGTCGCGATCGCCTCGACTGTCTCGGCGTCCAGCTCCCGCAGGAGGGCGACGTATTCGCCGATCGCCGCGCAGGCGTCCTCGGTCGCCTCGGCCGAGAGCCGCCCGCTGAGGTCGACGCCCCGGCCGAGCCGCGTCACCGTGCTGCGCCGCTCGACCTGCGAGACCACCCCGTCGGCGACGTCGGCGACCAGCAACCGCGACGAGTTGGTGCCGACGTCGATGACCGCGACCCGTTTGGAACCCTCGGACATGGCCCGGGCACTCTAGAGAGCGGCAAGCCGGGAAGTCCCTTGCGCAAAGGCATCGAGCCCCAACCCGCGCCCCCCAACCATTGCTAGGATCCACAAAGACGCCGCGGGGTGGAGCAGCCAGGTAGCTCGTCGGGCTCATAACCCGAAGGTCGCAGGTTCGAATCCTGCCCCCGCTATAGGACGAAAGCCCCGCATTTGCGGGGTTTTTGTTTGTCTGTGGGGCGCAGACAAAGGGGTTCAAAGTCGCCAATGGGGCAACGCCTGGGGCAACATGAGCTTCGAGAGAGGTCGATTTAGGCCTTGCGCGAAGCTTCAATTAGTAGCTAGCGATTTCCCTGGGTAACGCTTGCCTGCGTTCCTTAAAGTTTCCTACGAACTCTCGGCATCGATCAACCTCAGCACCGATGCCATCTCTTCCGGAATCTCCCCTTTGCGCAGTGACCTTGCGAGCCGACGAAAAGTGACTGCGCTATGTCCTGCGGCTTGCAGGCGGCCATTTAGAAGGCGTAATAAGTCCTTGCCCCCGCAGGCGTGGAGCCGGCGTTGGGGATCGCTCCAAAGCGCGTCGGCGCGCTTCTTTGCTTCCTTGCTTATGGTCGCTTCTGAAAGACCCTTTCTGCGAAGCTGCCGGCCGTATTCAGCATGGATCTGGGAGTAGACCTCGTCCTCGAGTTCAGATGCGCAGACAGCGAGACTCTCCTCTACCCAACCCGCGGACGCTTCGGTGACTCGCCCAATAGCTGCCGGGTCCAAGAGATAGTTCTCAAGCTCCTTTCGACGCCAGACGTGGGGCGTGATCTTCGCTGCTCGAAGGCGCCTGCGGACTCGATCGATCGCATCCTCCAGGCGGTAGTCACGGTCGAGGACTACATGGACGGACGCCGCTTCATCGAAGAACTCGTCCATCAGCCATCTGAAGGGCTCGACGTGCTCCCAGCCGTTGAATCCCCCAAGCGGAACCACGGCGACGCCGCTTTCGTGATGCAGCTTCGTCAGACCTAGCGTTTTTGCGACTGCGCTGAGGATCTTTACGTCTTCGCCCTCTACAAAGAGAACAACGCGAGTCTTCAAAGCACGTGCTAGCCGTAGGTTGAATTGCGTGCCGAGGGACATGGAGAGCTCTGCAAGAAGGCTTCCTTTTGGCGCCCGGACGGCGCGGGCGCGTTGGCGCGAGACCCACACCACTGACTTTGCGGCAGCCTCGCCGACGACTTCGGCAGAGTGAGTTGCGGTGATGGTCTGGGCTGGAAGCTCCTCCAACAGACGCACGAGACGCCGCTGCAGATCTGAATGTAGGAAGACATCTGGCTCGTCGAGCACGATCACATCGACGTCCTGGAGTCGGTAAAGATGAAGTAGCAGCTGGAGCCAGATCTGCATTCCGTCTCCCGACCAGAAAATCTCCTTCTCAGTGCGACTTCCTGGCTCAAAGTAGAAGAGATCGAATGCGGCTCCCCCTTCGCCGTAACGCATCGTCAGGTCAGTCAGCTCCACCTCGGCAATCCAGGGCTGAGCAAACTTCTTGAACTCTTTGAACCGGTTAATGCCCTCGTCGGTGTATTCGCTTTTCAGCAGATGCAATTGGTTGCGGAAATGCCGACTGGCGAGACGACTGTCGAGGTTGGATCGGACGTGGTTCTCCGAAAGCAAAGTCTCGACATGGTCGACCGGTGAGAGCACGGGCACCAAGCCAATGGTGGGAAGAGTGGAGCGTACGTGCTTGGGCTGTTTGGGGTTGATGTCGTTATCCATCACCCAGAAGAAGCCTCCCGTCTCATCCGGAGGCCAGACTGCCTCGATCATCGCGTCGCTCTTGAACATGACCGACATTCGCGTCTCAACTTGATGAAACTCATAGCGCAGGTTCTCTTCAATGAGGCCGACGCTCTGGCCGGAGAAGTCATGGCCGAATCGCTCGATGGAATCCACCCTGCGCACAGCCGGCGGTCGCAGTCGTGAGGCGGTTCGGGCCATGCTTGCTACTGAGCGCAGGGCGGCAATAACCGTGGACTTGCCGGCGTTGTTCGGCCCTACAAGGACAGCATCTTCGGGGAAGGTGATCGTGAAGCTCTCGAACGCCTTGAAGTGCTCAAGATGCAGGGATCGAATCACTGAGGGCTTTCTTTGAGTCGGCCCGACCGCCTGGTGGATTTCGAGTTAGCGCTCAATGGGAGCAGCGCCGATACTGGGCAACATGTCGCCCGTGAACTCGCGAGAGTGCACCCCTTTTCATTGGTCCCCAGACTCCTCCAAGCGAAACCAGTCCCGGACAGTGAGGCGCAATCGTACGACCTCGTCCTCAGCCAACGGGCTGAAGTGAGCAATGGGTCCGCGAAGAACATTGAGGCTTGCCATGACCTTCTCTACCGCCTTCTTGCTGGAAAAGGTTGCGGCGAAAATGTCCCAGTTCGACTTGATGGTGTCGCTCAACTGACCGAAGGTCAGAAAGTCGATTGGATCATCTGAGCGAGGGGTGACGCCTGAATCCTTCTCTCGCTGTTGAACCTTTTCTGCATCGATACGGACTGCTTCTGGAATTAGGGTCTCCCACCAGTCGTCACTCTGAGCGGCCAGCTGATCGCGAACATTCGCCCGGATCGTGGTCTCAAGTGAGTAGAACATCTCATAGTGGGGAGCCATCTGGGCTGCTTCCGCCCTAATGGCGCTCTCAATCTGTGGGTAGTAGTCCTCGTCGACGTTGGCATTAGGGAGATGGTCGCGTCCTAGGTCGATTGCCTGCTCCCTTTCGACGCGATCGAGCCCATGCTCGATGAGCTGGTTCGTGATGCCGAATAGCTTGATCACGTCTTCTGCTGACATCAGCGCAGCAGGTGCTCCTTAAGGCTTCGAAAAATCGCATCGAAAACAGCCACATCCGAAGTGGGAGGCAAATTCAGGTTAATCGTGTAGCCGAGTTTTATGCCGTCTACGGACGTCTGGAGCGAAGCTTCCTGGACGACTTCCTGATCGTTATTCAAGTCTTCCTGGTTGGTGTCTTTGGCGACGGTCGAAAAATTCGCGAATGCCTTGAGGGCTTTAAACGAGGCGGTGATACTTCCCACACGCCTCGATCCCTTCTCAGCGCCGGTAGCCTGAACCACCAGCTCCCTTAGCTTCTGATCGCTAGCGTCGTGTGCGAACTCGTTGATCCGATAAAGGGGTCGATATCCGTTTCGTAGCGCCTCGGCTGCAGCGGCGCCGCTCTGTGCGCCTCGAAACCTTTTATACAAATCGGTCGGCGTCCCGTCCGTTGCCAAGAAACCAGTCCGCTTGAGGAAGGGGATCACAGGTCGCGGTGAGCCACCTGGCATTTGGAGCGTCGTCGCTAGGAAGTCCTGGCTGAAGCGAGGAGGGGTCTCCGCATCCTTGATCTTTTGCAGGACCTTCGTAATGTAGCTAGGTGCATTGATGTATGGCAGGGAATCTTCGGCCAAGGGTCCTCCTGGATATCGTGGCGTACCAAAGCGCGGAGGCTAGCGCTGGTAGGGGATGGAATCTGTCGGCTACTGCACCGACTTATCAAGCAGAACGTCCAGTGATGCCCTTCTGGGTGTACCTGGTCAGGCGTGGAGCACAACGACCTCGGAGAAGGTCGTGAAGTCAGTGTCTTGGGTTACGACGGCGGCATTATGCCGAAGGGCCGTCGCTGCGATCCAGGTGTCGTGTCGGCGCAGGCGCCGCCCCCGTGACCGCTCAGACGCGGCGATTCGGGCGAAGCAACTCGCGGTCTCGGGGTCGACTGGAAGCAGGGGATAGGTGGCTTGGACCCGCGAAAGAGTGGCGAGCCGCGTCGCCCGCGATTCGGCATTGGTGGCTCGAAGTACTCCGAGCTCCAACTCAGCAGCGGTGATTACCGAAACGGCGATCTCCTCGGGAAGGTCGCCGAGCTCGCGGCCAGTCTCCTGTGCGATGAAGATCGAAGTGTCAGCGATTGCTCGACTCAATCGTCGAGCTCGGCGCCGCGGACATCGGCGAGATCGTCCAGCAGACCGGCGTCGGCGGGTGCCTCGCCAACAATGCGGCGTAGCTCGCTAGCTGGGACCCAGGGGTCGCGATCCTTGACGTGGGGGAGAATGTCGGCAACTGGACGACGATTGACCGTCAGCGTCAGTCGTTCGCCCGCTTCCAGCTCGGAGACAACGGCGGAGGTGGAATTCCTTAGCTCCCTGATCGAAACGGCGCGTGCCATGTGCACAACTGTAGCACTCTCTGCTACGAAGCTGGATCTTGGGGCAACAAATGGGGCAACAAGCCCCACAGATTCCAGCCGATCCCCACGTAGCTCGATCCCACGAAAACCGCTTGAAACTGCGCTCCACGTAGTCCAGCCGATTCAACAGATCAAGCTCATAACCCGAAGGTCTCGGGTTCGAATCCGGAAAGCTCTCGGCGAAGCAAGCCGGTGAGTCGTTATCGCTGGACCGTCACCCGCAGGAAAGTCGCCGGGATCGAGGTGGTCTCGTCCTCGCTCGTGTTCTGCTCTTTGAACAGCTCCTCCAGCTCCGTTTGGAGATCGGCTTCGCGGCCGTCTGCTGCTGCCGCTGCGAACGCGTTCATGGTCGGGCCGTAGTAGCTCTTGAACTCGGCGACAAGGTCCGAAGGCGAACCGGGGTAGTTGAAGGTGTAGGTGCTTCTCTGGAAGGAGATCTGATCCTCCGGTACCCCGGCGGCCGTGAAGCGCGCGGTCACCTCGTCCTCCACGCCCCAGGTCATCGGGCTGACGAAGCCCTCCGGGGGCGGGGGAGAGTAGGAGGCGCTGATCTTGAGGATCTGCGCGACCAGGGTCGGGTCGTTGGGGATCCAGTTCCCCATCACGATCCGGCCGCCGGGCTTGGTCACCCGGACCATCTCCTTGGCCACGTCGAAGGGCTTGGGAGCGAACATCGCGCCGAAGATGCTGACCACCAGGTCGAAGCTCTCGTCGTCGAGGTCGCTCAGGTCCGATGCGTCGCCCTCTTGGAACCTGCAATTGGTCAGGCCGAGGGCCTGGGCGCGCGCGTTGCCCGCCGCGACGAGGTTGGCGGCGATGTCGACTCCCAGGACATCCGCCCCGAGCTGAGCCGCGGGCACGGCAGTGGTCCCGTCACCGCAACCCAGGTCCAGCACTTTGAGGTCGCCGGTGACGCCCAGTTCCCCGACGAGCGCCTCGCCGCTCTCCCGCATGCTCTCCGCGATGCGGGTGAAATCGCCCTTCTCCCACAGTTCCTTGTTCGCGTTCATCAGTTCCCTCCAGGTTCGGGTGGGTGCGCCGAGCCTATCGCGGCCCCGGCCGCGGTCAGGACGCCGGGAGGTAGGTGAGGAGGACCACTCCGGAGTCGAAGCGCTTCACGTCCTCGAGCTCCATCCGGACGGTTCCCCTGTCGCCGAGCACGTGGACGTTCCCCTCGCCCCAGACGATCGGGTTGAGGTAGACCTCGTACTCGTCGATCAGGCCCTTCTCGGCGAGGGCGTAGGCGAACTCGCCGCTTCCGTGCATGAACAGGTCACCGTCGACCTCGTCCTTCAACTTCGGGATCGAGTCCTCGAGGTTCCCCTCGAGCAGGGTCGCGTTCCAATCGAGATCGCCGGACAGGGTGGTGGACCCGACGTACTTCGGTACCGAGTTGACCATGTCCGCCCACTGGCCCGACTGGCTCGGCCAGTAGCCCGCCAGCCCCTCATAGGTCTTGCGGCCCAGCACCAGCCCGCTGGATCTCGCCTGACGCTCGAACGAGTACTCGCCGTGGTCTCCGTCCGGCTGCACCCACTCGCCGACCGGGTCTATGACGCCGTCGACGGTGGCCTGCGTGGTCGCGATCAGCTTTCCCATCTCGATTCTCCTTCGGTCACGGGGGCCTCTGCCCCCCTATACCCATGCGACGAACGGGGACGCGCGGATTCGACATTTCGGCTCTAAACTCGACTTGTGGCAGCGATGACGGCGTTTCGGCTTCGGTTCGGTGGATCATCCTGCTGGGCGCTGATCGGCGCGACGCTGGCGCTGGCGATCGCGGTGCTCGTGCCGGCGAGGGCGGATGCCTTCGGCAGCTTCGCCAACGGCGTGCTCACGGTCAGTGGCGGCGAGGGGAAAATCGTCCCTCGCTGCGCGGGCGACGGGGAGATCACCGTCAGCGGCGTTTCCGTCGACGACGGTCCCGCCTACTGCCGCGACCTGAGGCGAATCGAGGCTTCTTCCTCCGTGTCCACCCTTTTCGACTTCTCCCAGCTGCCCGACAACCTCGGTGGCGGCCAGGGGCCGATCGAGATCCACGCTGTCTCCAGTGGGGGCGACCCGACCGAATACTCCGACGACAAATTCGTCGGGGCTCCGGGTCACATCAACGTCTTCGACGGTGGGCTCGGCTTCGACTCCATCACCGGCGGCAACCTCAACGACAGGCTGAGCGGCGGCGCGGACAGCGACAAGATCGACGGCGGGCGCGGAGACGACGTTCTCCGCGGCGGTTCCGCGGCGGACAAGCTGCTCGGCGGACCCGGCCGCGACACCTTGAAGGGCGGCAGCGGGAACGACAAGCTGGTCGGCGGGCCCGGCAAGGACACCGAAAAGCAGTAGCCGGGCCCTGGTCACACCCGCCGACAGCCACGATCTGATCCGCGTACAGGGCGCACGCGTCAACAACCTGAAGGACGTCAGCGTCGAGCTCCCGAAGCGCCGGCTGACGGTGTTCACCGGCGTCTCCGGCTCGGGCAAGAGCTCGCTGGTGTTCGGCACGATCGCCGCCGAGTCGCAGCGGCTGATCAACGAGACCTACAGCGCCTTCGTGCAGGGCTTCATGCCGACGCAGGCGTGGCCCGAGGTCGACGTCCTCGACGGGCTGACGACTGCGATCCTCGTCGACCAGGAGCGGATGGGTACCGACGCCCGCTCCACGGTCGGCACCGCCACCGACGCCAACGCGATGCTGCGCATCCTCTTCAGCCGGCTCGGGAAGCCGCAGATCGGCTCGCCCCAGGCGTACTCCTTCAACGTGACCTCGGTTCAGGCGTCCGGGATGATCAAGAAAGGCGACGGGAAATCCGAGCGGGTGAACTTCAGCCGCACCGGGGGCATGTGCCCCAACTGCGAGGGCCGGGGCGAGGTCGCCGACTTCGACCTCTCGGCGCTCTACGACGAGGGCAAGTCCCTCAACGAGGGTGCGCTCACCATCCCCGGCTACAGCATGAACGGCTGGCAGGGGCGCATCCTCAGGGGCTGCGGCTACTTCGACCCGGACAAGCCGATTCGCAAGTTCACCAAAAAGGAACTGGGCGACCTGCTCTACAAGGAGCCGACCAAGATCAAGGTCGAGGGCATCAACCTGACCTACGCGGGCCTGATCCCGACGATCCAGAAGTCGTTCCTCGCCAAGGACCGGGAGGCGATGCAGCCGCACATCCGGGCGTTCGTGGACCGGGCGGTCATCTTCACCACCTGTCCCGAGTGCGACGGCACCCGGCTCAGCGAGGCGGCGCGGTCCTCCAGGATCAAGAAGAAGAACATCGCCGACCTCTGCGCGATGGAGATCAGGGACCTCGCCGAGTGGCTCGGCGCCGTCGACGCGCCGTCGGTGGCGCCGCTGGTGGCGGCGCTCCGGCACACCCTCGACTCGTTCGTCGAGATCGGACTCGGCTACCTCAGCCTCGACCGCCCGTCGGGCACGCTCTCGGGCGGCGAGGCGCAGCGGACCAAGATGATCCGCCAGCTCGGCTCCTCGCTGACCGACGTCACCTACGTATTCGACGAGCCGACCATCGGGCTTCACCCGCACGACATCGCGCGGATGAACGAGCTGCTGCTGCAGCTGCGGGACAAGGGCAACACGGTGCTGGTCGTCGAGCACAAGCCCGAGGCGATCGCGATCGCCGACCACGTCGTCGACCTCGGCCCGCGCGCCGGCGCCGAGGGCGGCGAGGTGGTCTTCGAGGGCACCGTCGAGGGGCTGCGGGCCGGCGACACGCTGACCGGGCGGCATCTGGACGACCGGGCCGACCTCAAGGAGACCGTGCGGGAGCCCGCCGGCTCGCTCGAGGTGCGCGGTGCGAGCACCAACAACCTGCGGGACGTCGACGTCGACATCCCGCTCGGGGTGCTGGTCGTCGTCACCGGCGTGGCCGGGTCGGGCAAGAGCTCGCTGGTCGGCGGCTCGGTATCGGGGCGGGACGGGGTGGTGAGCGTCGACCAGGCCGCGATCCGCGGCTCGCGGCGGAGCAACCCGGCGACCTACACCAAGCTGCTCGACCCGATCCGCAAGGCGTTCGCGAAAGCCAACGGCGTGAAGCCGGGACTGTTCAGCGCCAACTCCGACGGCGCCTGCCCCAACTGCAACGGCGCCGGGGTCGTCTACACCGACCTGGCGATGATGGCCGGCGTCGCTTCCGTCTGCGAGGAGTGCGAGGGCAGGCGGTTCCAGGCCGAGGTGCTCGAGTACAGGTTCGGGGGCTGCGACATCAGCGAGGTGCTGGCGATGTCGGTGACCGAGGCCGAGGCGTTCTTCGGCGCCGGTGAGGCGCAGATCCCCGCCGCCGACAGGATCCTGCAGCGCCTGTCCGACGTCGGGCTCGGCTACCTCGGTATCGGCCAGCCGCTCACCACGCTGTCCGGCGGCGAGCGGCAGCGGCTCAAGCTTGCCACCCACCTGGCCGCGAAGGGCGGCGTCTACATCCTCGACGAGCCGACCACGGGCCTCCACCTCGCCGACGTCGAACAGCTGCTCGGTTTGTTGGACCGTCTGGTCGACTCCGGCAAGTCGGTGATCGTCATCGAGCACCACCAGGCGGTCATGGCGCACGCCGACTGGATCGTCGACCTCGGCCCCGGCGCCGGCCACGACGGCGGCCGGATCGTCTTCGAGGGCACACCCGCCGACCTCGTCGCCGCCCGCTCCACCCTTACCGGCGAGCACCTCGCGGCCTACGTCGGCGCCGGTCCGCTTTGACCCCCCATCTACACGAGCGCTTCCCGGCCCTGGCCGGGACCCTTCCCCATCTCGTGCTGTCCGAGCGTCCGACGCCGGTCCGCGAGCTGGCCGGTCTCGGCATCTGGGTGAAGGAAGACGGCGCCTTCGGCTCGGGCGGCTGGGGCGGTAACAAGGTGCGCAAGCTCGAGTGGCTGATCCCCGATGCCCGGCGGCGCGGCCGCCGCTCGATCCTCACCTTCGGCGGCCTCGGCACGAACTGGGGTCTCGCGACCGCGCTCTACGCCCGCGAACACGGCCTCGAGACCGCGCTCGCGCTCGTCGACCAGCCGGTCGACGCCCACGTCCGCGCCCAGCTCGCCCGGCTCGATGCCTCGGGCGCGCGCATCCACCGCACCCACACGAAGGGACGCACCGTGGCGATGTTGCCGTGGCTGCTCGCCCGCAATACCCGCGGGGGCCGCCCGCCTTATCTGCTGCCGGCCGGCGGCTCCTCAGCGGTGGGAGCGCTCGGCTATGTCGAGGCGGCCCTCGAGATCGCCGCCCAGATCGAGGACGGCTCGCTGCCCGAGCCGGCGCACGTCGTCGTCCCGGTCGGCACCGGCGGTACCGCGGCCGGCTTGGCGCTCGGTTTCCAGCTCGCCGGCCTGCGCACCCGCGTCGTCGGGGTAGTGGTCAACGACCAGCTCCGCCTCGACGCGCCGGTGTTCGCCCGCCTCGCGCGGCGCACCGCCACGTTGCTGGAGCGCCGCGGAGCCCGCCTCGGTCGGCTCCAGCTCGATCCGGGCATGCTCGACCTGACCCGTGACCAGATCGGAGCGGGCTACGGCCATCCCACCGAGGCCGCCACGCGCGCCGCCGCCCTCGCCGCCGAGGAGCGGCTCCCGCTCGACCCTGTCTACACGGCGAAGGCGATGGCCGGCCTGCTGGCGCTGCGCGCGGAAGGCCGCCTCGGCGCGCCGGTGCTGTTCGTGCACACCGACGGGCCGCGCTAGCAGGCGATCGCCCAGGTGGAGCGGGGATCGAGGCCACCTCGGATCGACACCCTGGCGCGCATCGCCACGGCCCTGGCACGCGCGGATCCGCGTGCGCCAATGTTCAATAAGCGCTGAATATTTTGACGACCGCAGGTAGGTGGGTTAGCGTCGGCACAACACCGGGCGTGGGCACCCGGTCAAATTGGGAGGAGTTTCCAAATGAAGTGGAGTCGCATCGCCGCGGTTCTCTGCGTGGTGGCGTCCTGTGTCGTGCTCGTCAGTCCGGCGTGGGCGGTCAAGTACGTCGCGCTGGGGGACTCGTACTCGTCGGGGACGGGAACGCGCACCTATTACGACTCGGGTTGTCAGAAATCCGTGTCCTCCTATCCGTACCTGCTGCGTAACGCGCACCCGACCTGGACCTTCGTGCACGCGGCCTGCTCCGGCGCGAAAACGGGGGACATCATCAACACCCAGTCGGCCAGCCTCACCGCGGACACCAACTGGGTCACCTACACGATCGGCGGCAACGACGCCGGCTTCTCGAGCGTGATCACGACCTGCGCGCAGCCGTCCTGGGCGTCCAACTGCGACGGCGCGATCAACAACGCGCAGTCCTATATCCAGAACACGCTGCCGGGCCGGCTCGACCTGGTGAACAACACGATCAAATCGCGCTCGCCGACCGCGACAGTGATCGTGCTCGACTACCCGCGCCTCTTCAACGGCACGGACTGCAACGCCTTCACCTGGTTCAGCGGCAGCGAGATGACGCGGCTCAACCAGACGGCGGACATGCTGAAAAACGTGATCAGCGCGGCCGCGACGCGGGCCGGAGCGAACTTCGTCTTCCGCGACGTGATCCCGCCGTTCGTCGGCCACGCGGTCTGCGACGGCGGCGGTGCGTCGTCGACGGAGTGGATCAACGGTCTCTCGAACCCGGTGGGTGAGAGCTACCACCCGAAGACCACCGGCCACGCGAGCGGGTACTACCCGGTGGTCAAAGCGGTCACCGGCTGAGGTCGATCCGGGACGGCACGCCGGGCCGCGCGCCCGGCGTGCGCGTCGCGGATCAAAGCTCCTCGAGCCGGGTTCGGAACGGCGCCGCCGGCTCCACGGTGGCGCCCGCCGCACGCGCCTGGTCGGCGAGCCAGCGGTCCGAGGTGACGACGCGGATCTCCGCGGGGTCGCGATCGGCGCGGAGGCGGCGGACGATCTCCCGGTCGGCGGCGTCCCGTCCGGGGCGCGGCGCGTGGGTGACCTCGACCAGGGTCGAGTCGATCGGCGGCGAGGGCGGCTGCTCGAACACGACCGTGACGTCCTCGCCGCTCGCCGCAGAAAAGCGCTCCAGCCGGTCGACCAAGCGGACCATCGCCCCGTGCCTGTCGCGCCACCAGGCGTCGGGGCGGGTGCCGATCACGTTCATGCCGTCCACGAACCACCGCATGGTGTGAGAGTAGGCGTTGGATCCGGCCCGCGGCGGCCTGCCGAGGCCGGCGATCCGGTCTAGTCGGAGTGCGTGTCGCCGATTTCGGTCGAGTGTTCCCAGCGGTCGTTGAACGTCGTCTGCAGGACCTGGATGTCGCGCCGCGTCCGCACGAAGACAGGGGTCACGTACGGCGTCCGCTGGTGGCGCGCGAAGTAGATGGCGGCGCGCGGTTCGGCGCCGTCCCTGATGATCACCATGTGCCGGTTGTGATGCCAGGGCTGCTGGTGGCTCAGCTGGATGCCGGGAAATTCTGCGAGGAGATCCTTCACTTCGGAGAGGAAGGCGACGATCAGGCGAATCCGGCCGCGCCGGGCGAGTTCGCGGATCACGTCGTCATCCCTCCGTTTCAACCAGTGGCCCGTCTCCGCGATGATGTCGACCCGCGTCGCGTCACCGAGGCTCGCCTGGCGAACCAGCTCGAAGCTGTATGCGTCGAGCGCCGAAATCGTCTTCAGGGTCATCGGGTTCGAGAACGTTTTCGCGCAGACCCGGTCGTCCCGGGAGTGCAACTCGTACTCCGAGCCCGTGTTCAACCTCTCCACCGCGCTCGTCAGCGCGCGTCGGTCCGCGGTGTCGGGGGAGTCGACGATGTGATGGAGGACCCGATCGACGAGTAGGGGGAGGTCGAGCTGGGGCAGTTCGCTCCATTCGTCCCGCTGTCCTTCGGGCACGTTCAGGAGCTCGTCGTGAACACCCTGTTCCAGTGAGGGGAGAGGGTCCGAGTTGCGAATTTCCTCCGTCGCTTCGAAGACGTCGGGAACCTCTTCGTTCTGTTTGAAGCCGACCAGCGTGTAGAGGTCCTGCCAGCTGGCCCCGTTCTCGCCGACATGGCGTCGGTAGGCGTCGTAGTAGTGGCCGCCGCGATCCACCGCCAATGACTTGACGGAAACCAGGCCCCGTCCCCGGGCCAGGGCCAGCGTCAGCTCGAGGACGGCACGCCGCCACAGGTACCCCGCATACACCGCGTCGGGCTTGGCCGCCCTCGCCTGGGGGTCGAGGGAGAAGCGGGCGTCCTCGATGCTGCGCGGCAGTCGGATCAACCTGGCGCCGGCCGCGCTTCCGGGGCCGAGCAGACGGACGACGGCGTCGTGACGCGTAACCGACCGCAGGGAGATGACAGCCGGAGACGTCTCCAACACCGTCTCTCCATGCCGTTCGATCTGCCCCAGGAGACCCGTCATCAGCTTGTCGCAAGGGCGCTTGCGCGAGGCCTTCGGCCGCTCGTAATAGCGGGTTCTGGTCCTTCTGGCTCGCTTCCCTCTCTTCCCTTCCCTTTTCGGCGGGCGCTTGGCGCCATCTCGCTTCCCGCTCACTTCTCGCTCGTAGATGATGGCTTCCTTGGCCGACCCCTGGATCTTCGTCCGGCTCAGGTTGAAGAGGTGCAGCGTGTCGGGGATCGCCAGCAGGCGATGGAGGTCGAAGCTGCCGAGCCCGAACCCGACGTTCACGACGACGCACTCAGGAACCTGGAACAGTTCGGCGGCGACGGTCCCGACCCGGGCGGGGCTGTCGTAGTAGGACTCGCGCGTGAAGCGGAGGCTCTCGGGCTCGCTCGCCGTGCCGTGGAGCTTGATGTAGATAGGGATGTAGTCGGACTCGGATTCGTCGGTCTGCACGGCCACGCAATCGCGATCGGAGACGATGCGCTGGTACTCGCCGACGCCCAGCTCGTCGTCGAGCGACTGGTCGAGGAGCTCGTCGAAGTTCATGTTGATCACGGCATCCAGGAAACGATGCTTCAACAGGTGGGCGATCAGCTCGTACGTTTTCACCGTGGGGTGACGCACCTGGTACAGCTCGGAGATCGCCGTACGGACCCTCCGATCGCCACCCAGGATCTGACCGATCGCCGAGAGCTGGGCCTCGAACTCCTGCGGATCCACGGCGGTGATGCGCTCGATCCGCTCCCGCTCCGCCTGCACCGCCGCTTCGTCGACGTGGAATTTCTGAATCAATCCCTTCGCGAGATCCTTGCCGCGGTTCAAGAAGGGGGCGCTGGCTCCGGCGCCGACGACCGCGATGCACCGGAACCTCCGCTCGGTCAGCCGCCACAGGTCCGGGGTCTGGGCGAGCATCTGTCGGCGCATCTCCTGTTCGGGTATGGAAACCCGGATGTGACGAGCGACCAACAGCTCAGCGAGTGGGCTCAGCCACCGATACGGATCCTGCCCCTTGGTTCCCCCGGCCACCTGCACACCCTCCCCTTGCGTTTTGCGGCGCGCATCCTACCTGTTTGGTGAACTATCTCTGAGTTCTAACGTCTTTTAGACACTCACAGCCAGCCGGCCCGCTTGAAGCGCCGGTAGAGCAGCAGGCAGGCCAGCGCGATGACCGCCAACACCGCCGGGTAGCCGAACTCCCACTCCAGCTCCGGCATGTGCTCGAAGTTCATCCCGTAGACACCGGCGATCATCGTCGGCACCGCGAGGATCGCGACCCAGGCGGAGATTTTCCGCATGTCCTCGTTCTGGCGCACCGAGACCTGGGTCAGGTTCGCCTGCAGGGCGTTGCCGAGCAGCTCGCGGAAGCCGTGGATGCGGCCGGCGGCGCGGCGCAGGTGGTCGTGCACGTCGCGGTAGTACTCGAGCAGGTCCTCGGGAACCACCTCGAAGTGGCCGCGGAGGATCTCGTCGACCGAGGCGGCGAGCGGCGTCACGGCCGCCTGGAAGTCGACCAGCTCGCGCTCCAGCTTGTAGATCCGCTCGGCCGGGCTGTCGCGATCCTCGGAGAAGACCTGGCGCTCGACTTCCTGGATGTCGACCTCGACCCCTTCGGCCGCTGCCTCGTAGCCGTCGACCACGTGGTCGAGGATCGCGTAGAGGACCATGCCCGGACCGTGTCGGAGCAGATCGGGGCGGCGCTCGATCCGTTCCCGCACCGGGCTCAGCTCCCCGTGGCCGTGCCGGACGGTGATCACGAAGCCCGGGTTGACGAAGAGCAGCAGCTCGCCGATCTCGATCACCTCCTCGGGATCGACGTAGCGGGCGGTCTTGACGACCACGAAAAGGGTCTCGTCGTAGGCCTCGACCTTGGGCCGCTGGTGGGCCTTGACCGCGTCCTCGACCGCCAGCTCGTGCAGGTCGAACTCGCGCGCGATCGCATCCAGCTCCTGCGCGCTTGGCGTGACCAGTCCCAACCAGACGAAGGCTCCCTCCTCGCGGGCGGCGCTGCCGGCGTGCTCCAGCGAAAGCTCCCCGTCGCGGCGGCGACCGCGTTCGTAGACGGCGCAGTTGGCGATCACCGGTTCAGTATCGCCGCTTGACGCGGACGCCCAGCTTCGCAACCATCGCCGCTGTGTCGAAGCTCGGTTTCGAAATCTCGGTCTCGGCGGACGGCTACGTCGCCGGGCCGAACCAGAGCGAGGAGCACCCGCTCGGCGAAGGCGGCGAGGAGCTGCACGAGTGGGTGGTCAAGCTGAAGGCATGGCGCGAGATGCACGGCCGCGAGGGCGGCGAGGTCAACGCCAGCAGCGAGGTCATCGAGCGGGCGATGGAGAACGTCGGCGCGGGGATCATGGGCCGCAAGATGTTCGGCGGCGGGCCGGGGCCCTGGGGCGAGGACCCCTGGAACGGCTGGTGGGGAGACGACCCTCCTTTCCAGGTGCCGGTCTTCGTCCTCACCCATCACGAGCGCGAGCCCTTGCCGATGGAGGGCGGCACGACCTTCCACTTCGTCACCGACGGGATCGAGTCGGCGCTGGCCCAGGCGCGGGAGGCCGCCGGCGGCCAGGACGTGAAGCTCGCCGGCGGGGCCGAGGCGGCGCAGCAGTACCTGGCGGCGGGGCTGGTCGACGAGATGCAGCTGAACGTGGCGCCGCTGCTGCTCGGGGGCGGTGCGCGGCTGTTCGAGAACGTCGGCAGCGACATCGCGCTCGTGCAGGAGCAGGTCGTGCACACGCCCGAGGTCACCCACATCAGGTACCGCGTTTCCCGGCCAGGCTAGCGCGGTGCGAGCAGTCCGGCGACGGCCTCGGCGAGCTGGCGGCCGCGCGGAGTAAGCGCGTACTCGGTGTGGGGGGGACGGCCGGCGACGAGGCGGCGCTTCAGGATCCCCGCCGCCTCCAACTGCTCGAGCCGCTCGGAGAGGGTGGTCGGCGAGACGCCGGGCAGCGACTGGCGGAACTCGTTGAAGCGGGAGGCGCCGCTGGAGCAGGCGTAGATCGTCGCCATCGTCCAGCGGCGCTCCAGCAGGCAGGCCGCGGCGCGCAGCTCGCTGGGGATCGGCGGGCAGCTACGACATCGCGGCGACATCGGCGCCCTTCTCGGCCGGCTCCAGGGCCCGCTCGATGACCTCCTCGATGCTCATCACCGGGTGGAAAGTCATCTCCTCGGCCACCTCGTCGGGGACCTCGGCGAGGTCCCCTCGGTTGCGCTCCGGGAGGATCACCTCGGTCAGGCCGGCCGCGTGGGCCGCGAGCACCTTCTGCTTCAGCCCGCCGATCGGCAGCACCCGGCCTTGCAGGGTGACCTCGCCGGTCATCCCGACCGTGTGCTTGACGGGGCGGTCGGTCAGCAGCGAGACCAGCGCCGTGGTCATCGCCGTGCCGGCGCTCGGCCCGTCCTTGGGGATCGCCCCGGCCGGGACGTGCAGGTGGAACTCGCGGTCGAAGCGCGACGGGTCGATGCCCAGCTCCCGCGCGTGCGAGCGCACGTAGCTCAGCGCGATCCGCGCCGACTCCTTCATCACGTCGCCGAGCTGGCCGGTCAGCACCAGGCCCTTGTCGCCCTCCATCGCGGTCGCCTCGATGAACAGCACGTCGCCGCCGGTGCCGGTGACGGCCAACCCGGTCGAGACGCCGGGGATCGCGGTGCGCTCGACCGACTCCTGGAAGAAGCGCTGGCGCCCGAGCGAGTCATGGACCGCGTCGGCGTCGAGCACGATCGGCAGCTCCGCCTCGCCGGCTGCGATCCGGGTCGCCGCCCCCCGCAGCAGCTTGCCGAGCTCGCGCTCCAGCTGGCGAACGCCGGCCTCGCGCGTGTACTCGTCGATCACCGCGCGCAGCACCGCGTCGGAGAGCTCGACCTCCTCCGGCTCCAGCCCGTTGCGCTCCAGCTGCCGCGGCAGCAGGTAGCCGCGGGCGATCGCCTGCTTCTCGGCGGTCGTGTAGCCGTCGAAGGCGATCATCTCCATGCGGTCGCGCAGCGGGCCGGGGATCGGGTCGGCGAGGTTCGCGGTGGCGAGGAAGACGACCTCGGAGAGGTCGACCTCGACGTCGAGGTAGTGGTCGCGGAAGGAGTGGTTCTGCGCCGGGTCCAGGACCTCGAGCAGCGCCGCCGAGGGATCGCCGCGCCAGTCGGCGCCGACCTTGTCGACCTCGTCGAGCAGGATCACCGGGTTCATCGTCTTCGCGTCGCGCAGGGCGCGGACGATCCGGCCCGGCATCGAGCCGATGTAGGTGCGGCGGTGGCCGCGGATCTCCGCCTCGTCGTGGACGCCTCCGAGTGAGATGCGGACGAACTCGCGCCCGAGGGCGCGGGCGACCGACTCGCCGATCGAGGTCTTGCCGGTCCCGGGCGGGCCCACCAGGGTGAGGATCGCGCCGTTCGCACGCCTGTCCTCGGTGCCCTTGCCGCGCTCCTCGCGCAGCTTGCGCACGGCGATGAACTCGGTGATCCGCCGCTTCACGTCCTCGAGGCCGGCGTGGTCGGCGTCGAGCACCTCGCGGGTGTGGACCGGGTCGAGCCGCTCCTCGGAGCGCTGCGACCACGGCACCGCGATCAGCCAATCGAGGTAGCTGCGGATCATCGAGGACTCCGGCGACTGCTCCCCCTGGCGCTCCAGCCGGCGCAGCTCCTTCTCGGCCTGCTCGGCGACCGCCTCCGGCATCCCGGCCGCGGCGATCCTGCGCTCGTACTCCTCAATCAGGTTGCCCTCGTCCTCACCCAGCTCCTTGCGGATCGACTCCATCTGTTTGCGCAGGAAGTACTCGCGCTGCTGCTGCTGGGCACCGGACTCGACGTCGTCGCGGATCCTGCTGCGCACCTGCAGCTCGGCCAGGCGCTCGCGCTGCAGCTCGATCGCCAGCCGCAGACGCTCGCCGACGTCCACGGCGTCCAGCAGGCGCAGCTTCTGATCGGCGGTGATTTCGGGGCTGAGCCCCGCCGTGTCGGCAAGCGCGCCGGGCTCCTGCACCGAGCGCAGGAAGGCGGAGACGCGACCGTCGTCGCCGCGCAGCTCGAGGATCTCATCGACCAGCGCGCGGTACTCGCGCACCAGCTCCCGCGTCCCCTCGTCGTCGGGGTGCCCGTCGTGGAACTCCTGCACGTCGATGCGCAGCTTCTCGGCATCGTGCTCGTCGGCGACGGCGACGCCGGCCAGCCCGCGGTGCAGGCCGAGCACGGTCGCCACGGGGCCGCCGCGACGCGAGCGCCCGTGCTCGATCACCTCGGCGACCACGCCGACGCGGGCGAACTCGCCGTCGGTTCGCGGCAGCAGGAAGATCCGGTCCTCCCCGCCGACGTCGATCGGCAGGGTGGCGGTGACGGTGGGGAAGACGATTGCCTCGTCGAGCGGAATCAGGAGATAGGCCATATCCAAGTCCATTTTCTGTAGTTAGTCTTAGAACAGGATAGCGGGAGGCGATCGCCGGCTACCGCGTTACGGTGTCCGCATGAGACCCGAGCGCGCACGCGAGCTCCTCGCCGCCGAGCGGGAGCGAATCGAGCGGGAGGTTGCGGCGCTGGGGCGCGAAGGCCCGGAGGAGGGCGATGAGAGCCGCGAACCGGGCGACCACGACTCCGAGGGCCTCTACCAGGACGAGTTCGACGCCGGCCGCGCCCAGGACCTGCGCGATCGCCTCGCCGCGGTCGAGCGCGCCGAGACCCGGCTGGCCGACGGCACCTACGGCCGCTCGGTGCGCAGCAACGAGCCGATCCCCGACGAGCGGCTCGAAGCCAATCCCACCGCCGAGCTGACGGTCGAGGAGCAGGACCCCGGCGCGCGTTAGCGCGCCGGGGGAATCAGCTCAGCAGCTTTGCCTTCTGGGCGGCGAACTCCTCCTCGGTGAGGATGCCCTGTGCTTTCAGCTCGCCGAGCTGTTTGAGCTGGTCGATCGTCGAGTCCTCGCCGCCCGCCTGCGGGGCGGGGGGTGGTGCGGCTTCCGGTTGGGGCGCCTGCGCGGCTTCCTGTGCTGACCAGCGTTCGCCCTGGCGGCGCGAGACGCGGTTGCTCACACTGGTGGCGGTGCCGGCGATGACCGCGGTCCGCGCCACACCTCTAAGTAGTCCTGGCATCTGAAGCTCTCCTCTCAGGCGGACGCCTCGGCCGCATCGAGTGCGGCGAGGACGTCTTGGACGGGGATGCGGCCCGAGGCGACCAACTCGCCCCCGGACCGGCGCACCGCGGCGGCGAACGGCGCCGCCCAGCGGTTCTCGTAGACGAGCAGCGCGGCCGAGGTGCCCGGCTCCAGCGCGCCTCCCGCCTCGGTCAGGTCGTCGTCGGACAGGAGGCCCGAGGAAGCCCCCTCGAAGAGGGCGAACTCGGCGCCGGCATCGCCGAGGTCGGCGATCTCGAGCCCGGCGATGCTGCCGTCCTCGCCCTTGGTGACGAAGGCGAGGTCGAGGATCCGGATCAGCCCGCGGTCGACCAGGTCGATCAGGTGCGGCATCGCCTCGCCGGTCGGCTGCCTTCCCGGCCACTCGACCATGACGTAATCGATCGGACCCATCTCGTTCAGCTCGTCCTCGCCCACGCCGTTCCCTTCATCGTTGAAAAAGGATCCCAATGCAACCGTCTCGCACCTTAGCGCTCCGCCCCATAGGCTGGTGACGTGACGAAGCCGGGCGGCGACGAGGCCGCGATGCTTTTCGGAAACCGCTTTCTGGTCGAGGACGCTCCGGCGCGCGAATTTCCGGAGCAGGGGATGCCGGCGCTCGAGGCGATGCGGCTGGTCGACGAGGAACTGGCGGTGGAGGGAGACCCGCAGCGCAACCTGGCGACCTTCGTCACCACCTGGATGGAGCCGGAGGCGCGGCGGCTTGTCGCCGAGAACCTGCACCGGAACTTCATCGACCACGCCGAGTACCCGATCTCGGCCGAGATCGAGCAGCGCTGCGTCCGCATGCTCGCCGACCTCTTCAATGCCCCGGGCGAGACGACCGGCGCCCGCACCCAGGGCTCCTCGGAGGCGATCATGCTCGGCGCCCTCTCGCTGAAGTGGAAGTGGAAGGAGCGCCGGGAAGCCGCCTCGCTGCCGATCGACAAGCCGAACCTCGTCTTCGGCGGCGACGTGCACGTGGTCTGGGAAAAGTTCTGCCGCTACTTCGATGTCGAGCCGCGGATCGTGCCGCTGCAGGAAGGCAAGTACACGATCGGGCCCGAGGACGTGGAGCCGCTGATCGACGAGAACACGATCGGCGTCGCCGCCGTGCTCGGCACCACCTTCACCGGCCACGCCGACGACATCCCGGGGATCAACGACCTCCTGCTCCGGTTCAAGACGGAGCGCGAACTCGACGTGCCGCTGCACGTCGACGCCGCCAGCGGCGGCTTCGTCTGGCCCTTCCTCTACCCCGACTCGAAGTGGGACTTCCGGCTCGAGCAGGTGCGCTCGATCAACGTCTCCGGCCACAAGTTCGGGCTCGTCTATCCCGGGATCGGCTGGCTCGTCTTCCGCGAGGAGTCCGACCTCGCCGAGGACCTCGTCTTCTACGAGAACTACCTGGGCAAGAAAGACGCGACCTTCACGCTCAACTTCTCGACCGGCGCCTCGATGGTGCTGGCCCAGTACTACAACTTCGTGCGGCTCGGGCGGCAGGGCTACACCTACATCATCGAGGCGATGGAGAAGAACGCCCGCGCTCTCGCCGACCGGCTCGAGGCGACCGGAGACTTCGAGCTGATCGGCGCCGGGGAGGAGCAGCTGCCACTGGTCGCCTTCCGGCTGGTCGCGGGCAAGGACTACGACGAGTTCGACCTTTCCTGGCAGGTCTCGGCCGAGCGCGGCTGGATGCTGCCCGCCTACACGCTTCCCCCCGACGCCGAGCACGAGAAGGTGCTGCGGGCGCTTGTCAAGGAGACGCTGAGCCGCGAGCAGGTCGACCGGCTCGCCGACGACATCGAACAGGCCTGCGCGACGCTGGCCGAGAAGGGCGGCGCCCACCCTTCCGAGCGCAAGCAGGTCAAGACCGGGACCGGTTACTGACGGTCGCCGGCGGGCGGGAGGGCCACCAGGTGCGCTCGCCCAGGCGGTAGGCGATCGCCGGGATCAGCAGGGCGCGGACGACGAAGGTGTCGAGGAGGACGCCGATCGCGACCGTGGCGCCGATCTGGATCAGCTGCTCGAGCGGCAGCAGGGTCAGGGTGGCGAAGGTGCCGGCGAGGATCAGGCCGGCGCCGGTGACGACGCCGCCCGTGCTGACGAGGGCGACCAGGACGCCCTCGCGGGTGCCGCGCGCGGTGGCCTCCTCGCGGGCCCGGGTCATCAGGAAGATGTTGTAGTCGACGCCCAGGGCGACCAGGAAGATGAAGGCGAGCAGGACTAGGTTGAAGGCGATGTCCTCACCGCCGATCGCCGCGAAGGCGAAGGTCACCAGGCCGAGCGTCGCGGCGAAGGAGGCGACGACGGTCGCCATCAGGAAGAGCGGCGCGACGAGGGCGCGCAGGACGGCGGCGAGGATCAGGCCGACGACGAGCAGGACGAGGGGCACGATCAGCTTCGTGTCGCGCTCGTTGGTCTGCTCGATGTCGAAGTTCTCGGCCGGGAGGCCCCCGAGTAGGCTGCCGGGGTCGACCTCGTGCAGCCGTTCGCGGATGTCGTCGACGGTGCCGGCGGCCTTGCTCGAGTAAGGGTCGCCCTGCGTGACGAGGACGACCACCGCCTCCTCGACGTTCGCGGTCGGCGGCACCGGCAGGGCGAGCCGCACCGGTTTCAGTTCTTCCAGCGCCTCGGTCACCGCCTCCAGTCGCTCGGTCGCGACCACGGCGGTGAGCGGCGCCCCGAGCCCGGCCGGGAAGTGGGCTTCCAGCGCTTCGGTGCCGCGGCTCGAGTTGGTCGGTTTCGTCTCCCCCTGTCCGAACCCGATCGTGCCGTGGTGGGTCAGGTTGCCGAGCGAGAGCACGGCGAGCAGGGCCAGGACGGCGACGATGATCGTGCGCGAGCGCCGCCGCACGAGCTCGGCGACCCGATCCCATCTACCCCCGGCGTTCCCGGCTCCGAACTTTGGGTTGCCCTGGCCCCCCGAAGTTCGGAACGGTTGCCAGAAAGCCCGCTCGCCGAGCAGCGAGAGCAGGGCGGGGAGGAGGGTGAAGGCGGCGGCGAGCATCACGGCGATCCCGATCGCCAGGATCGGCCCGAGCCAGTGGGTCGACTGGAGGTCGGCGACGAGCAGGACGAGCATCGCCGCGATCACGGTGCCGGCCGAGGCGGCCAGCGCCGGCGCGCACTCGCGCAGCGCCGCCGGCAGGGCGAGCGGGGGCGGCCTGCCGGCGTCGAGCTCCTCGCGGTAGCGGTGCACGAGCAGCAGCGAGTAGTCGGTGCCGGCGCCGAAGACCAGGACCAGCAGCAGGAAGGTCCCCTCGACGTTGACGACGATCCAGCCCACCTCGATCAGCAGGTAGGCGATCCCGATCGCGATCAGGTAGGCGGCACCGACGGTGAGCAACGGCAGCACCGCGAGCAGCGGCGCCCGGTACACCGCCAGGAGCAGGATCAGGACCAGCGAGAGGGTCGCGATCAGCAGCGTCTGCCCGGCTTCGTCGGCGACCCGGTCGAGGTCGGCGGCGATCCCGCCGGGGCCGGTCACGTATGCCTTGAGCCCGGGACGCTCGTGGTCCCTGAGGTAGCGGCGGATCTTGCTGACGCCGCCGACGATCGCGCCGCGTTCCTCGGCGTCGATCGCCAGCACGATCAGCGCCGCTTCGCCGTCGCGGGAGATGGGACCGACGCCGTGCGCGATCTTCGCGACGTCGCCGAGCGGTTTCCGGGCTTCGGCCGAGAACGGGTCGACGACCGGCGTCGCCCCGGTCAGGGCAAGTTCGCTCAGCCCCCTGCCGATCCGCCCGATCGCGGCCAGGTCGGCTTCGGTCAGCCCGCCGGGTCGTTCGAAGACGATCACCACCGGCACCTCTTCGCCGCCTCCGGTGCCGTGCTCGAGCGCGTCGATCGCGCGGGTCGATTCCGCCTTCTTCGGCAGGAAGCTGCTCTCGCCGGCAGAGGTGACGTCGCCGATGCGCCCGTGGGCGAGGAGGCCGGCGACCCCGAGCAAGAGCCAGGCCCCGATCGTGACCAAGCGGCCGCGCGGGCCGGTGACCGCCGCAGCGAGGCGCCCGATCACTCTCGGCTCAATCCGGTGACGGACACCGGCGCAAGCCTAACCGCGGCTGATTCGGATTCGTGGCCGAGGGTAGGCTGGCCCCATGAAACCGAAAGCATTGCTCGCTGCCGCCCTGCTCGCCTTGTCGCTTGCCCTCGCCGCCTGCGGCGACAGCGACGACGACACCTCGGGCTCCGCCACGACCACGGAGACCACCACCGAAGAAGGGGCCACCACCGAAGAAAGCGGCAGCAGCCCTGCTCCGAGCGGCGAGGCCGCCCGTTCCGAAAAAGTGAAAATCGTCGAATTCACCTACCAGCCCGATCCGGTCGTCGTGCAGACCGGCGGCAAGGTGATCTGGCAGAACGAGGACGCCGCGCCGCACACCGCGACCGCCGACGACGGCAGCTTCGACACCGGCACGATCGAGCAGGGCAAGATCGGCTCGGAAACCTTCAAGGAGACGGGCAGCTACCCGTACTTCTGCGAGATCCACCCCGACATGCGCGGGACCGTGGAAGTAGTCGACAAGTAACGCCGGCCAGAGCCGGGCGCGACGGTCTATGTTGCGCCCATGGATAAGGGGGAGGGCCGCGACGACCTCGCGGAGCTGCTGGCGCGCCGCGCGCTGACCGAGGACGCCGCCCGGCCCGATGCGGTCGAGCGCCGCCACGCGGCCGGCGGACGGACGGCGCGGGAGAACATCGACGATCTGGTCGACCCCGGCTCCTTCGTCGAGTACGGCCGCTACGCGATCGCCGCCCAGCGCGGGCGACGCGGTGTCCAGGATCTGATCGAGCGCACGCCGGCCGACGGGCTGCTGGCCGGCACGGCGCGGATCAACGGCGAGCTGTTCGGCGAGGAGCGCGCCGCCTGCGCGGTGCTCTCCTACGACTACACGGTCCTGGCCGGGACCCAGGGGGCGCTCGGCCACCGCAAGAAGGACCGCCTCTTCGAGCTGATCGAGCGGATGCGGCTGCCGACCGTCTTCTACGCCGAGGGCGGCGGTGGCCGCCCCGGCGACACCGACTACCCGGTCGTCTCCGCCCTCGATACCCGCGCCTTCGCGCTCTGGGCGAAGCTCGCCGGCCTGGTGCCGCGGATCGCCGTCGCCGCCGGCCGCTGCTTCGCCGGCAACGCGGTGATCGCCGGCTGCTCGGATTTGATCGTCGCCACCGAGAACGTCTCGCTGGGGATGGGCGGGCCGGCGATGATCGAGGGCGGCGGGCTGGGCCGGGTGGAGCCGGACGCGATCGGCCCGATAGGGATGCAGGCCGGCAACGGGGTGGTGGACGTCGTCGCGGCCGACGAGGCGGAGGCGACGGCGGTGACCAAACGGCTGGTCGCCTACTTCCAGGGGGCGACGCCGCCGGGCCCCGAACCCGACCAAGCGGCCCTGCGCGAGGCGATTCCGGAGCGGGCGCGGCGCGCCTACGACCCGCGGCCGATCGTCGAGACGCTCGCCGACCAGGGCTCGGTCACCTTGCTGCGCGAGCGCTTCGCGCCGGAGATGGTGACGGGCCTGGGGCGGATCGAGGGCCGCCCGTTCGGCTTCATCGCCAACGACAGCCGCCACGTCGCGGGGGCGATCACCGGCGAGGCCTCCGACAAGGCGGCGGGGCTCCTGCGGCTCTGCGATTCCTTCGGCCTGCCGGTTCTCTCCCTGGTCGACACGCCCGGTTTCATGGTCGGGCCGGAGGCGGAGGCGACCGGGCTGGTCCGCCGCGCCTCGGGGATGCTGCTCGCCGGGGCGGCGTTGCGGGTACCGCTCGTCGCCGTGATCCTCCGCCGCGGCTACGGCCTCGGCGCGCAGGCGATGACCGGCGGCAGCCTGCACGAGCCCCTGCTCACTGTCGCCTGGCCCGGTGCCCACCTCGGCCCGATGGGGCTGGAGGGCGCGGTGAGGCTGGCGCTGCGCAAGGAGCTGGAGGAAATCGCCGAGGAGGCGGAGCGCGAGCAGCGCGTCCGCGACCTCACGGCGGCCGCCGAGGAGAACGCCCGGGCGCTCAACGCGGCGGCGCTGTTCGAGCTCGACGACGTGATCGACCCGGCCGAGACCCGCGCCCTGATCGCTGCGACGTTTGCCGCGGCCGCCGATCCCACGACCAAGGAGACGAGATGACCGAGCTGACCCCGATGCAGGCCGAGCTCTGCGAGCAGAGTGAGACCGACTACTCGGATCTGCGGGCGTTTTTCGTCAACTGCACGCTGAAGCGCAGCCCCGAGGTCTCCAACACGCAGGGCCTGATGGACATCTCGATGGAGATCATGCGGCGCAACGGGGTCGAGGTCGATTGCATCCGCGCCGTCGACCACGAGATCGCCACCGGCGTCTGGCCCGACATGACCGAGCACGGCTGGGAGCACGACGAGTGGCCGGCGATCTTCGAGAAGGTGATGGCGGCCGACATCCTCGTGCTCGGCATGTCGATCTGGCTGGGGGAGAAGTCCTCGGTCGCGACCCAGGTGATCGAGCGCCTCTACGGCAACTCCCATTTGCTCAACGACAAAGGCCAGTACGCCTACTACGGCCGCGTCGGCGGCTGCCTCGTCACCGGCAACGAGGACGGCGTCAAGCACTGCGCGATGAACGTCCTCTACTCGCTGCAGCACCTCGGGTACACGATCCCCCCACAGGCCGACTCCGGGTGGATCGGCGAAGCCGGTCCCGGCCCGTCCTACCTCGACGAGGGCTCAGGCGGCCCCGAGAACGACTTCACCAACCGCAACACCACCTTCGCCGCCTGGAACATGCTCCACCTGGCGCGCATCCTCAAGGACGCCGGTGGCGTTCCCGCCCACGGCAACCAGCGCCCCGCCTGGGACGCCGGCTGCCGCTTCGACTTCCCCAACCCCGAGCACCGGGCCTAGCGGTTACGGACTTGACCTCGCTATAGCGAGGTCAATCTCGGAAGGGCTCACCACACCGCGTCGTGTTCCTCCATGACGCCGAGTCCTTCGGCGAGGGGGAGGCCGGCGAGGGAGCCGGAGAAGGTGCCGAAGCGGTGGCGGTAGCGGGAGCGGATGAGGAGGAAGTTCTCGTCGCGGGCGTGGGCCGACTCGGAGGCGAAGTCGAGGCGGTCCTCGCCGGCGAGGTCGATGCCGTCCATGCCGCGGAACCGGACCGGTGCCGGCTCGGTCGGCTCGCCGTCGACCCAGACCGCCCGCTCGCTGCGCTCCGGCGGGTCGTTGACGCCCTCGACCAGGTTCCAGGCGAGGCGGCGGCCGTCCTCGGTACGCCCGACGCCCGCCGACCAGAGCCAGCTGGTGTGGCGCTGGTGGTAGCCGGCCGACTCGTCGTCGACGCCGCGCCCCGAGATGTCCCAGCGCCGTCCCGGCACCTCGACCGTGCCCTCGATCGGGACGCCGGCGCGCTTGCGGGTCCAGCCCCAGCCCGAGCCGCTGGGGCAGATCGATTCGATCGGCAGAGCCTGGCCCAGTCGCAGGCTCGCCCGCAGGTCCGGCGAGTCGATCTCCAGCCTGGGGCCGTCCATCGTCACCTCACGGCTGCCCGGGCGCAGCATCGTGCGGGCATCGTGGCGGCGGCCCTCGCGGTCCCACATCACCCAGAACGACTGGCCGAGCGGCCCGACCTCGGCCCGGGCCGCGCAGAGCATCAGCTCGGGCGCGAAGACGCCGATGTAGCGCCACCGCTTGCGCAGCTGCCCTTCGCGCCGCAGCGACATCGGACCGGGAGGGAGCGGCAGGTCCGGCCGGTCGCCGCCGGGCCCGCGCCAGGGGATTTGGGTTGCCGCCATTCACCCACCGTATCCGCGGCTCTAGTCTCGGGGCCGGTGGACCAGCTGATCCAGATCGTCGGCGCCCTGCTGATCCTCGCCGCCTTCGCCGCGGTCCAGTTCGATCGCATGCGCCCCGACTCGAGGGTCTACCTCGCGCTCAACCTCGCCGGCTCGGTGGTTCTCGCCGTGCTCGCCTGGGCGGAGTCCCAGTGGGGCTTCCTCCTCCTCGAGGGCGTCTGGGCGATCGTCTCCGCCTGGGGCCTGGTCGCAGCCCTGCGCACGAATCCGCGTTAGCCGGACTGCTCCAGCCGCTCGGCCAGCCGGTTCATGCCGAGCTTGCGTGCCGCCGCGGCCGCACCCGCCCAGTCGGTCGGCGCGTCATCCGGGCGCTCGACCCCCGCGTCGCGCAGCGTCGCGATGTCCTTGAAGGCGAGCAGTTCCTCGCGTCCCTCGATCAAGGCGCCGCGCAGTTTCGGCCGCCGCTCGCGGATCGCGTTGTCGAGGACCGCCTCCAGCGAGCCGTGCTCGCGCAGCAGTTCCGCCGCCGTCTTCGGCCCGACGCCCTTGGCGCCGGGCAGCCCGTCGGAGGGGTCGCCGCGCAGCGCGATGAAGTCGGGGACCAGCTCCGGGCCGATCCCGTAGCGCTCGCGCACCTCGTCGGGGCCGACCTCTTCGGCACCTTTGCCGCCGGTGCGGATGTAGAGGACGGTGACTCCCTCCCCGGCGCACTGGTACATGTCGCGGTCGCCGGTCAGCAGCAGGGCGTGCCCACCCGCCTCGGCCTCGCGCCCGGCGTAGGTGCCGAGCAGGTCATCGGCCTCGAGGTCGTCGCTGGTCGCGACGGTCCACCCGAACGCCCCGAAGAAGTCCTTGGAGGCGACGAACTGCGGCGCCAGGTCATCCGGCATCGCCGCCTCGCGCTCGGCGTGATACTCGGGGTAGAGCTCGGTCCGGTAGCTCGCCGCGTCCGGGCCGAAGCAGAGGACGACCGCCCGCGGCCGGTGCAGTTCGACCTCTTTGAGGATCAGGTTCGCCGTTCCCAGCAGCGCGTTCACCGGTCTGCCGTCCGGCCCCTTGATCGAGTCGGGCAGCGCATAGAAGGCGCGAAACAGCATCGAAGGCGTGTCGACGGCGAGCAGGGGCGAGGCCACGGGGCACTTATATCGGGGTGGGCCGAGCCGGCGGGGTCGGTCCACTAGGTTTGAGCGCTCGTGTCCGAGCCCGCCCTGCACATCGAGGACCTCGCGAAGCGCTACCCGACCGGCGTGGAGGCGCTGCGCGGTGTCTCGCTCGACATCGTGCCAGGGGAGCTGTTCGGGCTCCTGGGCCCGAACGGGGCCGGCAAGTCGACCCTGATCCACTGCACCACCGGCCTCGCCCAGCCGACCGCGGGATCGATCGAGGTCTTCGGCAACGACGCGATCGACGACTACGCCGAGGCGCGCCAGGCGGTCGGGTTGGCGCCGCAGGAGCCGAATCTCGACTGGTTCCTCACCGTCGCCGAGACGCTCGACTACCACGCCGGCTACTTCGGGATGGCGAAGCGCGAGCGCCGCGAGCGGACCGACGAGCTGCTCGAGACCTTCTCGCTGACCGAGAAGCGCGACGAACGCACCCGCACCCTCTCGGGCGGGATGAAAAGGCGGCTGATCCTGGCGCGGGCGTTGATGCACCGCCCGCGCCTGCTGATCCTCGACGAGCCGACCGCCGGCGTCGACGTCGAGCTGCGCCTCGAGCTCTGGCACTACGTCCAGAAAATCAACCAGGAGGGGACGACGATCCTGCTCACCACCCACTACCTGGAGGAGGCGGAGCAGCTCTGCGACAGGATCGCCTTCATCGCCGAGGGCCAGATCGTCGCCAGGGGGACGAGCGCCGAGGTGGCCGCGCGCTTCGGCGTCTCCAGCCTCGAGGACGCCTATCTGGCGCTGGTCGGGCGCAAGGAGCTCTCGCGCTCCCACGCCGAGCTCGAGGTGGCGCCGTGAGCACCGCCCAGATCCGCTTCGCGACGCTCTGGCGCCGCGAGGTCAACCGCTTCATGAAGATCAAGAAACAGACCCTGGGCGCCCCGCTGCTGGAAACCTTCCTCTACATCTCGGTCTTCGGCGCGGCGCTCGGCTCGCGGATCGACAAGCTGCACGGGATCGACTACGTCGTCTTCGTGATCCCCGGCCTGATCATGATGGCCTGGTCGATCAACGCCTTCACCAACAACTCCTCCTCGATCCTCCAGCAGAAGTTCCAGGGGGCGATCCAGGACCAGCTCTCCTCGCCGGCCTCGCCGCTGGAGCTGCTGCTCGCCTTCTCGCTCGGCGGCTTCATGCGCGGGCTGATCGTCGCCGTGCTGACCTTCGTCGCCTCTTCGTTCCTGGTCGACCTGCCGGTCGACCACATCCTCGTGCTGGTCCCGTCGCTGTTCCTGGTCGGGTTCTTCTTCTCGCAGCTCGGGGTGCTGATCGGCGTCCGTGCCGAGCAGTTCGACGACGTCGCCTTCGCCCAGACCTTCATCCTGACGCCGTTGATCTTCCTCGGCGGGGTCTTCTACTCGGCCGAACTTCTGCCCGAGCCGTACGAGACCCTGACCCACTTCAACCCGATCTACTACATGATCAACCTGGTCCGCTACGGCTTCGTCGGCTTCACCGAAGTCAGCATCGCGCTCTCGCTGCTGGCCCTGACCGCAGCCACCGCGGTCCTCTTCGCGATCAACCTGCGGCTCTTCTCCGCGGGCTACAAGCTGCGCGCGTAGCTCGCTCCGGGAGCCGGATCCAGGATTTTCGCCCGGCTGTCGATCTGGGCGGTTCCCGTTCGTCGTTAGGGTGAACGGCGGCATTCGGAACCGCCCCGACAAGGAGGTAAATGCCATGCATTACATGTTCCTGCTGATCGGTGAGGAGCCCAACTGGGAGGACGTCTCGCCGGAGGAGATGCAGACGACGCTCGACGAGATGAACAAGTACAACGACGAACTGAAAGCGGCGGGCGCGATGGTCGGCGGGCACGGCCTGCGGGAGCGGGCGACCGCCAGCGTCGTGCGCTTCTCGGAGGGCGGCGAGACCACCGTCACCGACGGTCCCTTCGCCGAGACCAAGGAGCAGCTGATGGGCTTCTGGATCATCGACGCCCCGAACCTCGACGAGGCCCTCGCCTGGGCGCGGAAGGCGCCCCTCCGGGAATCCTCGATCGAAGTCCGCCCCCTGGTCGAGGAGGAGGGCGAAGAGGACATCTCCGGCGAGGAGCTGCTCTCGCGCGTCCAGGACAAGGACCGCTAGCGGGGGCCATTTGGCCGAGGACGACCGCCTCAGCGTCATCGACCGCACGTTCCGGCAGGAGTCGGGACGTGCGGTCGCCTCGCTGATCCGGGTCCTCGGCGACTTCGACCTCGCCGAAGAGGCGGTCCAGGAGGCGTTCGTCGTCGCGCTGGAGCGCTGGCCCCGCGACGGCGTCCCCTCCAACCCGGGCGCCTGGATCACCCAGGTCGCCCGCAACCGGGCCATCGACCGGGTTCGCCGCGCCGGCAACCTGCGCGAGAAGACGGCGCAGCTGGAAGGGTTGGAGGCGCTGCGGCCGCCGGCGATCTCGCCCGCCGAGCAGGTCGCGAACGAAGAGATCGAGGACGACCGCCTGCGGCTGATCTTCACCTGCTGCCACCCGGCGCTGGCGCCGGAGGCACGGGTCGGGCTGACGCTGCGCACGCTCGGCGGCCTCACGACTCCCGAGATCGCCAGCGCTTTCCTGGTCGCGGAGAGCACGATGGCGCAGCGCCTGGTTCGCGCCAAGAAGAAGATCCAGCGGGCCGGGATCCCCTGCGAGGTCCCCGGTAAGGAGCAGATGCCCGAGCGACTCTCGGGCGTGCTGGCGACCCTCTACCTCGTCTTCAACGAGGGCTACCGCAGCTCCGGCTCGGCCGAGCTGGTTCGGGTCGAGCTGAGCTCGGAGGCGATCCGCCTCGCCCGGCTCGTCGTCGACCTCCTGCCGGACGAGCCGGAGGCGGAGGGGCTGCTGGCGCTGATGCTCCTCAACGACTCGCGGCGCCCGGCGCGGGTCGACGAGGCGGGACAGCTGGTGCCGCTCGAGGAGCAGGACCGCGGCCTCTGGGACCGCGAGCGCGCCGCCGAGGGTCTGGCGTTCTCCGAGCGGGCGGCGGCCGCCGGACCGGTCGGCCCCTACACCGTCCAGGCGCGGATCGCCGCCACCCACGCCCGGGCGGAGCGGCCCGGGGACACCGACTGGGCCCGCATCGTCCGGCTCTACGAATGGCTCGAACGGGTCGCACCGAGCCCGGTGGTCGAGCTGAACAGGGCCGCCGCGGTTGCGATGAACGAGGGGCCCGAACGGGGGCTGAAACTGATCGACGCGATCGACGGACTCGACGAGTACCGGCCGCTGCACGCGGCCCGCGGCGACCTGATGCGCCGGCTCGGCCGCGACTCCGAGGCGGCCGACGCCTTCGCCCGCGCCCTGGCAATCCCCGGCAACGAGGTCGAGACCGCCTACCTCGAAGCGCAGCTGGCCGAAGCCGAGGCCGGGCCCGGGGCCGGCCAGGCTGGCTAGCCGCCGCCTTTCCGCAGGTTCGCGCTGACCCAGGCGAGGTAGCCGCGGCTGCCGGCGAGGACCGGGACCGCGAGGATCTCCGGCTCCTCGTAGGAGTGGACGCGGCGGATCGCCGCCTCGACCTCGGCGAAGAGGCGCGCCTCGGTCTTGGCCAGGCACTGCCACTCCCGCTCCCGTTCGACCTTCCCCTGCCAGCGGTAGGTGCTCGAGACCGGGCCCGCCACCTGCACGCAGGCGGCGAGCCGCTCCTCGATCAGCACGTCGCAGATCCGTTCGGCCTCCTCCTCGGAGCCGGCCGTCGTGAGGACCTGGACGTAGTCCGTCATGCCCTGGCGTTACCCCGGATCGGCCACCGGCACGCCGGCCCGGCCCCCGTCCTCGGGGAGGACGAGGATCGCGCCCTCGCCCGTCACGTAGGCCTCCTCGCCGTGCTGGGTGACGTCCATGCCCATCGCCTCGTCGTGTTCGCTAACCCGCAACGGCATCACCAGGCCCACCACCTTCAACAGGATGATGGTCATGATGAAGGCGTAGGCCGGGGTGACGGCGGCCGCCACGACCTGCGACCAGAACTGGCCGCCGTCGCCGTAGAAGAGGCCGTCGGCGACCCCGTTCCAGCCGATCTGGGCGACCAAGCCGAGGAAGAGGATGCCGGTGAAGCCGGCGAGGCCGTGGGCGGCGAGCACGTCGAGCGTCTCGTCGACCCGGGTGCGCGGCCTCCACATGATCATCGCGTAGCAGGGCAGGGCGCCGAGAAAGCCGAGGGCCATCGCCCAGCCCGGGCTGATGAAGCCGCCGGCCGGGGTGATCAGCACGCAGCCGACGATGATCGCCGTGGCGGCGCCGATCGCGGTCACCTTGCGGCCCCGGATCAGGTCGAGGATGAACCAGGTGATCAAGGCGCAGGCCGGCGTCAGCAGCGTGTTGACGAATGCGAGGATGCTCTGGTCGCCGACCCCGAGGCCGCTGCCGCCGTTGAAACCGAACCAGCCGAACCACAGCAGCCCGGCGCCGAGCAGCACGTAGACCGCGTTGTGGGGGAGCAGCGCCTGTCGCCCGTAGTCCTTGCGCGCCCCGACGACCAGCGCCGCGGCGAGCGCCGAGAAGCCGGAGCCCATCTCGACCGGCACGCCGCCGGCGAAGTCGAGCGTCCCCTGCGCGGCCAGCCAACCGCCCCCGAATGCCCAGTGGGCGAGCACGGCGTAGACCAGCACCGACCACAGCGCCGCGAAGATCATGAAGGCACCGAACCGCATGCGCTCGACCACGGCACCGGCGATCAGCGCCACGGTGATGATGCAGAAGGTCCCCTGGAACGCCATGAAGAGCAGGTGGGGGATGGTCCCTTCGCCGCGCGGCTCGAAGCCGACGCCGTCGAGGGCGAAGTGCCCGAGCCCACCGATCAGCGCCCCTTCGCCGTCGAAGGCGAGGGAGTAGCCGATCATGGCCCAGGTGACGCCCGCGATCGCGATCGCGGCGACGCACATCATGAAGGTGTTGAGGGTGTTCTTGGAGCGGACGAGCCCGGCGTAGAAGAGGCCGAGGGCCGGCGTCATCAGCAGGACGAGCGCCGTCGCCGCCAGCATCCAGGCGGTATCGCCCGTGTCGATCGCGGCGATCATCATTTCACCACCGGGGTCACGGCCGACTGGTCGGTCTCGCTGGTGCGGATCCGGACCGCCTGCTCGAGCGGCAGCACGAAGATCTTGCCGTCGCCGACGTCGCCGGTGCGGGCGCCCTCGCAGAGCGCGTCGATGGTCGTCTGCACGTAGGTGTCGGAGACCGCGACCTCGAAGCGGACCTTCTCCGAAAGCCCCATCTGCACGGTGGTGCCGCGGTAGGTCTCGACCCGGTCGAGCTCGCCGCCGTGGCCCTGAACCCGACTGATCGAGAAGCCGCGCACCTCGGCCCGGTACAGGGCCTCGAGGACATCGTTCGCCTTCTCGGGTCGGACTATGCCGATCACGAGTTTCACAACTCTCCTCCCTCTCCCACAAAGAACCGTTGGACTGAGAACGCACGCGAGCCTATCCGCTCAGCAAGGGGGATTGCGCGCTCCTCAGGCGGTCGGGGCGGCACCCGCTCCTCTCTACAATCGCTGGCCGATGGCGACCCGTACTCGCAGGCGGCGGCGCAAGCCGCCCGAATCACGCTGGCACAGGTTCGCGATACCGATCGTCGTCGTCGGCTCGCTGCTCGCCGTCGCCGGCGGGATCGGCGCCTCCTGGGCGCTCAGCGTCTACAACTCCGGCCTGCCGCTCTCCAGCCTGCAGCCGGTCCAGAAGGGCCGCTCCTCGGCGATCTACGCCGCCGACGGCAGCCTGATCGGGTTCATCCGCTCCGACAGCGTCCGCCAGCCGGTCCGCGGACGGGCGTTGCCCCTCTCGCTCAGGGAGGCGACGATCGCGATCGAGGACAAGAACTTCTACGAGCACGGGGCGGTCGACCCGGAGGGCATCGTCCGGGCGGCCTGGAAGGACCTGCAGGCCGGCGCGATCGTCCAGGGCGCCTCGACGATCACCCAGCAGCTGGTCCGCAACCTCTACATCCAGAATCCCGAGGACACGATCAAGCGAAAGCTGCGGGAAACGCGGCTCGCCTTCGAACTCGAGGAGGAGCACAGCAAGGAGTGGATCCTCAACTCCTACCTAAACACGGCGCCCTACGGGACGGTGGAAGGCCAGACCGCCGTGGGGGCCGAGGCGGCCGCGCAGACCTACTTCAGCAAGCCGGCCAAGGACCTCGACCTGACCGAGTCGGCGCTGATCGCCGGGCTGCCGCAGGCGCCCTCCGAATACAACCCCTTCCTCGACCCCGCCGCGGCGCTCGAGCGCCGCAACGACGTCCTGCGGGTGATGGAGGAGCAGGGGTACATCACCACGGAGGAATACAGCGAGGCGATCGACAAGGGCCTCGGCCTCGACCCGGGTACCAAGTACCAGACGATCCGCGACCCGTTCCTCTTCGATCTCGTGCAGCAGCAGCTGATCGACCGCTACGGAATCAACACGGTCCGCAACGGCGGGCTCAAGGCCTACACGACGATCGACCCCGACCGGCAGGCGCAGGCCGAAGCGGCGGTCGAATCGTGCGGCGTCTGCTACCCGGAAGGCGGGCCGGCGGCCGGCCTCGCCTCGGTCGACCCGGAGACCGGTGAGATCGTCGCCCTCGCCTCGACCGAAGGCTACGCTTCCGAAGCCCAGTTCAACTACGCCTGGCAGGCCCACCGCCAGCCCGGCTCCTCGTTCAAGACCTTCGTCCTGACGACGGCGATCAAGCAGGGGATCGACCCCGACTCGACCTACTACGACGGCAGCTCGCCGAAGACCCTCGACCTGCCCGGCGGCGGCACCTGGACCGTCAACAACGCCGAGGGCGAGGGCGGCGGGACGATGGACCTGACCAGCGCGACCTGGCACTCGGTCAACGTCGTCTTCGCCCAGCTCGACCTCGACGTCGGCTCGGAGAACGTGACCGAGACCGCGGAGGAGATGGGCATCACCGCGCCGCTCGAATCGGTGCCGGCGGAGGGGATCGGCGGTCTCGCGATTGGTGTCACGCCGCTGGAAATGGCCAGCGCCTACGCCACCCTCGCCAACGGCGGCGTCCACCACGACCCGACCGCGATCAGCAAGGTCGAATTCCCGAACGGCAAGGTCGACGAATCCGGCACCGACGACGACGACCGGGTGCTGACGCCCGGCGAGGCCTACGAAGTGACGCGCATCCTCGAGGGCGTGATCACCTCCGGGACCGGCGCCGGCTACACCTCGACCGCCTGCACCTCGGCCGGCAAGACCGGCACCTCCGAGGAAGAGTCCGACGCCTGGTTCGTCGGCTACACGCCCCGCTTCTCGACCGCCGTCTGGGTCGGCCACCCGCAGACCCGCGAATACACCGGCTACGGCGGCACCACGGCCGGGCCGATCTGGCAGTCCTACATGGAATCCGCGCAGGAAGGCGAGTGCGAGGAATTCGAAGTCCCCGAGGGCCTGCCGGAGCTCTCCGGGCTCGACAGCGAGCACACCTCCTCCTACGACAGCGGCTACTACGAAGAAGAAGAAAGCTACGAAAGCGAAGACGAATCGGAGGGCGACAAGGACAAGGGCTCCGATGAGGGCGGCGACGAACCGGCCCCCGAGTCCGAAAGCGCGCCGAGCCCCGCACCGGCTCCGGCCCCCAGCGCCCCGCCCCCGGCAGTTGGCGGCGGCATCAGCCCCGGTTAGCTACTCCCCGATCAGCTCCATCCTGTAGCCGTCGGGGTCGCGGACGAAGCAGATGCGGTGGCCGGAAGTGCGGCCGCCGGGGCGGTAGGGCGGCTTTTCGGGCTCGACCCCTTCGCCGGCGAGGCGCTCGAGGGTGGCGTCGAGGTCGTCGACGAGAAGGGCGATGTGGTTGTAGCCGGTGCCGTGGTCGTACTCGGCGACGCCGTGGTTGTAGGTCAGCTCGAGGACCGGGTTTTCGCCGGGCAGCGCCATGAAGACGTTGATCGCCTCCTCGCCGATCGGCATCCGCCGCACCTCCTCGAAGCCGAGCTTGGCGTAGAAGGCGACCGAGCGGTCGATCTCGCCGATTCGGTAGCAGGTGTGGAGGAAGCTGGTCATCGAGTGCTCAAGAGGCTACCCTGCGGAACTTCCACGAATCTTGTGCACGCGGATGGGGATCCGGTGCGCAGAAAGGACTCTTTTGAGAAAGCATCTCGTTGCGGCTACGGCAGCCGCCGCTCTCGTCCTCGTCGCAATCGGCCCCGGGGCGGCCAGCGCGGCTACCGCGCCCACCGACGCGACGACGGTCTACGCCAAAGAAGTCAAAGGCAAGCTGAAGTTCGTCGCCCCGGACGTCGTCTTCCAGGGCCAGGAACTGACCTTCCTCGCCGAGACGAACCCGAAAAAGGTCGGGCCGCACACCTTCTCGCTGGTCACCAAGAACGTGCTGCCGAAAACGCCGAACGCGCGTAAAAACTGCTTCACGCCGAAACACATCTGCATGTCGATCTCCAAATGGCACAAGTTCAACCCGAAAACCGAAAAGCTCGGGCTGAATCCGGTCGATGCGGGGCCCGAAGGCTGGAGCACGCTTGGCGACAACTCGAAGACGGGCGACTCCTGGTTCAGCGGGGAAACGAAAAAAGGGACGTCGATCACCAAGACGGTGACGGCCGACCCGGCGACGACGCCGACGATCTACTTCCTCTGCGCCATCCACCCCTGGATGCAGGCCAAGAGCACGGTTCTGACCGCTCCGGTCAGCTAGCGGCACGTCCGGGGAGTCGACACCTACGCCTCGCCTGGGGCGCCGAGCTTTCCTCGGCGCCCTCGGCGGCGGCGCGCTCGCGCACCTGCTGCCGCTGCAAGGCGGCGGGAGCGGGCTGCTGCCCTTCGCGACCGAACCCGAGGAGGCGCTCGCCGCGGCGCCCTTCGCGGCGCCGCTGCGGATTCCTCGCGAGCTCAGCGACGACCACATCCGCATCCCGATCCGCGAGGCCGAGGTCCAGATCCTCCGCGGGCCGAAGACGAAGCTGTGGACCTTCGGCGGCGGCTTTCCCGGGCCGACCGTGCGCCGCCGCGCCGGGCGGCGGACCAGGGTCACCTTCGAGCACCAGTTGCCGGCCAAGGTGGGCGAGCTCTCGGTGCACCTGCACGGCGGCCACAACGCGAGCCGCTTCGACGGCCAGCCCGGTGGGCTCACCAAGCACCAGCCGTTCTCCTACTTCTGCCGCATCCCCTTCGGCCTCCCGGCGCGGGTCTCCGGCAACGACCTGCTGATCGAGCCCGGCGGCCGCAAGACCTACGTCTACGACCTGCGCGAGGACGGCCGCCCGGAACGGGCCGCGTTCCAGTGGTACCACGACCACCGCCTCGACCGCACCGCTCCGCACAGCTGGCGTGGGCTGGCCGGGATGTGGATCGTCGACGACGACTTCGAGGACTCGCTGCCCCTGCCGCGCGGCGAGCGCGACATCCCGCTGATGATCGCCGACCGCAGCTTCGACCGGCACAACCAGCTGACCGATCCCTTCGAGGGCGGGCTGCAGCCGCCCGCCGACGGCATCGCCGGCGAGGCGATCCTCGTCAACGGCGTCTTCATGCCCCACCACGAGGTCCGCGCCTGCCGCCACCGGCTGCGCATCCTCAACGTCTCCCAGTTCCGCTCCTACAACCTGCGGCTCTCCAACGGGGCCCCGATGGTCCAGATCGGCAGCGACAGCGGCCTGATGCCGAGGCCGGTGCGGCGCCGCGAGATCCTCATCGGCCCGGCCGAGCGGGTCGAGGTGATCGTCGACTTCGCCGATTGCGGCGGCCAGACGGTCGAGCTGCGCAGCGGCCCGCACGGCGGCCCCGCCCCCGACGGCTCGCGCGCCTACGCCGGCGCCCTGATGCAGTTCCGGGTCGCCGCCGGCCGCGTCCCCGACCGGACCCGCATCCCGCGCCGCCTGCGGCCGCTGCCGGCCTGGGCCGAGCAGGCGCGTAAGCGGCGCGACCGTGAGCCGGATCAGCGCTGGGAGATCGCCGTCGGGGGATTCTTCAAAACCACCTGGACGATCAACGGCAAGACCTTCAACCCGGCTCGCGCCGACGCCTTTCCGGTGCTCGGCACCACCGAGGTCTGGGAGTTCTACAACCGGACGCGCGTCGCCCACGTGATGCACATCCACCACAACGACTGGTACCTGCTGAGCCGCGACGGGAAGCCGCCGCCGCCCTGGGAAGACTGCCTCAAGGAGACCTTCTTCGTGATGCCCGGCGAACGGATCCGCCTCGCCGGGCGTTTCGTCGACCACCCCGGCAAGTTCGTGATCCACTGCCACATGTTCGACCACGAGGACCACGGCCTGATGAGCCAGTTCGAGGTCGTGCGACCCTAGAAATCCCAGCGTTTTCTAAAGGTCCGGGGCCGGTTGTCGATGCTGAACTCCTATGGCATCGGTACCCAAAAAGGATGAGGAGCTGCGGACCCCGGGCCGCTCCGAGGCTCGCGCCACCGGCGCTCTCCTGCTGACCGGCGCCGGCCTCGTCGCCCTCTCGCTCTCGCTGCCGCACCCGAGCGGCGCCAACACGCCGGTTCTGATCGGGCTCGCCGTCGGCATGGCGGTCGCCGGCGGGGCCCTCTGGTTCCTCGCCCGCCGCGTCCCGCTCATCCTCACCCACGTCGCCCTCGTCGCGGCGGCCGTTCTCTCCGGTCTGCTCACCTACGAGAGCGGGGTCGCCGCCGGGCAGTACGGCGCGATCTACGTCTGGATCACCCTCGTCGCCGCCTATTTCTTCCCCCGCAGGGTCGCGGTCGCCTATCTCGTCTGGATCCTCGCCGCCTACGCCGTCACCCTGGCCGCGACCGAGAGCACGGCCGGCTACTCGCCGCTGACCCGCTGGCTCTTCACCGCGATCTCGCTGACCGTCGTGTTGACACTGACCAGCGCGATCGTCGCCCGCCGCGCCAGGGCCGATCAGCGCGCCCGGCGCTTCTTCGACCTCTCCCACGACATGCTCTGCACCTCCAACCTCGACGGGTACTTCGTCGAGGTCAACGCGGCCTGGGAACGGCTCGGCTACTCCACCGAGGAGATGCGGTCGCTTCCCTTCATCGAGCTCGTTCACCCCGACGACCGCGAGCGCACCGAAGCGGAGGCCACCAAGCTGTTCGACGGAGTCGAGACGGTCGGCTTCGAGAACCGTTACCGCGCCAAGGACGGCACCTGGCACTGGCTGCGCTGGAGCTCGGTCCTCGCCCCCGACGAGTCGCTGCTCTACGCTCGCGCCACCGATGTCACGGAGCTGAAGCGGGTCGAGTCCGAACGCGAGAACCTGCTGGTCGAGGTGGAGGCTCTGGCCCGCAGCGACTCCCTCACCGGTTTGCCGAACCGGCGCGCCCTCGACGAGCAGCTGCCGCGCGAGATGGCCCGGGCGCGCCGCGCCGAGGCGGACCTTTGCCTGGCGATCCTCGACCTCGACCACTTCAAGGCCTACAACGACACGCACGGTCACCTGGCCGGCGACGAGATGCTGCGTCGCTGCGCGATGGCCTGGGACTCCGAGCTGCGCGGCGAGGACACGATCGTCCGCTTCGGCGGCGAGGAGTTCCTCGTCGTCCTCGCCGACACCTCCCCCGACCAGGCCGCCGAGATCGTCGAGCGCCTGCGCGCGGCGACGCCGGACGGCCAGACCGCCTCGGCCGGCCTCGCCTGCTGGGACCGCGTGGAGAGCGCCGAGGACCTGGTCGGCCGCGCCGACGTCGCCCTGTACCGGGCCAAGGCCGCCGGCCGCGACCGAGCGGTGCTCTCGCCGCGGGTCTGAGCGGTCCCGTCATGATGCGGCGATGGGCGACCACGACCGCACGGTGCGCTTCCGCAAAGCGCGGCGCGACCCCGAGCTGACCGTCGTCGAGGGCTTTCACGCCCTCAAGCACGCGCTGCGCTTCGGCGCCGAGTTGGTCGAGGCCGTGGCGGTCGACCCGGAGGGGCTGGAGGAGCTGGCGCACGAGCTCGCCCCTGACCTCACCGGTCGGTTTGGCGACCCGGTCGAGCGGGTCGACGCGGACGTGCTCGCCGACCTGACGCCGCTGGTTCCGCGGACCGGAGTGGTGGCGATCGCCCGCCGCCCGCCGGTCGACGTCGCCGCGGTGCTCGCCGACCCGGGCCCGGCCCCCGCGGTGCTGCTCGAGCAGCCGAAGAACATGGGCAACATCGGCGCCTGCATCCGGGTATCGGCGGCGGCCGGCGCGGCGGCGGTGCTGACCACCGGCGAAAACGACCCCTGGTATCCCGACGCGGTGCGCGGCGCCGCCGGCCTGCACTTCGCGCTGCCGGTCGCCTCGGTGGAGGAGCTGCCGGAGAGCGACCGGCCGCTGCTGGCGATCGACCCCGACGGGGAGGAGCTCGGCGCCGAGTCCCTGCCGGCCCGGGCCGTGCTCGCCTTCGGCACCGAGCGGCACGGGATCAGCAGCGAGCTGCTCGAGCGGGCCGACGCCCGCGTGGCGATCCCGATGCGACCCGGCGTCTCCAGCCTCAACCTCGCGACCTCGGTCGCCATCGCGCTCTACTGCCAGCGGCTAGGCTGAGCATCGCAACCCGAAAGTTGCGAACCACCCATTGACGAAAGGAAGTTCCTTGTCCTTGCCCATCGCTGACATCAGCTTCGGAGAACTCCTCCTCATCGCGCTCGAGGTTTTCTTCTTCGTGATCTGGATCTGGATCCTGATCACGATCCTCTCCGACCTCTTCCGCGACCACGAACTCTCCGGCTGGGGGAAGGCCGCGTGGGTCCTGTTCCTGGTCTTCATCCCGTTCCTGACCGCGCTGATCTACCTGATCGCCCGCGGGTCCGGGATGCGCGACAGGACGATCAAGGCCCAGGCGGAGGCGAAACAGCACTTCGATCAATACGTTCGTGAGCAGGCCCACGCCGGGAGCCCCGCGGACGAGCTGCACAAGCTCAACGAGCTGAAAGAGAAGGGCGCCCTCTCGGCCGAGGAGTTCGAGCAGGCGAAGGCGAAGCTGCTGGCTTAGACCGCGCCTCAGGCAGGGGTCGGGGCACGTGCGCCGACTCCTGCAAAGGGGCCGATTTGCAAGGGAAATTGCAGCCAGGCGGCGGGTGCTCGGCGCCCTGAGGCCGCTCCTCTAGCCTGATCGGTTCGTGCCGCGCTTCCAGGCCGGCACCGATTCGATGCGGGCTTTCTTCTCCGACACCCATCCGAGCGCCGCGCGGCGCCGCGGGCCGCTCTGCGCGGTCCTGCTGCTGGCGGCGCTCTGCGCCTTTGCCGTCGCGAGCGCGCCGGCCGCGACCCCGCAGGAGGAACTGGAGGAGACCCAGGGCAAGCTCGAGGCGGTCCAGGAGGACCAGAGCGCCCTGGCCGAGACGATCGCCGAGCAGAACGCCGCGATCGACTCGATGATCGGCGAAGTCTCGGCGCTGCGCCAGAAACAGCTGGCGCTGGAGGCCGAACTGGCCGCGAAGCAGGCGGAGCTGGAGCGGGCGACCGCGGCGCTGGAAAAGGAAAGAGAGCACCTCGAAGAGGTCCGCGAGCAGTTGCGCCGCGCCCTCGACCTCCTCCGCGACCGCCTCGTCGCGATCTACGAAGCCGGCTCGCCCGACCTGATCAACGCGATCCTCGACTCGGAGGACTGGTCCGAGATGGAGGCGCGGACCGAATACCTGAACCAGATCCAGAGCTACGACGACTCGGTCGTCGACCGGGTCAAGGTGCTGCGCGACCAGGTCACCGATGCGGTCGCCCGTCTCGCCGAGCGCCGCGCCGAGGTCAAGGAGGCGCGCGACGAGATCGCCGCGGCCGAGCGCGAAGCGGCGGCAGCCCGGGAGGAGGCGGAGGCCCGCTTCGGCGAGCTGAAGGCGGCGCAGGGCGAGCGGCGCGAAGCGCTGGAAGCGCTCGAAAGCCGCGAAGAGGCGCTGAGCAGCAACCTCAGCTCGATCGCCAACCAGATCGCTTCCGAAGGCGGCTCGGTCCCGGTCGAAGTGCCGGCGCCGCTGACCCCCGGCCAGACCGCCGGCTTCATCAACGAAAGCCAGGCGAGCGCGCCGGCCTCCGCACCGGATGCCGTCAAGGCGGCGATCTCGGCTGCCAACTCGATCGCCGACACCCCCTACATCTGGGGCGGCGGGCACGGCTCCTTCGAATCCTCCGGCTACGACTGCTCGGGGGCGGTCAGCTACGCCCTGCACGGCGGCGGCCTGCTCGACAGCCCGCTCGACTCGACCGGCCTCTCGACCTGGGGGGAACCCGGCCCGGGCAAGTGGATCACGGTCTACGCCAACTCCGGCCACGCCTGGATGACGATCGCCGGCCTCGCCTTTGACACCTCCGGCGGTGCCGGTCCGCGCTGGCACTCCTCATTCGCGAGCTCGACGGAAGGCTTCATAGCCCGACACCCACCTGGTTATTAACCCCCGGGCCCCTGGGGTAGGTTTGGGACCATGAGTCTTGAGCGGGAACTCGAGGAGCTGCTCGAGGTCGAGCGGTTCGAGCCGCCGGCGGAGTTCCGCGAGCGGGCGCTCTGGAGCGATCCCGAGGTCTACGAAGGGGCGGCTGCCGATCCCGAGGCGTGGTGGACGCGGCAGGCGGTGGAGCTGCTCGACTGGGACACCGAGCCGAGCCAGGGCCTCGACGCCTCCAACCCGCCCTTCTACAAGTGGTTTGCCGACGGGCGCCTGAACGCCTCGGCGCAGTGCCTCGACCGCCACGTCGAGGCCGGCAACGGCGACCGCGTCGCCTATCACTGGCGCGGCGAGGAGGGGGAGGAGCGCGACGTCACCTACGCCGAGCTGCACCGCGACGTCCAGCGTTTCGCCAACGCGCTCAAGGACCTGGGGGTCGAGAAGGGCGACGTGGTCGGGATCTACCTGCCGATGATCCCCGAGGTCGTCGTCGCGATGCTCGCCTGCGCTCGGATCGGCGCTCCTCACAACGTCGTCTTCGGCGGTTTCTCGCCGGAGTCGGTGCGGGAGCGGATGGAGTTCTCCGAGGCGAAGGCGCTGGTCACCGTCGACGGCGCCCGCCGCAAGGGCAGGACGGCGCCGATCAAGTCGGCGGTCGACGAGCAGATCGCCGGCCTCGAATCGCTGGAGACGATCGTCGTCGTCCGCCACACCGGGATTGAGTGCCCGATGAGCGAGGGCCGCGACGTCTTCTACGACGAGGCGATGGCGGCGGCGGACCCCGAGTGCCCGGCCGAGCCGATGGAGGCCGAGCACCCGCTCTTCATCCTCTACACCTCGGGCTCGACCGCGAAGCCGAAGGGGATCCTGCACACGACCGGCGGCTACCTGACCGGCGTCGCCGCGACCCACCGCTACGTCTTCGACCTGAAGCCCGAGGAGGACGTCTACTGGTGCGCCGCCGACGTCGGCTGGGTGACCGGCCACTCCTACATCGTCTACGGGCCGCTCGCCAACGGCGCGACCAGCGTGATGTGGGAGGGGGCGCCCGACTATCCCCACAAGGGGATCTGGTGGGAGCTGGTCGAGCGCTGCAAGGCGACGATCCTCTACACGGCGCCGACCGCGATCCGCACCTTCATCAAGTGGGGAGCGGAGATCCCCGCGGAACACGACCTCTCCTCGCTGCGGCTGCTCGGCTCGGTTGGGGAGCCGATCAACCCCAAGGCCTGGCTCTGGTACCACAAGGCGATCGGCGGCGGGCGCTGTCCGATCGTCGACACCTGGTGGCAGACGGAGACCGGCGCGATCATGATCGCGCCGCTGCCGGGGATCACGGCGACCAAGCCGGGCTCGGCGACGCTGCCGTTCCCGGGCGTCGAGGCCGAGGTGGTCGACGAGCGCGAGGGCGAGCCGATCGGCGAAGGGCAGGGCCTCCTGATCCTGGAGCGTCCGTGGCCCTCGATGCTGCGCGGCCTCTACAGGGAGGACGACCGCTTCGTCGAGACCTACTTCTCGAAATTCGGCCGCGAGCGCTACCTGGTCGGCGACGCCGCCCGGCGGGACTCCGACGGCTACTTCTGGGTGATCGGCCGGATCGACGACGTCGTCAACGTCTCCGGCCACCGGCTCTCGACCGCCGAGGTCGAGTCGGCGATCGTCGCCCACCCGGACGTCGCCGAGGCGGCGGTGATCGGCCAGTCAGACGAGGAGACCGGCCAGGCGATCTGCGCTTTCGTCACTCTGCGCGGTGGCATCGAGGAGGGCGATGGCCTGGTCGAGGGGATCCGCGGCACCGTCGCCGATCGGATCGGCAAATTCGCCCGTCCGAAGCGGATCGTCTGGGCCGACGACCTGCCCAAGACGCGCTCCGGCAAGATCATGCGCCGTCTGCTCCGCGACATCGCCGAGGGCCGGGCACTGGGCGACGTGACGACGCTGCGCGATCCCGAAGTGATGGCGGAGCTGGAGGCGAAAATCGCCGCGGAGCCCGACAGCGAGGACTGAGCGCCCCTGTCGTTTGTCACCCAGAGGGTTACAAACGACGAAGGGGGCTAGCGCGAAGACCGCTGGGCGACCATCCGCTCGACCGCGACCTGCAGCGCCTGCAGCTGCTCCTGGACGTTGCGCAGCTCGCGCAGCGCCAGCTCCTCGGCACTCAGCTCGTCCTCCGCCAGCTCCTCCTCGAGCTCGGCGATTTCCGGGGCGAGGAAGCGCTGCGCGAAGGAGCCGGTGAGCAGGGCGACGAAGCCGATCCCCGTGAGCAGGACCGCTGCAGAGACGAGCTCGCCGCCGGTCGTGGTCGGCTCGATGGTCGAACCGAGCGTGGTCATCGTCGTGACCGCCCAGTAGAGGTCGTCTCCGAAGTCGAGGTGCTGGCGCGGCTCGAAGGCGTCGAAGAGCGCGGCGCCGCCGACCGCGGTCAGCACCGCGAGCAACGCGGCGTAGCGCAGCCCCTCGAGCGAGAAGACCTCACGGGAGAGCTGGGCGAGCCGCAGCAGGCGCAACAGGCGCAGCAGGCGCAGGACGCGAAGGCTCTGCAGCCCGGCCGGCAGTACCGGCGGCGTGAAGACGACGATGATCAGGTCGAGCGGGTGGTGCCTAATCCAGCGGCGGCGGTTGGGAACGACCGCCATCATCACCGCGAACTCGACCAGGAACGCGGTCCAGGTGATCCAGTTGAGAACTATCGCGACGTCCTCAAGCAGGCCGCCCGGCTGGGACTCGGTGATCGCCACGGTCGGCAGGGTCAGCGCCGCCGCGATCAGCATCGGCGTTTTCAGCCGTTCGGCCACCCGCACGCTGCGGGCATCCATCCCCGGCGGGTAGCGCACCGGCTTCTCGGTTGCGGAGCTCACCGCGACTGATTCGACGTCGGCGGACCGACCCCCTTCGCGTACCATGGGGCGGGCCCGGAAACTAACTCAGGAGATTTTTACCCAATGAGCGTCAGCACCGCCACGCAGGACCACAAGGTCGCCGACATCGGCCTGGCCGACTTCGGCCGCAAGGAGATCGGCCTCGCCGAGGTCGAGATGCCCGGCCTGATGCGGACCCGCGAGGAGTTCGCCGCGGAGCAACCGCTCAAAGGCGCGCGCATCACCGGCTCCCTCCACATGACCGTGCAGACCGCGGTGCTGATCGAGACCCTGGTGGCGCTGGGAGCCCAGGTGCGCTGGGCCAGCTGCAACATCTTCTCGACCCAGGATCACGCCGCCGCCGCGATCGCCGCCGCCGCCATCCCCGTCTTCGCCTGGAAGGGGGAGACGCTGGAGGAGTACTGGTGGTGCACCGAGCAGGCCCTGCTCTGGCCCGACGGGGAGGGGCCGAACATGATCCTCGACGACGGCGGCGACGCGACGCTGCTCGTCCACAAGGGGGTCGAGTTCGAGAAGGCGGGCGCCGTGCCGGACCCGGCCTCGGCCGAGTCGGAGGAGTTCCGGATCGTGCTCGAGACCCTGCAGCGCGGGCTGGGTGAGGATTCGCAGCGCTGGACCAAGGTCGCGGCGGGGATCATCGGCGTCACCGAGGAGACGACGACCGGCGTCCACCGCCTCTACCAGCTGGCCGAGACCGGAGACCTGCTGTTCCCGGCGATCAACGTCAACGACTCGGTCACCAAGTCGAAGTTCGACAACCTCTACGGCTGCCGCCACTCGCTGGTCGACGGGATCAACCGCGGCACCGACGTGATGATCGGCGGCAAGGTCGCGGTGATCTGCGGCTACGGCGACGTCGGCAAGGGCTGCGCCTCCTCGCTGCGCGGCCAGGGCGCCCGCGTCGTCGTCACCGAGATCGACCCGATCTGCGCCCTGCAGGCGGCGATGGAGGGCTACGAGGTGCGCAAGCTCGACGAAGTCGTCGACAGCGCCGACATCTTCGTCACCGCCACCGGCAACAAGGACATCATCACCGTCGACCACATGCGGCGGATGAAGCACAACGCGATCGTCGGCAACATCGGCCACTTCGACAACGAGATCGAGATGGCGGCGCTGGAAGAGAGCGACGCGGAGCGGATCAACATCAAGCCGCAGGACGACGAGTGGCGCTTCCCCGACGGCCACTCGATCATCGTCCTCTCCGAAGGGCGGCTGCTCAACCTCGGCAACGCGACCGGCCACCCGAGCTTCGTGATGTCGAACTCGTTCACCAACCAGGTGATCGCCCAGATCGAGCTGTTCGGCCGCAGCGTCCAGTACGAGGCGAAGCAGGTCTACGTCCTGCCCAAGCACCTCGACGAGAAGGTCGCCCGCCTCCACCTCGACGCGCTCGGCGTGAAGCTGACCGAGCTGACCGACGAGCAGGCGGCCTACCTCGGCATTCCCGCCGACGGCCCCTACAAGCCCGAGCACTACCGCTACTAGCCGCCGCTTGGCGCCGACGGCGGTCATCACCGGGGCGTCGAGCGGCATCGGCGCCGCGACGGCGAGGCTGCTCGCCGCCGACGGGTACGGGGTGGTCCTCGGGGCTCGGCGGGCGCATCGGCTGGAGGCGATCGCCGCCGAGATCGGCGGGCGGGCGATCTCCCTCGACGTGACCGAGGCCGAGTCGGTCGCCGAGTTCGCGGCCGCGATCCCCGCCTGCGACGTCCTGGTCAACAACGCCGGCGGCGCGCTTGGGCTCGAGCCGGTGGGAGAAGCCGACGACGAGCTCTGGCGGACGATGTTCGAGTCGAACGTGCTGGGGACGATGCGGATGACCCGAGCTCTGCTGCCGCGGCTCGGCGAGTCCGGGAACGGGCACGTCGTCGCGGTGACCAGCATCGCCGCCTTCGAGACGTACCGTGGCGGCGCCGGCTACACGGCCGCCAAGCACGCCCAGCGGGCGATGCTGAAGACGTTGCGGCTCGAGCTGCTCGGCGAGCCGGTCAGGGTCACCGAGATTGCGCCCGGCATGGTGGAGACGGAGTTCTCGCTGGTCCGGTTCGGCGGCGACGAGGCGGCGGCCTCCCGTGTCTACGAGGGCATGGAACCGCTGCGGGCCGAGGACGTCGCCGAGTGCATCCGCTGGGCGGTGTCGCGGCCTCCCCACGTCAACGTCGACGAGATAGTCGTGCGCCCCCGCGATCAGGCGACCGCCACCGAGGTGCATCGCCGAAACTGAGCGGGAGGTCGGAAACTAGTTTGCTAAACTAATTACCAACGCTAATCAATGACTCCGACCGCCAACGACAACTTGCTGATCGAGGCCGCGGCGCAGCTGCGGCTGGGGATCGTGCGCACGGCACGGCGGCTGCGGCAGGAGGCCGCCGCCGAGGCCTCGGGGCTGACCCCGACCTCGACCGCGGCGCTGGCGACGATCGAGCGGCATGGGCCGCTCACCCCGAGCGAGCTGGCCAAGCTGGAGCGGGTGCAGCGACCCACGGTGACCCGGACGCTCGGGTGCCTGGAACGCGAGGGGCTGATCGAGCGCACTCCCGATCCGGCCGACGGGCGCAGCGCGCTGATCGGCGTCAACGGCGCCGGCCGCGAGCGGCTGCGCCGCCTGCGCGGGCGCAAGAACGCCTTCCTGGCGAAGCGGATGCGGGAGCTGCCGGCGGACGACGTCGCGGTGCTGGAGCGGGCGGCGGAGATTCTCGAGGGCATGCTGGAGAGTGAAGGCGCGCCGGCCCGGCGCGGCGGTTCGTGAGCAGGGCGCTGCGCCGCTCCTTCGACTCGCTCGAGGTTCCGAACTACCGGCGCTACTTCGCCGGCCAGCTGATCTCCCTCTCGGGGACCTGGATGCAGACCGTCGCCGCGCTCTGGCTGATCCTCGAGCTGACCGAGAGCGGCGTCGCCGTCGGTTTGACCACCGCGCTGCAGTTCCTGCCGATGCTCCTGATCGGCGCCTGGGGCGGCCTGCTCGCCGACCGCCTCCCGAAACGGCGGCTGCTGATCGCGACGCAGGCGCTGATGGCGATCCCCGCCGTCGGCCTCTTCGCCGTCACCGCGAGCGGCGTCGTCACCCCCTGGATGGTCTATCTGGCCGTGTTCGCGATGGGGGCTGTCAACGCGGTCGACAACCCGACCCGGCAGAGCTTCGTATACGAGATGGTCGGCCCCGGCCGCGTCGTCAACGCGGTCAGCCTCAACAGCGTGATCGTGCAGATGGCGCGGATCGTCGGCCCGGCGCTGGCCGGCATCCTGATCGCCGTCTTCGGCGTCGTCCTCTGCTTCGGCCTCAACGCGCTCACCTTCGTGGCGATGATCGTCGCCCTCTGGGGGATGGACCCGCGCAGGCTGCACACCGAGCCGGTGGCACCGCGCGCGCCGGGCGCGATCCGCGCCGCCCTGCGCTACGTCGCCCGCACCCCGGAGCTGGCCGTGCCGCTGGCGCTGATGGCGCTGGTCGGGACGCTCGGCTTCAACTTCCAGGTGGTGCTGCCGCTCCTCGCCAAATTCAGCTTCGACGGGGGCGCGACCACCTACGCGGCGATGGTCTCGGCGATGGCGGTCGGCTCGATCGTCGGCGCCCTGGTCACCGGCCACCACGGGCGCACCGGGCCGCGGCTGATCGCCGGCGGCGCGCTCGCCTTCGGCGTACTCGGCCTGCTCGCGGCCTCGATGCCGGTCCTGGCCCTGGAGCTGCCGATGCTGGCGCTGCTCGGTGCCGCCGCGGTCACCTTCGCGGCGACGATCAACTCGACCCTGCAGCTCGCCGTCTCCCCCGAGATGCGCGGCCGCGTGATGGCGCTCTACTCGGTCGTCTTCCTCGGCTCAACCCCGATCGGCGCCCCCCTGACCGGCTAGCTGGCGGAAACCTACGACCCGAGAGTGGCACTGCTCCTAGCCGGCCTAACCGGCCTTTTCGCAGCGTGGTTGGCTCGCGCCAGCTTCAACCGACTCAGCGATGGGAGGTCCGGCGAGGGGGGCTCGCCGGACACTCCCCGCTTTTGTCCGCCGAGTCCCCCTCGCCGGACCTCTACCGCCTAGTGGCTTTTGTCCGCCGAGCCCCTCCCGCCGGCCTCCCTACCGCCTAGCCGGTGTAACCCGCCGATTTCAGGTACGAAGCCGCCGCTTCTTTCGGCGTCTGTCGTTCGAGTTCGACCCGGGCGTCGAGCTCCTGCATCACCTCGAGCGTCAGCCCTTCCTGGACCTGGAGGATCGTCTCTTCGTAGTCGGGACCCGCTTCTTCATTCACTTTCTGCGTGGTCACGAAGATCACGTTGCCGGCGGGGAAGACTTCTTTGTCGTCTTCGAGGATGACGAATTTGTCTTTCTCAGCCGACAGCTGCGGGTCGGTGGTGAAGAGGATCGAGAGGTCGGCCTGGCCATTTTCGAGCACCGTGTAGCGGAGCCCGATGTCGACCGATTTGAAATCCTTGAATTTCAATCCGTAGAGTTCTTCGAGCCCCGCTTTGCAGTCGATCCGCTGCGGGCACTCGGGCGAGCCGTAGAGAGTCAGTTTCTCCGAGACGCCTTCGAGGTCGGAGACCGTTTCGAGGTCGTATTTTTCCGCCGTCGCGGTGGTCAGCCCGACCGCGTTGGCGCTGGCGAACGGGGTCGGCGCAAAGGCCGTCAGGCCTTCCTTCTCGAATTCGGTCTTTGCCTCTTCCCAGGCGCCCTGCGCGTCGGCGGGCACATCTTCCGGTTCCTTGCCGAAGAAGGAGGTGAGGGCCGTGCTCGCGTACTCGGGGTAGCCGGAGATCTCACCCGTTTTCACCGCTTTACGGGCGACGGTTTCCGAGCCGAGGTTGAGATCGCTTTTGACTTTGTAGCCGGCTGCGGTCAGTGCCTGGGCGTAGATTTCCCCGAGGATTTCCTGTTCGGGGAAGTTCTTCGACCCGATCGTCAGGCTGACTTTGCCGTTGTCCGGGTTGGAGACGATCGCGCCGCCACCGCCGTCACTCTCGGTCGTCGCGCTGCCGTCGTCGTCGCTGCCACAGGCGGCGACTCCGAGCGTCAACGCGAGCGCGAGCAGCAACGCTCCCCACAGCCTCGTCGTCTTGGTCCTCACTGGTGTTCCTCCTTGGTTGGTGGTCAAATCAAGCGCTCCTCAGCTTCAGCCCCGGCGAGGTGAGCAGGCGCTGCAGCGCGGCGAAGGCGAACTCGAGCGCGAGCGCAAGCAGGGCGACGACGATCGCCCCCGCCAGCACCCCGTTCGAGCCGTAGACGTTTTCGCCGAGGATGAAGTCGCCGAGACTCTCGACCCCGGCCAGTGGTGCGATCGTCGCCGTCGCCACGATCGCGATCGTGGCGCCGCGAAGGCCCGCGAAGAGGGTCGGGATGGCCAGCGGGATCTCGACCTTGCGCAAGATCTCGAACTCGGTCATGCCCATGCCGCGGGCGGCGTCGACCGTGGCCCGGTCGACCTGGTGGATGCCGACGAACGTGTTGGCCAGGATCGGGGGGATGCCGAGGACCGCGAGAGCGATCGTCAGGTTGAGGACCCCGACTCCGATCGCCGCCGCCATGAAGGCGATCAAGGCCAGCTCGGGGATCGCGCGCCCGACGTTGCCGAGCACGACCGCGAACAGTTCGCCAGTACCGCGATGTCCGAGGTAGAGGCTGATCGGCAGCGCGACCAGCAGCGAGAGTCCCAGCGCCAGCAGCGTCAGTTCGAGCTGGCTCAGGGTCAGTTCGACGACTTGGTCGAAGCCGCCGACCTGCTTCCCGCCCGTCACGCTCGAGTCCTGCGGGGTGAAGATGAATTCGAGCGCCCCGCCGATCGAGGCCAGGGGGGGCGAGGTGAGGAGTGCGCCGATCACGCCGTCTCCGCCCGTTTCCAGGGAGTCCAGAGGCGCTGCGCAGCGAGCAGGGCCAGCCCAAAGGCGATCGCCATCAGGATCGCGATGCCCCCGGCGATGATGATGTTGGTCTTGAAGTCGATGCCGGCCTTGATCGGCGCGCCGAGCCCGCCGCCGCCGGCGAACACGGCGAGCGTCGCGATCGCCACGGTGCTGACCGTGGCGATCTGCAGGCCGGCGAAGATCTCCGGCCGGGCCAGCGGCACCTCGACCTTCCAGAGGACCTGGCGCTCGGTCAGGCCCATGCCGCGCGCCGCCTCCTTGACCGACCTCGGAACGTTGGCCAGTCCGATCACAGTGTTGCGGTAGATGATCTGCAGCGTGTAGGCGCTGAGGGCGATGATCGCGGTGTCGCGCCCCCGCCCGGTGATCGGCAGCAGCAAGAAGAAGAAGGCGATGCTGGGGATCGTGTAGAGGGCGCCGGTGGCAGCCAGCAGCGGCGGCTGCAGCCAGCGGCGGCGGTGCGCCAGCAGGGCCAGCCCGAAGGCGATGGCGAACCCGAGCACGACCGAGATCACGACCAGTTCGACGTGCTGGACGGTCGGGGTTCCGTAGCGGTCGAGGTTGTCCTTCGCCCAGTCCCAGCAGAAGAGTGCGTCGGTAGCCTGGCACGGGAGCGTCTCGGAGGTGCGTTCTTTGAAGAAGTCGCCGCCGACTTCCCCCACCGCCGCGACCAGGCTCGGGTCAGCCATGGGGGCGCTCCACGGCGCTGCGCTCCTCCTGCTTGGCCCGCGGCGAGCCGAGGAACTCGGCGATGATCTCGACCGAGAGGACGCCGGCGATCCGCCTCTCGGCGTCGACCACCGCCGCGTACTGGGCCTCGCCCTGGAGCAGGTCGGCGAGCGCGTCGCGCATCACGTCGTCGCGTTCGATCACCGGGCCGAGCGGCGAATCCGGCCGTGGCGGAACCGTCTCGCCCGCGAGATCGCGCTCGGAGAGCCAGCCGACCGGCCGGCGCTCGCCGTCGACCAGCAGCGGGTAGGGCACTTCGACGTCGGGCGCGGCGAGCTTCGCCCGCAGCTCGGCGGTCGCCTGGCCGACGAAGGCGAGCGGCGCCTCCCAGAGGTCGATGTCGGAGACCCGCATCAGCGCCAGCCGCTTCAGAGCCCGGTCGGCGCCGACGAAGTCCTCGACGAACCCGTCGGCCGGGCTCATCAGGATCTCGGCCGGGGTCGCGTACTGGGCGACCCTGCCGCCCTCGCGCATCACCGCGATCCGGTCGCCCATCTTGATCGCCTCGTCGATGTCGTGGGTGACGAAGAGGACGGTCTTGCGGACCTGCGCCTGCAGGCGCAGGAACTCGTTCTGGAGGCGCTCGCGGTTGATCGGGTCGATCGCGCCGAACGGCTCGTCCATCAGCATCACCAGGGGGTCGGCGGCGAGCGCCCGCGCCACCCCGACCCGCTGCTGCTGACCGCCGGACAGCTGGGCGGGGTAGCGGTCGCCGAGCTCGGGATCGAGCCCGATCAGCTCCAGCAGCTCGGTGGTGCGGGCCGCGATCCGCTCCTTCCTCCAGCCGAGCAGCTGCGGCACGGCGGCGATGTTCTCGGCGATCGTGCGGTGCGGGAAGAGGCCGATCTGCTGGATCACATAGCCGATCTCGCGTCGCAGCCGGGCCGGCTCGCGGTCGCGCACCGACTCGCCGCCGATCAGGATGTTGCCCTCGGTCAGGTCGACCGTGCGGTTGACCATCCGCATCGCCGTCGTCTTGCCGCACCCGGAGGGGCCGACCAGTACGCAGATCTCGCCCGCCGGGACCTCGAGCGTCAGGTGGTCGACGGCCGGTTTCGCCGAGTTGCCGTAGCGCTTCGTCGCGCCTTCGTAGCGGACGGAGGAGGCTCCTGGCTCCGACTGCGTCTGGCTGGTGGCCGCTGCCGCAGGCACTGGAGCGAGCCTATACCCCGTTACCGAACCTTCACCACTCCCAAAAGCTCTGATCGTGTCGGCTAGAGGCCGAGCCGCCGCGCCCGCTCCGCCGCGCGGGCGACGATCTCCTCGAGCCCCGGCAGCTCGCCGCCGCGCATCAACACCTCGCCGCCGGCCACGACCGTGTCGACGTCCGCTCCCGAGGCGGCGTAGACGAGATCCGAGGCGAGGTCGCCGATCCCCAGCTCGGGGGACTCGGGGTCCAGCAGCAGAAAGTCGGCCGGTGCGCCGACCGTGAGCGGTTCGCCGGCGCCGAGCAGCGGTGCCCGCGCGCCCGTTGCGATCTCCCAGGCCTCGCCGGCGGCGATCGCGGTCGGGTCGGCGGCGGCGTGCTTCTGGGCGAGCGCGAAGACCTTCAGATCGGCGAGCAGGTCGAGCGAGTCGTTGGAGCCGGCTCCGTCGGTGCCGAGCCCGACCGCGACCCCGGCCGCCCGCGCCGCCGGGTAGGGGAAGACGCGGCCGACCGCCAGCTTCATGTTCGCGACCGGGTTGGAGACGACGGTGCAGCCGCGTGCGGCGACCAGCTCCAGCTCCTCCTCGTCGAACCAGACCCCGTGGGCGAGGACCGTGCGCTCGCCGAGCAGCCCGAGGCGGTCGAGGTAGAAGGCCGGCCGCACGCCATGGGCGGCCACGCAGTCCTCGACCTCCCGCTCGGTCTCGGAGAGGTGGATGTGGACCGGCACCCTCCGCTCGGCCGACAGCTCGCCGATCCAGCGCAGCGAGCCCTCGCTGACCGTGTAGATCGAGTGCGGTGCCAGGGCCGGCGCCACCGCGGGCCCCAGCCCGGCGAGCTGGTCGAGGCTGCGCAACGCCGTCTCCCGCATCCCCCCGGCGTCGCCGTCGCGGTCGAACAACGGCGCCCCGATCGTCGCCGCGATCCCCGCGTCGGCGACGGCCCGCGCGGTCGCCTCCGGGCGCCAGTACATGTCCCAGAAGCGGGTCGCGCCGCCGCGGATCATCTCCGCGCAGGCGAGCCGGGCGCCCCAGTAGACGTCCTCGTCGGTCAACTTCGCCTCGACCGGCCAGATCTTCCTCTCGAGCCACGGCATCAGCGGCAGGTCGCCGCCGCTGCCGCGGAACAGCGTCATCGCCGCGTGCGTGTGGCCGTTGAGCAGCGGCGCGACGAGCGGCGCGCCGCGGGCGTCGAGCCTGTGGTCGCCAGGCGCGGCGGCCACGTCCGGCCCGAGCGCGGCGATCCTCCCGTCCTCGCAGCGCAAGCCGACCGTCTCGCCGTCGAGAACGGCGCCGGTCACGGTCAGCGCCATCTCAGCGCCCCACCGCTCCCAGCTGTGGGAGGACCGCCGCGAGGCCTTCGCGCAACCGGGTCGCGTTGGCGAGCCGGTCGTCCTCGAGCGCGGCGACGTCGAGCCCGCCCTCCCCGAGCCCGTTGGCGAGGTTGTCGACCACGCAGAGCGCCGCGTATTCGAGCCCCAGCTCGCCGGCGACGATGCACTCGGAGGCGATCGTCATCCCGACCACATCGGCGTGCGGGGCGATCAGCCGGATCTCGGCCGGCGTCTCGAACCGTGGCCCGAGCGTCTGCCAGTAGACGCCGCCGTCGCGCGGCGCCTGGCCGCCGCCGGTCCACGCCTCGATCACTTCGCCCCGCCAGCGCGGGTCGAAGCCGGGCGCCGAGTGGGCGCGGGCGTCGGCGAAGACCGAGAGGCCGACGTGGGGGGCGATGAAATCGTCTGGGCAGACGAGGCCGCCGACCGGCAGCTCGGGGCTGAGGGAGCCGACCGAGCCGATCGCCAGCACGCGGTCGCAGCCCTGCTCGACCAGCGGCCGCAGGTTGGCGGCATGGTCGATCGCGTGCGGCAGGACGTAGGCCCCTTCGGCGGCGCCGTGGCGCTGGACGATCGCCGCCCCGTGCTCGGCCGCCGCCGCGGCGATCTCCTCGCCTCCCGGCCCGAGCGCGTTGCTGCCGAGGATCACGGCGAGCCGTCCCATCCGCCGATCCTATGCCGCCCTCAGGGGGCGTGGGCGCAGAAGGATCAGGGGCGGTTTTCACCTGCTGCTCATGGGGGTAGGGGGACGCGCATGGGGGAACGGCCGTCAGGACGAGAGGAGAGCGAGGCCGAACGCCTCGACCGCAACCTCGGCGAGCTCCTGCAGGAGCTGCGCGTCGCGCTGCCCGGCGTCCAGGTCCTCTTCGCCTTCCTGCTGGCTGTCCCGTTCCAGCAGAACTTCACGAAAATCACCGCCTTCCAGAAGGACATCTACTTCGCGACGCTGATGCTGACCGCGATCTCGGCGGCGCTGCTGATCTCGCCCTCCGCGTACCACCGCCTCACCTTTCGCATGCAGCAGAAGGACCACCTGCTCCAGCTCGCCAACCGGTTCACGATCGCCGGCCTCGCGACGCTGGCCCTGGCGATGACCCTGGCGATCGTCCTGATCACCGACGTGCTCTTCAGCACCGAGGCGACGATCCTGACCGGCGCGATCGCAACCGGCACGTTCGCCTTCCTCTGGTTCGCGCTGCCGCTGAAGCGGCGGTTCAGCTCCGATCAGGAGCCCGACCAGCCGACGCGGTCGCCGTAGCGCGGGTCTCGCGCAGCTGCTCGAGCTCGGCCGCGAGGTCGTCGAGGAAGGCCGGCGCCGACGGCTCCCCGCGCAGCATCTCGAGGTCCGCTTCCCAGATCGCGACCTTGACGTCGAGCGGTGCCTTGAACTCCTCGCCCGCGGCCTCGCCTTCGTTCGCGTAGGCGCGGCGAAGCACCCGCACGTTGGATAGCTTGTCGGCCGCGTAGATCGCCGGCGCGTCGCCGCCGGACTCCGCGACGCGGCGGCGGTGCTCCGCCTTGCGGTGCTCGTAGGGCTCGACCGATTCGTCGTCGGTCATCGCCTCGACCAGCTCCGCCACCGGCTCACCGAAGCGGGCCGCGATCTCTCCCACGGTGGTTTCGCTGTCCTCGACCACGTCGTGCAGCAGCGCCGCCGCCACGGTCTCCTCGTCGTACCCGTGCTCGGCCAGGAGCTCGGCGACCGCGACCGGGTGGTGGATGTAGGCCATGCCGCCGCTGCCGCTGCGGACCTGGCCGGCATGTGCACGCTCGGCCAGCTCCAGGGCGTCGCGGATCAGCTCCGATTCGGCGGCCGCGGCCTCGATCACAGGAGACGGCATCGGCGCCAGCCTAGCGTGCCGTGGAGCTCGGGTCAGGCGGGGGCCGCCGCGGCCGGTGCCACCCGCGCCGGCAGCTCGAACTCGGCCCGCTCGGCCGCGAGCTCGACGCCGCCGGGTTCGCCCCCCAGCGCCTGCCAGCGTTCGCCCGCCTCCTCACCGAGGCGATCGAGGAAGTCGTCGGAGTGCATCGGGTCGTGGTGGAAGAGGAGCGTGCGATCGGCACCGGCGCGGCGGGCGAAGGCGAGCGAGTGGCTCAGCGCCGAGTGTCCCCAGCCGATGTGCTCGGCGTACTCGGGGTCGGAGTACTGGCCGTCGTGGATCAGCAGCGAGGCGTCGCGGGCGATGCCGAGGCCGGAGATCCAGTCGTCCTCGAGCCGGTCGAGGTCGGCGCCGAGCGCCGGCTCGTGGTCGGGGATGTAGGCGAGCGAGGAGTCGCCGTCGTCGATCCGGTAGCCGAGCGTCGGACCGCGGTGGGCGACGGAAGCGGCGCGGATCCGCGCCGGCCCGATCTCCCACTCGGTCTCCGGGCAGTGGCGGAAGGAGACGTCGCAGGGCAGCTCCCGGACCTCGACCGGTGAGAGCGGGGCGGAGATGTAGCGGGCGATGCGATCGCGCAGCGAGGCCTCCGGCGAGGCCGGCCCCCAGATCACGATCTCGGTCTGCGGCCGGAAGGCGGGGGCGAAGAAGACGAGGCCCTGGATGTGGTCGAGGTGGAGGTGGGTGAGCAGGATGTGCAGGCGCGTCGGCTCGTCGCCGAGCGCCAGCCCGAGGCAGCGGATGCCGGTGCCGGCGTCGAGCGCGAGGACCGAGCCGTCGGAGAGGGTGACCCCGACGCAGGAGGTGTTGCCTCCGTAGCGGATCGTTTCCGGCCCCGGGGAGGGGATCGAGCCGCGCGTTCCCCAGAGCTTGACCTTCACGCGGCGGCGCCCCCGCCGTTCGCGGCGGTCGGCCAGAAGATCGCGATCCCGCCCTGCGAGCCGTGGGCGGTGAGGATCGGGAAGGCCGACACCTCGACCTCGTGGCTGACGCCGTCGGCCGAGTGGATCTCGAGCTCGGCATGGGCGGGACGACCGTCGCGCACCGCCGCGACCAGCGGCAGGTCGTCGTAGGGGATCGGCTCGCCGCCCTCGTCGAAGGGGCCGAACAGCTGCCCCCACTCTTCGGCCCCGACTGTGCCCAGCTCCTCGAACCGTTTGCCGAGCATCATCCCGGCCGCCTCGTTGTAGAAGACCAGCAGACCGCCCTCGTCGACGAGGAAGGCCGGCGTCGAGAGCGCCGACATCAGGTTGCGGGCGAGGATCAGCTCCAGTGGCTTCTGCGTCACAAATGACACTTTAGTTCGTCGTGTGCATAGCGCTAGGCAGCGGCCGGGATTGCCCTGCAGGAAGCCAGAAGGCCCAGCCTCGCTCGCTTGCTTACCCGGAAGCGTGATTTTGATCACGCTTGTCCCTTCTATGTAGAGGCGATTGACGGCCGAATCCCGGCCTAGCTTGCTGCCTCCAATCAAGCGCCCCCGCGCCGGTGGAACGGCCGGGGGCATGGCACAGGAGGCGAAGCTCCCATGCAGAACGAGGATATGTGCTCCCCCGTGGAGCAGGACCGGGACATGGACGCTGCGGTGATGGGGTTGCTGCTCGATGAGCGGTTTCACGTCTGGGCGGTTGTCGAGGTCGAGCGGGAGATCGGCGATCCCGTCGCTGTCCGCGACAGCCTCAACCGCCTGCGCGGCGCGGGGCTGGTTCACGAAATCCATATGCGCGAATTCGTGATGCCGACGCGGGCCGCGCTGGCCGCTGACGAGTTGCCGCAGTGAACGTCGCGGAGCAGTTCGCCGAGAATTTGGTCCATCAGCGCAAGCTGGCGGACCTCTCCCAGGACGAGTTGAGCGTCCGGGCATCGGTGCATCGCACCGAGATAAGCCAGCTTGAGCGCGGCCTGCGAATTGCCCGCATCGACACCCTGGTGAAGTTGGCTGCTTCGCTGGAAGCGTCGCCCGCCGAGTTGCTGGCGGGAATCGACTGGCAGCCTGGGGAGACCCGACACGGCCGGTTCAGCGAGCCGGACAGCCGTGTAGCCGGAAGCCGGGAGCGGTAGCATGGCGAAAGAACTCCAAACGAGCGTTGGAGGCTTTACCGGCATGAAAACTGCATCCCCACAAGCCCGCAGCAGGCGTGTCGCCAAGCAACTCGGTTGGTCGAATCGACGCCACGGTTTCTGGGGGGCCACGAGCGGCCTGCTTGACCCCTTTGCGGCCTACCAGCGGCCACGCTCGTCAATGATCCTCCTGCACCAGTACAACAGGCAGAGCCAGCTGGCGATCATCCGCAGGATGAATGCATCTACCCGGCAGCTGAATCAGCGCTCGTAGCGCTTCAATGGACGACAGCGGGAGAGACCCGACGGCGGATGAGGGCGGTGCCGAGGTTGAGCCTCGGCAACAGTCCGTAGATCGCCCTCCTAACCCTGAGGCGACGGTCCGAGCACAGGAGGGGGCCGTCTTTGCGGCTGAGTACAAGAGTCACAGTGGTCCCCTCCCAGGAGACGACTGGCTGGCGAACGTCGAGAGGCTGCACCCAGGCGCCACCGAGATGATCCTTACGGATTTCACTGAAGAGCGTCAGCACCAGCGCGAGATGCAGCGAAAGGCGCTTGAGCTTGACGCGGTGGTCGTCAAAGACTTCGGCGGCTACCAGCGCAGTCGGCTCTGGATTGCGGGCGGATTGGCGTTTTTCCTGGCTATCTGCGGCTTGGTTTTGATCCTTCTCGACAAGGCTGTGTACGGCTTCGTCTTGCTCGTTGGCGAGATCGCCACCCTCATCGGCGTTTTCCTTGTGCAGCGTTTCATCGTTGCCCCGGACGAAGCCGATCTTGATCTATTGGACGAGGAGGAGCTGGAGCAACTTGCGGCTGAACTTGGAGACGAGAGCTAGCCTTGCAGGGTGGCCCGTAAACAGCGCACCAAGAAGGGGCTCGAGATCCCCGTCCCGAGCAAAGGCGACTTCGACGCCGCTATGAAGAAGGTCGCCCCGCCAGCAGGTCGTAAACGCCCTGGCGGGAAAGACCAGCCTCCTGAGCGATCCGAGTGATGGGCACCTTCGCCGCCTGCGCCTCGGCGCAGTAGCGCCGGAGATCGTCCGTCGCTTCGCGCTTCGCGGCGTCGGCCTTCTCCCGTTTCTTGGCGGCGCTCTGGATGCGGCGGATCACCTGCGCCTCGCTCACTGAGCCGCTGCCTCTCCGACGAGCAGGTGGAACATGGAGCGCCGACCCCGGTGGCGCTGGTTGTAGCGCCAGGCGTACTCGTCCAGGTAGGACTGAAGCCACTTGCGAGAGACGCCCTTGTAGGTGCCGCGCATCCCCGTCTTCAGGTTCCCGAAGAAGCCCTCGATGGTGTTCGTATGGACGTTGCCGAGGACGTAGACGCCCGCCGAGTGGTTGATCACGCGGTGGCCCGCGTACTCCCTCGCCAGCGGCTTGTAGGACATCCAGTCGTCGGTGAACAGGATCGCCTCCGGGATCACGTTTGCCCGGACGGCTCCACTTAACGGCTCGCCCCTGCGCGCCGTGATCACGCGCAGGCGAACGCGCCCGCCGCGCTCGACCATGCCGAGAACCGAGATCTGTTTCTGGCGCCAGGCGGCTGCTTCTTTTTTGGTCATCCTCGGCCCACGCGGGCGACCGTGGACGCCGGTCTCGTCAACCTCGACGTCTCCGCGCAGGGCCGGTCCCTCGTCCTTCATCAACTCGTTGCGAATCCTGTTGAACATGCGCCAGGCGGTCTTGTAGTGGACCCCTAGCTCGCGCTCTAGCTGTTTGGCGGAGATCCCGCAGCGAGTGCTCGTCATCAGGTACATGGCGTGGAACCAAAGTCGCAGCGAGGTTGAGGAGCGGTGGAAGACCGTCCCGGCCGTTGGATGCACGTGATGCCCGCAGCCGGTGCAGGTCCAGGACTGGCGCTGTTGCTTGGTCGCGTAGCGCCTGAAGACGCGGCGGCAGTCGCAGCGCGGACAATGGGCGTGTTCGCCGTCCGGCGCGTGGCGAGTCCGCCAGAGGTAGTCCAAACAGGCAGCGTCGTCGGGGAACTCGGCAAGGAACTCGGTGACCGAGTAGTCGGAGGTCGAGGACTTGACCCGTCGCGGCTGGTTGCGGTTGGCCGGTGGCATGGTGTAAAGCTACTTGACATTACTCCAAGTGTCAAGCGACTTTACAAGGAACCGGAGTGTTGAAGCAGCGCCCGGTTTTTACGACCGATAGAACAGCGATTCTGCGGAGTTACCTCGAAGTAGAGGTATCCCCCGGGCCGCAGGGGTTGGCGCCCGAAACGACCCAGGGGATGTTTCTGTTCAAATCAAAGACAAGGAGAGAGGGCCATGACGCCCATCCTCCGCTACGCGCCCGGTGAGCGCGCTCAAGCCACCGACACATATGCCCTCGTGGGGCACTACGGAGAAGCCACCGGCATCAGGCCGGTCCGGCTCGACCGAGGCCAGCAGTTCCCGTCCGTCGAAGTCGACGCTGATGCGGGACCGCTCTGGTACGTCCGTCTGCATAGGGACGTCAGCCTGCACGAGGCAGCCGAAGTCGCCCTGGCGGCTTAGGCCTATCCGCCCGCGCCCCCCGCGATTCCGTCGGGTGGCGCGGGCATGATCGTTCGGCCACTCGGCCGTACCCATGCGGGACCGTCGTGATCCATGACCACCTCTAGCAAAGGGGATCACGGCGGCCCCGTACTTGTTATCGGCTTGGTTGCGCGAATTCAATTTTGCTCTCGCCGGCCTGTGGCTAACCGGTCTTCTTCTCGGTGAGCGGCTGGTCTCCCGCAACCGCTCTATGCCCTGTTGCGTTTTGCAACAGCGTGCAATACAGCCTTCACTTCCTGTCGGACAGAAAATGTCGCCAGCAGATGTTGCCAGCTGATGTCGCCGGAATCTATCGCTTGTGCAGATTCGCATTTCTACAATCATGGGATAAGCGTGATTTTGATCACGCTTATCCCTTCTCTGGTCGGAAGACCTTTGAGCGGCCCGACCGCGTAGAACTCACGACCGAATGCGCGAGCGCACCCGCACCTATCGTGTCGCGATGGCCGTCAACCGGCCGGTCGCCCGGTGGGGCCGGCTCCGGGTCGAGGGCCTTGAGGCGCTGCCCGAGAGCGGACCGCTGCTGGTGGTCGGCAACCACGACAGCCACTGGGACCCGTTGATGGTCGGGATGGCGGCCGTGAAGCGCCGGCAGATCCGGGCGCTGGCCAAATCGGACCTCTGGAAGGTCCGCGGCCTCGCCCCGATCCTCAACGGGATGGGCCAGATCCCGATCGAGCGCGGCAAGGGCGACAAGCAGGCCCTGGCGCGGGCGATCGAGGCGCTGCGGGCGGGCGTCTGCATCGGCGTCTTCCCGGAGGGCACGCGATCGCGGGGCGAGGTCCTGCGGGCCCGCAGCGGGGTCGGCCGGCTCGCGCTGGAGGTGCCCGAGGCCCACGTCACCCTGGTCACCATCGAGGGCACCACCGACCTCACCGGCTTCCCGCGCCGGCCCCGCGTCCGCATCCGCTTCTTCGACCCGGCCGGCGGCCAGCCCCGCCCGGATGAGGACCCCGGCGAGCTCTCGGCCCGCCTCCTGGCCGAGATCCGCGAGCTCGTCCCGCCCTCGCTCTCCTACCGCAAGCGCGCCGAGGCGCGCTCCGGCAGCGCTCTCTAGTCCTCGGCCTCTTCGCCGCTGCCCATCAGCGCGTACCACTCGGCGCCAAACGAGTCGATGTCGTGGCCGTTGGCTTCGCCTGGCTTCTGGTCGGCGGCGTAGGTGTAGAGCGGGTGGCCGGCGTAGGTCACCTGCACGGTGCCGTCTTTGCGTTTGGTCGTGCCGAGCATCCCGGCCGAGGTGCCGTTGCTCGGCTGCGGTTTCCCGCCGGTGAGCAGTGGGGGCCAGACTTTCGCGCAGGCGTCGTAACAGGAGGACGTGGTGCCCTTGTCCTTGTGGAAGTCGTAGAGCGTGTGGCCGTCGGAAGTGACCAGGACGGGGCCGAGCTCGGGAACGCTGCCGAGCGAGACGGATGCGGCTTCGTCTCCTCCCGCGCTCGCGGTCGTCTGCTCCTCGCTGGTCGCGCTGCCGCCTTTTCCACCGTAGGCGCCGCCGGATTCGCCGTTGTCGTCACCGCATCCGGCGATCGCCAGCGTCAAGACCAGTACCGGCAACATCAGGGCGCGGATGGCTCGTTTCGAGTTCACGTCATTTCCTCCTTTTGGTTGGTCGCCGAACCGGCCGCGTCGACTGGGGCGACGAAAGTTCGGCTGCCCGCGTCCACCCGGATCGCCCGGGTCCGAGAAAGGTCGAGCGCCGAGCTCAGCACGGCCGTCGAGTCGTCGCCCCAGCGGTAGCGGAAGGTCCCGGCCGGGACGCGTTTGCCCCGCGGCCCTTCGAGGTAGACCCGGCAGAGGGTCCCCGAGCGAACCCCCTTCACGTACATGTGGATCTCGGTGCCGTAGGCGTGGGGCTGGAGCGTCGCGTAAATATCGAGCCCGGCCGGCAGGCCGGCGAACCTCACGTGCTCGACCGGATTGCCGTCGTCGCCGCTCGGGAAGACGAACAGCGCCAAGGCGACCGCGACCGCCGCGGCCGCGCCGCCGAGCGCCAGGCCGAGACGCCGGCCGCGCCGCCGTCGCTTCACCCGCCGTTCGCCGCCGATCGTCGCCGCGACGCGCCCGGCCAGCTCCGGCGGGGGCTGCGGCGCCGGCTGGCTGAAACGGGCCGGATCCGCGAGCGGCAGCAGCCGCACGACGTCGCCGAGCGCCGTCGCCTCGGCGCGGCACGCGGCGCAGCCCTCGAGGTGGGCCTCGAGGCCGGCGTGCTCCTGCGGCGCCAGGTCGCCGAGCGCGTGGGCACCCAGCAGCGCTCGCCACTCGCGGCAGCCCTCAGTCTTCATATCCCATCTCCTCGAGCACGTTCCGCAGCGCCCGCAGCCCGTAGTAGACGCGGCTCTTCACGGTTCCCTCCGGCACGCCCAACTCGGCCGCGACCTCGGCGTAGGGCCGACCGCGGTAGTGGGTCTCGACCAGGACGCGGCGGTGCTCCTCGCCGATCTGCCGCATCGCCTCCTCGACCTGCCAGGAGAGCAGCGCCTGCTCGAACGGTTCGACCGAGGGCTCGACGCCGCGCTCGGCGACGGTCGGACGCGAGGCGCGAGCCCGGCCGAGGTCGATGACCACGTTGCGCAGGATCGCGAACAGCCAGGTGCGCAGCGAGCCGATCTGCGAGTCGAAGCGCTCGCCGGCCCGCCAGGCGCGGACGAAGGTCTCCTGCACCGCCTCTTCGGCGAGGCCGGCGTCGCCGAGCGAGCGCAGCGCGAACCCGTACAGCTCGCCGGCGTGCGCGGCGTAGGCCTCGCGTACGTCGCGCTCGCGTCTCAGTGCTCCGGGCTGCATCCGCCTCCGTCTACGCGGCGGACGCAGCCCGGGTTCAAGCTTCAGCCTTCGAGTTTCCCGATCTTGAAGATCTTCGTCCCGCAATCGGGGCAGACACCCTGGATCGCCGGGCGACCGTTTTTCATGGTCACCTGTTTGGCGTCTTTGATCTCGACCTTCTTACGCTCTTTGACGCAGTAGCCCTCAGGCATGACCGGGCCTCCTTTCGCTGCCGCTTCGCGGCAAAGCTCGCGTTGCCGCGAGGTGGATTGAGCCGAATGTAACGCAGGCCGGGGACACCACTCGGGGCAGTATGTGCGGATACGCACTAAACGGCCGGAGCGCCCGGTCAACTACTCTGCGGCCGCACGCGTACTGAACCAGCGTTAAGGAGACACCGAATGCCAGAGGCAGTAATCGTCGACACCATCCGCACGCCGATCGGCCGTGCCTTCAAGGGCTCGCTCGCCCAGCTGCGCCCCGACGAAATGGGCGCCTATGTCGTCGACCAGCTGCTCGAGCGCAATCCCGAGGTCGATCCGGCCCTGATCGAAGACGTCTTCTGCGGGGTCGGCATGCCCCAGGGCCTGCAGGCCTTCAACCTCGCCCGGATCGTCTCGCTGCTTTCCGAGAAGCTGCCGCAGGAGGTCAACGGGGTGACCGTCTCCCGCTACTGCTCCTCCAGCCTCGACGCGATCCGCCACGCCGGCAACGCGATCAAGGCCGGCGAGGGCGACGCCTACTTGGCGGTCGGGGTCGAGTGGGTGAGCCGCTACAACGAGTGCACCGAGCCGGCCGGCGCCGCCGACCAGAACCCGAACCTGCAGGGCAACGACGGCCAGCCCAACGCCTACATCGAAATGGGCGAGACCGCGGTCAACGTCGCCAAGAAGTACGAGGTCAGCCGCGCCGACATGGACAAGTACGCGCAGCGCTCCCAGGAACTCGCGGTGAAGTCGCAGGAAGACGGCTTCTTCGACCGCGAGATCGTCCCCGTGAAGCTGGAGGACGGGACCGAGGTCGGCAAGGACGACGGTCCGCGCGCCTCCTCGACCCTGGAGAAGCTCTCCGAACTCCCGGAGGCCTTCGGCGGCGGCGGGGTGACCGCCGGCAACTCCTGCCCGCTCAACGACGGCGCCGCCGCGGTGCTGCTGATGAGCGACACCAAGGCCAAGGAGCTGGGGCTGACCCCGCGGGCCCGGATCGTCACCGCCGCCACCCACGGCAACGAGCCGGAGCTGATGGGCGTCGCCCCGATCGGCGCGATCAAGAAGGTGCTCGACCGGGCCGGGATGACGATCGACGACGTCGACCGGGTCGAGCTCAACGAGGCCTTCGCCGCCCAGGTGATCCCGATCATGGCGGAATGCGGGATCGCCGAAGACAAGCTCAACACCCACGGCGGCGCGATCGCCCTCGGTCACCCGTTCGGGATGACCGGTGCCCGGATCATGGGGACCCTGCTCAACGTGCTGGAGACCGACGATCAGCAGGTCGGGATCGAGACGATGTGCGTCGCGGGCGGGCAGGGTAAGGCGATGATCGTCGAGCGGATGAACTGAGCTGGGCTCTAAGGTCGGCTCCGTGGAGACGCTGACCTATGAGACCGGCGGGCGAGTTGCTCGCATCACGCTCGATCGGCCGGAGCGGGGGAATGGGATTACTCCGCTGATGCCGGTTGAGCTGGCGGAGTGTGTCGAGCGGGCGAACCTTGATCCGTCGATCCATGTCATCTCTTTGGCCGGGAACGGGAGCGGGTTCTGTGGGGGGTATGACCTGGTTGCCTCGGCGGAGGGGGACATGAGTGAGCTGGGGGGTGGCGAGGCGCCGGCCGGGTCGCCGCTCGACCCGGCGGTGATTGGCAAAAACCACATGCCGGAGTCGAACTGGGACCCGGTCACCGACTACCAGTTCATGAGCCGCAACGTGCGCGGCTTCATGAGCCTCTTCCACTCCGAGAAGCCGGTGCTCTGCAAGGTCCACGGCTACTGCGTCGCCGGCGGCACCGACATGGCCCTCTGCTCCGACCTGCTGGTGATCGCCGACGACGCCAAGATCGGCTACCCGCCGGCCCGCGTGTGGGGATCGCCGACGACTGCGATGTGGGCGGCGAGGCTGGGGCCGATGCGGGCCAAGCGCCTCCTGCTGACCGGCGACTCGTTGACCGGGAAGCAGGCAGCGGAGTGGGGGTTGGCGACCGAGGCAGCGCTGCCGGAGGAGCTCGACGAGCGCTTCGAGGAGCTGGTCGAGCGCGTCGCCCGGCTGCCGATCAACCAGCTGGTGATGATGAAGCTGCTCGTCAACCAGTCGCTCTACGCGCAGGGCCTGCATCAGACGCAGCTGCTCGGCACCTTCCTCGACGGCATCGCCCGCCACACCGAGGAGGGCCACGCCTTCGTCCGCCGCGCCGCCGACGGCGGCTTCAAGGAGGCCGTGCACGAGCGCGACGAGCCTTTCGGCGACGAGGGTCTGAGCGGTTTCGGCGTCGGGTAGGGTCCGGCCGCGATGAGCGACGAGCGAGCAGGCGTGAGCGACACGCCTCACCCTGGTGCGATGGTCACCCCGGAGACCGTCCGCGGCTTCCTGCCCGGGAGCTTTCCGGGCGATCTCGGGATCGAGCCGCTCGAGGTCGAGGACTCCCACGCCCGCGGCCGGATCGTCGTCGACCGCCGCCACCTGCACCCGGGCGGCTTCGTCCACGGCGGCGTCTGGACGGCGCTCGGCGACACCGTCGCCGCCTGGTCGACCTTTCGCAGCATCCCACCCGGCCACAACTTCACGACGATCGAGCTGAAGCTCAACGTCTTCGCCGCCGGGATCCTGGGCGACGAGATCGAGGCCCGCGCCGAGCCGCTCCACGTCGGCAAGAGCACCGTCGTGATCGAGGTGCGGATCGATCGGATCCGTGACGGCGACGCGAAGCTGGCGGCGAACCTGATCGTCACCCAGTTCGTGCTTCCCCCCAAGGCCGGCTGACCAAGCGGATCAAGGACGCAGGGAGCGCCGTGTGCTCTGCACACAAGCGACCGAGGACGCCGAGATGAGCAGGTCAGCCGGCCTTGGGGCACCTCCGCGTAGGGATGCGCGGACAGTGCGTCGCGGGCAACGTGCTCGCCGGCTCCGGGAGAGGGCGGGCCGGATGCGAGGTCGTCGCGCCATGCCTGGAAGCATTTCTCGCCTACGCCCTCTCCCACATGGCCCTGCGTCGAAAGATCCGACGCCGAAACCCTCACATCTGAAGAGTCGCTAGGGCGCCGACTCGTCTTCGGCCGGCGCTTCCCACTCTTCGATCACCGGCAGCTTCCAGAGCAGGCTGGCGATCGTCAGCCCGATCGCGGCCGTGAGTAGCGCCAGGAACCACTCGGCGGCGGTCAGCATCTCCATCTCGAAGAAGTCGCGGGCCGGGCCGAGCGCGAGGATTCCCGCGAAGAGGGCGCCGAGCCCGGCGACCATCGCCAGCATGTAGCTCTGGATCGCGATGTGCTCGCGGCCCGGCCCGCGCTCCAGGAGCAGCACGAAGCAGAGCCCGAGCACGATCAGCGTCGTCGTCGCCGCGGTGCGGCCGGCCTCCAGCGAGCCGACGAAGACGGTGTCGACGAGGAAGAAGGAGAGGATCGAGGCGAGCGCCGTGGCGAGGCCGGCCGGGACCGCGAAGGCGGCCAGCGCCCGCAACAGGCGGCCGCGGTAGAGCGGGCCGTCCGACGGCATCAGGGCCAGCACGAAGGAGGGGACGCCGATCGTCAGGAAGACGGCCAGGGTGAGGTGGCGGGGGAGAAAGGGGAAGGCGAAGCCCGGCACCCCGACCAGCAGGATCAGCGCCGCTGCGTAGACGGTCTTGGTCAGGTAGAGGCGGCCCAGCCGGTGAATGTTGCGGGCGATCCGCCGCCCCTCGCCGACCGCCTCGGGGAGGCGCGAGAACTGGTCTTTGAGCAGGACGACGTCGGCGACCCCCTTGGTCACCTGCGCGCCGGAGCCCATCGCCACGGCCATCCGCGCCTGCTTCAGGGCCGGCACGTCGTTGACGCCGTCGCCGATCATCGCCACGTACCGCCCGCTGCCGACCAGCGCCGCGACCAGCGCTTTCTTCTGCTCCGGCCTGATCCTGCAGAAGACCGTGTTGGCAAGCGCCACCGCGGCGAGCTCGTCGGGGTCCTTGGGCAGCTCCGAGCCCTCGACCACGCCTGCGCCCCGCGGCACCCCGACCGCGTAGGCGACCGCGGTCACGGTGGCGCGGGCGTCGCCGGAGATCAGCTTCAGGTCGACTTCCTCGGCCCGCATCGTCGCGATCGTCTCGGCCGCGTCGGGCCGCAGCGTCTCCTCCAGGACGACCAGGGCCAGCGCGGTGAGCCGCGGTGGGGGACCGGCCCCCGCCTCGGCCGGCAGCGCCTCGCCGGACTCCCCGAAGGCGACGACCCGGCGCCCGGCCGCGGTCTCCTCCTCGAGCTTGCGGGCCAGGCCGGGGGGCAGGGTCAGCGCCCCCGCCTCGGCCAGCACGTCGGGCGCCCCGAGTACGTAGGTGGAGGCGCCGCTCCGGTTGCCGTCGGCGAGCGTGGCGCCGCTCCACTTCCACTCCGAGGAGAAGGGGACCTCCGCCTTTACCCGGGCGGCCTCGCCCGGGAAGCGCTCGGCGATCGTCTCCAGGGTGCGGTTGCGGTCGCCCGCACTGGCCGCGAAGCGGGCCAGGGCCGCCTCGGCGGTGCCCGGGGCCGCGCCCTCGGCGGCCTCGATCCCGACTAGGCGCAGCTCGCCCGCGGTCAGCGTCCCGGTCTTGTCGACGCAGATCGTGTCGACCGCCGCGAGGCTCTCGGTGGCGCTCATCTGCTGAACCAGCGTGTCGCGTTTCGCCAGCCGCACCGCCGCGACCGCGAAGGTGACGCTCATCAGCAGCACCAGTCCCTCGGGGATCAGCGTGACCAGGCCGGCGGTCGCCGTCTGCGCCGCCTCGACCAGGTCGGTGCTGCGGAGGCTGAGGCTGAGGATGAGGACGACGGCGAGCGGCAGCATCACGTAGGTCGAGGCGACGATCACCCGGTTGACCTCTTTCTGCAGCGGCGAGGGGGGGTGGCGGAAGCTGCGTGCCTCGCCGGCGAGTTGCCCCGCGTAGCTCTCCTCGCGCACCGCGTCGACCGCGTAGTAGCCGGAGCCGGAGACGCAGAAGGAGCCCGAGAGCACCCGGTCGCCCGGAGCCGTGCGGATCCCGTCGGCCTCGCCGGTCAGCATCGACTCGTCGAGGGTGAGGCCGCGGCTCTCGATCGCCTCGCCGTCGGCGACCAGCTGGTCGCCCGGCTCGACCCGGACCACGTCTCCGGGCACCACCTCGTTCGCCCCCAGCTCGACCACGGTGCCGTCGCGGACCACCCTCGCCCGCGGGGCGACTAGGACCGCCAGCTCGTCGAGGGTCGCCTTCGCCTTCAGCTCCTGGCGGATGCCGATCCAGGAGTTGACGATCGCGATCAGGCCGAAGACGGCGTCGGCGAAGAGGCCGAGCGAGAGGATCAGGACGAAGAAGACCCCGATGATCGCGTTGAACAGCGTGAAGACGTTGCCGGCGACGATGCTCGCGGTCGAGCGCGAGGAGGTTGCCGACGGCGGCCCCAGCTTGCGCAGCCGCTTCGCCGCCTCCCCGCCGGAGAGGCCCTGCTCGACCGATGCCTGGGCAGTGGCCATGACAAGTATTCAATAGGGTGCGAGCCGGATGTCGCTGAAGCTCGGATTGAACCTCGGTTACTGGGGCATCGGCCCGGCGGGAGAGGACGCCGTCGAGGTCGTCACCACGGCCGAGAAACTGGGCTACGAGTCGGTCTGGGCGGCCGAGTCCTACGGATCCGACGTGGTCAGCGTGCTCGCCTGGTTGGCCGCGCAGACCAGCGAGATCAAGCTCGGCGCGGCGATCCTGCAGGTGCCGGCCCGCCCGCCGGCCGCGGCGGCGATGGCCGGCGCGACGATCGACAAGCTTTCCAATGGCCGTTTCCTGTTCGGTTTTGGTCCTTCGGGCCCGCAGGTCTCCGAGGGCTGGTACGGCGTTCCCTACGCGAAGCCGTGGGGCCGCACCCGCGAGTACATCGAAGTCGTGCGGGAGATCATCGCCCGCGAGGGGCCGCTGGAACACGACGGCGAGCACTACACGCTGCCCCTGCCGGGCGGCGAGGGCAAGCCGCTGAAGCTGAACTTCCACCCGCTGCGCAACGAGATCCCGGTCTTCGTCGGCGCGATCGGCCGCAAATCGGTCGAGCTGGCGGCGGAGATCTGCGACGGCTGGATCCCGATCTTCTTCAGCGTCGACGCCTTC
>Ga0190274_10000046_pt1 | contig 104548 bp, 85 predicted proteins | sample Popmic531T_FD_133002 | JGI IMG/M metagenome (GOLD analysis project Ga0190274, IMG submission 133002) | Populus adjacent soil microbial communities from riparian zone of Yellowstone River, Montana, USA - 531 T | ecosystem: Environmental > Terrestrial > Soil > Riparian zone | place: USA: Montana...
AAGCACGACATCCGCTTCGTCGAGGACGATTGGGAATCGCCCACGCTCGGCGCCTGGGGGCTCGGCTGGGAGGTCTGGTGCGACGGCATGGAGGTCACCCAGTTCACCTATTTCCAGCAAATCGGCGGCTATGATTGCAAGCCGGTGGCGGGCGAGCTCACCTACGGGCTCGAGCGGCTCGCCATGTACATCCAGGGCGTCGACAGCGTCTACGACCTCGCCTTCAACGACGCCAAGGAAGGCGAGGAGGGCGTGACCTACCGTCAGGTCTTCCACGAGAACGAGGTCGAGTTCAGCACCTATAATTTCGAGGTCGCCGACACCGACAGCCTGTTCGACCGCTTCCGCGCCGCCGCCGAGGAATGCCGCCGCTGCATCGAGGCCAGGCTGCCGCTCCCCGCCTACGACCAGGCGATCAAGGCCAGCCACATCTTCAACACCCTCCAGGCCCGCGGCGTGATCTCCGTCGCCGAGCGCCAGGCCTATATCGGCCGAGTCCGCGACCTCGCGAAGGGCTCGTGCCAGGCCTGGATGGAAAAGAACGGGTGGGAAGGGTGAAGATCTGTTCGCGCAGAGGCGCAGAGGCGCAGAGAGGCCGAGCGCGCTCCCCGGCGCGGAGCGCCTTTCTTTCCAACCCGTTCGGAGAAGTGCGGTGGACGAGCCAGGGAAAATGGGGACAGTATATAGTTTTCGCCTGCCTCGGCAGTGGGGCACCCTCCTGTCCTGAAAACTATATACTGTCCCCATTTTGCTCCCTTGCCGCGCTTCGCGCGGGACGCGCGCATGCCTGACTTCCTGTTCGAACTGCTCTCCGAGGAAATCCCCGCGCGGATGCAGGACAGGGCGCGGGCCGATCTCGCCCGGCTGTTCGAGGAGCGGATCGGCCAGGCCGGGCTGAAGGCGGAGAGGATCGACACTTACGCCACGCCGCGCCGCCTCGCCCTGATCGCCCGCGGCCTGCCCGCCGAGACCGAGGCGGTCGGCGAGGAGCTCAAGGGCCCCCGCACCTCCGCGCCGCCGCAGGCGCTGGAGGGGTTCCTCCGCAAGACCGGCCTCTCCCAGAACCGGCTGGAGGAGCGCGACGGGATCTGGTTCGCCCGCATCGACAAGCCCGGCCGCGCCGCGTCGGACGTGCTCGCCGAGGCCATCCCCGCCCTCGTCCGCGCCTTTCCCTGGCCAAAGTCGATGCGCTGGGGCGCCGCCTCGGTCTCGACCGAAAGCCCGCGCTGGGTCCGTCCGCTGCAGGGCGTCGTCGCCTTGCTCGGCGACCGGATCGTCGATTTCGAGATCGCCGGCATCCGCGCCGGCGCGGCCACGGTCGGCCACCGCTTCCACCATCCCGGCCCGATCACCATCGGCAGCGCCAGCGATTATGCCGAGAAATTGCGCGCCTGCCACGTCATCCTCGATGCGGAGGAGCGCAAGCGGATCATCGCCGAGGGCGCCGCCAGGGCCGCGGCCGACGCCGGACTGGCCCTGATCGAGGACGATGGGCTGCTCGCCGAAAATGCCGGCCTCACCGAATGGCCGGCGCCTTTGCTCGGCGGCTTCGATCCCGCTTTCCTCGACGTCCCGGGCGAGGTGATCCGGCTCACCATGCGCACCAACCAGAAATATTTCGCGCTGACGGACGGAAAGGGCGCGCTCGCCCCGGCTTTCGTCTGCGTCGCCAATATCGAGGCGAGCGACGGCGGCGCCGCGATCGCCGCCGGCAACGAGAAGGTTCTCGCCGCCCGCCTCTCGGACGCGAAATTCTTCTGGGAGCAGGACCTCAAGGTCCCGCTCGAGGAGCAGGCGGGGAAGCTCGGCGATATCGTCTTCCACGAAAAGCTCGGCACCGTCGCCGACAGGGTCGAGCGGGTGGCGAAGCTGGCCAGGTGGCTGGTCGAGGAGGGGATCGTAAAGCCCCCTCTCGCTGGGGAGAGGGCTGGGGTGAGGGGCTCGGGCGTGGGCGGAGAGGGCTCCTTGGCCGACCTCGCGGAACGCGCCGCCCGCCTGTGCAAGGCCGATCTCGTCACCGGCCTGGTCGGCGAGTTCCCCGAGCTTCAGGGCATCATCGGCGGCCATCTCGCCCGCGCCCAGGGCGAGCCCGACGAAATCGCCGACGCCGTCCGCGATCATTATAAGCCGGTGGGGCAGGGCGACGAGGTCCCGACCGCGCCGGTGACGGTGGCGGTGAGCCTGGCCGACAAGCTGGATACGCTCACCGGGTTCTTCGCCATCGGGGAGAAACCCTCGGGTTCACGAGACCCGTTCGCACTCCGGAGGGCGGCGCTGGGAATCATCGCTACGATCGTTCAAAACAACCTACGCTTCTCGCTTAGGAATCCGATCGGGTTTCAGCTCGCTCGCAGAGCCGATCCAGCGGCTGACGCGCTGGTCGACGATCTGACGGATGGGATTCGCGCGATCGTAGACCGCCTGATGGACTTCGGGGAGGCGCGTGGAGCTTCGACTGAATACAGCGATGAGTTTGCCCAGCGCCGGGCCGAACGAGACCGGCGGTGGGCGGCTCGCGTTTCCGATCAAACCTATGTGCGCGTCCGTGAGATATTCGATTTCTTCGCCGACCGCCTCAAGGTCCAGCAGCGCGAGGCGGGCGTCCGCCACGATCTGATCGACGCGGTGTTCGCGCTCGGCGGGGAGGACGATCTCGTCCGGCTGCTCGCCCGGGTGAAGGCGCTGCAGGCGTTCGTCGAGACGAAGGAGGGCGCCGACCTGCTCGCCGGCTACAAGCGCGCGGCGAACATCCTCAAGAAGGAGGGATGGCCGCCTCCTGATCGTCACCCCGGACTTGATCCGGGGTCCACCTTGCCTCCCGGCGTGGAGGAGGGCGAAGAAAGGTGGATTCCGGATCAAGTCCGGAATGACGAGAAATCGGAACAACACAGGAACAAAACCCTTTCCAACAGGCCCGAAAAGGAGGAAGCTGCCCTGATCGCGGCCCTCGATTCGGCCGAGCCTCGGGCCGCCGCCGCGGTCGAGGCCGAGGATTTCGAGGGGGCGATGGCGGCGCTCGCTTCGCTGCGCGCGCCGGTGGATGCGTTTTTCGACAAGGTGACCGTGAATGACGCTGATCCAGATAAGCGCGCCGCCCGGCTCGATCTGCTTATGCGGATGCGCGACGCGGTCCATCGAGTCGCCGATTTCTCCCGGATCGAAGGCTGAGCGGCGGGTCGGGACCCCCCGCGATTCCCTGTGAAAGTTGTGCAAGTCGTGCAAGTCGTGAACTTCGTGAATTTCGGCCGAAAGGGCGCTGCATGACCCGCTTCGTCTATCGCTTCGGCGGCGGGGTGACCGACGGCGAGGCTGGCAACAAGAACCTGCTCGGCGGCAAGGGCGCGAACCTCGCCGAAATGGCCTCGATCGGCCTGCCGGTGCCGCCCGGCTTCACCATCTCGACCGAGATGTGCGCGCGTTATTACGCGGAAGGGGAGGCCTTTCCGGACGATGTCCGCGCCGAGGTCGCCGAGGGTCTCGCTCATCTCGAGAAAGTGGCCGGCAAGAGCTTCGGCGACGCCGCCGATCCCCTGCTCGTCTCGGTCCGCTCGGGGGCGCGCGTGTCGATGCCGGGGATGATGGACACGGTCCTCAACCTCGGCCTCAACGACGAGACCGTCCGGGGCCTCGCCGCCGCCTCGGGCGACCCGCGCTTCGCCTGGGACAGCTATCGCCGCTTCATCCAGATGTATGCCGACGTCGTCCTCGGCCTCGATCATGGCGCGTTCGAGGAGGCGCTGGAGATCGCCAAGGAGGATAAGGGCGTCCATCTCGACACCGAGCTCGAGGCCGGCGACTGGGAGCGGCTGGTCCGCCGCTACAAGGACCTGGTCGAGGAGCTCTGGACCGGGCCCTTCCCGCAGGACGTCAACGAGCAGCTCTGGGGCGCGATCGGCGCGGTGTTCGGCTCCTGGCAGTCGGACCGGGCGAAAACCTATCGCCGCCTCCACCATATCCCCAGCGACTGGGGAACGGCGGTCAACGTCCAGGCGATGGTGTTCGGCAATATGGGCGAGACTTCGGCCACCGGAGTCGCTTTCACCCGCGACCCTTCCACCGGCGAAGCGGCCTATTACGGCGAATATCTGATCAACGCCCAGGGCGAGGACGTCGTCGCCGGAATCCGCACCCCGCAATATTTGACCAGGGCGGCGCGCGACCGCGCCGGAGCCAAGGCGCCGTCGATGGAAGAGACGATGCCGGCCGTCTATGCCGAGCTCGCCCGGGTCTTCGACCTGCTCGAGCGCCATTATCGCGACATGCAGGACATCGAGTTCACCGTCGAGCGCGGCAAGCTCTGGATGCTTCAGACGCGCAGCGGCAAACGTACCGGCAAGGCGGCGCTCAGGATCGCGGTGGAGATGGCGCGGGAAGGGCTGATCTCCGAGGACGAGGCGGTGCTCCGCATCGATCCCGCCGCGCTCGATCAGCTGCTCCATCCGACGCTCGATCCCGCCGCGCCTCGCAACGTGATCGCCAAGGGGCTTCCGGCCTCGCCCGGCGCGGCCTGCGGCAAGGCGGTGTTCGACGCCGACACCGCCGAGAAATGGGCCGCGGGCGGCGACAAGGTGATCCTCGTCCGAATCGAGACCAGCCCCGAGGACATTCACGGCATGCACGCCGCCGAGGGCATTCTGACCGCGCGCGGCGGCATGACCAGCCACGCCGCCGTGGTCGCGCGCGGCATGGGCCGGCCCTGCGTCAGCGGCGCCGGCGCGCTCTCGATCGACTATAAGGCGAAGCGCATGCGGGTCGGCGGCCGCGACATCGCGGAGGGCGACGTGATCACCCTCGACGGCTCGTCGGGCGAGGTGATGCTGGGCGAGGTGCCGACCGTGCAGCCCGAGCTGGTCGGCGATTTCGGGACGCTGATGGTCTGGGCGGACGGCAAGCGCCGCCTCCGGGTGCGCGCCAACGCCGAGACTCCGCTCGACTGCCGAACCGCGCGCGAGTTCGGCGCCGAGGGCATCGGCCTCTGCCGCACCGAGCATATGTTCTTCGACGCCGAGCGGATCATGAACGTCCGCCGGATGATCGTCGCCGAGGAGGAGGGCGGCCGCCGCGCCGCTCTGGCCGATCTGCTGCCCGCGCAGCGCGGCGATTTCGCCGAGATCTTCCGGATCATGGCCGGCCTTCCGGTCACCATCCGGCTGCTCGATCCGCCGCTTCACGAATTCCTGCCGCACGGCGAGGAGGAGATCGCCGAGGTCGCGGCGGCGGCCGGAGTATCGGTCGAGGCGCTGAAGCGCCGGATCGCCGAGCTCCACGAGTTCAACCCGATGCTCGGCCATCGCGGCTGCCGGCTCGGAATCACCTATCCCGAGATTTACGAGATGCAGGCCCGCGCCATCTTCGAGGCCGCGCTCGAAGTGGCGATGGAAGGCGAGGCGCCGATCCCGGAGATCATGGTGCCGCTCGTCGCCACCAGCGCGGAGCTGAGGATCATCCGCGACCTGATCGACCGGACCGCCCGCCAGGTGTTCGAGGAGCGGCGCAGGAGCGTAGACTATCTGGTCGGAACGATGATCGAGCTGCCCCGCGCCGCGCTGGCCGCCGGCGGCATCGCCGGGCAGGCGGATTTCTTCAGCTTCGGCACCAACGATCTGACCCAGACCGCTTTGGGGGTCAGCCGCGACGATGCCGGCCGCTTCCTCACCCAATATGTGGAAAAGGGCATCTTCGCCCGCGATCCCTTCGTCAGCCTCGACGTCGAGGGCGTCGGCGAGCTGATCGCGCTGGCGGCGGAGCGGGGCAGGGCGGCCCGCCCCGGTCTCAAGCTCGGCATATGCGGCGAGCATGGCGGCGACCCCGCCAGCATCGCCTTCTGCGAGAGCGTCGCCCTCGATTATGTCAGCGCCTCGCCCTACCGGGTGCCGATCGCCCGCCTCGCGGCGGCCCAGGCGGCGCTTCGAGGAGAAAAGGGGTGAGCTGCGTTAATAATCGTCATGCCGGACTTGATCCGGCATCCACCTTCTAAGCGGCGGCGGGGAAAGAAGGTGGATCCCGGATCAAGCCCGGGGTGACGAAGGCTCTTTGACAGTCGAAGAAACTAGAGCGGCCCGGGCCGGTCGGTGCGGCGTTCGTCGTGGCGGGCTTCGTCCCGGGCGGCGGCATGGCGCAGCGTGTCCATCTCGCTGCCGTCGCGCCGCAGCCGCTTGTTCTCGGCCTCGAGCTCCGCGCAGCGTCGCGACTCGTCGCGATAGCGGCGCTTCCATTTCGGGCTGGCGAGGAAGGCCATGCCGAGGATGAGCCCCAGCACGAAGGCCAGCAGCAGGATCAGCCATTGTTCGGGCGTGAAGGCCAGCATCGCAATCTCCGTCGATCGTCCGGCGGGTCAACCGCGCGCGGAGCGCGATTGTTCCGCCGCCGGATCAGCCGGAGAGCAGGGCGTCGTTAATGTCGCAGGCCGCCGGGCCGAGGATGACGATGAACAGCACCGGCAGGATGAACAGGATCAGCGGCACCGTCATGATCGCCGGAAGCCGCGCCGCTTTCTCCTCGGCGCGCATCATCCGCTCGTGGCGGAACTCGGCCGAAAGAACGCGCAGCGCGCTGGCCAGCGGCGTTCCGTATTTCTCGGTCTGGACCATCGTGGTCACCACCCCGCGCACCGATTCGAGGTCGATCCGCTTGGCGAGATTCTCGAAGGCGAGGCGCCGGTCGGTGAGGAAGCCGAGCTCGATCGAGGTCAGCGCGAACTCGTCGCCGAGCTCCGGATAGGCCTTGCCGAGCTCGCGCGCCACCCGGCCGAACGAGGCGTCGACGGTGAGGCCGGCTTCGGCGCAGATCACCAGCAGGTCGAGCGCGTCGGGAAGTCCCTTGCGGATCGCCTTGGTGCGCTTGTCGACCTTGTTCTTCAGCCACAGATCGGGTGCCTTGTAGGCGGAGATCAGGCTGCTGGCGACGAAACCGTATTTCTTGAACGCGCCCCAGGCGGGGAAATAGTCGACGACGTAGATGAGCACGATCGCGGCCGCGCCGATCACGATGGGCAGGACGAGGCGGGCGAAGATGACGACGAAGGCGAGGTCCTTGGAGCGGATGCCGGCCTGCATCAGCTTGGCCTGCGTCTTCACCACCTGCCCCTCCTGGAGCATCTTCAGCGAAGCGAGCAGGCCGCGCACCTTGTCGGCCATCTCGTTGCGGTTGCTGATATTCTTGCGGCGCTTGGAGGTCGAGGCGACGATTCCGGCCTTCAGCTGCTCGCGGCGCTCGTTCAGCGCCCTGACCCGCTTCGCCATCGGATCGCGAACCGTGGTGGCCGCGTAGATGGCGACCAGCACGGCGAACGTCGCCACGGCGGAAAGCACGCTCGCCACCATGATGACGTCGATCCCCATGATCGTCGGGCCGGCCGGAGATGCCATGTCGCTTCAGTTCCTCTCGCTCAAATCTCGAAATCGATCATCTTGGCCATGATGAAGGCGCCGATCGCCATCCAGACCAGGCCGCCGGCGCCGACGATCATCAGCCGCTCATCGACGAAGAAATTCTGCATGTACTTGCCGTTGATGAACCAGATCAGCCCGAAGACGATGAACGGCAAAGCGCCGATGATGTAGGCCGAAGCCTTGGATTCGGACGACATCGCCCGGATCTTGAGCTTCATCTGCGAGCGCTTGCGGAGCACTTCGGCGAGGTTCGACAGCGTCTCGGCGAGGTTGCCTCCGGTCTCGCGCTGGATGGCGAGCGAGATGACGTAGAACTGGAATTCGGACGTGCCGAGCCGGTCCGCCGTTTCCTGCAGCGCCGCGTCCATCGTCCGGCCGATCTTCATCTTGTCGGAAACGGCGCGGAACTCGGTGCCGACCGGATCGGGAAGCTCGTCGGCGACGATTCCGATCGTTTCGGAAATCGGCAGGCCGGAACGCAGGCCGCGGACCATCAGCTCGATCGCGTCCGGGAAACGGGCGGTGAACTTGCCGATGCGGCGCTTGATCAGCCGGCTGATCGTGAAATGCGGCACACCGACGCCGATCAGCAGTCCCACCGGAAGCGCGAGCAGCAGCGGCGCGCCCTTGAACAGCAGCCCGCCGATGGTGACGGCGGCGAGGCCGATCGAGGCCAGCATATATTGCGCCAGCGTCCAGCTCTTGCCGGTCTGGCTCAGCCGGAGCTGGAGCAGTGCCGGATTCGGGATGAAACGCTTGGCGAGGCTGTCGCCCTTGTTCTGGCGCATCGCGAAGATGCGCTTCATCTGGGCCTGGGCGGCGACATCCGAAGACCGATTGTGCCGCAGACGCAGATCCTCGAGCCGGCGCGCCTGGAACTTGTTCGCCGACGGTCCGGAGAAGGCCATCATGACGAGCACGAGCGCGCCAGCGAGGCCGGCCACCAACAATATCATCGTCAAAGTTGACATTCCGACTCCCTCGACTCGTCAGGCGCGCGGACGGGCCGTCAGGCCGACGCCGACGCCTCCCGCGGCTTCTTTGCGACGAGCGATTTGAAATTGCCGAGCTTGCCGAGCAGCGAGCCGCCGCCGGCCGCGGCGGGGGCCGCTTCCGACGCCCCTTCCGGGCTCGCCTGCTCGACCGTCAGGCTGAGCAACTGGTTCAGCGGCTGCGACAGCTTGGAGCTCTTGGCGACCTTGGCCAGCGCCTGGCCGAGCTTGGCCGCCTGCGCGGCGGTTTTCGGATCGAATGGCAGAACGATGTCCACCTTACGCTCGATCGAATGCTCGAAATCCTTGCGGCTGACCTCCTGGACCTGAGGCTGACAGCGGTTGGCGACGACCAGGATGCGCGACTGCGGCGCATTGGCCTTCAGCCAGGAAAGGATGCGGATCGCGTCGCGAGTGCCGGCGAGGGTGAACTCGGCAACCACGACCACCACGTGCACGTCGGTCAGCAGGTGCGGATATTGCACGACCATGTTGCGCGGCAGATCGACCACCGTGCCCTCGAAGGCGTGCCGGATTTCCTCCTGCAACTGATAGAATACCGAACCGTCGGTCATCATCGACTGGTTGATCGGCGCCTCGGCGGACAGCACGCAAAGCTTGTCGTTGGCGCGAACCATGGCGCGTTCGATGAACAGGCCATCGATACGGCTGGGATTCTCGATCGCGTCGGTCAGGCCGCGGCCGGGCTCGAGGTCGAGCGCCAGCGCGCCGGTGCCGAAATGGACGTCGAGGTCCAGGAGGGCGGTCGAGCGGCCGCCTTTGTCACCCATCAGCCAGGCAAGCGAAGTCGCGATGGTGGAAGCGCCGACCCCGCCGCGGACGCCGATCACGGCGGCCATGACGTTGGGCTTTTCGTTCACGGTTTCGCTCGTGCGCGGGCCGGAGATGGTCATCTGCGCATTGGCGAAGGCGTCGCGCAGCTGGTCGGGCGAGAAGGGCTTCAGCAGGTAATCCTGGATGCCGCTCGCGACGAGATCCCGATAGAGGCGGACGTCGTTGACCTGTCCGGTGGCGATCACCACCGTCCCCGGCTCGCAGACTTCGGCGAGCGCATTGATGTCGTTGAGCGGATCGCCGCTTTCCGACAGATCGACGAACAGGATGCTCGGGCTGGCGGCGACGGAGAGCGTCTGCACCGCGTTCCTGAGGCCGCCCTTGTTCACCTTCTCGGGCGACCAGCCATGCTCGACCGCGATCGGGCGGATGAGCTCGGCGGTCGCTTCGTCGGCGACGAAGGCGCTGAACGGATCGCGGAGCGAAGCCGCGCGGGATGCATGGAATGGCGCGTTCATGATCTCACCTGCCCGAAGTCGTAGTGGTTTGCTGGAGGCCCTGACGGCCGGTCGGCTGGCCCTCGCGATAGGCGCGGATCGCGCGCCCGGCGGTCGTGCCGCTACCGCGGCTGGTGCCGTCGCGGCCGTGGATCAGATCGTCGGGATTGGCGATCATCGCGGCGAGGTTCGAATTGGTCGCGCAGCCATAGTTGGAGCCGGTGCGGGTCGGCGATTCGATCCCAGGGTCGCTCCAATCGGGGCAGCCCGCGACGCTCGCGCTCGAGCGGCTGGCGACCACTCGGATCAACCCCGGCGGCACGGCGCCTTGGGTAACCGGCGCACCCGGCTCGAGCGCCAGGCCATATTCCCCGAGCAGCCGGGCGACGTCCGCGTGGGCGGCAGGGTCATAATGCCCGCCGTCGTCGATCGACAGACGATCGCCGTAGCGAAGCTCGATCGATTCGAACCAGGCGGCGAGCCGCTCAAGCTCGGCGTCGGGGACTCCGCCGGCGTCGGTGTCGAGATCGAGCACGAAATTGGTGTGCTCGACCACCGGCTGGTGAAGTGAATAGACGCTGGTGTTGTTGGCGGGCGTGAGGTTGTGCGGCTGCGAGGCGCAGCCGGCGACGGTCAGACCCAGAGCGGACACCGCGGCGAGAGTGATGATGCGAGACATGATCAAATCGTCCTTTCGATCTCGGCGGTCGTCAGAAGCTGAAGCCGGGCTGGGCGGGACCCCGGCCCTGCTGGGGCGGTGCGGGCGCTCGGCCTTCGCGGACCGGCTGCTGCCGCGCGTTGGCGGCACCGGCGTCGCCGGTGGCGCCGATGCCCGGCGTCACCGTGCGCGGCGGCGCGGCGCTCGGGCCGGGGCGCTGCTCGCCGGTGATGCCGGCATTCTCGCGTCCGACCAGCAGGCGCTGTCCCTCGTCCGGGTTCCGGTGACCGTCGGTCGGCAACGCGACCTGATTGGCCGAGACCGGCCGCACCAGATAGGGTGTCACGACGACGATCAGCTCGGTCTCGGCGCGCTGGTAGCGGGTCGAGCGGAACAGGGCGCCGAGGATCGGAATGTTGCCGAGGAACGGCGCCCGGGCGATCGTGTTGGTGTTGTGGTTGCGGAGCAGGCCGCCGATGACCATGCTCTGGCCGGAGCCGAGCTCGACGGTCGTTTCTACCCGCCGAGTGGTGAGCGCGGGCACGACGAACCCGTTGAGCCGGACGCTGCCCTCGGTGGTGAGCTCGGACACTTCCGGCCGAACGCGCAGCTGGATGCGGCCGTCCTCGAGAACGGTCGGGGTGAAAGCGAGGCCGACGCCATATTGCTTATATTCGACCGTCACGGTGCCCAGCGACTGGGAAATCGGGACCGGGAATTCGCCGCCCGCGAGGAAGCTCGACGTTTCGCCCGAAAGGGCGGTCAGCGTCGGCTCCGCCAGGGTGCGGACATTGCCCGTGCTCTCGGAGAGGTTGAGCGCCGAGATGATACCGAGGCCGAACAGGTTGCCGCGCGCCTGCAACGTCGTCCCGATCGCGTTCCGGATGACCGCGCCCGTGTCGATATTGATGCCCTCGCCCTGAGCGACGCCGAACTGGAAGCCCCCGGTGTTGTCGCTGGTCAGCAAATTCGTGCCGATGTCGCGCGCCAGGTTGCGACTGACTTCGGCGATTCGCACCTGGAGAAAGACCTGCTGCGGAGTCGCGGTGCGGAGCCGGCTCACCACCTGTGTACCCTCGCCGACGAAGGCCTGAACCAGCCGCTCGGCTTCCGCCGCGTCGGCGGGTTGCCCAACCGAGCCGGTCAGCAGCACCATTCCGTTCATCGGCGTGACCCGGATGTCGGCCTCGGGCATGGCCAGGTCGAGCATCTCGTCGACCGAGCCCAGATTCTGACCGACCCGCACGTTCGCGGAAAAGACGATTCGGCCGGACGTATCCGTGGCATAGACGGTGGTGGCGCCGGCGGCCTTGCCGAAGATGTAGATCTGCGTCGGCGAGCTGGCATGAACGTCGGCGATCGCCTCGTTCGCCACGAACACCTCGGCGACGGTTCCGTTCGGGCGGACCATTCGGCCGGTGCCGACCGACAGCGTCAGATCGTTGGTCGGCACGGGCTGAACCGCGCGGCCTGCCTGGGCGACCGCCTGGCTCGGCGCGGTCGCGGCGAGCCCTGCGGCCAGCGCCGCGGCGAGAGCGGAGCCGAGCGTGGCCCGTTTCATCCTGTTGATCGTCGTCATCTTAGCGTGCTCCCACCGGAACGAGCGTGACATTGTTGCCGCGGGCGATCCGCACGGTCGGTCCGGCGGACCGATCGATCAGGTTGCCAGGGGCAGGCCGACCATTGCCAGCGGAGCCGGAGCTGTTGCCCTCGGCCGGTGTCCTTCCGGGCACGCTGCTGCGCTGGAAACGGGAGACGTCGGATCCGACCGTGTAGGTCGTGTTGGTGTCGCTGGGCCGGCTGGCGATCGCGAGCAGCACCTGCCGCTCGGCGCGCGGGTCGACATTCTCGGGCACCTGCACCTCGCCCGACGCGATCGCGCGCTCGAGCTCGGCATTGTTGTCGGCGAGCGACCTCAGCGCCAGCGAGAGCTGGCCGATGGTCTGCGCGACCGCGATCTTCTCGGCGATCTTGGGCGTCGCCTCGAAGGTCACGGTCGACGTGTTCTGCGCGACCTGATTGCCCTGTGCATCGCGGGCATTGAGGCGGCGGTCGACGGCGAGGACGCGGATATTGCGGATGATCGTCTCGGAGGCGCGCAGCGGGGCGCCGTCGCCGCCGCCGGAAACCTCCTGGGTCAGCACGAGGTCGACGCGGTCGCCCGGGAAGACGAAGCCGGCGACGCCGCTGGTATCGGAGACGCCGACGGTGACGGCGCGCATCCCCGGGCCGAGCGCCGCGGCCAGGAAGCCGCGCTCGCCGGGACGGACGAGCGACCCCTGCGTGACCGGCTGGCCGGCGGTGATTTCGGAGCGGACGACCGTGCCGATCAGGCTGGCCGGATCGACGCCGCCTTCGCCGCGGGTGAAATAGGCGTCCTGGACCAGGCCCTTGGGCCAGGGCTGGTAGCGGAATGCCTCGGCATCGATGATCGTGCCGACCGGCATGGTGCGGGTCGCGACCAGTACTTCCGGACCGGCAGGAACGACCTGCTTGGCGTTCGCCTGCGGCGCGGACGCACCGGTGAACATGTTCTTGGCCATGACGGCGGTGACCGCCGCGATGATGAGTGCGCCGACCAGCAGCACGATTTTCTTGACGTCCATGGCGACTGTCGCCTCCCCCATAAGGGCTTAAAAAAACTCAGGCCCCACTCTTCAGCCAAACTGGTTAAGAAAGCGTTCGCTAATCAGCCACAAACCGCCGAAAGCGATTGCCAGGCCGTAAGGAATCTCCAGCTTGGTCGTGCGGCGGGCGAGCCGGTGGCGCAGATAAAGCGCCAGCGTCAGCACGCCGCCCGCGACCGACATGATGAAGACGAGCAGGATCACGGCCTGGAACGGCAGCCACAAGGCGACGGCCGCGATCAGCTTGACGTCGCCGCCGCCCATGGCGCCCATCGCGAAGGCAATGGCGAACAGGCCGAACACCGCGGCGGCGACACCGACCTGGATCGCCGCGCCGGGCCAGAAGGCGAGGCCGATCGACCACCAGAAGAGCGGGGCGAGCAGGGCGACGGCCAAATTGAGGCCGTTCGGAATGGTGCGATCCTTGATGTCGAACCAGCAGGCGGCGACCAGCAGCAGCGCCAGCAGCCCGAGCAAAATCGATGAGAGCCCCATTTGCATGGCTCAAGGCTCTAGACGGCGGAGCTTTCCAAACCGTAACCGGGCGCGATGGTAAATGACGCGGCAAGCAATAAGTGGCGGGTCCACCCCGCGGGGGCGACCTTCAGCGACTGGCGGGCCGCGGACGGCTGGACGCTCAGACGCATGGATTGGCCGCGGCCGGCGCGGAGCAAGGCGCGGGGCAGCCTCCTCTTCGCCGGCGGGCGAGGCGATTTCATCGAGAAATATCTGGAAGCCTTCGCCGATTGGCACCGGGCCGGCTGGAACGTCGCCAGCTTCGACTGGCGCGGCCAGGGCCGGTCGCGGGGCGACATCGTCGGCGGCAATGTAGACAGCTTCGATCCGCTGGTCGACGATCTCGCCGGACTGATCGAGGACTGGCGCGCGGATCGTCCCGGACCGCACGTGGCGGTCGGCCACTCCATGGGCGGCCACCTGTTGCTGCGGACGATCGTGGAACGAACTCCCGCGCTCGACGCGGCCGTGCTGGTCGCCCCGATGATCCTGCCGAACAGCGCGCCCATTCCGGCCGGGCTCGCCCCCTCGGTCGCCGACACGATGTGCCGGCTCGGCCTTCGCGCCCAGCCGATCTGGAAGGTGCCGACCGGGTTCAAGCGGCCGGGGTCGCGGCGCCAGCTGTTCCTGACCGGGTCGCGTGAGCGGTATGAGGACGAGCTGCACTGGTGGCGCGAAGAGCCCGCATTCAACCTCGGCGCGCCGAGCTGGGGCTGGATGCGCGCCGCCTTTCGCTCCGCCGAGACCGCCTTCACCCGGGAGCGGCTGGCCGGCGTCGCTCTGCCCATCCTCGTCATCGGCACCGACCGCGACCGGCTGGTCAGCCCGCAGGCGATCCGCCGCGTCGCCGGCCAGCTGGCGAACGCGACGCTGCATATGTATCCGGACGCGGCCCACGAGATCCTGCGCGAAGCCGATCCGATCCGGCTCGACGCGCTGGCGCGGATCGACGCCTTTCTCGGCCGGTTCGCCGGGTGACCGATATCGCGATTATCGGCGCGGGCATCGCGGGCGCGAGCCTCGCCGCCGAGCTGGCGGGCGCGGCCTCGGTGCTGATCCTCGAGGCGGAGAGCCAGCCCGGCTATCATTCGACCGGCCGCTCGGCCGCCTTCTGGTCGGAAAGCTATGGCGGGCCGCTGATCCGGCCGCTCACCACCGCCTCGGCTCCGGCGCTCGCCCCATGGCTGCGGCCCCGGGGCGCGGTGCACATCGCGGACGCCCGGGGCGCCGCCGCGCTGGCCGCGCTGGCCGCGGACTTTCCCGCCGATCTGTTCGAGCCGATGGACAGGGCGGCGCTGGAACGGGCGATTCCGGGCCTCAGGCCGGGCTGGGATAGCGGCCTCGCCGAGCCGAGCTGCGCGGACATCGACGTCGCCGGCCTGCACACCGCCTGCCTCAAGGCCGCGCGCCAGGGCGGCGCTATCCTGGTCGCCGACGCGCCGATGATCGCGGCCGAGCGGTACAACGGGCGCTGGCGCGTCGAGGCGGGCGACCGGGTCTTCGAGGCCGACATGCTGGTCAACGCCGCCGGAGCCTGGGCCGACCTGGTGGCGGAGCGGGCCGGCGCGGCGCCGCTCGGCATCCGGCCTTACCGGCGGACGATCGCCCAGCTGCGCACCGATCCGCCGGCGCCGGAAGGGCTGCCGCTGGTGATCGACGCCGCGGGGCGCTTCTACTTCAAGCCCGAGGCGGGCGGGCGGCTGTGGCTCAGCCCGCACGACGAGACGCCCTGCGACGCTCACGACTGCGCCCCCGAGGAGATCGACGTGGCGCTGGCGATCGACCGGCTCCAGCGCGTCGTCGACTGGCGGGTCGAGGCGGTCGAGCGCAAATGGGCCGGGCTCAGAAGCTTCGCGCCGGACCGGCTGCCGGTCTACGGCTTCGCTGAGCCGGGCTTCTTCTGGTGCGCGGGGCAGGGCGGCTTCGGCATCCAGACTGCGCCCGCCGCGGCGAGGCTTGCCGCCGACCTGCTGCTCGGGCGCACGCCGCAGATCGACCCGCACCCTTATTCCCCGGCGCGCCTCGGCTGAGCCAGCGCCGCCGCGCAGGCGAGGGCGTCGGCGCGGTCGTTTTCGGGGTGGCCGCTATGGCCCTTCACCCAATGCCATTCGATCCGGTGCGGCTCGGTCGCGTCGAGCAGTTCCTGCCAGAGCTCGGCATTCTTGACCGGCTTCCTGTCGGCGGTCCGCCAGCCGTTCCGCAGCCAGCCGTGGATCCACTTGGTGATGCCGTCGCGAACATAGTTGCTGTCGGTGAAGAGCCGGACGCGGCACGGTCGCTTCAGCGACTTCAGGCCGCGGATCGCGGCGAGCAGCTCCATCCGGTTGTTGGTGGTCATCGGCTCGCCGCCCGACAATTCCCTCTCGCGCTCGCCCGCGCGAATGACGACGCCCCAGCCGCCGGGCCCGGGATTGCCCTTGCAGGCGCCGTCGGTAAACATCTCGACGCTCGGCAGTTCGGAGGTCACGCGGCTTCGAGGCCGGCCGGGAGCTTGAAGACCATCCGCTCCTCGACCCCTTCGACCGGCTCCTCGGCGACGTCGAACCGCTCCGCCAGAGTGTCGACCACTTCGCGGACCAGCAGCTCCGGCGCGGAAGCGCCGGCGGTGATCCCGAGCGTGCGCACGCCTTCGAGCCACCCGAAGTCGATATCGGCGCCGCGGCCGACCAGCCGCGCCTTGCTGCCTTCACGCTCGGCGACTTCGACGAGGCGAAGCGAATTCGAGCTGTTCGGCGATCCGATCACCAGCAGCGCGTCGCAGCGCGACGCGATCGCCTTGACCGCCGCCTGCCGATTCGAGGTCGCGTAGCAAATGTCCTCGCTGCGCGGCCCCTGGATGGCCGGAAAGCGGCGACGCAGGATGGCGACGATCTCCGCCGTGTCGTCGACCGAAAGCGTGGTCTGGGTGAGAAAGGCGAGGCTGTCGAGATCGGCCGGGGCGAGCCGTTCCGCGTCCGCGGCGGTTTCGATCAGCGTCATCCGCCCTTCCGGCACCTGGCCGAAGGTGCCGATCACCTCGGGATGGCCGGCATGGCCGACGAAGAGAATGTGCCGGCCGCGCTCGATCAGCCGCTCGGCCTGGCGATGGACCTTGGAGACGAGCGGGCAGGTGGCGTCGAGATAGTTGAGGCCGCGCTCCTGCGCCTTGGCCGGAATCGCCTTCGGAACGCCGTGCGCGGAGAAGACGACCGGCACGCCGTCCGGAACCTGGTCGAGCTCGGGCACGAAGATCGCGCCCTTGGCCTTCAGGCTGTCGACGACGAACTTGTTATGGACGATCTCGTGCCGGACATAGACCGGCGCGCCGTAGCGTTCGAGCGCGAGCTCGACGATCCGGATGGCGCGGTCGACCCCGGCGCAAAAGCCGCGCGGCGCCGCGATCAGCAGGGTCAAAGGGGGCTTGATGGTCATGGCAGGTTCACTCGGCACGCGCTCTATCATGTGCAGGTGCCACGTCCAAGGACGTGGCGGTGAACGGGCCCGCCATGTCCCCCGGACAGCTGCCGGGGGCAGTTCGCACCCGTTCATGTGCCAAAGGCACATAACACCCGCACATTGCTTGCTTGCACGAAACCCTTGCGGCATTAGGGGCGCCACCAGAATTTTCGAGGATTTCGCCTTGCGCCTGTTTTCTTCCAAAGCGGCCGCCGCCGCCCTGCTTGCCCTCGGCCTCGCCGGCTGCGCCCGGGAAGGCGATATCTTCCAGACCGGAGTCCTCACCAGCTACACCGCCTGCCCGCCGGTGGCGATCGCCTCGCCGACCGGCGACGTCACCCTGTTCGACCCGGCGAACAGCCGCGACGCCAGCGCGATCGACGTCGTCGCGCATATCACCAACGTGCGCAGCAGCTGCGACGAGACCGGCGAATATATCGTCACCCAGGCGACGTTCGATGTCCGCGCCCAGCGGCGAAGCGCGCGCGGCGCGCGCGATGTCGTCCTCCCCTATTTCGGCACCGTCGTTCAGGGCGGCACCAATGTGGTCGCCAAGCGGGTGAGCCGCGCCGGGCTGCATTTCGAGGACGGCCAGCTCATCGCCTCGACGACCGGCGCCGCGAGCTCGCGCGTGCTGAAATCGGCGGCGACCCTGCCCGACGACATCCGCCGCCAGATCACCCGCGAGCGCCGGCCGACCGACGCCGACGCGGCGATCGATCCGATGGCCGATCCGGCGGTGCGCGCCGCGGTCGAGCGGGCGCGGTTCGAGCTCCTGCTCGGCTTCGAGCTGACCCAGGACCAGCTGCGCTACAACGCCACGCGCTAGGAGCGCCCGCGCCACTCCAGCCGTCACCCCGGACTTGATCCGGGGTCCATCTCGTCCTTGCCGGGGCGCGTCAAAGAAGGTGGATGCCGGATCAAGTCCGGCATGACGAGGAGGGGTGGATGCCGGACCGCCGAGCCTTTGCGGCTTAGCCTCTTTGGGGGAATCCTTCCGATTTGTTTCACGCGAAGACGCCAAGACCCCGGAGCCTGCCTCGCCGGCGGAGCCTTTCCTCGACGCTCGGCGGGTGCGTTTCCAGATCCCGGGCCGGCGCAAAAGTCGGCCCATCCGGTCACGACCGCATTTTCGCGCGAATGGTCCCAATGTTCGCACTGCCCATGGTCATCTTCCGGATCTTACCGGAAGGGACGGGTCATCGGTCGCCGGCGCCTCAGGCGCGAATCGGTTCTGGTTCTGTTCCATCCGGCAGGATAATCACACCCGACGGGGTGTGGGAAAATGTTTTTTTCAACGACGGGTGAGCATCTGATTTCGACCTATTGTGGTCAGGCTCGCCTCTTAGCGGGCGGGAAGGCTGCTCTCGGTATCGCACAGCGGCCGGGGCTCGCGAGGATCGGGCATCATAAGGAACTGGACGATGCGGTTCTGGGCTTCCGGGATTTCATCGGCGGTATCGACCAATGGCTGATCTTCTCCGAAAGCCCTTATATTGATGAGGCTCCCGGGAATGCCACCGCTCACAAGGTAATTCCGCACAGCGCGTGCCCGCATGAATGAGAGCCGGAGGTTGGCCCGACGGGTCCCAACGCGGTCGGTGTTTCCGATCAATTCCATTCGCGCTGGAAATTGGAGATCGCGTATCACCTCCCGCCACGCGTCGAGTTGACGTCGGGTACGCATGGAAAGGTCGGCGGAACCGCTCTCGAAGGGCAGGATGGTGAAATTCTCGACGATCGGACATGCGTGCACGTCCGGCGACTGGATCAAGCTTGCCGCGGCAAAGGCAAGGGTCGGTATCACCTGCAACGCAATAGCAGATTGGAGCATGTCGAAAATGTCTGCTTCCACCCCTTGCCGACTTCCAGCCCGAGGCGATGCGGCGCGCCCGATTGACACCCGCTCCCCCCTGCGTCATGGCCGCCCGGTCCGAATGGACGCGCGGGAGAGGCCCACCGTCGCCCTCAAGGGGCTATGGCGGGCGCCGAAGGAGCAACCGCCCCGGAATCTCTCAGGCAAAAGGACCGCGCGGACAGGACACTCTGGAAAGCGCCCACCGTCGCCCTTCGGGCCATGGCGGGCCACCGAAGGTGCAACCCGCCGTCGCCAAGGCTATGGCGGGGAAAGCTCTCAGGTCCCGGGACAGAGGGGGTATTGAACGGTTCGACCCGCGCGGGGTTGAGCCTCGATACTGACCTGGAGCCGGCGATGACCGAGACCGAACAAGCCCTTCCCCTCGACGGCTGGCACCGCGCCAGGGGCGCGCGAATGGTCGGGTTCGCCGGCTATGCGATGCCGATCCAGTATGAAGGGATCCTCGCCGAGCATAAGTGGACCCGCGAGAGCGCCGGCCTGTTCGACGTCAGCCATATGGGGCAGCTGCTGGTCGCCGGTCCGGACGCCGAGCAGGGGCTGGAGAGTCTGCTTCCCGCCGACTTCGCCATCCTGAAGGAGGCCAGGCCCAAATATTCGCTGCTCCTCAACGACGAAGGCGGAATCATCGACGATCTGATGGTCACCCGCCGCGGCGACCATTTCTATCTGGTGGTCAACGGCGCCACGAAGCATGGCGACATCGCCCACCTCAAGGCGCGGCTGCCGGCCGGCGCCTTCCTCGATCATATGAAGGAGCAGGCTTTGCTCGCGCTGCAGGGGCCGAAGGCGGTCAACGCGCTGAGCCGCCTGGTGCCCGGAGTAGAGGCGCTGACCTTCATGACCGCCGCCGCCTTCACCATCGACGGAGTCGCCGCCTGGATCAGCCGCTCCGGCTATACCGGCGAGGACGGCTATGAGATTTCGGTGCCGGCGAACGCGGTCGAGCGGATCGCCGAACTGCTCGCCGCGCAAGGCGAGGTGAAGCCGATCGGCCTCGGCGCCCGCGATTCGCTGCGGCTCGAAGCGGGCCTGCCGCTCTACGGCCACGACCTCGATCAGGATACGACGCCGGTCGAGGCGGATCTCGTCTTCGCGCTTTCCAAGCGCCGCCGCGTCGAGGGCGGCTTTCCGGGCTGGCAGCGGATCGCCAGGGAGCTGAGCGACGGCCCGATCCGCAAGCGCGTCGGCCTCATGGTCGACGGCCGCCAGCCGGTCCGCGAAGGCGCGATGGTGGTCGACGGCGAAGGCAATGAGGTCGGCAAGGTCACCTCCGGCGGCTTCTCGCCGAGCCTCGAGGCGCCGATCGCCATGGCCTATGTGCCCGCCGCCGCCGCCGAGCCGGGCAGCCGGGTCTCGCTTGCGTCGCGCGGCAAGATCTTCACCGGAACCGTCACCCCGATGCCGTTCGTTCCGCATCGCTACATGCGCAAGGGAGCCGCCTGATGAGTGTCTATTACACCAAGGAGCATGAATGGGTCCGGGTCGAGGGCGAGACCGGAACCGTCGGAGTCAGCGATTTCGCCCAGGGCCAGCTCGGCGATGTCGTGTTCGTCGAAGTGCCGCAAGCCGGCCGGACGCTCGGCAAGGGCGACGAGGCGGCGGTGGTCGAATCGGTGAAGGCGGCATCCGACGTCTATTCGCCGGTCAGCGGCACCGTGACCGAGGGCAACCAGGCGGTCGTCGACGAACCGTCGCTGGTCAACACCGACCCGGAAGGCGAGGGCTGGTTCTTCAGGCTGATTCTGAGCGACACGTCCGAGCTCGGCGAGCTGATGAACGCCGAGCAATATCAGAGCTATTGCGACGACCAGTGAGAATCGCGCTCACCCAGATCAATTCGGGCGGAAAGGACGGAGCCTCGCTCCGGCCTTCTCGTTGCTTCGGCGAATGCGCCGAATGCAGGGAGTCGATCTCATGGTGAACGTCGCCAATCGCTGGTCCGCCGCGGATTATGCCAGGCATGCCGCCTTCGTGCCGGAGCTGGGCAATGCGGCGCTGGAGATGCTTCGTCCGCAGCCGGGCGAGCTGATCCTCGACGTCGGCTGCGGCGACGGCGCGCTCACCGCGAAGATCGCCGAGGCGGGAGCGAGGGTGATCGGTCTCGACAGCTCGCCCGAGATGGTCGAGGCGGCGCGCGCGCGCGGCATCGACGCGTTCGTGGCGGATGCGGAAGCCATGGAGCTGGAGCGGTTCGGGCAGTTCGACGCGGTGTTCTCCAATGCCGCCTTGCACTGGATGCTCGATCCGGACGCGGTGGCGAGCGGCATCTTCGCGGCGCTGAAGGAAGGCGGGCGCTTCGTCGGCGAGATGGGCGGCGAGGGCAATCTCGCCCGGCTCCGCCAGGCGCTGCGCGACGAGCTCGCCGGGCGCGGCTACGAGATGCCGGCGAAGGATCCGGCCTGGTATGCGAGCGTCGAGGAATTCTCGCGGCTCTATTGCGTCGCCGGCTTCGGCGAGGTGCGCGCCGAGCTGGTCGAACGGCCGACGCCGCTGCCCGGCGGGATCGCCGACTGGGTGCGGACCTTCCGCGCCGGCCTGATGGACCTGGCGATGGTGCCCGCATGGGAGCGCGACGACATCGCCTCGGCGGTCGAGGCGCGCCTCGCCGGGGCGCTTCGTCAGCCCGACGGCAGTTGGTGCGCGGATTATGTGCGGCTCCGCTTCTCGATGCGGAAGCCTGGATAGTTTCTCCCCTCCCCATGATGGGGAGGGGTCGGGGGTGGGGTGGAATCTCCACCGGCACTGAGCATGTCTCTCAGGCCACCCCCACCCAACCCTCCCCCATCAAGGGGGAGGGCTTTGAAGGATGGGGAATCGAATGCGTTATCTGCCTTTGTCGGACGCCGACCGGCGCGACATGCTCGGCGTTGTCGGCGCCGATGCGATCGACGACCTGTTCGTCGACGTGCCGCAAGCGGCGCGGCTCGACGGCAAGATCGAGGGCCTGCCCGATCACATGTCGGAGCTCGAGGTCGAGCGCCGGCTCGGCGCGCTGGCGCGCAGGAACATGGTCGCCGGCGAGGTGCCTTTCTTCCTCGGCTGCGGCGCCTACCGGCATCATATCCCGGCCAGCGTCGACCATCTGATCCAGCGCGGCGAGTTCCTGACCAGCTACACGCCCTACCAGCCCGAGATCGCGCAGGGCACGCTTCAGGCCCTGTTCGAGTTCCAGACCCAGGTCGCGCGGCTGTTCGGCTGCGACGTCGCCAACGCCTCGATGTACGACGGCTCGACCGCCTGCTGGGAGGCGATCGCGATGGCGCGGCGGATCACCCGGCGCGGCAAGGCTTTGCTCTCGTCGGGCCTGCACCCGCATTACATCTCGGTCGCAAGGACGATGGCCAAATTCACCGGCGACGATTTGAACGTGCAGATCCCCGCGCTGACGAGCGCGACCGACGCGAACGAACTGCTCGACAGGATCGATGGCGAGACCAGCTGCGTCGTCGTCCAATATCCCGACTTATTGGGCCGGGTCGGCGACCTGTCCGAGCTCGCGGCGCGGGCGCACGAGCATGGCGCGCTGCTGATCGCGGTGGTCACCGAGCCGGTCGCGCTCGGCCTCCTGAAGAGCCCCGGCGAGATGGGCGCCGACATCGTCGTCGGCGAGGGCCAGTCGATCGGCGTCGGCCTTCAGTTCGGCGGGCCCTATGTCGGCCTGTTCGCATGCCAGGAGAGGTTCGTCCGGCAGATGCCCGGCCGGCTCACCGGAATGACCGTGGACGCGGAAGGGAAGCGCGGCTTCGTGCTCACTTTGTCGACCCGCGAGCAGCATATCCGCCGCGAGAAGGCGACCTCGAATATCTGCACCTCCTCCGTGCTCTGCGCGCTCGCCTGGACGATGCACATGACCCTGCTCGGCGAGAAGGGGCTTCGGGCGCTGGCGGCGATCAACCACGAAAAGGCGGCGGCGGCGGCGGAGCGGCTGGCCCGGCTGCCGGGGGTGGATCTGGTCAACGAGAGCTTCTTCAACGAATTCACCCTGCGGCTGCCGGTCGAGGCGCGGCCGGTGGTTCGGACGCTGGCGGAACAAGGCGTGCTCGGCGGGGTGTCGCTGGGAAGGCTCTATCCGGGCGAGGAAAGCCTGGAGAACGGGCTGGTGCTGGCGGTCACCGAGACGGTGACGGACGAGGATGTGGAAGCGCTGGCCGAAGCGCTCGAAGGAGTGCTGGCATGAGCATCAACCAGGGCGGCTGGAAGCCGACCGCGCCGGAGGCGGGCGCTGCTGAGACGGGCACGTTCACCGGCAATCGGGCGCTGATGCTCGAACAGCCTCTACTCTTCGAAATCGGCGACACGGAGACGACCGGAGTCGATTTCCAGGCGCGGTCGGCGGCAAGCGAAACGCGCCTCGGTGGCCTTGAGCGCAACCGGGAGATCGGCCTCGCCGGCCTTTCCGAGCCGGAGATGGTCCGCCATTATACCCGCCTCAGCCGGCAGAATTACGCGATCGACCTCGGCCTGTTCCCCTTGGGCTCGTGCACGATGAAGCATAATCCCCGCCTCAACGAGAAGGTGGCGCGGATGCCGGGCTTCGCCGACATCCATCCGCTGCAGCCGGCCGACACGGTGCAGGGCGCGCTCGAATTGATCGAGACTTTGGCGGGCTGGCTGATCAGGCTCACCGGAATGCACAGCGTGGCGATGAGCCCCAAGGCGGGGGCGCATGGCGAATTGTGCGGGCTGCTCGCGATCCGCTCGGCGCTCGAGGCGCGCGGCGACGCCCGCGCGGTGATCCTGGTCCCGGAAAGCGCGCACGGCACCAATCCGGCGACCGCCGCCTTCGCCGGCTATCGGGTGGAGAACATCCCGGCGACCGCGGCGGGGCGGGTCGATCTCGACGCGCTGAAGAGCCGGCTCGGGCCGGACGTGGCCGGGGTGATGATCACCAATCCCAATACGTGCGGCCTGTTCGAGCCGGAGATGATCGAGATTTCGCGCGCGGTGCACGAGGCGGGGGGCCTCGTTTACTGCGACGGCGCCAATTTCAACGCCATCGTCGGCCGGGTGCGGCCGGGCGACCTCGGCATCGACGCAATGCACATCAACCTGCACAAGACCTTCTCGACCCCGCATGGCGGCGGCGGGCCCGGCTCCGGGCCGGTGGTGTTCTCGGAGGCGCTCAGCCCGTTCGCGCCGCTGCCGTTCGTCGAGCAAAGCGCGGACGGCTATGCGCTGGTCGAGGAGGAGACGGCCGGCGAGCATCATGGCAAGAGCTTCGGCCGGATGGTCGCCTTCCACGGCCAGATGGGCATGTTCACCCGAGCGCTTTCCTACATGATGAGCCACGGCGCCGACGGCCTCAGGCAGGTCGCCGAGGATGCGGTGCTGAACGCCAATTACGTGCTGAGGAGCATGGAGGATCTGCTCGACGCGCCGTTCGGAGCCTCGGGGCCGTGCATGCACGAGGCGCTGTTCAGCGACAAGGGCTTCGGCGGCGGGCTCGGCACGCTCGATCTGGCCAAGGCGCTGATCGACGAGGGCTATCATCCGATGACCATGTATTTCCCCTTGGTCGTGCACGGGGCGATGCTGGTCGAGCCGACCGAGACCGAAAGCAAGGCGGCGCTCGACCAGTTCATCGGCGCCTTCCGGAGCGTCGCCGAGCGCGCCAAGGCCGGCGACGAGACTTTGAAGGCGGCCCCAATCCACGCCCCGCGCCGGCGGCTCGACGAGACGCTGGCGGCGCGAAAGCCGGTGCTGGTCTACAGGGAGCCCGAGCAGGCCGAAGCGGCGGAATGATCGACAAGGGCGGCGATCCGCGCCACTCGGCGCCGCACGTCGGGCGCAATGCCGGGCCGATCGCCGAAGTCCTCGCGGACGTGCTGCCGGCGCGCGGGCTGGTGCTCGAGGTGGCGAGCGGGACCGGCGAGCATGTGCTGCATTTCGCGCGGGAATTTCCGAAATTGCTGTGGCAGCCGAGCGATCCGGAGCCGGCGGCGTTGCGGTCGATCGAGGCGTGGCGGTCGGAGGCCGGGCTGTTCAACCTGCTGCCGCCGGTGTCGCTCGACGTTCGGGCGGCGGACTGGCCGGTTGTGGAGACGGACGCGATCCTGTGCATCAACATGGTCCATATCAGCCCCTGGGCGGCGACCGCGGGGCTGATGCGCGGGGCGGGACGGCTGCTGCGCGCGGGGGCGCCGCTCTATCTCTACGGCGCCTACCGGCAAAGCGGGGTGGAGACGGCGGCGAGCAACGAGGCGTTCGACGAATCGTTGCGCGCGCGCGATCCGGAATGGGGGCTGCGGGAGCTGGACGAGGTGGCGGCCGAAGCGGAGCGGAGCGGCCTCGGGCTCGAGACGGTGACGCCGATGCCGGCCAACAATCTGTCGCTGGTGTTCCGGAAGGGCTGATCGATCTCGTCGCCCCGGCGAAGGCCGGGGTCTCAGGTCGATAAGGACACGGCGCGTCTCAACGAGATCCCGGCCTTCGCCGGGATGACGGTTTCAGCGGTTCGGCAGATTGGGCCTGTCGCCGTCGCGCGGCTTGTCCGAGCCGTGGACACGGGTGACGGAATCGCCTTCGTCGCCGGCGTCGCCGATCTCATGCTCCTCCTCGGCGCGGGCGGCGATCTCGCGCTGCAGGTTGCCGCCGGAGACGCCGCTCTGGCCCGGGCCGCGCTCGGCTTCGTCGATCAGGGCGCTGTCGTCGGGACGGGACTTGTCCATCTTGCTTCTCCTTCGCGGAGAAAATGACGGAGCGGGCGCGAGCGTTCCCTCGGCGAGCGGATGGCCCGACAGGCGGAGCAGCAGCAGCGCCCAGAAGAGGCCGAACGCCCAGCCGGCGATGACGTCGCTCGGCCAGTGAACGCCGAGCATGATCCGGCTGAGGCCGACCGCGAGCGCCAGCCAGACCGCGGCCCAGATGGCCAGCGGCCGAGCGCGCGGGCCGCGCGCCAGCAAAAGGGCGAGGCAGAGCCAGACCAGGGTCGCGTTCGCGGCGTGGCCGCTCGGGAAGGCGTAGGACTGGGCGGCGACCAGATGCTGCTGGTCCTCCGGGCGCAGGCGCCCCGCCCAGTCCTTTTGAAGCAGGACGAGGATGCGGCCTGAAAGGGTGATGGCGGGGAGCAGCAAGGCGGCGCGCCAGTCGCGGCGGACGAGCAGGAAGGCGAGGCCGAAGGCGGTGGCGGGAAGGAGGAAGCCGAAGCCGCCGAACTCGGTGACGATCCGAGCGACGTCGGCCAGCACGGGGTGGTCGCCGGCATAGAAATAGAGGAGCAGGCCGCGGTCGAACTCCATGCCGCCGAACAGCAGCATGATCGCCCAGGCGAGGACGAGGGCGACGAGGACGAACGGCATCAGCGGGCGCGGACCATGCGCCAGCCGGCGGCGGAATTGGCGGGCGTGATCGTGTCGCCGTCGACATGGCCCTCGAAGACCCGGCGGCCGCCGCCGATGTCGGTGAGGAAGCGGATATCGGACGCGGCGAGGCTGCCCTGCTCGATCCGGACGGCGCGGCCGCCCGCGGTGGCGGTTCCGGTGAAGGCCTGGAATTGCTGGTCGAGGTCGAGCGTGGCGGTCCGGACGCCATCGGTCAGAGTCCAGCGGCCTTCGACCCGGGCGGGCACGATCCAGAGATAGACGGTCGCGGTGCCGACGCGCAGCCGTTGGTCAGGCCGCCATTCGCCCATGTCGAAATCGTGGCTGACGACTCGGCTGCCGGGGCGCATCTGGCCGAGGATTCGCGGACGCAGGCGCAGGTTGACCTCGCGAGAGAGGTAGAGGGTGAGCACGTCCGCCTCGGCGAGCGGCGTTTCGAACAGATCCTCGCGGCGGAAGGCGACCCGGGCGGCGACTGCGGCGGTTCGGGCGTTCGCCTCGGCCTCGCGGACCCGGGCGGGATCGATGTCGACGCCGAGTCCGCGGGCGCCGAAGCTTCGCGCCGCCGCGATCAGGATCCGGCCGTCGCCCGAGCCCAGGTCGACGACATAGTCGCCGGGCCGGACCTGGGCGAGGCCGAGCATCGCGTCGACCACCTCGAAATCGGTGGCGACGAAGGGCGCGTCGAGCCGCGGCCGGCCGGCGGTGAACTGGCCGGTGTCGAAATTCTTCGGCAGCGCCCCGACCTCGGGCGCGCTCGGCGGGCGCAGCCAGAGGAAGATGAGGACGAAGAGGAGGGCCACGCCGGCGCCGACCGAAAGGGCGCGGACGAACGGACGCGACTTCATTGGGCAACCTCCATTTGACCCTTATCCTCTTTCCCTCTTCGCCAAGGAATGTCACCACCATGACCGCGCAAAAAGGGGGCAAAAGGTGGAGCCGGACGAACAAGGGGAGGTAACGCCCGAAACGGCGGAATCGACGACGCCGCTTCATCCGGACCAGGTGAAGGTGCTCCGGATCCGGACGATGCTGGCCGCGGCCGTGCTGGTCGCGGCCTCCTATGCGGCCGGCCTGGCGTTGCGGGAGACGCCGGTGCCGCCTTATGCGCTGCCCGGCGCGATGCTGCTGCTCGCGCTCGTCGCGGTGATCGTGCTGCCGCGGCGGCGCTATCGGGCCTGGGGCTATAAGGAGGGCGAGGAGGAGCTGGCGATTCGGCGCGGCATGCTGGTTCGGGTGCGGACGATCGTGCCCTTCGGCCGGGTCCAGCATATCGACGTCGCTCAGGGGCCGATCGAGCGCCGCTTCGGGCTCTCCACGCTGATCCTGCACACCGCCGGAACGCGCGGCGCGGCGGTGCCGCTGCCGGGCCTGAAGCAGGAGCTGGCCGAGGCGATGCGCGACCGGATCCGCGCCAGGATCCGTCAGGATCTGACGTGAGCGAAGCGAGGCGGCTTCATCCCGCCACCCTGATCGTGCGCTGGCTGAAGCTGGTGCCGCAGATGCTCGGCGCCGGGATCGGCCTCGCCGCCGCCGGGCGCGGCGGGGGCTTTTCGGCTTTCCTCTGGTTCGGGGCGGTGATGATGGCCATCGGCGCGTTCTTCGTGCTGCTTGCCTGGTGGCGCTTCACCTATCGCATCGGCGAGGGCGATGAAGGGGCTCCGCTGTTCCCCGGACAGCGGGATGGGGGCCCCTTCATCGTCATCGAAAAAGGCATCTTCCAGCGCCAGCGCCGGGTGATTCCGTTCGACCGGGTGCAGGACATCGCCATCGAGCGAAGGCTGCTCGCCCGTCTCACCGGCACCGCCAAGGTCAAGATCGAGACCGGCGGCTCGGCCAAGGACGAGGGCAATCTCGACGTGATCGGGCTCGCCGACGCCCATGCGCTGCGCGACCAGGTCCGGCACGGCCCCGCTTGCGCCGGCGCGGCCCCGGCGGAGGTCGCGGCGGAGGAGCCGGTGCTGTTCGCGATGGACCTGAAACGGCTGCTCCTCTCCGGCCTGTTCGGCTTCTCGCTGATCTTCCTCGCGGCGATCTCGGCGGCGGTGCAGCAGCTCGACCAGTTCGGCCTGGTCGAGTGGGACGACTGGTTCAACGCCGAGCGGGCCGAGGCGGTGGCCGGTCTGGCGACCCTGCAAGTGATGATCGGAGTCGCGATTCTCGTCGTCCTGGCCGGGATCGTCGCCGGGGTGGCGCGGACGGTGGCGCGCGACTTCGGCTTCCGGCTTACCCGCGCGCCGGCGGGTCTCAGGCGCAAGCGTGGCCTGTTCACCCTGTCCGAGGTGGTGATCCCGATCCGGCGGACGCAGGTGGCCCTGATCGAGAGCGGCCCGGTGGCGCGCTGGTTCGGCTGGTACCGGCTGTCCTTCCAGACCCTGGGCGCCGACCAGAAGGAAGGCGGCGTGCAGGTCGCCGCGCCGTTCGCGCGGATGGAGGAGATCGCCCCGATTCTCGCCGAAGCGGGCTTTCCCGAGCCGCCGCCGCGCCGCGAATTCCAGGGCATCCCGCGGCGGGCCCTGTTCCGGCAGGCCTTTTCCTGGCTGGCGCTGATGACGATCGCCGGCGTGGCCGCTTTCGCCGTCGGGCCGCGCGCCGGGATCGCCGCCGGCGTGCTGCTGGCCGGCGCGATCCTGGCGCTGCTGCGCTGGCGCAAGCACGGCCACAAGCTCGGGGAGAGCGCGCTGTTCGTCTCCAGCGGCCTCATCGGGCGCAAGCTCTGGATCCTGCCCTACGACAAGGCGCAGACCATCCGGGTCGCGCGTGGGCCGCTGCAGCGCCGGCTCAGGCTCGCCAGCCTGCTGGTCGATACCGCCGGGGCCTCGGCCACCCGCTCGCCGGAAATGGTCGATCTGGACGGGGCCGAGGCGGATTCGATGGCGGACGAGCTGCTGGCGCGGTTCTACATGCGGCGGGCGGCGCTGCGCGCTGTCGCCGTTCCTTCATAGCCGCGCTACAAGCGGGATCATGATGCGCAGCAGGCGGAAGGTTCGCGGCTTCACGCTCGTCGAGCTGATGGTGGTGATCGTCATCGTCGGGCTGGCGGCGAGCGTCGTGGTGCTCAGCATGCCGGAGACGGGCGGCAGCCTCGTCAGCGAAGCCGAGGCGTTCGCGGCCCGGGCGAAGGCGGCGCGGGACGGAGCGATCCTCGAGGCGCGGCCGGCGGCGGTCCGGATCGGGCCGGGCGGCTATGAACTGCTCCGGCGGCTGGACGGCCGGTGGCGGGCCGAGCCGGCGCATCGATGGGCGGAAGGGACTGCGGCCGAGCTTTCCGGCGGTCGCGACGGCAGCGTCCGCTTCGACGCCACCGGCCTCGCCGAGCCCGCTCGCCTGACCCTGAGGCGCGGGGAGCGGGCCATCGCGGTCCAGATCACGGCCGACGGCAATGTCACCGTCCGCAGGTAGAAAAAGCGAGCAGGGCTTTACCCTGATCGAAATGCTGGTGGCGCTCGCCATCTTCAGCCTGGCCGCGCTCGCTCTGCTCCGGCTCGGCGGGGCGACCGCGGCGAACAGCGCCCGGCTGGAGAGCCAGGCGATGGCGCTGGTCGTGGCGCGCAACCTCGCGGTGGAGGTGCTGACCGATCCCGAGCCGCCGGCCTTCGGCCGCTCCGGCGGCGAGGCCGTCAATGGCGGCCGGCGCTGGCGCTGGACTCGCAACGTCGCCCGCTCGCCCGAAGCGCGGATCCAGCAGATCGAGATCGTCGTCGAGGGCGACACGGAAGGGCCGGGACGGGCGACGCTGACCGTCTTCCGGCGGACCGGGCTATGAAGCGGAACGGTTTTACCTTGGTCGAGATGCTGATCGCGCTGGCGATCTTCGGAATGCTGACCGCGGCCGCGGTGACTCTGCTGGGGGTGACGGTTCGGACCCAGGAGACTTCGGAGCGGCTGCTCGGCGAGCTGGGCGAGGTGCGGCGGCTGGGGGCCCTGCTCAACGCCGATCTCGGCCAGGCGGCGGCGCGCATCCGCCGCGACCGCGACGGCCGGCGGCAGGACGCGTTCCGCGGCTCGAACGGCGGCCAGGCCTTGCTCATGGCCCTGGTCCGGCGCGGCGGCGACGAGGATTCGGAAGGCCCGAACAGCGCTCTGCAGCGGGTCGAATATCGGCTCGCGGAGGGGCGGCTCGAGCGGCTCGCCTTCCGCCAGGTGGACGGAGAATCGCGGGCGGTGGCGATGCCGCTGCTCGACGGCCTTCGCCAGGTCCGGCTGCGCTATCGCGACGAGGAGGGGAATTGGCGCGAGGCCTGGGACCCGACCGACCCCGGCGAATTGCCGCGCGCGGTCGAGCTGGTCACCGACAGCGACGCGCAAGGGGCGGTGCGCCAGCTGTTCCTGGTCGGGAGCGGGCGGTGAAGCGACCGGTCCCGAAGGGCGAGCGGGGCGCCGCTCTGCTGGCGGTGCTGCTGCTGGTCGCGGTGACCGGCGCGATCGCTGCGGCGGCGCTGGAGGGGCTGAGGCTGTCCCGGGCCGCGGCCGAGAATGCGACCGCGCTCGATCAGGCGCGCTTCTTCGCCAACGGCGTCGAGCAGCTCGCCATGCTCACCATCGACGACATGATGAGTCGAAGCCCCGACCGGACCACGCTCGACGGCGGCTGGAACGGCGCGGCGCGGCTGATCCCGATGCCGGACGGAAGCGGCGAAGCAGAAGTCCGGGTGAGCGACGGCGGCAATTGCTTCAATGTCAATTCGCTCGTCGAGGGCGACCCGCGCACCATATTGTCGCGCCGGCCCTCGGGCGTGTCGCAATTCGCCGGGCTGATGATGGCGCTGGAGGTGCCGGAGGCGGAGGCGCGGCGGATCGCCGAGGCGGCGGCGGACTGGGTGGACAGCGACTCCGATCCTGGCCCCGCGAGCGCCGAGGACGCCGCCTATGCGACCGGCGATTCGCCCTACCGGACCGGCAACACCCTGTTCGCCGATCCCGGCGAGCTGCGCGCGGTCGCGGGAATGACTCCGCCGCTCTACCGGCGGCTGAGGCCGTGGCTCTGCGCGCTGCCGACCAGCGATCTTTCGCCGATCAACCTCAACACCCTGACGCCCGGACAGGCGCCGTTGCTGGCGATGCTGGCGCCGGGGCAGCTCGGCGTGGAGCGGGCGCGGCGCGTGCTCGCGGCACGGCCTTCGAACGGCTGGGGCAATCAGGTCGCCTTCTGGCGGATCGAGGCGCTCAATGGCCTCAACGTGCCGCTCGACGTCCAGCTGCAGCCGCAGCTGAAGACGGTCTGGTTCCGGCTCGACCTCAAGGTCCGCGCCGGCCGCTCGCAATTCGACGAGCAGGTGCTGGTCGACGCGCGGCTGCAGCCGTCGCGCGTCGTGGCCCGGCGCTGGGGCGGCTGAGAATTGCCAGGCGCGTCCCCCTGATCCCGACTCAGCGCCGGCGACCGGGTCAACGACGCTTCCGCGTCCTCAGCCGGAGCCGGCGCCAGGCGGGGCTGAAGACGCCGCGGGATGATCGGCCCAGATCGATATGCGGCGGCTTAGGCTGAACGGGCCGCTTCCGGGAATGGTGCCGGTGGCCGTGAGGCGAAGGACATGGGCGGACATTCTTTCCCAGCCTGTCGGTCCAGGCAAATCCCGCACAAAGATGCGCCATCGACGGTTCCTCGAAACGCGACATCGCTTCCGACCATTTCAGCGGTCTTTTTGCAAGCCTGACCATTTGAGATTGAGTGATCGCAGAAAAGGGTTCACCCTCTCGCCACCTGATCTTCTGACTTTGCGGAGGATGACATGTACTCTCTCTTCAAGACCTTGGGATTACGAGCGGCGCTTACGCGGGAGATCATTCCTCTCGCAGTCTCGTTTCTGGTCGCAGAGATGTTCTACAAATTCCATAGCTTCACTCTCGAATGCATTGCCTTCCTCTTGACCTGGGCGGCGCTTAGTTGCGCCCAGGATCTCCTTTTTCATCGCGCGGCGGGGCGTCCCGCTTATGACGGCGACATGCCCAGCTAGGTCGGCGCGCCCGGGCATTTGCGGCTGTCGGCGCGGCGCAAGTCCGGACGGGACCTGGTTTACGCGTCGGCCCGGGCGCGCCACATAGGCGAAATACGATCGGTCGGCCCGGTCCACCGCGCCAGCGACGGCGGACGATAAACAGTGCCGGAGCCCCAGGACAGTCGCGCAAGACTTTCCATTTCGGGGGGCAATGTTTTGTCTCCGTCGAGACCTGATCAGCTTAAGAGTCGCGGACTTACCGCAAGTAGTATACAAAGCTCTTCTCACTGTCCCTGCGGTGGCGCCGTTGGAAAGCCGTCCCGGATTTCTGCGCCGCCACTCCCTCGGAGGGGTTATGTTCGGCTACCTCACCCGCCTGTCGATCCGCGAGCTGCTCAAATGCCTGCTGCTGGCGTTCGTGATCGCCGTCGTGATCGCCGTTCTGGTATACCTGTGGACGGGCAACGCCACCCTGGCGGTCCTGGTGTTCCTGATCGGCTGGTTCCTGCTGGCCCTGCTGTGCCTGCTGCTCGGGCATCGGGGAAAGCCCGACCGCGATCTGTTGAGATGTCTGCTTCTGGCCTTCCTGATCGCCGTCGTGATCGCCGTTCTGGTATACCTGTGGACGGGCAACGCCACCCTGGCGGTCCTGGTGTTCCTGATCGGCTGGTTCCTGCTGGCCCTGCTGTGCCTGCTGTTCGGGCATCCGGGGAAGCCCGACCGCGGCGAAGCGAAGACCGGTAAGGTCCCGTCGCGGCACGTCAAGGACGCCCCCTTTCCGCCGGTGCCCCGCGACGATAGCCCGGCCAGGCAGCCGAACCGGCGACCGCAGCGGATCGTGCCCGACGGCCCGATCCGCGGCGTCGTCGAGCTGAGCTCGGGCTCGGCCCTGAACGATCTCGCGTCCGGCAATCCGGGCGGCGCCGGACTCGACTTCCAGGTCTGGACCGACGACCCCACGGTCGCGCCCGCCAGCACCAACGCGGCCGACGTCAGCGGCGCCAAGGGCGGCTCGGTCGTCCTGCTGAGCGGGAACTGGTATATCGACTACTCGACCGACAGCGGCGCGACCTTCACCACCCTCGATCCGACGACGATCTTCCCGGACACGCTCGCCGGCGGCTTCTGCTGCGATCAGGTGCTGCAATATGCGCCGACGATCGACCGCTTCCTCTGGCTGCTCCAATACAGTCAGGACGGCACCGGCGCGAACGCCTATCGGCTGGCGGCGGCGAGCCCGCAGGACGTGATCGACAGCAATTGCACCGCCTGGACCTATTGGGACCTGCCCTCCTCGATCTTCGGCCTCGGCACCGACTGGATGGATTATCCGTCGATGTCGCTCGGCGACGGCGAGGCCTATATCAGCTTCGACGTCCTCGACTCGACCGGGGACACGGTCGCCGACAACGGCCTCGTCGTGGTTCGGTTCAACCTCGCCGAGATCGCCGCGGGGGGAACGATCAACTTCGGCTACACCAACCCCGCCGACAGCGCCGTCGCCTGGGGCAGCGGCGTGTCGCAGGACACCGGCAACGAGGTTTTCTGGGCCGGCCATGTCGACAACAGCACATTGCGCGTGTTCAGCTGGCGCAACGATTCGGGCTTCTATTCCTGGCGCGACGTCGAGGTCGCCAACTGGCCGAACGCCACTTTGAGCTCGAACGGCCCGTCGCCACCCGGCAACAACTGGTTCGGCTGGGGCTTTCCCAACAATGCTGTGATCGGAATCACCCGGCGCTCGAACGAGCTGTGGCTCGGCTGGACGGCGAGCAGCGGCGACGGCGGCGCTGGCGGCTTCAACTTCCCGCATCCGCATGTCCAGATCGTCAAGCTGAACATCGCCGACTGGACGGTGATCGAGCAGATGCAGGTGTGGAACCCGGATCTGGCCTTCGGCTATCCCAGCCTCGCCACCAATTCCGACAACGAGGTCGGAATCGCGCTGGGCTGGGGCGGAGGCGGCAGCCTTCACGCCAACAGCGCGGTCGGCTTCATGGGCGATTACGTGGTCTGGTTCCGCGACGGCAGCACCTGGACCCATACCCGCTGGGGCGACTATGTCAGTATCCGGCGGGCCGCGCCCGAAACGCATATGTTCGCGGGCTTCGGCTACATAATCACCGACACCAGCACCGGTGCCGGCCACCGCTACGACCCCTATTATGTCCTGTTCGGCCGCGAGCCCCAGAAACCGATCGGCTGAGCCCAAACGCCGCTGCTCGGCTAAAGGCGGGCGTGGGGCCGGTTCACAGCCGGGCTCGTCTTCCCCGGATCGTTGGCGCGGGTCAAAGCCGGCCGTCCCAAAGCCTCGACTGACATGAGGTTGCCCGGCGGATCGCCGATCGGCCGCTTCGCCTAGCGTATGCGGATGCCGAGGCGGATCGTTCGGCCGGGCAGCGGAAGGCCGAGTTGAGGAAGTATCCGGGCGTCGGTCAGATTGTCGACCGCGGCGGTCAGCGAAAGCCGCCGGCCGTTGGCAAAGCGGGCGGCCGGGACGCTGGCGCGCAGGTTGACTTCGGTCGACGGCGGCAGCCGCGCCTGGCTGCCATCAGGGGCGAGATCGACCGCGCCGCCGGTGCGACGCAGCTCGACGCGCACGTCGACAGCCTGCGCGGGTGCCCAGTCGACGGCGGCCGTGGCCTCGTAACGCGGGCGTTGGACGAGTCGGCGGAAGGCCGCCGAACCGGGGTCGGCACGCGCGCTGAGGACGGTGCCGGTCAGTTCCACCGTCCAGTCGCCCGCCGACACGAGGAGCAGGCCGTCCATCCCCAAGACGGTCGCGCCCGCGATATTGTAGCGTTGGCGCAATGACAGATTGCCGACGCGGACCACGCGTTGCCCGATGCCGTCGACGTTGCGGACCAGGAAGGGATTGAGCGTCGCCGTCACGCCCCGCTTTCGAAAGGTCAGCTCGGCGTCGGCGAGCCAGGCGGTTTCGGGGCGCAGGTCGAAATTGGGGAGGAAGCGGCCGAGCGCCTCGCCGAAAAGTTCGCGCGCCGACGGGAAACGTGTCCGCCGTCCCGCCGACAAGGTCAGCGCCCATTGGTCGTCGAACTGGTGGCGCAGATTGGCCGAAAAGGCGATGGCATCGGCCGCCGGCTGCGTCGGCTTGTCGCCGGTGAGGGGATTGGTCGAGCGGTCATAGCCGATTCCGGCGGTCAACATCGTCGCATGACCGAGCCGCAGGTCGGCCTCGCCGCCGAGGCTGAGCAGGGTCTGCCGATAGCGAAGCCGAGGCCCGGGCGTGCCGGGAGGGAAAGCGGTGTCGACCTGGACATGGGTGGTGGTTTGCGCGGTCGCGCTCCACCGCAGCCGGAACGGACCGGCCGGATGGCTGAACGTCAGCCGCCCGCCAAGGGTGTCGTCCTCGTTCAGCTCGGCGCTTCGCAGCGCGGCGAAGTCGACATTGCGATAGGCCTCGATCCTCTGATCGAACCATTGCCGCCAGCCGACGACGCGCAATGTCGTGGCCGGGGCGAGCCCGGCTTCGGCGGACATCATGGCCTGGGTGAAGTCGATCGCCGGGTAGCGCCAGTAACGCGGGGCGAAGACCGCCGGGTCGCGGTCGGATTCGGGCGCGATGCCGCGTCGGGCGTGGAAATCGAGCAGGCCGGCGCGCAGCGTGAGCGGGCCGATGACGCGGCCGATCGCCCCGAACAGGCTGGTCGTATCGCTTTGCGTATTGGTGCGGCGACGGCTCCGGTTCTGGCTGAACGGCAGGGAATCGGGGTCCGCCACGCGCGCGGCGTCCTGGCTGAGATGGCTGGCCGCGAGGGTCACGTCGGCGCCGCCGATGCGCATGCCGAGCGCGCCGCTGACGTCGGCGATGCCGAATGTTCCCGCCTGCGCGGTGCCGAACAGGCTCAAGGCCTCCCCGTCGCCGCCGAGCCGCGTTTGCAGGTCGACCGCGCCGGCGACGGCATTGGTGCCATATTCGATCGGCACCGCGCCCTTTCGCACCTCAAGGCGATGGACGAGGCCGGCGGGGATCAGCGCCAGATCGATGCGCCCATCCCACGGCACGACGAGCGGCGTGCCATCAAGGAAGACCGCGATCTGGCGTTCCTCGGACCCCCGCACGCGGGGCACCGACTCGCCACGTGAATTGGGCCGGACGGACACGCCGGGCAGCCCGCGCAGCGCGCCGGCGACGCTGCGCGGCTGGCGGTCAACCAACGCCTCGGGGCTCAACGCGACGCCGGGCGGCAGCACGCGACCGTCCGTCGGCGGCGCGGTGACCACGATCATTGCATTGGCGGGCGCGATATCGGGCCTCTCCACCACCGCGGTTTCCGGGTCGGGCTCGGCAAGCGCGGGCGCCGCGCATGCGGCCATGATGGCGATCAGCATTTTCCCGCCGAGTCGGAGCGCGGCCGTAATCCATGCGGCTAAGCCGGTGCTGCGCATACCCGCCCCTCGCTACCGAACTCCGCCATTGTGGCGTAAGTTGTCGATAGTCGCAATCGCTCAGAAGCGAACATCCGGAACGAAGACAAGAAGTTCTCGGCGGTAGACCGACCCAACAAATCTCGATTCTTATCCGTATCGAACAAGTCGGGCGCGGCCCGAAGTTGTACTTGAGGCGGCCGCGGCATCGTGGCGCATTGCGATTCGTGCCGCAGGCCTCGGGATTCATGTTCCGGCTACCCGTCTTCCTCCGGATCGCCCGCCGACCCAGCCGGCGCCGATGTCATCGCCGCCGCGGCCGCATGGCTCCAGACACTTTGCCGGGAACCCTCGCCAGCTCGATCGCGATTCATCGCCGTCTCGCTCGACGTGCTCCCGCAGGGGCCGACATCTCCTCGCTCGCTTCCGCGGCAGTCATCCGATCCCGCGTGAATTCTCGAGCGTGGCGGCGTCTCCAAAGACGCCCAGGCAGCCGCTGGTGTCGACGCTCGATCCATCGGGATTAAGGATGAGGAATCGATGATTGGAGCCGAGGCGGTCGAAGCGCCCAGCCGGCCTGTTCAGCGACCCCGTCCATCTCGAAACGTCAATGTGGGAGCTTCGTCCCGCGTCCCTGGATTTGGACGAGCCGTGAGTCGTTCAGGATCGGCTACGCGGGACGCGTTCGTCCGGGCTCGTATATTGGGGAGGTCTTGGGAAATATGCCGCGAAAACTAAAACATCCGAGCTAACGCATTGGCTTAGCTGGTGACCCCTACGGGACTCGAACCCGTGTTTTCGCCGTGAGAGCAGAGCCTGCGGGGGTTTTGCGGACGAGGGCGGACGCCCACGGATGGCAGTTTTCCGCCATTTTTGCCGCTTCCGGTCCTTCCGAGTCCACCCCAATCCTGCTACGGTTTTGCAACGAATTTGTGGCGAGTTTGAAAGGGCACCCATGGCCAGGACGCTCCGTCATGCGAAAATCGACAGTCGCACCGCGCGCGCTCAGCTGCCGGCACGCAGCAATCCCTATTGGCATTCGCTCGCGCGGGGGAGGGCGCTCGGATACCGCAAAGGCGCGAAGGGCGGCACCTGGGTCGCCAAGTACCGCTCCGGCGATGGAGCGCGGGCGCAGACTCTGTTGGGGCCGGCAGACGATGCGCTCGACGCTGACACCTCCGCGGTACTGACCTTTTCGGAAGCGCAGGCGGCTGCCCGCGAATGGTTTGCGCAACTTGATAGGAATGCGGGGCGGAGGCCTGAGCCGTACACCGTGGGGCGACGGCGCACATGCGCTACCTGCAGCGGGACGGGACCACGCGCGAAGGGGAGCGCGGCGCGCTCTACTCGGCGCGGGAGGATCGGGCCGACGGCAGGGACTTCGTGGCTCGGGGCGGGGGAGACCGGCACCAGTTCCGATTGATCGTGGCGCCGGAGGACGGCTCGGAATATGAGGATCTGAAGCCGCTCGTAAGGCGGTTCATGGCCCAGGCGGAGAAGGACCTCGGGACGAAGCTCGACTGGGTCGCGGTCGACCACTTCAACACGGGGCACCCGCACAGCCACGTCATCGTCCGTGGAAAGGACGAACGCGGCAAGGACCTGATCATTGCCCGGGAATACCTGACGCGAGGGCTGCGCGAGCGTGCCGCCGAGTTGGTCAACCTGGACCTGGGGCCACGGACGGAGCGCGAAATCCTTCGCTCGCAGCTGCGGGAGGTCGAGCAGGAGCGGCTGACCGGCATCGACCGGCGACTGATCAGGTCAATGGACAGTGAGGGGCTGGTCGATCCGCGGCGCGGCGGCTGGGTCGAGCAGGACCTGCGGACGGCGCGGCTGCGGATGCTCGCCGGCATGGGGCTGGCGAGTGAGAAACGCGGTGGCCGGTGGAAGCTCGATCCGGAGCTGGAGACGACGCTGCGGGAGATGGGCCGGCGAGGCGACATCGTGCGGACAATGAACCACGCGCTCAAGGTCGCGATGCGGCCGCGGGCACCGCAGGACCAGATGATCTACGATCCCGACGCCCCCGATGCGCGGCCGGTGGTCGGCCGGCTCGTTGCGTCCGGTCTGGCGGACGAGCATGCCGATCGGCGCTTCCTTATCATCGACGGGGTGGATGGACACACCCACTATGTTGATGTCGGGGCGAACGTACTCGACGCGCGGCCGGGGGCGATCGTGAAGATCGAACCGCGACAGGCGGGCGTCCGAGAGGTGGACCGCACGATTGCGGCGATCGCCTGCGCGAGCAAGGGCTGGTACAGCGTGGAGCTTCATCACTTCCGCGACCCTACGGCAACCGACGCGTTCGCCACGGCGCATCTCCGCCGGCTGGAGGCGCTTCGCCGAGGCGGCCTTCCTGTCGAGCGGGAGGTCGACGGTTACTGGCTGATCCCTCCCGATCACCTGCAGCGGGTCGAGGCGCACGAGCGGCGGATTCGCGCCCGGATGCCTGTCACTGTAGCGCTCCTCAGCGGTGACCGGCTTGATCTCCTGCCCGAGCGGGACGGAGCGACCTGGCTCGACCGCGAGATTGTCGCCGAGAAGCCGGTGGACCTCGGGCGCGGGTTCGGCGCCGAAGTGCGGAAGGCGATCAACCGGCGTCTTCAATGGCTGGCGGCGCAGCGACTGATTGATCTCGAGGGGGAAGATTACCGGTTCAGGTCCGATGTGGTGGATCAGCTGGAGCGGCGGGAGCTCAGGGCGGCGGCGGCGAAGATCGGCCACGAGCGCGGTCGAGCCTTTCGTGAGCACGAGATCGGCGATCACGTTGAGGGGATCTGCCGTGGCGCGGTGCAGGTCGGGGATCGGAAGTTTGCGCTGGTCGAGCGCTCGCTGGAGTTCAGTCTAGTGCCGTGGCGGCCGGTGCTGGAGCGGCAGATCGGGCGGGAGATAGCCGGCGTCGTGGGCGGCGCAGGGATCAGCTGGACCATTGGCCGCGAGCGGAGCGGCCCCAGCATCGGCATGTGAGCCGGAAGCATGTGCGGTCAGCGGGTGCTTCGTGCGGCGGAGGAGTCGTTCGCCCGGGCGCGGCTTGGCTCCATACTGGCGCTGCCATGAAGACGTTCAAGACCCGCCACCAATTCTATCTCCCCGACGATCTGTCGGCGGCGCTTGATCGGCTCTGCTCTTCGTCAGGCTCGTCGAAGACGGCCGTGCTGACCGAGGGGCTGAAGGCCGTGCTTGACCGACGAGCAGGTCATGAGCTCGACATGAGGTTCGGCGTTCGCCTCGATCGCATCAGCCGCGGGCAGGAGCGGCTTGAAAGCAAGGTCGACCTTTTGGCCGAAGCCTTCGGCACGTTCGTTCACCATCAGCTGACGTTGGTCGCGCACCAGCCGCCGTTCGATGAGGAGACGCGGCAGCTCGGGCTCAAGCGGTATCAGGCATTCATCGAGCTCGTCGGGCGGCGGCTCGCTTCAGATTCGAAGCTGCGCTTGGCAAGCGTCGGGCAGCAGCCGTCTGAATAGCGAAGCATCTTCGGCGGTGGGTGCTGGGGCGCCATCCCGAACTGAGGGGTCGCTCGAAAGCGGGCATCAATTATGCTGAACTTGGCAGCGGAGACGGACGATCTGGAAAGGTGCCGGGGCAGGACGTGCACGTGGTGATGCCTAGGGCCTATAGCATCTCGGGCAGATCCGACGGACATGGCTGCAATCACTCCAATCCGCTCGGAACCGACGATCTGGAAATCTGTCTTCGACTGCTGCTTGATCGGCCGCCAGTGCGGCATGAGGCCGTCAGTTTTCGACAATCATCGCGCCGAGCAGCGGTAAGGGATCGCAGTCGAACTCCTCCCGGAAGGCCTCGGCGGACCGCGCGCCATCGGTGAATTCGCCCATGATCTGTCCGACCACACTATTGTGGTAGCCGGCGAGCCACTCGAATTTCAGGCGAACCGCGCCAGTGGTCGTTGCGAGCCTGCCGCGCACCAGCGCGGCATGGTTGTCGAGAAACTCGAAATACTCCCCCGGATGGTCGAACTCGGGCTCGCCGCCGGCAAGATAGTCGATAAATCGCGTGCCGTCGGCATCGACCCGCAGCAGCTTGTCGACGTAGCGGGCTTCCATATCGACGCTATGGTCTTCCTTGTGCAGGCGCGTGTCGCTCAGGAACGCGTCGTAGGCGGCCTCGTCGACGACGATGCGTGGATGCACGGCCTCATGGCTCTCGATCTCATAGGCGCGCACCATCGCCGGGCCGAACACCGGACCCTTCCCGTCGAGGCCGACATGCGCGTCGCCGATCGTCACCCCTCCGCGGATCACGACGCCGCTTCCCACGCATCGGATTTGCGCGTGCAGAAGATCGAGCAGCTCGTGGAAGAAGGCGCCGTCGCGATACTGCGTACCGAAGACGCGCACGCGTACTACGGCGTCCGACACCGAGTCCGCGAACGCCCTGCTGAACAGCCGGGCCTCCTTCATACGACGCGGCTTCTCCGGGTCGTCGGGGGTCGTGAACTCGCGCAGCCTTAGCATGATGTCGCGAATGTCATGGGCATGACGGGTTGCGAGCAGGTCGCGGAAGCCGAGCACGTCGATGAAGCTGACGATCGACGGCTCATAGCCTTCGCCGGGCACCCGCGAGGCGATCTCAGCGGCCTGCTCTTCCCGCTGCCTTTTCCTGCGAGCCGCGGCGCGCTCGACCGACTTCACGACCTCGGCGACGGTTCGGGGCGGTTTGGGCGGCTTCGCCGTCACTCCGCTTCTTCCTGCGCCAGCGACGAAGTGTCGACGATCCGCGGTAAGTTCTCCGCGAGCGCCAGCACAGTGGAAGCGGCCCCTCGCGCCGCCATCCGGCGAAACTCATCGAGAAACTCCCCGATATCCGACTTTTCCGAGCCCTTCTGCAGGCTACGGACCGCATGTTCGTAACCGATCAACAAGATCCGCATGCCTAGGATGTATTTTTCCGTGATCACCTCACGGCCGACCAGACTCCGCTGAGCCATCCGATATCGAAGATGATAGGCGTTGTCGTAGTTGATCTTGTATAGCGTTTCTCCGTCGCCGAGATCGATTACGTCGGCGCCGTCGTGCTCGTTATATCCGTCCGGCCAACGTTCGGTCTCCCGGCCGTCGATGTCGCGGCCGTCTCTCGTCAATAAGACAAAGCGCGGCATGCCGTGTGTTGCGGCGCCGGTGCCTTCGGCACCCCGCCTTTCTCTAGGCTCCTTCTTGGGATTGGATGACGAATTTTCATCCTCGTCGCGTGCCGCAACCACTCGTAGCTCCGTCTCGGCGGTATAGATCGTCTCCGGCAACCCCCGATCGTACAGGCCCAGCCGCACGCGAAAGATGTCGCCGACGCCGGCGCCTTCCGCCGGCACGAAGTGGACCGAAAGCCGCCCGTCTTTGAGGTGCTCGCGAACCGTGAATTGCGCACGAATGGCCTCGTCGACGATCAGCGACCCTTGATTGTCCGCGCGTTGCAGATAACCGTTCTCGGCATCCGTTCGTGCGCCGAGCGCGCGACCGCGGCCGATCGGAACGTCGATCCCCCCAATCGATCGCTCGTCCAGCTGGACGAACGTCGGGCTGTAAAGTCCGTCGTAAGGGGCGGGCTCCGAAAGATTGCCCTGGCCCAGGCCGGGCACGCGGATCGTGGGATCGCGCGACGACAACAATCCCGCGAGCGTGGGATCGCGGTCGAGCAGCTTCTGAAAGAGGTTGTTGCCTTCGGTGCGCGCGGCGCGGTCGAGTTCGTCGGCGGCGACACGTTTTTGGAAATCCTTGAGCGCCTCGGATTCCCGAATGGTCCGCGTAACGAGTTCGAGGTAACGCTCGCCGTCCAGCGTGCTCGAGATATGCTCGCGATCGCCTTTCCATACCTCGTTATGTGCGGCGAAGCGCAGATTGCTGGCGTCGACCACGACGACCACGCGGTCTTTCAGCGCCGGGAAACCACAGGTCTGCGAAAGGTAACCGCGGCTCTGCTTGAATTGCACCTGACCGTTCACGGTGTGGAAGACGCGGCTGTTCGAGTTTTGGGGCCGAAGCCATCCCGGCAGCTCCCGCTTCAACCCAATCGCCCCGATCGACACTTCGCCCAGGACTGGATCTGAGAAACGGCCGACGAAGATATGACCGGTGCCGGCCGCCTCTCCGTCGTCGTCGGCGCCGTCCTCGCCGTGAGAATTCAACAGCAGGAATTCCATGCCGTAGAACGGCCTTGGATCGACTCCCAAAGCGCGGTCGCCGCCGCGCTTCGGGTCCGGTTTCTGCCGAAGATCGAGGATGCGAAACGGAAGGATGGTCTCGACCAGGTTCTCGTTGAGCGCGTCTCGCGAGCCTTTGAAGCTCAGAAATTTCGACCCGACCTGATAGTCATAGAGTTTGATAACCGTCCCGGTCGACAAATGGACGCCTTCATATCGGCGACCGTCGCCCAGACCGAGCGGGTACAGAAAATCGAGCTCGAAGCACGGGATACGACCATCGGGCGTGACGAAATATTCGGCGATCGGCATGGCGTCGCGATCGCCTGGCCGCCGGCGCATCAGCGTCCAGCCCCACGGGCTTGCCCCGTCGAAGCGGCGCGACACGATCAGCTTGTACCACTTGCGTCCGCAGTAGCGCAGCACCCCGGACGAGCCCATGTTGAACTTGCCTTGGACGAACGGAATGCTTTTCTTGTTGCCCGCGCTCAAGGAGAGAAAGGTGGTTTCGAAGCGATCCGGATCCTGGCCCTCACCGTTGTCGACGAACGTATAGCTGGGAAGTCCCTCGGTTTTCGATTTCGCACCGGCAATGCCGATAACGAGGTTCTTTTGCGCAAAATCCCTGAGCCAAGGGTCTCGCGGATCGAGATTGACCAGCTTCCCGCCGCGTAAATTCCTTATCAGCCGATCGACGGCGGCGTACATGGTCTGAGGAGCATCCGAACCCTTCGGATCGATGCCCTTGAGCAAGGCGTGCTTGAGCAGAACGGCATCGACCATGTTAGTCATCAGCTCAGTCAGCGCCTTTCCGCCGTCCGATGCTTGGTTGGAGGTCACGTTGAAATTGGTTTCGCGCCCGTCGAGAGGCCGCCAGTTCGAGCCGTCGGCCATGTCCGGCGCTTGCGCGATCAGCGCGTCGACTTCGGCTTCGGATTCGGCGGCGAGGAGGTCGAGACAGACCTTCTTCACGGCTTTGACTTATCCGCGAGCCGAAACGTCGTTCCCCGACGAGGCTTGCGGGTCGCCTTGAAGCGCTTGCTGCACGCGGTCATCTCGGCCCTCAAGGCCGAGAAGATTTTGCCCACCTGCACGTCGTCATATTCGTAGTTGGAGCGATCCGACAGGTTCCCGATCAGACGAATATCGTCGATCGCGCGCGACACGCGTTTTTCCGCCAGTCGGATGAACTTTTGTCGGCTCGTTTCGCTCACTGGGCCCGCCATTGCAGGATGTATGGGTACATTCCCCCAATCTACTTGTCGATGCAAGGATAAGACTAACCCGCTGGCTTAGGCCTTGCGAACAGAAAACCGTTCCGAAACAGCCGCTTAGACCAACGTAATTATTGGTCTTGCGCCTGCCCGCACGCGCGTATAACCCTTGCACGATGGAGGTGCCGTGGTCATTCGCTGGAGCGGACGAGTGGATCGCACGTCGCGAGGCCGGCGCAACGGGGGAGCCGCGGCCTCCGCGCGGTTCAAGTACGTGCGCTTGAGTCAGCGCCGCAAAGCCCGGCGGCAGGATTCCACTCCCGAAACTCCGAGCGTGGACGAAAGCGTCTCGGATGTCGCGCAGGCGCCGACCGCCCGCCGACCGGCATTCCTTGCCGTCGACTTTTTTTGCGGCGCGGGGGGGACGACCCGGGGGCTGATCGACGCTGGCGGCTATGTGGTTGCCGGAATCGACAAGGAACGCGCTTGTCGACGGACGTTCATCGACAACAATCGAAATCAGACCTGGGACGAAGCGTTTCCGACCTATCTGGAGCGCGATATTTTCCCCGCCGACGACGACTATCCCGGCGGCGAACATGCGGAGTTGCAGGCGGACCTAGACAAATTGATTCCGCCTCTCCGAAATAAGCTGCCCGGCGTTCCGTTGCTTTTCGCGATCTGCGCTCCGTGCCAACCGTTCACCACGCTGTCGCGCAAGGAAATGAGCGACGCGCGCGTCGCCAAGCGTGACAAGGACCGGAATCTTCTTAAGGAAGCGGCTCGGTTCGTGGATCGTTTTCGGCCCGAGATGGTGCTCTCCGAAAACGTCGCCGGAATCAAGGATCCGCGCTACGGCGGTATCTGGGAAGAGTTTCGTCAGGAACTCGAGCGGCTGGGCTACGCGACCGGGACGCGGGTCGTATGCACGTCGCGGTTCGGCGTCGCCCAGTATCGTAAGCGCTCCATACTCGTCGCGGTTCAACGAAATAAAGTCAGCGAAGAATATCTGGCCGACCTGCTCGAGAGCGAGCTGCTTGTCCCGGATTCCGATCCGGACGCGCCGACGATGACCGTCGAGCAGGCGATCGGCCATTTTCCGCCGATCAAGGCGGGCGAGCTGCACGAAGAAATTCCGAACCATCGCGCACGCGCGCTGAGCGATCTCAACCAGCTGCGTCTTTCTAGTGCGAAACCGGGCGAGTCCAATGCGTATTTGGAAAGCACCGCTCACGGCGATCTCAGCCTCGATTGCCACCGAAAGGTGAACGCGCGGCTCAACGACCGCTGCTTCAGCGATGTCTACACGCGCATGCGTCCCGATCGGCCGTCGCCGACCATCACGACGAAGTGCCACAGCATTTCCAACGGTCGCTTTGGGCACTACGACACCGGGCAGATCCGCGGGATTTCGCTGCGTGAAGCCGCACGCCTGCAATCGTTCGAGGACGATTACGTATTTTACCCGCCGACGATGGTCGATCCGGTGGCACGCATGATCGGCAACGCCGTACCGCCGAAGCTGGCGCGGTATTTCGCAGGGTATCTGGTCAGCTCGCTTACCGGCGTTGCCTGAGGCGCTCTAATAAGGGCTCCAAGCCCTGTTTCAATTCACACTGCCAAATCGTCTCCACCGACCAGCCGGCCAGCACCAATGCTTCTACGGCTGTCGCGTCGCGTGCCCTGTTGCGATCGATCTTCTCGCTCCAAAAATCGGCATTGTCTTGCGGGAGAGCTCCTCGCCGGCACGCATGACCGTGCCAAAAGCAGCCATGGACGAAGACGGCCGTGCGATAGCGCACTAGGACGATATCGGGTCGGCCGGGCAGATCCCTTCTGTGCAACCGGAAGCGAAAACCTGCGGCGTGAAGCGCCCTGCGTACCGCCAGCTCGGGCCCGGTGTTCTTGTTGCGGACGCGGCTCATCAGTTTCGATCGTTCGGGCGAGGAAAGCGTATCGGCCATACTATGCGATCTTGGCGCATCCCGCCTCCGGATCAAGGCTTCGTTACGGTTTCGATGGTGCTGGTGACGACGGAGTCTATCTCTTAAGCTCGGACTACGGGGGAGGTAAATCGTTCGATTATGATTCTCGATGAAATTCCGACGCTTAGGACATTTTCGTTGCCGCCCGACAGCGGCGGATCGGCCGCGGCATTCTCGCGCATGGGGTACGACCTGGTCGACGCCCTGGCCGACATCATCGATAACGCGGTGGATTCGAAAGCGGCTTCCGTCGAAATCCTATTTCATCGCCAGGACGATCGCATCGCTGCCGTGTCGATTGCCGACACGGGCCTGGGAATGACCGAGGCGATGCTAGAGAAAGCAATGCGATTTGCCGGCAACAACGAGCATGAAGACACCGATCTCGGAACATACGGACTCGGCCTCAAAACCGCGTCGTTCAGCCAGTGCGAGAGCCTTACGGTGATTTCGCGCAAAGCAGCGGCGATATCCGCGTGCCGTTGGACGAAAGAGGGAATCGGCAACAACTGGAGCTGCGAGGCACTCGATCCGGCCGTGGCGGCCGGGGTGTTCGCGGCAGGATACGCCAGGCCGCCGCGAGCCAACGCGGCAGGCACGCTGGTGATGTGGCACCGGCTGACGCGGTTGGATGTCGACGGCGATCTCGAAGAGTTCATCTCCGAATTGCTGGCCCGCGTCGAACTTCAGCTCGGATTGATCTTTCACCGGTTTATCAATGCCGGAAAGCTATCGATCACTGTGGCGGCACGGGATGTGGACTCGGTGTTGGCTTTCCCCAGGCAGGTGCGAGCGCATGATCCCTTCGCCTATGCTCGAACCGGACGCGAGGGCTATCCGAAACAGTTCACCGCGGCCGTCCCCCATGTAGGCACGCTGACCCTCGAAGCGCATATATGGCCAGCAGGTGCCGCCGAACCGAACTTCCGATTGGGCCGACGCACGGGGACGCACGGCCAAGGCTTCTACGTCTATCGCAACGACCGCCTGATCCAGACCGGCGGATGGCTCGGCGTATGCAAGGATGACGGCGATGCGGAGCTTTCGCTCGCACGCGTCGCCGTCGACTTGCCGAAAGCCGCGCTACAGGCGGTATCTGTTCAAAAGTCCGGACTGCAATTGACCGCCGCGCTCGCTCCGGCGCTCCGCGCCGCCAAGGCTGGCCGGCAGCCCTTCACAGCCTATCTTGAAGATGCGCGGAAGGCCTATCGCACAAATCGCAAACGCGCACGGCAGCCGGGTAACGTGCCCTTGGTCCCGGGTGCCGGCATTCCGGCGGCAGCACGTCGGGGCAGTGCGGCAAAGATCGCAAAGAACGGGCCGGTCCGTGAGATCGCCTTCGAATGGATTTCGCTGCCCAAAGCGACGGTGTTTTCGATCGATCCTGACGAAGATCGCATCCTGCTCAATAAGAAGCATCGCCACAAAATGCTGGGGCAAGGCCGCGCTTCCGTGGCCGACCTCCCGATCGTGAAGATGTTGCTTTTTCTGCTGCTGGAAGCCGAATTCGACCGAGAGCGCTTCTCGGCTAAACGACGCGAGTGGCTTAAACGGTGTAACGCCGTGCTCTACGAAGCGATCAAAGCCCTATGACGATCGAACCGCAACCGATCTCCCTCTTGCCCGGCTGGGACATCGTCCGTCGCGATTATATCGAGCCCGGCCTCCCTGGGCGGGTCGTCGTTCGGGAGGCCCCGAAGGTCGAGTTGTTCGTGGGCGCGGGCGGCATGCGTTTCGGTGCCGACTTTGAGCTGCCGGCCGGCTCGGTCGTGCCGCCGAGTCCGTTCATCGATATCGAAATCGCGGAAGTTCGCTTGGACGGTGTGCGCTGCGTGGAAATATCGACGACCGCCGCAAGTCTCTTCAGCACTTTCTACCTGTTTGCCGTGGATACCGCCCGCGCGGTTATCGAACGATCCATGCCCCCGATCGAAGCCGTCAACGGTAGCTTGGCGCACTGGCGGGCGTTGCTGCAGACCTCGAGCTTGCTCAGCGACGAAAAGCAACTCGGCCTGGCCGGCGAATTATGGCTGCTCGAACGCCTGTTGGCGCACATGGGGCCCGCGGCGATCGACGCCTGGGTCGGGCCGGGAAGCCAGAGTCACGATTTCAGGCTCGGGCCGACCGAATTCGAAGTGAAGGCGACGAGCGGTGCTCGCCGTGTTCACATGATCAACGGCCTCCATCAGCTGGCGCCCACGATCGAATCCGCACTCTACTTGCTGTCGCTAAGATTCATCGATGCGGGCAGCGGCGGCGAGACGCTCGGCGAAACTGTGGCGCGGATCGGCGCGTCGCTTTCGCCGGGCGATCGGCAGCGGTATGAGGACAAGTTAAGGGCAGCCGGTTTCCGGACCGACGACGCCGTGCATTACAGCAGGCGCAGACGCGTTGCAGACAGGCCTCGCCTGATCGCGGTCGTGGACGGCGTCCCGCGCCTTACCGCTGCGGCTCTCGCCGCGCTGCCCGCCGCTTTCTCGACCGCCGGCATCAGTGACGTGTCTTATCGTGTCGATGTCGAGGGGATGGGATTCGAAGAGGGGACGCCGGAGTTTGTGGCCGTCCTGCCGGAAGCATGAAAAGAGGGCCTGCATGTTCGATCTTCTAAACGGCGCGCTTCGAGCGATGGCAAAAGGACCGAAGCCTCTTGCCCGGTCGCTCAAGCTCGGCGCCGAAATAAACGATCTCGACGAGCGATCCGCGACGATCGAAGCGCTTCAGACCCATTTGGAAGAGGCTTCCGCAGGCGACGATACCGCCAACACGATGCGCCGCGCCCTCGCCGCTTGGGATAACGAAAGCGGAGCGGCCTGGTCCGGAGCCACGGAGCGTAACACGGCCGCCCGCCGTAGCCTGATCTACACCTCGCTGGACGTTCCCCACTCGTTTGCGGAGCTGTGCGATCTGAAATTTCCGTTCAAGCCGCTCGATGCGCCGGTTGTGATCGCGACCGAACATTCGCTTTGGTACGACGAGACCCGCCGGAAAGCGCACTCCTTCTATTGGGATGCCTACGTCAAACAGCTGCAAAGCCAGGGTTGGAAAGAGGAATCGGTCAACCAGCTCGACGACAGCACCACCAAGATCGTCGAGCGCTTGGCGGACCCTGCCGACGAGCGCGCGTACCAGAGCAAGGGGCTTGTCGTCGGCTATGTCCAAAGCGGCAAGACCGCCAATTTTACGGGCGTCGTCGCGAAAGCGGCCGACGCCGGCTACAAACTCATTATCCTGCTCGCCGGGACGCTCGACGTGCTCCGGTCGCAGACGCAGCGCCGTCTCGACAAAGAGCTGATCGGCAAAGAGTTGCTGGACAAGGACTATGTATCCGACGCGGATTGGGATCAGTTTTTGAGCCACGGCGCCAAGCCCGCCGCTCTCGGAGCTTTCGACTGGTATCGGTTGACCGGGCCGGAATCGGATTATCAGAAGCTCGGCCGTGGATATGAGGCGATTCAGTTCGAAGCCGTCGATTCCCAAAAGCCGTTTTGGCACCCCGACAATTTGGCCGGCTCGAAGGCTCGGATTGCGATCGTTAAGAAGAACCCTTCGGTCCTAAAGCGCCTATCCGGCGATCTGAAGCTGCTCCAACGGCACGGTGCGGGCGCTCCACTCGATCAGATACCGACGCTGATCGTGGACGACGAATCCGACCAAGCGTCGATCAACGTCCGCGCCTCGACCAACGGAGTCACGCCGACCAATAAGGAAATCAAGGAGCTTCTCCGGATACTTCCGCGTTCGCAATACCTCGGATATACCGCAACGCCGTTCGCGAACGTGTTCATCGATCCGTCGAACGAAGAGGATCTGTTCCCGAAGGATTTTATGATCTCGCTGCCGCGTCCCGACGGCTATATGGGCGTGAGCGATTTCTACGATCTCGACGGTCGCGACGACGACGACCAGTCCAGGCCCAACGAGCGCGACTTCGTTCGCCCCGTCAAAGGGGCCGACAGCAAGCCCGAGAATCTCCAAAAGGCAATCGACAGCTTCATCCTCGCGGGTGCGATCAAAAAGTATCGGACGGCGCAGGATCCGACGGCGAAGTTCCGGCATCACACGATGCTCGCTCACTCTTCGGCGCGCGTCGCCGATCACAAGCTACTAGCCGACGAGGTCCGCGCCACGCTCAAGAGCGCGGGCTATGACGGGAAGAAAGGTCAGAGCCGGCTTCGAACCTTGTTCACTGACGATTTCGAAGCCGTGTCCAAGCGTCAGGCGCCCGATTTGCCGTTTCCCGCATCGTTCGAAGATCTGGCGCCTTTCATCGGCGAATGCCTAACCGAAATCGGCGATCCGTCGGACGCGGTTCTCGTTCTCAATAACGAAAACAAGGCCGACACGCCGGACTTCGACAAGGCCGGTGTGTGGAAAATCCTCGTTGGGGGGACCAAGCTCTCGCGAGGATATACCGTCGAAGGGCTCACTATCAGCTATTATCGCAGGCGGGCGGCGACCGCCGACACGCTCATGCAGATGGGACGATGGTTCGGCTTCCGGCCGAAATATCGCGATCTCGTCCGCTTGTTCATCGGGCGCGAGGAGCCGGTGGGCCGCGGCGCGCGCACGATCGACCTCTACAAGGCGTTCGGGGCAATTTGCCGCGACGAAGAGATGTTCCGCGAGGAGCTGAAGCGATATGCCGATCTGGACGAGCGCATCACCCCCCTCCAAATTCCTCCTTTGGTCCCGAGCCATATGCTGCAGCCCACGGCGACCAACAAAATGTTCAACGCTCAGATCGCTTACAGTAACTTCGGCGGGAAGCTGGCGGAATCCACCTTCGCTCCCGACAAGGAAGCCGACGTCCGCCATAACCACGATGCCCTGGTTAAGCTCATCGGGGACACTGACATCGCTTCGGCCAAACTTGCGGGAACGAAGGACCGGCGCATTGCCTTCGATGCGAACCTTGCGACAGCATCGCCAGCGGCGATGATCGAGTTTTTGAAGGGATTTCGTTGGTTCAACAAGGGGAGCGAGGGAAAGCCTCCCTTCCGGCTTCAGCTGGAGTTTCTGGAGAAGACCGGGAAATACGATCCCGGCATTGTCGATTGGCTCATTATCGCGCCACAAAGCACTACGCCGCGCGACCAGATCAAGATCAAGGGCGTGCCCTTCGCGGTGATCTATCGCACCTACACCGAGAACCGGTTCGGCACCTACAACGACCCTAAGCACAGAACGCTTGCCGAATATATTGCTTACGAGGATGATAAGGTCACCGCGCCGAACGATGTCCTCCTCAATCTTCGGAAAAGGGGCCGCGGCGTGATGCTCTATTATCCCATCACCGCCGTCGAGAAGGGCAAGGCGAAACCGCCGTTCAGCACCGGCTTTACATTGCTCTTCCCGAAAAATGCGATCCGGGAGCCGATCCGCTTTACGGTGGTGCAACAGAGCCGGCCGAACGCTCCGGTCGTCCCCGCGGCAGCGCCCTGATCAATCACCTTCGACGAGATCGATCCGAGGATGGTCGATTAGCCCGTCGATGCGCTTCAGGGTCGTCCGCCTGTACGCCACGCGATCTTGCGCGTGATGCAGGCGGCGATGGCAATTCGGGCAAGCCGCAAGTGCGTTCGAAACGGTATCCGGACCGCCTTCGGCCAGGGGCCGAAGATGATGAACCTCGAGGAAGGGCGTGCCGTCCGTTCGGAAAAAGGGAGCGGGCTCGCCGCACGCTTCGCAACGACCGTCCGCGCGAAGCAGCACCCAAGCGATTACTTCCGGGTCACGAACGAAGCGGGTCTGCGCGGTTTCGGAACGCTTCACCCGGGTTGTTCCGGTAGGCGGCGCGCACTCGGCGGACTTTAGCTTTTCCAGCGAAGCGACCACTCGCGTCTCGAGAGCCTCCGGGTCGGCGGTTGGAGCTTCCGCCACCGTGCCGCGGTTCCAAATATCGTTGATGATGGAAACTAGTCGCGGCTTGAGGTTTCCCACGTTCTTTCGCGGCAAATAGCCCCGCACGAACGGCATGCCCAGCTCGTCCAACAGCGCCGAAATGTTCTGCATGCGAAATTCGTAGGAGCCTTTGGCGCGGCCTAAGAGGCCGCCGGCGAGCGCCTCTCGACGCAGCTCGGACTTATTCAACTTCTCTCCGCGCTGCTCAGCGTCCCAGAGAGTCCGGTAGGCGGTTACGCAGGTTAGTAGCTCGGGATCGGTCCACGGCGCGTCGGTACGGTCGGCCTGGGACAGCACCGTGTCCGAATGTCGTATAAACCGGACGGCGGGTCCGGTCCGATCGAAATAGGCGTGAAAGCCGTTTCCGAGCCACTGCCGTCGACGCGCGTCCTGATGATTTACGACGTTTGCCCAAAATTGATTGCGCTTCGCCTCAATGGGCAGAGGCCCGACCATTTCAGAAATCTGCGAAAGCGTGAGCGTGATTTCATCCGACTTCATAGTCGCAAGAAACCAGCCCAACGGGTCGTACTTTGAAGATTGGTTAGCCATTACCGAAAACTACCTGCGCGTTGGGTCGACCGTGCTCGCTACAAGATGGCAAAGTAGGGTAAGATGCATGTCATCTCCATGCCGGTGTTTCGAACGCTAGGTTCACGGACGGAACCTGCGTGGCGTCCGCCACGTCAGCCGGCAGATAATGCCGCATGGCTCATAGCACCATGGAGGTCGCCGATGGCCAACTCGAGCCAAAGCTCTAATGACCGGATGGCGCCAGCGCTCATTGCCCGGCGGCCAGCAGCTTCGCGCCGAGTTCCGAAGCCAGGCCGACGTAGAAGTGCTCCGGCATGGCACGCCAGATCTCGTGCATGAAGCGAAGCCGGCTGAGCTCTCCGTCCGCAACCGCTTCGAGAAGCGGTTCGTATCCCTGGTAGGCGAGAGAGAAATGGAGCAGCTCATCGCTCAGGAAGTAGAGCTCGTCATGCGCAAGCCCGCGCTTCGTCGCATCGTCCATCAGCATCCCGAACAGGAATGACCATTCGTCCTGATCATCTCCCTGGGCAGCGCCCATCGGCAAAGCTGGGTCAGGGCGCCCGTTGAACCTGGCATGCACCATCCGGTGGCACGGTCGACACAGGGAAATGCCATTTCCAAGCTCGAGCGCGGCGAAGGGCACGAGCGTCCGGCGCATCACGTGGTGGGCTTGGCTTCCATCTTCCTGCCCGCAGTTCAGGCATCGGCCGCCGTCACGTGTCTTCACGAAGCGGCTCCAGAGACGAAGAAGCCATCCAGCCGAGCACCCCCTGGCTATCGCCCGTTCGAGCGCCGCCCGTCGACGGAGGATCTCGCTATCGTTCTTCCGGATTTCCGACATACCCCCTTATGACCGAAGCGGCCGACATTCTGTATGTCGGATATTTCGCGTCCGTTTCGGCGGGCGTGGCGGGAGTTCGATGGAAGCCTGGAAGATCTATGAGCGCATGATCGCGCAACTGTTCGCCGACCAGGTTTCGACCGGGCTGTGCGTCACGCCTAATGCACGCATCATGGGATCGCGGAGTGGCGTTCTGCGACAGGTCGACGTGCTCATCGAGCCGCGGCATACTCCCGACGCTCTCCGTCGATCGATCGTCGAGGCGAAGCGGATCGAGCGAAAGATTCACGTTAAGGACGTGGAAACGCTTCTCGGCATGATGGACGATGTCGATGCCGGACACGGCTATCTCGTCTGCCCGACTGGTCATTCCGATGCGGCCTTGCGGCGCGCACAGGACACGGTGCGCATCTGTCTGATCCCCCTCGATCGCATCGCGGATTTCGACCCGACGGCGTGGCCGGAGTGCCTTGGGTCGTGCAAGGGCGGCCGAATCTTCTGGGATGGCTTTCCCCACGTGGAGATGAAGGCGGTCCAGACCGGCGATCCCCTCGGGCGCATCAGGCTGCTCGCCTACCCGCAGAAGGTCGGTAAGTGTGACGTTTGCGGTGCCTTTCATGTCCTTTGCCTCAGTTGCCGTGACACGCTGCTCGTTCCGCACGATGTCGGTGATGAGGACGTTGGACACCAGTGCTCGTGCCGGCTTCCATGGTTCTGGCTCGGCTCGGTCGAGCCCGACGAACTCGGCCGACCAACTGCGGAGCTCCATCTCATACTTGGCTCGGGCGAAGCTACCACCGTCAACCGGCGACCACTCTGAAGTCCGAAAACAGGGCCGAGCTCAAACTTTCTTCCGGCCGACCTAGGTTTGCGCGCCGGCAAGGTTCGGTATCTGCCCTATGCAGCGCTCACCGAGATGCCGACTCCATGTCGCTGAAGGATGTTGAGATATCGGAGACCCTGCGCGTCGTTCTTCTGCCGCTCCGTTCGCTCGAAAAGCCGGAATGCCACACCAATGGCCAGGCCGCCGCCAGCACATATCAGCGCCTGCTGGACTGCCACTGGCGCAAGCAGGCCGCCGGGGACGGCAGCCTTGACGCTGTCCTTAAATGCGTCCTTCAAACTGTCCTGTATTGATTTGCCCGCCTCTTCGCCGAAGATCTTTCGAAAAGATGGGAGGCTATTCCGCTTGGTCGCCTTCCACCGCTGGATCACGTACTGAGCGCGATCGGCAAGGTGTTGCGAGACGACGTTGGTATCCGTCATCTCGGTTGGGATGGTTCTCGCGAACTCCTCCACACTCTCCCGGAAGTCCGAAAGAGCCTCATGCTCCTTGCTGAGCATCGCCAGGCTTTCGGCATCCAGTCGAGACAGATCGCAATGTCGGAAAATGACCGCCTCTGCGAGTAGCTCGCCTTTGCGACTCAGGACTGACGGCCGCTCGCGAAAGGGTTTTGCCGTGACGCCCGAGAAGATTTCGCCGATGGGGCGGTTGATGGTCTGGGCGTAAAGATCAGGGAATTCCGTCACGAGCCGCATCCCCCGAGCTTGGGCGGCGGCGAACGCAAGCGAGGACATCACGGCGTCGCCAATGACGCGATGCATCTCCACATAATTCCAATGATCTGGTTGGTCCGGCTTCCAGACGAGTCCGTTCTCGCGCAGCTCATAGAGAAGCTGTGGCGCGAACTTTTCGTGGTGCACCTGCGTGATCCCGCGCATGCGCTTGGCCCATACGTCACCTCCGGACCCGCGGCCCTCCAGCTCCCGTTGTGTCGCGGACCTGCCGAAGCGACGTCGCAACGCCTTCCCATCCCTAGAAAGCGCTGCTCGCAGATGATCGACGAGATCGTCCTGAAGATGATGCGGGATATCGTGGGGATAGATCGAGCGCAGGAGAGTCTCATCTCTCGCACCAATAGTGTGCGCGAAGACATCGATCTCGGGGTCGTCCTCGGGCGCGTCATAGGGCCGTATCCGAGCGACGTGAGGAAAGAGCAAGAGCGTACTCTTCAACCATTCGACGTCGCGCACCCTGATGTAGGGATAATTCAGCGCGTCATGGATTTCAGCCACCTACTCTCATCCCGGTCAATTCCGTGGTTTATATCTATCACGCTACGGCGATGGAGAACAGAAGACTGGGCCGCATGGCCTGACCGCCGTTAGCGATCCTTGGGCTCGGTGTGTCCTAACCTTGATACTGTCTAATTTCCGTGCCTTCCGGCAGGTGTAGTCGCGTTAGAACATCGGCGGTAAGTTCGCCCTCCCAGTGACCTCCAACCCCACTGTGCCCCATCCGCATCGGATCTAGCGGCGGTTGGTAGGTCAGGCCGGCGGCTTTCAGCCGCTCGAGTACCTCATCGACAGGCTGGCGGGGGAACCGGATGTAGTACATGTGGGTCAGCTGCATAGCCGGCTCTTTGCAGCACACGCGTGCTGAGGCAAGCAGACCTTCAGCCGCGCCAGTTTCCGTCAGGCGACCCGAGCTGCCTCTGAGAGGCCATCTTGCGTCGCCTGACGCCGTTGTAGAGTCGCCGGGTGTCTGCAGCTTCTCAACTTGAACCTCATCGAGCGCCGAGCCCCCCGACAGTTCTGACAGCGCGCATTCCAGAGGCGTGTCGACTTACCGGAATTGGCCGCTCCAAGCTCTACGAGCTGATCAGGGCAGGGGAGATCCGTACGATCAAAGTCGGCACGATCACCCTCATTTCGGTGGCGAGCCTAGCCGAGTTCCTCGGTCTTCAGGCGCCGTAGCGGTAATAGGCGGCAGCGCGCTGCCGGCATGGGCAGCGCCATGCCGTAAACCATCGAAACAGCTGGGGCGAGTTCCCCGCCAAGCTGGCCCCGGCTTGTCGGCAACTCTCTCGATGCCTCCCTTGTCGCGAATCATGCCGTCCCGAGAGACCGGTGAAGCATGGCGCCCGTTGCGTTAGGTGGCATGATGTCCGCCCGCATCCGCTGAGATCCAGCCACGGCTTTGCAACGATTTTGCAACAAGTCGCCTCTTTGAGGCCTTGCCGCTTCATCTAAGTCACTGATTTCGTTGGTGACCCCTACGGGACTCGAACCCGTGTTTTCGCCGTGAGAGGGCGACGTCCTAGACCGCTAGACGAAGGGGCCGTGAAAGCGGAGAGGGGCGCATATGGGGCGCGGCGGTCCGCTGTCAAGAAAAGGCGGGCGGCCGAGTCGCGGCCGCCCTTCGGAATCGCTTATTCGGGCTTGTCGCCGGCGGCCGGCTCCGGCTGTTCGCCGCCCTCGGCCGGCTTGTCGCCGGCGGCGGCCGGATCGGCGGTCGGTGCGACCTCGTTGGCGGCGTCGGCCGGCTTGGCCGCGTTGGCGTCCGCCGGCGGCGCCGCCTCGTTGGTCACGGCGGTATTGTCGGCGGCGTTGGCGGTGGTGTTGTTGGCGTTGCCGCCCATGCCGAGCTGGTCGCAGCCGGCGAGGGCGAGCAGAGCCGTCCCCGCGAGGGTCATGGTCAGGAGCTTCATGTGGATCCCCAAAGGTTGAAAGACGCGCCTGTTTAGACGAGCCGAAGCGGGGAAGGAAGAGGGGTCGGACGCGGGCAATGGCTGCTTTATCGCTGACGGAAGCTGTGCTTAGATGGGTTCGGCCTGTCGGCCCGGGGGACGCGGATGCCTTTATCGATCCAGCCTTGCTCGCTCACTGGCCGTCGGGCGGAGGCGCGGCGGTGAATTTCGCGCCGTTCCGGATCGAAAGCTCGGCGCTCACCCACCAGGGCCGGGTCAGGCAGCAGAACCAGGACAGCTATTGCATCCGCGAGCGCGATTCCCTGTGGGCGGTCGCCGACGGCATGGGCGGCCATGAGGGCGGCGAATGGGCTTCGGCGAAACTGGTCGAGAAGCTCGACGCGATCGACGTGCCGGCCGGCCTCGAGGACGCCTGCGACGCGGTCGAGGAGGCGATCCGCGAGGCCAACCGGGCGATCGTCGCCGAGGCCGAGACGCGCGGCCGCCAGATGGGCACGACCGTGGTCGCCTTGCTGGTCCAGGACCAGCGTTACGCGGTCCTTTGGGTCGGCGACAGCCGCGCCTATCTGCTTCGCGGCGGCAAGCTCGTCCAGCTCAGCCGCGATCATACCCAGGTGCAGGAGATGGTCGACCGGGGCATCATGCGGCCCGAGGACGTCGCCGGTCATCCGATGGGCCATATCCTGTCCCGCGCCGTCGGCGTCCGCGCGGAGATCGGGATCGACCGGGCGCTGGGCGAGATCGAGCCGGGCGACGTTTTCCTGCTCTGCTCGGACGGCCTCCACGGCTATGTCGACGAGGCCGAGATCAAACGCCGGCTCGGCCGGGGCTCGCCCGAGCGCGCGCTCGACGATCTGATCGCGCTCACCCTCGAGAACGGAGCGCCCGACAATGTCACGGGGATCGCGATCTGGGCCAGCGATCCCACCCTCCTTTCCCTTGCGGAGCCGGTGCAATCATGAACGACGACAAGGACAAGACACCGCCGGAGCCGGAGGAGGAGCGCACGGTGTTCGTTCCCGGCGGCGGCGCCGGGCCGGCCGCGGAAAAGCCGGCCGAGGAGCCCGCCGCCGAAGCGCCGTCCGCCGCCGAACCGCCGCCCGCCGAAGCCGCGCCGCCGGCGCCCACCGCGCAGACCTTCGTGCCGCACAAGGACGCGGTCGGAATCAAGGTCGGCGACATGCTCAACCACATCTTCGAGGTGAAGCGCTTCCTCGCCCGCGGCGGCATGGGCGAGGTGTTCGAGGGCTGCAACGTCAACACCGACGAGAAGGTGGCGATCAAGGTCATGCTGCCGGCGCTCGCCAATGACGAGAAGGTGATCGCGATGTTCCGCAAGGAAGCGCGAACCCTGACCAAGCTCCACCACCCCGCTTTGGTCCAGTATCGCGTGCTTGCCCAGGAGCCGCAGCTCCACGTCCTCTACATCGTCACCGATTATATCGACGGCGTGAATCTCAGCAACGTGCTCGGCGAGGTCAGCCGCTCTCCCGAGGAGCTGGCGGGGCTGCTCCGCCGGCTCGCCGCCGGGCTCGGCGCCGCGCACCAGCTCGGCGCCGTCCACCGCGACATTTCACCCGACAATGTCATCCTCGCCGACGACGACATCCACAAGGCGAAGATCATCGATTTCGGAATCGCCAAGGATCTCGACGCCAGCTAGGCGACGATCGTCGGCGACGGCTTCGCCGGAAAGCTCAATTATGTCGCGCCCGAACAGCTCGGCGATTTCGGCCGCGAGGTCGGGCCGTGGACCGACGTCTACAGCCTCGGCCTCGTCATCCTCGCCGTCGCGCAGGGCAGGAATGTCGACATGTCTGGGTCGCTGGTGGACGCGATCGACAAAAGGCGGCGCGGGCCGGATCTGTCCGCGATCCCGGACAGCCTTCGCCCGCTGGTCGAGGCGATGCTTCGGCCGGACCCCAAGGAGCGGCTGCGCTCGATGGACGAAGTGCTCGCAATGCTCGACGGCGCCCGCGTTCCCTCCCCGCAGACGGCGCGCGCCAGCCTGCCGCCCGAGGGCGGCCTGTCGACGCCGGCGCCGTCGGGCAGCGGCAATGCGACGAAATGGGTGATCGTGGTCGTCGCGATCGTCGCTTTGCTGGCGGCCGCGGCCTTCGCTTATTCCTATCTCAGGAACAACACCGATTTCTTCGGTCCGGGCGACAATGTCATCGAGGCCAACGACGCGAGGCCGGAGATCGTCGATAGCGGCGATCCCGTGGCCCGGGCGCGGAGCGCGGTCAATTCGGTCCTGCCCTCGGTGAGCTGCACCTGGCTCGACATCGCCGACGTGCAAGGCGGCGAGACCGGCATGACCGTCCGGATGCGCGGCGTCGCCGGCGACCGCAACGTCGCCATGGACGAGATCAGGAGCGCGCTCGCCCAGGCGAATTTGCAGAATCCGACGGTGAATTTCGACGACGTCGCCCCGATCACCCAGGCCGGCTGCTCGGCGCTCGATGCCTTCCGGCAGATCCGGGCCCGGGACGGCGGCCATCTCACCACCGCCCAGCCCCGCTTCGAGATGGTGATGCAGGCGGCCGGCAATTATTCGGGGCGCGAAGCGGCCACGGCCCGGCTCGACCTCGATGTCGGCGACAGCGGCGATTTCGCCCTGGTCGGAATCCAGCCCTCGGGCGACATCAGCGTGATCGTGGCCGATCGGGCGGCGTTCGAGCAGGCCCTGGCCAGCTCGCGCGGCGGGCGGCCGATCCAGCGCATCGGCAACGGCCGCTATGCGGTCCATATCGACGCCGATCACACCGGCTGGTCGGGGATCATGCTGGTGTCGGGGCAGGGCCCGTTCGACCTCGGCCTGCTCCAGCCCGCCGTCGGCCAGCGCGGGCCGGACTGGAGCGAGCGCTTCCGCCAGGCGGCCGCGCAGCGCGGCTGGCGGACCGAGATGGTCTGGTACGAATCGGTCAACCGTCAGGCCGAGGCGGCACCGCCGCCGCCTCCTCCCGAAGAGGAGGTGAGCGAAGAACCGGAGGACGAGAAGCCGGTGGAGTGAGCGGGGCCTATTTGAGGCCGGCGCGCAGCTGCCTCTCATAGGCCTTGCGGAATTCCTTGGCGAAGACCTCCATGAAGGCCTCGTCCGATTCCTTCTTCACCGCGACGAACTCGCGCTCGTAATTGCGCCACAAGGCGGCGTCGCGGAAGGCCGGGATGAATTTCGCCAGCAAGCCGAGCGAATCGGCGCGGCGGCGCACCGAGCCGGGCGAGAAGCGGTCCAGGGTGGCGCGGAGCGCTCCCGGGATCGCCTTCAGGGTCGCCACCTGGTGCGACTGCAGGTCCAGATAGGCGTCCTCGACCGCTCGGTCGGCCTCCATGAAGCCGGGCTGGGGCGGACCCAGCAATTGCGCCAGCGCCTGATCGGGCGAGCGGGCGAACTTGATCGGATTGTTGCCCTCGAGCTCGAGCCCGGTCATCTCGGCGCCCATCTGCGCCTTGGCGCGGGCGCGCGCCTCGACCATGACGAGCAGGCCGGCGACCAGCCGCTTCAGCAGGGCGCCGGCCTTGCCGACCAGCTCGGGCGAGCGCTCGACCTCGGTCCCGGCGAGACCGCTCGCCTCGACCAGGGCCTGGACCAGCTCGTCCACGGTCGCGCCGCCCGCGGCGGGCGCCGAGTCCCTGACCCCGAAGCCGCCGCGCGCCCAATCGACCTTGTTGATGTCGGCCAGCGAGTCCCACATCACCGTGACATTGTCCGGCGCTTCGTGCGGCGCTTCGTCGGCCGCCGGTTCCGGCCGCGGGGCGGGCGCTGGAGCAGGCGGCGGGTCCGGCGGGGCGGGAGCAGGCGGCGGTTCCGGGGCGGGGGCGGGCGCCGACGCCGGCGCGAAGACGGTCCTGGCCTCGGTTTCGCCGAAGGTGGCGACCAGCTCGTAGGGGCCGATGCGGATCAGGTCGCCCTCGGCGATGCGATGCTCGTCGGCGAGCCGGTCGGCGCTTTCGTTCAGATAGGTGCCGTTGGTGCTGATGTCCTTGAGCAGCCACGAATCGCCGTCGCGGCGGATCTCGCAATGGCGCGAGGAGACGGTGTTGCCGGGATCGGGCAGGTTCCAGTCGCAATTGGACGACCGGCCGATCAGGACATGATCCGCCTCGACCGTGTAAGCGGCTTGCGTCCCTTCGGCCAAGGCTTCGCTGTTGCGGACGGTGAGGATCAAGGTCATGCGCTCGGATCACCCATTGAATGAGGCGGCAAACTAGCAATCAAGCCGTGGCCCGACAATGACCTGATGGACGTTGCGGCCATGGAACGACGCTCATCGCCGGTTCAGCCGCCGCCTTGCAGGGGCTCCTCGCGTCGGATAATTATCCGATCCGCTTCGCGGCGCTCCCGGGCGTCCGCCGACCGTGAAGGAATTGCCATGCGCCCGCTCGCTTTCGTCCTCCTCGCCTCCGGTCTCGCCGCCATGTCCGGCGCCGCCTGGTCGCAGGCCGAGCCGCCCGCCACCGCCGACGATTATGTCTGCGAGTTCACCGGCGAATGCCCCGAGGAGGCGGCGCCCGAGGCGGATTCGAACGGCGATCGGCCGCGCATCACCGCCTCGCGCGGCTTCGCCCTGTCCGGCTCGGCCAATAGCGGCAGCAGCCGCCCGCGCTCGACGCCGCCGCGCCGAGCGACCCGGCGCCCAGGCGGTTCGCAGACCGCCGCCCGCCGCCCCGCCGGGCCCGGCCAGCGGGTCAATCTGCGGCTGACCTTCGAGACCGGATCGGCCGTGCTCACCGCGGCCGCGCGCGCCCAGGCCGAGGCCTTCGCCCAGGCGCTGCAGCGGCCGCAGCTTCGCAACCTCCGCTTCCAGATCGAGGGCCATACCGATTCGGTCGGCTCGCGGGCGAGCAACATCGCGCTTTCGCAGCGGCGCGCTCAGTCGGTCGCCGAATTCCTGGCCGGCAAGGGGGTGGAGCGGAACCGGCTGTCGGTGCGCGGCTACGGCCCCGACCGGCCGCTGCCCGGCCTCCGCGCCAGCGCCGGCGAGAACCGGCGGGTCGAGGCCGTCCGGGTCAACTGACCGAGGCGCCCGCCAGCTCGGCCGCGACCAGATCGGCGAGCGCCATCGCCTGCGCCGGGTTGAGGCGCGGGTCGCAGTGGGTGTGATAGCGGTCGGCCATGTCGCGCTCGGTGAGGGGTTCGGCGCCGCCCGTGCATTCGGCGACGTCCTGGCCGGTCATCTCGAAATGGAGCCCGCCGCAGCTCACGCCTTCCGCCGCCGCGATGGCGAAGAAGGCGCGAGTCTCGGCGAGGATCCGGGACAGCGGCCGGGTCTTGTAGCCCGCGTCGGCGCGCACCGTGTTGCCGTGCATCGGATCGCAGGCCCAGAGCGTCCTGTGGCCTTCGCGGGCGACGGCGCGAAGCAGCGGCGGAAGCGCGTCGGCGATCCGTTCGTGGCCCATTCGGGAGATCAGGGTGATGCGCCCCGGTCCACGGCGGGGATCGAGAATGGCGAGCAGGCGCAGCAGCATGTCGGGCTCGAGCGAGGGGCCGCATTTGATGCCGATCGGATTGGCGAGGCCGCGGACGAACTCGACATGGGCCGAGCCGGGGAAGCGGGTGCGGTCGCCGATCCACAGGAAATGCGCCGAAGAGGCGTAGATGCGACCCGAGGCCGGATCGGCGCGCGCCAGCGGCTCCTCGAAGGGCAGCAGCAGCGCCTCGTGGCAGGTGTAGAAATCCCGGCCCAGCTCGCCCAGCCTCGCCAGCGTCGCGGCCGCCTGGGCGTAGGCGCGGAACATGCGCTCCGGATCGGGCCTGCGCGCGGCGGCGTCGAAGGCGATGCCGTTGACGATGTCGCCGCGATAGGCGGGGAGGGCGACGCCGTCCTTGACCTCGACCGGTGTCGAGCGCGGCTTGGCGAACTGCCCCGCCATCCGGCCGATCCGGATCACCGGCAGCCCGCAAGCGGCGGCGATCCGCTCCGCCATGACCGTCAGCAGCCGGAAATTGGAGTCGATATTGGCGGCCGAAAATTCGGCGAAGCTCTCCGCGCAATCGCCGCCCTGCAGCAGGAACGCGCGCCCCGCCTGCGCCTCGGCGAGAGCGGCCGTCAGCGCGTCGACCTCGGCGATCGGGATGAGCGGCGGGTAAGCGGCCAGCTCGCGGGTCGCGGCGGCGAGCGCCGCCGGATCGGGATAATCGGGCTGCTGCCTTGCTTCGCAGCCGCGCCAGCTGTCGGGCCGCCAGGCCATCGGGCTCAGGCCGCGCCCGGAACGCCGAGCGCTCGCGCGGCTTCGCGCAGGCGCCTCTGGGTCGCGGAGTCGCCGTTGAAGGCGGCGAGGCCGGAGCGGAGCGCTTCGCCGGCCGCGGCGGGATCGTTCAGCACCATCCTGGAGCGCATCAGCTGGATCCAGCCGTCGGCATTGCGCGGATTCTGGCGAAGGCGGCCGGCGAGCCGGTCGACCATGCCCTTCACCATCTCGTTCTGCTGGGCCGGCGGGATGCCGCGCGCCTGCTCCATCTGCTCGCGGCTCGGGCCGGGGATGGCGGCGGTGGCGGTCGACATCGGCGCGGTGCGCGGCGGCGGCAGCCGGCCCTCGATGTCGATAGCGTGCTCGCGGGCGATACCGACGACGGCGGTCCGCACCTGCGGCTCCCAGGTCGCGCCCGGCGGCGCGGTGCGCAGCAAGGCGATCAGGTCGTCGACGGCGCCGCGATGCTCGCCCTTGATGTCGCGGATCGTCGCCAGGTAGAATTTCGCCTGGGCGTTGTCCGGCTCGATCTCGACCACCCGGCGGAGCAGGCGCTCGGCCTCCGGCGGGACCTCGTCGTTGCGGGCCATGACCAGCAGGATCTCGGCCCGATAGGCGAGGTAATTGGCGTTGTCGGGGGCAAGCTCGCCGGCACGGCGGAAGGCCTGCTCGGCCTGAAGATAGCGGCCGGTGTTGCGGAACAGGAAACCGAGCTCGAACCAGCTCTGATGATCGTCCGGATCCTGCCTTACCCGCTGGGCCAGCGCCGCGATCATCCCCTCCATGTCGCCCGGCGGCTGCGCCGCGGCGGCGTTCGTCGAAACATTGCCGAGCGCCTCGGGATCGTCGCCGCGAAAGAGGTAGACGCCGAGCGCGGCCACCGCCAGCAAGGCGGCGGCGATGAGGGCGATCGTGGCCGGAGCGATCCGGCCGGAAGCGGTCTTGGCGTCTGTCATTTGAGCGGCGATCATCGCGGCAAAAAAGCGCCGGTCAAGTCTGGCGTCTCTCAGAGAAGCTGCTAGATTGATCGCCTAAATGCGCGCGCTTTCGGGGTTTGTGGCGGCGCGGCTTGAACGAGCTGTCTCGGGGGGATCGCATTCAAGTGTCTTCAGCGTTCAGAATAGCGATCGTTGGATCCGGGCCGGCGGGCCTCAGCGCCGCGGCCCGGGCCGCCCAGCTCGGGCTCAGCCACGTGCTTCTGGAGAAGACCGACCACCTCTCCGACACCATCTACAAATATCAGAAGGGCAAGCACGTCATGGCGACGCCGAGCCAGCTCGTGCTTCGCTCGGACCTGGATTTCGAAGCGGGCAAGCGCGAGAAGGTGCTCGGCACCTGGGACGACCAGACCGCCGGACACAAGGTCAACGTCAAGCTCGATGCCGACATCGTCTCGATCACCGGCAGCCAGGGCGATTTCACGCTGAAGACCAAAAGCGGCGAGGAGATCAGGACGGAGACGGTGATCCTCGCCATCGGCACGCAGGGCAATCCGAACCTCGTCCGCTGCCCGGTCGGCGAAGGCGCTCAAGTCCAGTATCAGCTCAACGATCCCGGCGAATATATCGACGAGCATATCACCGTGATCGGCGCCGGCGACGCCGGCATCGAGAATGCGCTCGGCCTCGCCGCCGACCCGGAGCAGCGCAACACCGTCACCATCGTCAACCGTTCGGCCGATTTCGCGACCGCCAAGGACGCCAACATCAAGCTGATGCTCGCCGCCGAGGCGGAGGGGCGGATGACGATCCTTCGCGAAACCACGGCTTCGGCGATCGAAAAGGGCGAGATCACCTTTGACACCCGCGACGGCGAGCTGAAAATGCCGTGCGACCGGGTCATCGCGCGGATGGGCTCGGCGCCGCCGCGCGCCTTCGTCGAGGGCTGCTGCGCGGAGTTCGTCGAGCAGGACGGCAAGAAGGCGATCAAGCCCGGCACTGGCATCGAGTTCATGAGCCCCGACCGGGTCTCCTATCCCAAGCTCTCGCCTCTGTTCGAATCCACGGTGCCGGGCATCTTCGTGATCGGCGCGCTCGCCGGCTATCCGCTGATCAAGCATTGCATGAACCAGGGCTATGACGTCATCGAGTTCATCAACGGCAATACCGAGCTGAAGCCCGCCGACGAGCCGATCCTCGAGAAGAAGTTCGCGGTGCTTCCGGGCCGCCGGAGCGTCGAGGAATGGCTGGCTTTCCTGCGCCGGCGGGTCTCGATCTTCAACGAGATGTCGATGCTTCAGATGCGCGAGTTCATGCTCGATTCCGATCCGGTCTCCTACCGGGCCGGCGACGTGATCTTCGCGCGCAACGAGCCGGGCTCGTCCCTGTTCGCGATCGCCGACGGATCGGTGGTGGTCGAGGTCGATCCGACCAATCCCGCGGTCACCGTGCCGATCGACCAGGGCTCGATCGTCGGCGAGGTCGGGCTGATCTCGGGCCGCAAGCGCGGCGCGACCGTTCGCGCCGCCTCGGGCGCGATCGTGGTCGAGATCCCGCGCAACGCCGCGCTGAAGCTGATGTCGACCGTGCCGGCCGCGAAGCGCGAGATCACCCGAATCTCGACCGAGCGCCAGCTGCTGCAGATGCTCGGCTCCGGAGTCGGCCGGGAGGACCTCGTCGAGGTGCTGGAGAGCGCCGAGATCGTCAGCGTCAGGGCCGGCGAGGCGATCATCAACGAGGGCGAGGAGAATTACGACATCTTCGTCATCCGCCAAGGCTCGATGGTGGTCGAGAAGGATATCGGCGGCAAGCCGGTCTTCCTCTCTTACCTTCCCGCCGGCTCCTATGTCGGCGAGATGGCGCTGATCGACGGCGGCCGCCGCACCGCGACGGTGCGCGCCGCGATCAAGTCCGAAGTCATCAAGATGAACGGCGACGCCTTCCGCCATTTGCTCGAAGCCAAGCCCGAGCTGCTCCGCCGCTTCAAGGCCGACATGGAGACGCGCCAGGAGCTCACCGCCTATATCGAGGATCACAAGCACGGCTTCGGCGGGGTCATCGACCTTTATTCCAACGTCGCCTCCTTCCTGGTCGACAACGGCATCGGCGAGGCGACCGACCTGCTTCTGATCGACGAGAAACTCTGCGTCGGCTGCGACAATTGCGAGAAGGCCTGCGCCGATGCGCATGAGGGGCTTTCGCGCCTCAATCGCGAGGCCGGCAAAACCTTCGCCCATCTGCACGTGCCGACCAGCTGTCGGCATTGCGAGCATCCGCATTGCATGGCCGATTGCCCGCCCAACGCGATCCACCGCGGGCCGGACGGCGAGGTCTATATCGACGAGACCTGCATCGGCTGCGGAAATTGCCAGCGCAACTGCCCTTACGGCGTGATCCGGATGGACAAGGTCCCGCCGAAAAAGCCGAGCCTGCTGGCCTGGATGCTCGCCGGCCTCGGCCCCGGCCCCGGCGAGCCGAACAAGAAATGGACCGAGGCGCGGGTCAGCCCGGAGACGCCCAAGAAGGCGATCAAGTGCGACATGTGCTCGGGCATCGAGGGCGGCCCGGCCTGCGTGCGCGCCTGCCCGACCGGAGCGGCGATCCGGGTCGCTCCCGAGGAGTTCCTGTCGGTGGCCCGCATGGAACGTGGGGGCTGACGGGGCGTGGCGACGCGGGGGATCGAACGGACGGATCTGGGGGATTCGGGCAGGCACGAAAGCTTCCTGCGCCACCGCCGCTTCCACTGGTTGAAGATCGCCGCCGCCATCTCCTTTCTGGCGATCCTGATCTACATGCTGGTCGACGTTCAGCCGCGGCCCAACGGGGGCAGCTGGTACGGCTATATCCTCGGCACGATCGGCGTCGGCCTGATCCTCTGGCTGACGGCTTTGGGGGTTCGCAAGCGGGCGATGACCCGGAAGAAATGGTCGCTGAAAGCCTGGACGTCGGCCCATGTCTATCTGGGCATGTCGTTGATCGTGATCGCGACCTTGCACACCGGCTTTCAGTTCGGCTGGAACATCCACACGCTCGCCTACGCGCTGATGATGCTGGTCATCGTCTCGGGGATTTACGGCATCACCGTCTATGCCTTCCTGCCCAAGGAGCTCAGCGACAATCGCGGCGAGATGACCGCCGTGCAGATGATCGACGCGGTCCACAGCATCGACAAGCAGATCCAGATTTCGGCCCAGCCGCTTTCCGATGAGGACACCGAGGTCGTGCTCGGCTCGCTCGGCGAGGACCCGTTCGGCGGCGGCCTCTACCGCCGGCTGACCGGCACGGTAAGGCGCGGCGGCAATGCCGAGGCGCTGAAGGTCATCCGCCGGCGCCTGTCGGAAAGCGAGGGCGAGGAGGCGATCGCGCTCGACCAGGTCGCGGTGCTTCTTCAGCGCAAGGCGGCGGCGCTCCACCGGGTCCGCCGACATGTGCGGATCCGGGCGATGCTGGAGATCTGGCTGTACGTGCACGTGCCGGTGACCTTCGCCCTGATCGCGGCGCTGACCGCGCACATCCTCAGCGTCTTCTTCTACTGGTAGGGCGGAGAATGGCCTTTCTCCTCCGCCACAAGAGCCGAAGCGCCGACGGCCGCGAGATCATCCGCACCGCCACGGTCGACGAGGATTTGATCCGGATCGGCCGCGACCCGAATTGCGACATCCGCCTCAACGACCTCGCCGTCGCGCTCCACCACGCGACGATGGAGATCGTCTCCGGCAACCGCCTCGGAGTCTCGGCCGAGACCGGAATGACCATCGAGGTCGACGGCGACACGAGCGGCTTCGGCCAGCTGAACCTGCACACCGGCGGCGACGTCCGGGTCGGCCCGTTCCTGCTGCGCGTCCTGCCGACCCCGGCCGGGTCCGACGACATCTCGATCGACATCGAGCGCGCCGACGACGATTCGGCCTCGGAAAAGGTCGACGTCGGCCGCTTCGCCTTGTCGTCGGTGATGCCCGGCAAGCGGCCCATGGCCTGGGCGTCGGTGGCGCTGATCCTCGCCGTGTTCCTCGCCTGGCCGATCTGGTCCTTCTACCAGAATCGGAGCGAATCCGCCCGCTACGCCCAGGGCTTCCACGCCGACCGGATGTGGCTTTCCGGCAGCCTCTCCCAGGGCCACGCCGCCTTGCGCGACAATTGCCAGGCCTGCCACGTCCAGCCCTTCGTCTCGGTGCGCGACGAATCCTGCAAATCCTGCCACACCGCGATCCACGACCATGCCGACCTGAGGCGGCTGCAGCGGGCGACGCCCAACCTCTCCGGCTTCCGCCGCTTCCAGCAGAGCGTCGCCGTTTTCTTCGGCCAGGACGCCGGCCGCTGCGTCGATTGCCATACCGAGCATGAGGGGCCGCAGGAGATCCCGCCGACGCCGCAGCGTTTCTGCGCCGATTGCCACACCGACATCCGTTCGCGGCTGCCCGACACCCGCCTCGCCAGCGCGTCGGATTTCGAGACCGGCCATCCCGAGTTCCAGCCCGCCGTCCTGATCAACTGGAACGGCGAGCAGCCGCAGATGCAGCGGGTCGCGCTCGGGGCGAACGCGCGCGAGCACAGCAACCTCAAATTCCCGCACGCGCTTCATCTCGACACGCGCGGCGGCGTCGCCCAGATGGGGCGGCGGCTCAGCGCCCGCTACGGCTTCGGCGACAGCCTGCAATGCGCCGACTGCCACGTGCCGACGCCGGACGGCGTCCGCTTCCAGCCGGTCGACATGGAAGGCGATTGCGGCATGTGCCACAGCCTTGCCTTCGACCAGCTCGGCGGCACGATCCGGACCCTTCGCCACGGCTCGCCGGCGCAGGTGATCGGCGACCTTCGCGCGCTCTACCGCGCGGGCGGGCCCGAGCGGCCGGCCGAGCTCGGCGCCGGCGCGCGCGGCCGGCCCGGCGACGTCGCCCAGATCCGCGCCGCCGTCCAGTTCGCCCGCGCCCGGGCGAGCCTCGGCGCCCGCTCCGACCAGGCGATCCGGGCGGTCTTCTCGGCCGGCGGCGCCTGCTTCGACTGCCACGAAGTGGTTCAGCCGCCGCCGGGCACGCTCGATTACCGGATCCGGCCGGTCGCCTTCCCGACCCGCTACATGCTTCACGGCTGGTTCGACCATCGCGCCCACGGGATCGTCCAGCGCCCGGGCCAGCCGCGGGCGGAGGGGTCGCAGGCCTGCGCCAGTTGCCACCTCGCCCAGCGCTCCAACCTCGCCAGCGATTTGCTGATCCCGAACCTCGCCTCCTGCCAGGTCTGCCATGGCGGCGAGACCACCCGCCGGCCGGTCGCCTCGACCTGCGCCATGTGCCACGATTTCCACATGGACGGCGGCACTCCGGCGATGCTTCTGCGGCAGCGGGTGCGCGGCCGGCGCTGGGAGACGACGGTGATCCCCGTCGAGCCCCAGCCGCGAAGGCGATGAGCGCGTGCTGGTCGCCCAGATCACCGATGTGCATCTCGGCTTCGAGCCCGGCAATCCGGACGAGCTGAACCGCCAGCGGCTCGATCGCACGCTCCGACTGCTCAGCCGGATGAATCCGCGGCCGGACCTGCTGCTCGCCACCGGCGACCTCGCCGACAATGGCGACGATTACGAATCCTACCAGCGCTGGAAGGAGGCGATCGCCGACCTGCCTTTCCCGGTCTATCCGGCGATGGGCAATCACGACAGCCGGGCGCCGTTCCTCGAGCTTTTCCCCGACCAGCCGACCGCCGACGGCTTCCTGCAATATGCGATCGAAAATCTGCCGGTGCGGATCCTCGTCCTCGACACCCTCGAGGTCGGCCGCCACGGCGGCGGCTTTTGCGAGATTCGCGCCGGCTGGCTGCGCGATCGGCTGGCCGAGGCGCCCGGCCGGCCGACCCTGCTGGTGCTCCACCACCCGCCGATCGAGACGGGCCTGAGCTGGATGACCGAGAATCCGGAGGCGGCCTGGGTGAAGCGGCTGCAGCCGATCGTCGAAGGCCAGGCCAACATCGTCGCCATGATCAGCGGCCACCTGCACCGGCCGATCGTCACCCGCTGGGCCGGAACCACGCTCGCCGTCTGCCCCGCCACCGCGCCGCAGGTGGCGCTCGACATGCAGCCGATGGACGCCGACGCGCCCGACAACAGGCCGATGATCGTCGCCGACCGCCCCTATTTCGCGCTCCACTACTGGAACGGCCGCCAGCTGATCAGCCATTTCGACACCGCCGAGCCGCACGACGTCCTCGCCCGCTTCACCGCCAAGCGGACGCCGCTGATCCGGATGCTGAAGGAGGAGCGGGCGAAGGCCTAGGCGGCTGAGCGACGCGACTCGGCCGCTTTGACGAGCGCGTTCGGAAGCTGGTGAAGCATAAGTCGGTGAAAAGTCGGAGTGATCCTCGCGGCGGCGCAAGGCTGCCTAGCACTGTTGGCAGATGACCCGCGATGGGGCGCACATCGGCCGCCGTTGCACCACGTGCCCGCATTCCAGGCTTACCGAGACCGCGCCCCTCCCGATCTCCGTTATGGTCGTCACCGCACGGCTCCGTGGATCGTGTGGAGCTTCCCTAAGCTGTAACATATCATTCCCCCGATCAATGACTTAGCACGATTCGCGGGTAGAGGCGACTAGCATTAAAGGCGGCTGGGTCCAATCGGCGGGACATGGCGACGGGTCTCCGGCAGTCCATTGCTCTAGTTCGGTCAGCCAGTCCTCCAGCGCCGTCTTTTCGCCAGCGCTCACGGTGATCGCGGCGCTTTCGTAAGCGGCTCCAGCGCCCTCGACATAGGCGCGCCTGCATTCGGCACTGTCATAGGGCACAGTGGCGCGGCGCATAGCACCGCCGCCGGGTAGGCTCTCTCACCTGAGTAAATAATCTGGATGGGCTGATTCGCTAATCGTTACGCCCCCAGTTATATCTCTTGCGGGGGAGGGCAGCGAATGCCCGATTATCGGCTCTACTTTCACAATTCCGAGGGCCATTTCATGCGCGCCGAGGCCATCGACGTAGCGGACGACGAGGCCGCGCTAGCCAAGGCCCGCGAGCTGGATCACGCCCATTGCATCGAGGTCTGGCAGGGAAAGCGCAAAGTCGGGATCGTCGAGCCCGCTATTCGGTAGTGGGTTTGTAAGAGACACAATCGCCCTGAAGGACGTGCGAGCGAAGACCTGAGAATGACGAAGAAACGGCTGACGAGACGGGCTCAGGCGCTTCGACGGCACCCTACCGATGTCGAGATTGTTCTCTGGTCGCGGTTGCGGGGCGGCCAACTCGGTGGCTGGAAGTTCACCTAGCAATTTCCGATCGGCGATGCGGTGGGCGACTTCGCCTGCAGACGAGCGAAGCTGGTGGTCGAGGCGGACGGTGGGCATGCGTTGCGCGCCAGTGAGGATGCCGAGCGGACACGGATAATCGAGGCCCATGGCTATTCGGTGGTGCGCTATTGGAATTCGGACGTGACTGAGAATCTGGATGGCGTTCAGGAGGACATTCTCGGCCATCTGCGTATTGCGACGAACCGCTGAATTCCCTCCCCCTGGAGGGGAAGGGCAGGGTGGGGGTGTTCAGCGTTCGGGAATAACCTCCACCGCCGAGCCCCCTCCCCCTAACCATCATCGGGTGAACATCGCCCCGCGATGTTCAGGTCGTGCCGGGGCACGACCGACCCGATGATCCCCGCCGGGGAGAGGGAGCTTTAGGGCGCCCGCCCCGCCACGATCCGGGGCGGCTGGCCCGGCGCGCCGCAGATTGCGTCGCTTCGGCGGGCGGGGGAGGCGGGGACATTGCCGCCGCGGGGGACCCATTCGCTCATCTCGCCGGCGTCGGTGACCCGGTAGGGGAAGCATCGGCTGTTCATGTAGAGCCATTGCTGCTCGGCGCGGTTGAACGGGCGCGAGCCGAGGCGGCCGAAGACGGCGATCTGGCCGCCGGTCTCGTCGACGCCGCGGTCGCGGTCGAGGCCCTTGGCCACCGCCAGCGACGGCGAGGGCGTCCGCGCCCAGGCGATCAGCTCCGGCTGCGGCCTGGGCGAGAAGCCGTAGACGGTGTTCGAATTGCCGAAGGAGGTGAGCTGAAGCACCTTCATGCCGTTCCGCCCGTCGGCGACATAAGCGTAGAGCGCGGCGTTGGTGGAGGCGACGACCAGGTCCTCGACGTCGTTCATCCGGCCGTCGAAGGTGATGAAGACCGGCGGCTGCGGCCGTTCCGGATTGGTGATGTTGACGATCGCTAGGCCCTGCTGCTTGGCGGCGACATAAGCGTAGGTGCGGGCGAGGTAGATGCGCTGGGCGTTGGCGAACGGCACCGTCGCTTCGGGGACGGCGCGCGGATGTTCGAGGTCGGTGACGTCGAACAGCTTCAGCCCGTCGGCGTCGGTCACCCAGAGATAGCGGAACTGGAGCGCCGAGGCGCGGGCGTCGGTGAGCGGGATGGTGGCGAGCAGCTTCGGCTCGAGCGGGTTGTCGAGATCGACGACGACCAGGCCGGCGCGCGCGGCGATATAGGCGTAATGGCCGGCCAGGGTGACGTGCCGGGCGCCGGCGAGGACGTTGTCGGGGTTCCAGGTGACGGCGCGGCGCAGATGGTTGTTGCGCGGATCGCCGTCCGCCAGAGTGTCGACGTCGACGAGGTAAAGGCCCTCCTCGGCGTCGGTCACCACCGCATAATCGTAGATCGGGTGGAAGCTCTGCTCCTGATTTTCCTGAAGCAGGCTGATCGTCGTCCCGTTCGGGCCGGGGCGGGTGGTCGCGGCCATGTTGCGGTTGCGGTCCGGAGCGATCGGCTGGTTGGTCGGAAGCGCCATGCAGGTCGCGTTGCGCGAGCGGATATGGGTGTCCTGGCCGAGCGGCGAGACCGGCGCGGTGACGATCCGCTCCGAGAAGCCTTTGTTGCCGATCGAGGCGATGTCGTAGACCCGGAAGCCGCCGCGCCCCTCGGCGACGAACATATATTCGCCGCGATTCTGCAGGCAGCCGACCCGGCCGTCCGTGCCCTGGACGATGTTGGCGAACTGCTCGTTGGCGTGGGTCTCGCCGGACAGGTTGCGGTCGAAGGTGCGGCCGCGGGTCCAGTTGACCAATTCGCGATTGTTGCGCTCGACGTGCATTCGGAAGAAATCGGGATAGGCGAAGCGGTGCAGATAGGAGCCGATCACCGCCTGCGGCTCGTCCCATTCGGTGACCCGGACCGCCTCGAACCCGCCGGCGAGGCCGACCCAGGAGTGCATTCCGACGAAGTTCACGAAATTGGTGCCGTGAAGCAGCAGCTGGGCCATGATCGCATTGTTGTCGTTGGCGGCCGACAGATGGCAGTCGGTGCACTGCTTGGTCTCGGCGCGGCGGACGGTGTGCGGGAAATGCGGCGCGAAGGCCTGGCTGGAGAAGCCCGAGGCCGAGATCGGCGGCTGCTGGACGTAGATCCGCTCGCGGTTGATGTTGGTCGAGGACAGGATCAAGGCCGAGGTCGAGCGGATCGGGGCGACGATATTGCCCTTGCTGGTCTGGTGGCGGCCGAGCTGGAACATCTCGTCGCGGGCGACCTGCGGATTGTAGGTCGCGAAGTTGCGGGTCTCCTCCTCCTCATAATGGTGGGTGGTCGTGCGCCAGTTCGCCTCGATCGGCAAATGGCAGCCGCCGCAGCTCGTCGTCCAGGACAGGTGGCAGGTGAAGCAGGCCATCTCGCTTTCGGGATGGGCGAGCTCGCCGTCCGGAACGCCCTCGCCGAACAGATAGCGGCCGGTGTCGGCGCCGGAGCGGGCGAGCAATTTGGCGCGGGCCGAGCGGCGGCTGAAGCAGGGGCCCTCGGTCGGCCGCTCGCCGTCCTCGTGGCAGGCGGGCAGCGAGGCGTCGGTGCTGTCGCGGACCTGGCTCACCGCCCAGGTCAGGCTGGGATCGACGATCGAGCGCTGGAGCAGCACGCGCTGCTCGCCCGCGCATTCGATCGCCGGCACCTCGTCCTTCGCGCGCGCGCAGGTGACCCATTCGAAGCGGCGGCGGCCGTCCTCGTTGCGGATCGTCTCGAGATTGCGGCCGCGCGGCGGGGCGGCCGGGCCGGAGGTGCGAAGATTGGCGAATTCGCGGGCGGTGCCGTGGCAGTCGCGGCAGCCGATCTCGACCGCGTTGGCGACCTCGCCGTAGATGAAGCCGTTGCCGTGCGCGTCCTGGGCGAAATGGCAGTCGGCGCATTGCAGGCCGCGCTCGGCATGGATGTCCATCATGTGCACGGCGCGGCCGGGATTGACTCCGGCCGGCACGAACAGCCCCTCATCGCCGCGGCGGAAGGTGTCGGGATCGCCGGGCGGGATGATATTGCCGTTGGCGTCGAGCAGATTGCCCTCGCGGTCGCGGCGGAAGACTCCGCGGAAATTCCAGCCATGGCCGTGATAGTCGGCGAACTGGGTGTTGCGGGCGAGCGGGTTCACCCGGTCGTAGACTTCGCGAAGGAAATCGACGTCGGCCCACAGGCCGCGCGGGGAGGCGCCCTCGGGGTTGCGGTCGAGCACCTCGTGGACGCGCTCGGCGGTCGGATAATGCTGGCGGCGGAGCAGCGCCTCTTCCCCGGGATTGCGGGCGGGGAGGCGGTTCTCCGGCCCCGGCCACATCAGGTCGGCGTCGGATTCGTAATCCCACATCGTGTAGCCGAGGAAGGAGTTCAGGAAGATGTTCGGCTGGTGCATGTGGCAGGTCATGCACTGAGCGGTCGGGATGGCGCGCGAGAAGACGTGGCGGATCGGGTGGCCGCGCTCGCCCACGGCTTCGTGGTTCGCGTCGGCCGGCGCCTCGTGGCCGCCTTCCGCGCCATGTTCCTCGCGGCCCTGGCGGAGCGAGGCGATGGTCGGGTCCACCGTCGCGGTCTGGCCGTCGCGGCCGTGGCGGGCATAGGTCATCGAATGGCGCGGCTCGCGGTCGTTGGCGTAGACGACGTGGCAGCCGGCGCAGCCGGAATGGCGATAGTCGCCCGGCTGGTCGTTGGTGCCCATGAACCACATGTACGGATCGTTGAGCCGGGTCTTGTGGATGTTGAGCACGGGGATGGCGACCCGGATGCCGGTGCCGGGGCCGCGGTTCGACTGGCGAAGGTCCGGCCGGCCCGGCTCCTCCAGCCGCTGGATCGAACCGGTCGGGTTGGGCAGGCCGATCTCGGGGAATTGGGTGCCGATGTTGCGGCCGCCGCGCTCGAACACGCGGAAGACGTCGCCGGGCGGGATGACGTGCCAGGTCGGCAGCGGGTAGAGCTCGGCGAGCACGCCGCGGGCGCGCTGCTCGTCGGTCAGGCCGCCGGGGCCGAGCGGCGAGGTGATCCGCGCCGATTCGCCCTCGCGGGTATAAGCCTCGCCGAACAGGTAGTTTTTGAACGGGACGATGCCGTTATTGTAGGCGGCGCCGCCGAACAGCATCGCGCCCGACGCCATCAGCGAGCGCTCGGCCGATTCGATCACCTCGATATGGCAGGCGCCGCAGGAATCGCGGACGACCCGATAGTCGCTCGGGTTGGTGAAGCGGACGAACTCGGGCGCCTCGACGTTGAGCAGAGTGTAGGTCCGCTGCGGGTTGGCCGAGGAGGGGAAATGCCAGGCGCCCGGATAGCGCGGCAGCACGTGCGCCTGGTTCTGGGCCAGCACGTAAGCGGAGCCGCCCTGCTGCGACCCGGCCGGGCGGGCGATGCGCGGATTGCCGCCATGGCAGTCGGTGCAGCCGAGCACCACCGCCGGCGAGCGGTGCATGGTGTGGGCGTCGCTTTCGGTGTGGCAGGAGGCGCAGCCCGCGCTCTTGGCGTCGGCATCCTCCCATTCCTGGGTGCGCGGCGCCGGCGCGGCGCGGACCAGGCTGTAGTCCCGGACGACGGGCGCTTCCTTCTCCGACGCCCAGACCGACACGCCGATCCCGGCCGCGGCGGTCAGCGCGGCGGCGATCAGGGACAGGCGGGCGAGGCGGATCATCTCAATAGCTCAGGATCGCGTTCAGCAGGACGGAGTAATAGAGACGGTCGCGATTCTCGTTCTCGAACAGGTCGCGAAAGCCGGTGCCGGAGCGCAGCAGCGCGCCTGACAGGCGGAAGACGACGTTCTGGATCGCCTGCGGCCGGTAGATCGCGGCGGCGCTGATGTCCCAGCCGATGTCGCGCCGGATCGTGCCCTGCATCCGCAGCGCCTCCAGGGTCTCGGTGCGGTGGAACCAGAGATGGTTGACGTTGCCGGAGATCCGAAGGCGCGGGGTCAGGTCGAAATCGGCGCCGGCGCCGAGCAGCATCGTGCCCGGATTGACGAAATTGGACTGGCCCTGCTCCTTCGACGAGCGAAGGTTGACCAGCATGCCGTTGCGGCCGTTCAGCGAGACCGCTCGGCCGCCGCCGGCGAAGGGGATGGTCTGGCGGATCCAGTAGCTGGTGTCGGCGCCGGCGAAGATCGGATTCTCGAAGATGTTGTCGAAGCCGCGCTGGACTCCGTCATAGGGGTCGCCGTCGCCGCTGGCGAAGAGCGCGGCGCCGCGCACGCGGATCCAGTCGAAGTCGATCGAAGGCTCGGCGGCGGCGAAGAAGCCCTGGATCCGGGCATTCTCGCCGGTGAAGATGTTGCGCCGGTCGGAGCCGAGCACCGCATAGGTGGAGGCGGTGAGGTTCACCCGGCCGATGCGCCCGTCGACGCTGTAGCCGATATAGAAGGCGTCGTAATTGCGGGCGCGAAGGTTGCCGATCAGGGCCGGCCGGACCGGGAAGCCGTTATCGTCGACCTCGATCTCGCCGCGCTCGCGGTTCATGTTGTACGTCAGACTCGCCTGGCTGGTCAGGCCGACGAACGGGAAATCCTGGCGGAAGACGTTGCCGTGCAGGATCCAGTCGTCGCGCGGGCTCTGGAACAGGTTGTTGAGGCCCGAATTGGTGTCCTTCTCAAGCCGCCAGATCGCGGCGAGATTGTATTGGAAGCGGTTGTTGTCGCGGTTGCCGAACAGGCGGATGCCGAGCTGCTGATCCTGGAACAGGAAGCCGCGGAAATCGAACTGGAAGGGCTGGATGCCGACGCGGATCGAGTCGAAGTCGAACCGGTCCGAGACGTTGCGAAGGTGGTAGTCGATGAACAGCTCCTGCACGCCGAGCGCGTGGTCGAAGCGGTCGGTGCCGCTCGACGGCTCGACGTGGAGGATCCGGCGCTCGCCGACGTCGACATAATTGACGTTGTAGGCGAGCGTCAGCCGGTACTCGATATGCGGCGGCAGGAAGGCGGTGTTGCCCTTGATCAGGGCGATGCTGGCGATGAAGGTCTGGGCGAGCACGAGGCTGTGATTGTTGCCGAACACGTCGTTGTTGTTCGGCTGCTCGGTGGTCTGGACGCCGACGGGAATCGGGAAGGTGCGCGGCTCGATGACCGTGTCGGAGACGGCGCCGACGACGACGAACCAGTCGTGCCCGGTGAGGCCGAGGAAGCGGGGCGTGCGGCAGCGGGCGCTGCCATAGGGGCGGGGCCGGCCGGCAGCGTCCGCTTCCTCGCGCAGGCGCCGGCGCCGCTCCTGCTCCTCGTCGGTCGGGATGCAGATCGGCCGGTCGCCCTTATAGGTGTTCTGATTGTACGGGTCCCACCAGCGCTCGCGCACCAGGCCGAGCGTCTCGATCAGCCGCCAGCGGTCGGGGATGGCGAAATGCTCGGCCGGGAACGCCTCGGGCGGCGGCGAGCGGATCGCGCCGGGATTGACCTGGTTGACCGGGTCGGGGAGGTCGTGCTGCGGAACGCCGGGCCGGCGGCGGCCGTCGATCAATTCCTCCTCGGAGGGGACGGGAGCGGGGCGGGAGAAATCCTCGGGCGGCTCCTCGGCGGCCGGCTGCTCCGCCGGCGGCGGCGTTTCCTGGAGGGAGGCGAGAACCACGGGAGAGGGCGCCGCGCCGCCCGCCGACGCCATCAGCGACAGGAGGGCGGCGGCGACGCTCATTTTCCCTGGCAGACATTCTGCTCGTTCGTCCCGATGAACGGGTTGAACGGGCAGCCGACATAGCGCAGCCGGACGCCGCCGCCGGACGCGCCGGGCACGGGCACGACGATCTGGTCGGAGCGGATGCCGACCGGCGCGTTGGCGATCGAGCCGAGCCTCAGGCCCGCATTGTGAAGGCCGAGGAAGCTGATCATGTCGTCCTGGTCGATGCCGTCGCCGGAAACGCCGATGCCGCCGACGAGGGTGTTGCCGCGATAGATCGGCACCGAGCCGGGGAAGATCTGGATGCCGTTGGCGAGCCTGCCCGGGGTCGGGTTGGCGGTGCATTGCTGCGGCGTGTCGGCATTGAGGCCGAGGATGAAGCCGACATGCTGGACGACGTTGCCGGCGATCAAAGCCGATTGCAGTCCGGTCGAGAAGGGGTTGAATTCGGCGATCGGCCGCGAGAACGGTCCCGGCGGCCGGCCGAGCTCGCCGTCCGGGAAAAAGGGCCGCGAGATGTTGCCGTTGGCGCGGTCGGTGAAGGCGTGGGTGCCGGTCAGAGCGGCGGGATCGGCGAAGAAGGCGCGCGCCGCGGCGACCCGGCCGGAGACGTCGGCGCTGGGATTGCCGAGCAATTCCGCCGCGGCGAAGGCGGCGGAGAAGAACATCGCCGTCCGCGCCTTTTGCAGCGACACGTCGGTGCCGAAGATCGGCGCGTCGGGCGAGCGGACGAGGCCGAGCACGGCGCCGTTGGTGTCGACCACCGAGATCGAGACCTGGGCGCGGCTGTCGAGCGGCCGGCGGATCTGGGCGCGGGCGGCGCTCATGATCTTGAACGCCTCCTCGAGCAGGGCGCGGACCTCGGCGGCGGTGAGCGGGGTCACCGCGTCGGTGCCGGCGCGGACCGGGAAACGGTTGGTGCCCGAGCCGTCGGTCAGCACATAGGCGTCGGGATTGGCGAATTCGGCGGCCGTCGCGAGCCGGATGCCCGAAGCCTCGGTGCCGTAGGCGCGACCGGCGAGGACGCCGTTGCTGGCGTCGTAATAGCCGTTGACCGAGGTCAGGGCGCCGACGCCGGCCAGGGTGGCGAAGGCCGGCGCGGCGGCCGGGTTGCTTCGGAAATCGGCGGCGGTCGAGTCGCTGTAGCGCAGGGTGGTGCCGTCGACGCTGACCCGGTCGGCGGTGATCTCGTTCGACGCGGTGAAGCCGGTCGAGGCGGCGAGCGCGATCGCCTCCTCGGCGTCCTGGTCGATGTCCTGAATCTCAGGGTCGAAGCCGTAGACGCCGTCGGCCATCACGCCGATGCCGCCGACGACGACGCCGTTCTTGTAGAGCGGAAAGCCGCCGGCGTCGGCGGAAAGGCCGAGCGGCGAACGTTTCGGGCCGATGAAGCTGTTCGCCAAGGCGATGCCGTTGAACCGCGCCGACAGGTCCGAGCAGGGGAGCTGGCTGAACTGGACGCCGAACAGGGGTCCGCTCTCCAGGCCCTGGGCGGCGGCCGAGGGCGGGAAATGCTGTTGCACGATCATGCTCGCCGTGCGGGTCGAAAAAGCGTTGCCGCTCGAGGAGAGATAGGCGCCGGTGATCGCCTTGGCGATCGCTCCGGCGACCGCGCCGGGCACGTTGACACCCTGCAGGTCGTTCATGCTGCCATTGGGCCCGCGCGGCACGAACAATTGCTGGTTCGACCCGTTCATCACGAACACGGCGAGCACGTTGCCGACCCGATCGACCACCGCGAACGTCCCCGGCAGCCCGCGCGCCTGCGCTTCGGCGACGCCCTGGGCGATGATCCGCTGCACGTCCGCCGCGGTCAGCGCCTCCTGCGCCGGATCGGTGAACAGGCGGGTCTGGCCGGGGGCCGGCGGTCCTGGAGGCGGAACGGTGCCGCCGCCGCTGCTTCCGCCTCCGCCGCAGGAGGCCATGAGGAGGGCGGCAATGGCGATACTGGACGCTGTACGCTTCATCTCAACCTTCTGATTCCCGATGCCGCCCGGCCGAGGCTCGCCCGGAAGGCGCCGGGATCGTACGCATTCGGATCGCGAACCGCGCGATAGGCGGCGTTGATGTCCACCCGGATAGCATTGGCCGCCGCGGCCGAGACTCCGTGCTGGTTGACCAGAGCGGAGAGGAGGGTGTCGGTCGCCATCACCGCCTGGACGCTGCCGGCATAATCGGTGAACCGCTCGCGAAGCGCGTTGCTGGTGATCGCCTCGACGATCGCGAAGGTCTGCTCGCGGCCCATCGCGCCGGCGCTGAATGCGCCGGCCAGGGCCTGGGCGCTTTGCCGAAGCGTCTGGGCGGCGGCGACGGCGGCGCCGCGGTCGCGCGCGAGGGCGGAGTGGAAGGCGCGGCTGTCGCGCTCGAAGCGCTGGGCGAGCGCGGGCGCGACGACCCGCGCCGCCGCGCTCAGCATGATCATATTCTCGTCGTTGAACGGCGGCATGCCCGGGGGGATCGGCCGGCCCGGATTGACGAGAGCGCCGGGGCGGAAGCGCGGATCGTCGGAAATCTGCCGGTGGCAGGAATGGCAGTCGAAGAAATAGAATTCGGGGAACACGCCCTCGCTGCCGCGGCGGCCGGTGAACAGCGACAAGGCGCGATCGAGCGCCATCGCCTGGCCGACCGCCCACATCCTGGTGCCGTCGCCATCCGGCTTGCGGCGGCGATAGTCCGCATCGTCATTGTGATGCTGCTGAAGGGTCGAGAAGAGGTCGAGCTCGAAGCTGATCCGGGGGTGGCCGGCGGCCATGATCCGATGGGTGACGAACTGGCCCTCGCCGGCGCCGCCGAAATGGCAGTCGAGGCAGACCTGGGCCCGCACCTGCGGCCGGCTGAGGTCCCTCAGACCCCGGGCGACATTGCCCTGATGGGTGGCGCCGACCGCATAATGGATGGTCAGCCAGCCGGACGAGCGAGGCCCGGCGGGGCCGTGGCAGCTCTCGCAGCCGACGCCGTCATTCTGCTGGTAGCGCGGACCGCGATTGCCGGCGGCGGCGCGCAGGCTGGCCGGGCTGGCGTGGCAGCCGAGGCACATGTCGGAAGTCGACGGGTCGCCTATGCCGAGCCGGCGGGCGATCTCGCGCGAGCGTTCCTCGCGAAGCACCGCCCAGGCGCGGCTGTGGGCGCCGGCGGCGGTGGCCGGATCCTGCCAGAGCTGGATCTCGTCCTGGCGTACGATTTCGCCGTCGGCGCGGCTTCGGCCGTGGCAGGTGGTGCCGCCGCAGGTGGCGACTCCGACATAGCTCGCCTCGCCGCCGCCGCTCTGCGCCAGCGCCTGGGCGCCCTTGGGGCCGATGACGAAAAGCAGAGCGAGCGCGGCAAGGAAGCCGAGCGCACTCAGGCCGAACGCGATCTTGCGGCTGCCCCCCATCCGTCCTCCGTCGCCGCCCGTTTGGATCGGCCAATGAAGTGGCGGAAACTATGGGCGGAAAGGCTGTTGCTTGCAACCCGCAAAGAGCCGCCGCAAGCCCCTGATGACAGCCGAAACAAAGCCCGGTAGAGCTTGTTTTTCATGGCGGGCGAGTGGGCCGGCGGGCGGCCGATTCCACCGGGCTCCCATCCTAGTCCAGCGTCGAGAGACTTGAAGAGATCGGAGCCCAAGCGATGACCAAAGCCTCGGACCTGTTCATCCAGTGCCTAGAAGAGGAGGGCGTCGAATATGTGTTCGGCGTGCCCGGCGAGGAGAATCTGGACTTCCTCGACAGCCTGTCGCGCTCGAAGACGGTGAAGCTGATCCTGACCCGGCACGAGCAGGGCGCCGGCTTCATGGCCGCGACCTACGGCCGCCACACCGGCAAGACCGGAGTCTGCGTCGCGACGCTTGGCCCGGGGGCGACCAATTTCGTCACCGCGGCGGCTTATGCCCAACTGGGCGGAATGCCGATCCTGATGATCACCGGCCAGAAGCCGATCAAGAAATCCAAGCAGGGCCGGTTCCAGATCCTCGACGTCGTCGACATGATGCGGCCGATCACCAAATATACCCATCAGCTCGCCTCGGCCGACAATATCCCGAGCCGGGTGCGCGAGGCCTTCCGCCTCGCCGAGGAGGAAAAGCCGGGCGCGACCCATCTCGAATTCCCCGAGGATATCGCCGAGGAGAAGACGGAGTCGGTGCCGCTGAAGCGAAGCCTGGTGCGGCGGCCGCATGCCGACGAGAAATCGATCCGAGCGGCGGTGAAGAGGATCGAGGCGGCCAAGTCGCCGGTGCTGGTGATCGGCGCCGGCGCCAACCGGACGATGACCGGCCGGATGCTCCTGCAGCTCGTCGAGAAGACCGGAATCCCGTTCATCACCACCCAGCTCGGCAAGGGCGTGATCGACGAGACCCACCCCAAGTTCCTCGGCTGCGCCGCGCTCTCCGCCGGCGATTTCGTCCACCGCTCGATCGAGGCCGCGGACCTGATCATCAACGTCGGCCACGACGTGATCGAAAAGCCGCCATTCTTCATGCAGCAGGGCGGCACCGAGGTCGTCCATATCAGCACCAACACCGCCTCGGTCGACCCGGTCTATTTCCCGCAGATCGAGGTGATCGGCGACATCGCCAACGCGATCTGGCAGATCAAGGAGGACATCGTCCCGCAGGGGACGTGGAATTGCGACCGGATGCTGAAGGCGCGCGCCGCCGAGGTCGAGCATACGTCCGGCCTGTGCAACGACGAACGCTTCCCGATCTTCCCGCCCTGCCTGGTCCAGCGCATCCGCGAGGCGATGCCGGCGGACGGCATCATCTGCCTCGACAACGGCGTCTACAAGATCTGGTTCGCGCGCAACTATCCGGCGCGGCAGGCGAACACGGTTCTGCTCGACAACGCGCTGGCGACGATGGGCGCGGGCCTGCCCAGCGCGATGGCCTCGGCGATGGTCTATCCGGGCCGCAAGGTGATGGCGATCTGCGGCGACGGCGGCTTCATGATGAACAGCCAGGAGATGGAGACCGCGGTCCGCCTCGGCCTCGACATCACCGTCCTGATCCTGCGCGACGACGCCTACGGCATGATCCGCTGGAAGCAGGCCAATATGGGCTTCGCCGATTTCGGCCTCACCTACGGCAATCCCGATTACGTCAAATATGCCGAGAGCTACGGCGCCCACGGCCATCGGGTGGAGAGCGCGGAGGGGCTTCCGGACCTGCTGAAGCACTGCCTCGATACGCCGGGCGTGCACCTGATCGACTGCCCGGTCGACTATTCGGAGAACGACCGGATCCTCAACAAGGAAATCAGGGAACTGAGCGCGAAGCTCTGACGGTGGCGCAGGAAAGGACGTCAATCCAGCGAAAGCTGGAATCTCCCTTTCTTTCCAGGCGCCGGTAGAAAGGCAGTGAGATCCCAGCTTTCGCTGGGATGACGGCGAGGTCCCATTGCGAGGCTAATATGGTGAAGCTGAAGGACGTCTACCCGCTCTACCTCAACAACAAGGCCGAGCAGCCGAACACCGACCTCGAGGTCACCGACAAATATACCGGCGCGGTCGCCTTCCGCTGCGCCCAGGCCGACGCGAAGACGATCGACGCCGGCATCGCCGGAGCGGTCGCGGCGGCGGAGCCGATGGCGCGGCTGCCGAGCTATCAGCGCCAGGCGGTGCTCCAGCATTGCGTCGATCGCTTCAAGCAGCGGTTCGACGAGCTCGCCTTCGCGCTCTGCGTCGAGGCGGGCAAGCCGATCAAGGACAGCGAGGGCGAGGTCTCGCGGCTGATCGACACCTTCCGGATCGCCGCCGAGGAGAGCGTTCGGATGACCGGCGAGGTGCAGCCGCTCGACATCAGCCCGCGCGCCAAGGGCTATCAGGGCATCTGGAAGCGCGTTCCGATCGGCCCGTGCAGCTTCATCTCGCCCTTCAATTTCCCGCTCAACCTCGCCGCCCACAAGATCGCGCCGGCGCTCGCCGTCGGTTGCCCGTTCGTGATGAAGCCGGCCTCGCGCACGCCGCTGGGCGCGATCATCATGGGGGAAGTGCTGGCGGAGACCGACCTGCCGGAGGGCGCTTTCTCGATCCTGCCCGCCCATCGCGAGGGCGCGGACCTGTTCACCGAGGACGAGCGGCTGAAGCTGCTCAGCTTCACCGGCTCGCCCGGCGTCGGCTGGGACCTCAAGGCCAAGGCCGGCAAGAAGAAGGTGGTGCTCGAGCTCGGCGGCAACGCGGCGGTGATCGTCGACAGGGACGCCGACCTCGCCGACGCGCTGGAGCGGGTGATCTTCGGCGCCTTCTACCAGTCGGGCCAGTCCTGCATCGGCGTTCAGCGAATCCTGATCCACGCCGAAATCTATGACGAATTCCGCTCGATGCTGGTCAGGAAGACCAAAAGCCTGGTCGCCGGCGATCCCAAGGACCGGAACGTCTTCATCGGCCCGATGATCGACGTGAAGGAAGCCCAGCGGCTCGACAATTGGATCGAGGAAGCGGTCGGCAAAGGCGCGAAACTGCTCTGCGGCGGCAAGCGCGACGGCGCGATGCTGGAAGCGACCTTGCTGGAGGACGTCGATCCGTCGACCAAGCTCAATGTCGAGGAGGCGTTCGGGCCGGTCGCCTTCCTGATCAAATTCTCGAACTTCTCCGACGCGCTCGACATCGTCAACGACAGCAAGTTCGGGCTTCAGGCCGGCATCTTCACCCGCGACCTCTTCCAGATGTTCAACGCCTGGGACCGGCTCGACGTCGGCGGAATCGTCATCAACGACGTGCCCTCCTACCGGGTCGACAACATGCCCTATGGCGGGGTCAAGGATTCGGGCCTCGGCCGCGAGGGCGTGCGCTTCGCGATGGAGGACATGACCGAGATCCGGAACCTCGTCATCCGCCGCCGCGACGAAGGACCGCCGAAAAAGCACAGCGGAAGCTGATCAGCCTGTCGGCGCGTTCCCGGCCGGCGCGGAATCCTCGGTGAGATCGAAATATTCGATCCGGGCGCGCGGCGAGCGCTGCATGATGTGCGTGCCCCCGCGGGTCTCATAGCCCGACGTGTAGCTGTAGCGTTCGACCCGATAGCTCGGCTCGTTGCCGGCGGCCCGCGAATAGCGGCGGCCGCGGATCGATTCGAGCAGGGGCTCCGCCCAGTCCCGCGCGCCGTCGCCGCGGATGACCTCGAGCCCGGTCACGCTGCCGTCCGGCTGGATCCAGAAGCCGAGGTCGATCCATTCGTCTTCCATATTGCCGGGCCGGCGGGCCAGCGTCGAATCGTGAAGGCTCCCGCCCTGCTGCACGTCGTCGGCATTGGAGAGCGGGTTCCGGACCAGCAGCTCGAAAGGAGGATTGTAGAGCAGCTGGCGGCGCCGGCTGCCGCGGCCGAGCTCGGCCATCAGCGCGTTCGCCCGCGCCCGTTCGCCGCGCTCATTGTAGATTCGGACCATCAGCATCCTGGCGCCGATCGACCGGTAAGTGTCGCTCGACTGCGCCAGAGCCGCCAGCCGCCGCTGGGCGCCGCCGCGCGGATCCTCGACATATCCGACCCAAAGCGCGCGCAGCTCCGCCGTCGCCGCGATGTCCGGCCGTCCCGCCCGACGCGCCTGTTCGGCGAGTTCCTCGAGCTGGCGGCGGGCGGGTCCGTACTGGCCGAAGGCGAGCATCGACTGCGCCATTTCGAGCCGGGCGGTGAAATGGCGATGGTCCTCGACGGAGAGGCCCGCCTGAAGCGAACGGAGGATCCGCCGGGTGGACAGCTGCGCATCCCGGTCCATGCCGAGGTGCCGGGCCACCCGCGCATTGGCCCGATAGAGGTCCGACACGGGCTCGGGATAGCGGGCCGCCTCGTCATGGTTGCGGCCGATCGAACGGCGCAACGCCGCCCGCGCCTCGCGATACTCGCCGGCCACGAACAGCGCCTCGGCCAAAGCGGTGGTGGCGTCGATATCCTCATCGGGCGGGCAATTGCGCGCGAGGCAAGCGGCGAGCCGGTCGCGATAATCCTGGAGGCGGGTGCCGGTGACGACCACGTTCTGGCCTTCCGGCACGCCGCGCTGCGCCGCCGCCACCACGGCCGGGACGGCGGCGAGCGCCGCCGCGCAGAGGATCAGGCGCATGTTCCGCTCTTTCGGACGGTCATGAAGGCGGAATTCGGCTTTCGGGCGAGGACAGCAGCAGGTTGTTGGCGCCCGGCGTCGCGCCCGTCAGATCGAAATATTCGAGCCGCGCCCGCGGGGACCGGGTCGAAAGGTGGGTCCCGGTCACCCGGCCGTCCATGGCGGAGGTATAGGTGTAGCGCTCCAGCCGGTAGGTCCGCGCCGCGGCCTGGCCCGGCTCGTAGCGCCGCTCCCTGATCGACTCCATCAGCGGCGCCTCCCAGCCGCTGGCGCGGCCGCCGCGCTGCACGACCTGAAGATCGCTGACGCTGCCGTCCGGCTGCACCCAGAAGCCGACGTCGATCCACTTGTTCTCGAAATTGTCCGGGATTCGGTTGACCGTGTTGTAGCTGTGCGCGCGAAGATGAGTCCCCCGGAACGGGTCCGTGCGCGTGTCCGGATTCGCGGTGAATCGCTCCCCCGGCCGATCGAGCGAGCCCTGAATCTCCTGCACCGCGAGCTGATAGGGCGGGTTGTAGACCAGCTGGCGATGGCCGCCGACCCGGCCGAGCTCGGCGAGCAGCGCGTCGGCGCGCTCGGTCTCGCGGGCTTCGCTGTAGATGCGCACCAGCAGCATCTTCGCGCCGATCGCCAGGCCCTGCCGCTCGCGATCGGTCCATTGCGACATCTCGGTCAGCCGCCTCCGCACCGATCCGTGAGGCGTCTGCAGATGGTCGATCCAGAGCTCTCGCAGCTGCGCCGTCTCGGCAACGTCGTCGCGTCCGGCCCGCCGGGCCCGGCCGGCCAGCTCGCTCAGCTCGCGGCGGGCCGCGTCATACTGGCCGAAGGCGATCAGCGATTCGACGATCTCCAGCCTCACCGTGAAGTGGCGATAATCCTCCACCGGCAAGCCGGCGCGAAGCGCGCGCAGCGACTGGCGCGTCGACAGGGACGCGTCGCGGTCCATGCCGAGGTGGCGCGCCACTCGGCTGTTGGCGCGATAGAGGTCGGACACCGGTTCGGGATAACGGGCCGCTTCGTCGCCATTCCGGCCGATCGAGTCGCGAAGCGCGGTCCGCGCGACGCGATACTCGCCGGCGAGGAACAGGGTCTCGGCCAGGGCCATGGTCGCGGCGATATCCTCGTCGGGCGCGCAGCGACGGGCCAGGCACGCCTCGAGATCCCGGCGATAATCGCGAATGCGGTTGCCGATCACGAGCACCGAATTGGGATTTTCGGGGGGAGCGGCCGGTGGCTGGAAGACGGTGGACATGCCGATCAGGAGGGCCGGTATCATCGCGATCATCTTCGCATCTCCCTCTGCAAATGTCCGTAAAACCAGGTTATCAGGCTGCGCGAGGGGCGCAAGCCGGATCAGGCGGGGACGGCTCGGGCCGCTTCGGCGATGGCGCGGTTCGAGGCGCGCAGCTTCGCCTTGAGGACGGTCGCGAAGCCATGCTCGATGGCGCGGCGGACGTCCTCATGCGCCTCGACATAGGGCCTGAGATCCTCCGCCGGGGCGCACCAGAAGCGGGCGGGCGTGTTGAGGATCACCGTCGCGGTGGCGTTTTCGCCGGAAAGGACGGTGAGCTCGCCGATCAGGTCGCCGGCGTGGCAGAGGCCGACCTGCTGGCCCATCGACAGCACCCGCGCCTCGCCCTCGGCGAGATAATAGAGATGACTGACCAGCTCGCCTTCATAGGTGAGCGTGTCGCCCGCCTTGCCGGTCAGCCACACGCCCTGATCGAACAAATGGCGGGCGCGGCCGCGCGGCAGATCGGAGAAGAGCTTGTCGAGCATGGTCTTCTCGTCGGCGCTGAACTGGACCATCGCGTCCCCGACCAGGGTCTTGCCGGCCATGACCACGCAAAGCGCGAGCAAGGCGCCGGTCCAGCCGGCGCTCACCATGTCGCCCGCCATCAGCGCGCGCGCCAGCCAGGCGATCGCCGCCAGGCCGACGATCAGCCGGACATGGTGAAGCCGCGGCGCGACCACGGCCACCCCGAGCATCAGGAAACCGAATTGCATCAGCAAGGCGTCGGGCGTCAGCAGCATAGGCCCCCCTCCCGAATTCATATTGCGCCAATTCGGCCCCGACGAAAAGCCTTTCACGCCGTTGCAAGCGCGCGCGTATTGCCCTTATAGCACAGCCACGATCGGCCGGCGCTGGGGCTCGTCGCCGGCTTGTCCCTCGGACATGGAGAAAGACGTTGAAAACATTGTTTTTGGCAGGCGCGGCCGTGGCCGCGCTGGGAATCGGCACGATGAGCCTGGCGCAGACCGGCCCCGCCCCCGCCGCTGCCCCGGCGGCTGCGACCGGGAACATCCTTCTGGCCGACTGGGCCGGCCCCTATGACGGCCTGCCGCCCTGGAATCAGGTCCGTCCCGAGCTGTTCCCCGTAGCCTTCGAGGTCGCGATCGACGAGCAGCGCCGCGAGGTCGCGGCGATCGCCGGCAATCCGGAAGCGCCGACCTTCGCCAACACGATCGAGGCGCTCGACCGCGCCGGCCGCAGGCTCGACCGGGTCGGCGCCCTGTTCGGCGTGATGACCAACAACATGTCCACGCCCGCCTATCAGGCGCTGCAGCGCGAATGGGGCCCGCGCCTCGCCGCCGCGTCCGACGAAATCGTGCTCAACCCGGCGCTCTTCCAGCGTATCCGCGCGGTCTATGAGGCGCGCGAGCGCTCCGGCCTCGACGCCCAGCAGCAAAGGGTGGTCACCCGCCGCTACGAGAGCTTCGTTCGGCGAGGCGCCAATCTGACGCCGGAGCAGAAGCAGCAGCTTTCCGCCTACAATCAGGAGCTGGCCCGGCTGTTCGCCGAGTTCAGCGAAAAGGTCCTCCACGACGAGGAAACCTATATCGCGGTGAGCGAAGCCGATCTGGCCGGAGTTCCGGCCGACGTCCGCAACGCGGCCGCCGCGGCGGCGCGCGAGCGCAACCTCCCGGCCGGCCAGTTCGCCATCGTCAACACCCGCTCGGCGGTGGATCCGGTGCTGACCTTCGCCGACAACCGCGCCCTGCGCGAAAGGATCTGGCGCGCTTTCGTCAACCGCGGCGACAATGGCGGCGTCAACGACACCAACGCGACCATCGCCCGGATCGTCAAGGTCCGCGCCGACCGCGCCCGGCTGCTCGGCTTCGAGAGCCACGCCCACTGGCGGATGCAGGACACGATGGCGCGGACTCCCGAGCGCGCACAGGCGCTGATGATGCGGGTCTGGCCCGCCGCCGTCGCCCGGGTGCGCGAGGAGGTGCGCGACCAGCAGGCGATGGCCGACAGGCTCGGCCACCGCATCACCATCGAGCCCTGGGACTATCGCTATTATATGGAGAAGGTCCGCCGCGACCGCTTCAACCTGTCGCAGGACGAGCTCAAGCCCTATTTCGAATTGTCGAACATGATCAACGGCATGTTCTTCATGGCCGAGCGGCTCTACGGCCTGCATTTCGAGGAGAATACGGGCCAGGTCCCGGTCTTCCATCCGGACGTGCGGACCTGGCGGGTCACCGACCGCCAGGGCAGGGACGTCGGCATCTTCTACGGCGACATGTTCGCCCGCACCGGCAAGCGCTCGGGCGCCTGGGCGACCACCTATCGCAGCCGCTCGGGACTTCTCGGCGACCGGATCGTGCTCGGCTCGAACAACAACAATTTCACCAAGCCGGGGCCCGGCGAGCCGGTGCTGATCAGCCTCGACGACGCCGAGACCCTGTTCCACGAATTCGGCCACGCCATCCATTATTTCCTGTCCGACGTCCGCTATCCGAGCCTCGGCGGCACGCCGCGCGACTTCGTCGAATATCCGAGCCAGGTGCACGAGAACTGGGTGCTGACACCGGAGATCCTGAACCGGTTCGCCCTGCACCATCAAACCCGCCAGCCGATGCCGCCGGCCCTGGTCGAGCGGGTTCGCGCCGCCTCGCAATTCAACCAGGGCTTCGCCACCGTCGAATATCTGTCGTCGGCATTGGTCGACATGGCGCTGCACATCCGGCCAGACGGAATCGTCGATCCGGATGCGTTCGAGCGGGAGACCCTGCAGAGGCTCGGCATGCCGCGCGAGATCGTGATGCGGCACCGGCTCCCGCAGTTCAACCACCTGTTCTCGTCCGACGCCTATTCCGCCGGCTATTATTCCTATCTCTGGTCGGAGACGATGGACGCCGACACCTGGGCGGCGTTCGAGGAGAGCGGCAACGTCTGGGACCCGGCGACGGCGCAGCGCTTCGCCAGCACCCTGCTCGCCACCGGCAACGAGACCGACCGGGCCGAAGCCTATCGGGCGTTCCGCGGCCGCGATCCCGACGTCAACGCGCTGCTCAGGCGGCGGGGCTTCCCGACGACGCCCTGACCCCATAATCGTCATTCCGGCGAAAGCCGGAATCTCACTTCTCTTGCACTGACGAGGAAATGAGATTCCAGCTTTCGCTGGAATGACGAGAACCGGGAGGCCGGGTTAAGAACCGGCCTCGGGCTGGGTTTCGATCAGCAGGTCGAGTTGGTCCTGGCAGCCATTGTCGATCAGCGCCTGGGCGACCGCGGAGAGATCGGCGGGAGCGGACTGCAGCGTCCGAAGGGTGATCTGCGTCGGCACGGCGACGCCGGGCTGGCGGAAGGTATAGGCGCCCCCATTGACGATCGGCACCGCCGACGGCCAGGCCAGCGTCGTCTGCCCGGCCGGCCACTGTACATTGCGGGGACTGCCGCCCGGTGGCGTCACGGTGAGGGTCACCGGCACGCTCGCGTCCGGCCGCCAAAGCATGACGTTGCTCGCGCTGGCGAGGCAAAAGGTGCCCCCCTGGGTGATATCGACATGCCAGATGGTCGGCCCGCGCGGAACGATGCCGGCGTTGCGAACCGCTCCGACACGGGCCCGGCGGCCGTCGGCGGCGGCGACGATGCGGGTGCCGGCCCTCCCGGCCGTGCCGGGGCTGAACGTGCCCGGACCGCGGAAGGTGCGGGTGCCGGCCGAGGTCAGCACGACCAGCGTGTCGCTTGGGCGCAAGGTGATCCGGGCATTGTCCGGCAGCGAGCGGCCGGCGGGATAGGAACGGGCGGACGGCCCGGAGGAGCGGACGACGAGCACGTTGGCGGCCGCCGAGGTCGCGGCGGCGGCGAGCAAGGCGGCGACCGCCGCTCCGCGAAGCGTGAAGCTATTTGGACCCCAAGACAAAATCACCTCCCGGACCGACCTCGCGGATCCTATAGACGAAATATTGCAGAGCCGCATCCGCCTTGTGCTCGGCGGCGATGGACTCCAGCTGAACGAGCGCCGCCGGGTCGCCGTCGTCGAAGCTGCGCCAGAGCGTATTGAGGCGGTCGCGCAATGCCTCGTCCATGGCCGGCACAGGTTCCCAGACCTCGACCGGCGTGGCTCGGCCGGAGAGGACGATGCGGCCCATCGGCCGGAACAGGTCGAGGCCGGTCTCGCGCTTCGCCTCGTCGCTGACCAGCATGGTCGTCTTCAGCGCCTTGTTGGCGGATTCGAGCCGGGCGGCGGTGTTCATCGCGTCGCCGAGAGCGGTATATTGGATTCGGCCGTCGCCGCCAAAATTGCCGACGATCGCCTCGCCGCGGTGAAGGCCGACCCGGGTGGTGCCGATCGGCGGCACGTCCTCGCCGGGATCGCGGCGGAATTCCTCGCCAGCCTCGTACATCTCGCGTCCCGCCCGGACCGCCCGGTCGGCGTCGTCGGATCGGGCGATCGGCGCGCCCCAGAAGGTGACCAGCGCGTCGCCGACGAACTTGTCGAGCGTTCCGCCATGTTTGAGGACGATGTCGCTCATCAGGTCGAGATAGCGGTTGAGGAGACGCGACAGCGTCTCCGGAGTGATCGCATGGCTCAATTTGGTGAAGCCTTCGAGATCGGTGAAGAGCGCGTAGATCTGGGTCTTCTCGCCCTTGAGCGCGAGCCGCTCGGGATCGCGCATGATCTCGCGGGCGACATCGGGCGGCAGATATTTGCCGAGCGCGGACTGGGCGAAGCGCCGCTGCTCGGAGCCGACCGCCCGCGCCGCCGCGCCGGCGCCGATGAAGGCGAGCAGCCAGCCGGTGCCCCAGCCGAAGGCGGGCAGGGTGAGCGTGTCCATCCCCATGGCGTGAAGCTGGAACGGCAGCCAGGCGATCGCCGCGATCTGGACGAACAAGGCGGCGGCCAGGCGCCAGCCCGACAGGTCGAAGGCGGCGGTCAGCGCGCCGAGCAGGACCAGCAGGAGCGCGGCGAGCCACAGGCTCCAGCCCGGCAGAGGCGGCCGCATCCGTCCGTCGAGCTTCTGGGCGAGAAGCTGGGCGTGGACCTCGAGCCCCTTCATCCAGCCCATGTCGAACCGGCTCATCGGCGTTTCGAAATCGTCGAGGTCGTTGATGTCGCCGCCGATCAGCACGTAGCGGCCCCTGAATCGCTCCGCGAAGCCGCCGATCACGGCGGGCCGCGCCTCGGCCGGAATCTCGTCGAGCATCGCCAGTTCCTCGATCGAGATCCTGGGGAAGCGGCGGGCCTCCGGATCGGCCGGGCGGAGGGTGAAGTCGATCGCGCCGGTATAGCCGGCGAATTCCGGATGGACCCCGGTCATCGCATTGGTGAGGAGCGGCACGGCAAGCCCGGGATCGGGCAGGGTCCATCGCCGGATCACGCCGTCTTCGACATCGGGGTTCAGTCGGATGCTCGCCGGCCGCAGCCGACCCGGCCCGACGCGGGCGAAGAGGCCGCGCATCCATTCCTCCTGCCAATCGGCGATCTGATCCGGGTTGGCGGCATGGGTGGCGAAGGCGAGATAGGTGGGCGTGCGCAAGGACCGGAAGGCGGCGATCAGCTCCTCGTCCTCGGGCTGAACCTGATCGATCAGGATATCGATGCCGATCGCCCGCGGCTGCATTTCGTCGAGCACCCGGAGTGCCCTGGCCAGCATCCGCCGGTCGAGCGGCGAGCGCTTGCCGAGCTGGCGCAGGGTCTCGTCATTGTAGACGACGAGGACGATGCGGTCGTCCGGCTCGTCGATGACCCTGGCGCTGGTCTTGAAGCGAAGGTCGTAAAGCGCTCGCTCGGCGTCGCCGGCGAGCGGCAGGTCCCAGGCGTGGCGGGCGAGATAAAGGCCGCCGAGGATGAAGGCGAGGGTGATCGCCAGACGGATCGCGCCGATCTGCCGCAGGGCCCGCATCAAGCGGCGCCGGCCTTCACCGCCTGCGCCCAGGCGAGCTCTGCGAGCGGCTCGAGGCGGCCGGCCATCTCGGCGGCGTGGGCGGAGGCGGCGGTGCCGCGCGCCAGCCGGCCCTTGATGCCGTGGACGATGCCGGCCAGCCGGAAAAGGTTGAAGGCCATGTAGAAATCGAGGTCGGGGATACCGTCCCGCCCGGTCCGCCGGCAATAAGCGGCGACATAATCATCCTCGGACGGGATGTTGAGCGCGGCGAGGTCGCGGCCGGCGAGCGCGTCCGGCATCCGGTACATCATCAGATGGTAGGAGAAATCGGCGAGCGGGTGGCCGAGCGTCGACAATTCCCAGTCGAGCACCGCCAGCACCGTGGGCCCGGTCGGGTGGAACACCATGTTGTCGCAGCGGAAGTCGCCGTGGATGATGCGAGGTTGCGGCTCGTCGGGCGGAATGTTGGCGGGCAGCCATTCGGCCAGCCGATCCATCGCCGCCACCCGGCCGGCCTCGACATCCTCCCGATATTGCTTCGACCAGCGGCCGATCTGGCGCTCGAAATAATTGCCGGGCTTGCCGTAATCGCCGAGTCCGGCCTCATCGGGATCGATCAGGTGCAGGGCGGCGATGGCGGCGTTCATCGCGTCGAAATAGGCGGGGCGGTCGGCGGCGCCCACTTCCGGGAAGCTCGGCTCCCAGAAGATCCGGCCCTCCACCATCTCCATCACGTAGAAGGGCGTGCCGATCACCGCCTCGTCGAGGCAGAGGCCGTAGCTGCGCGCGACCGGGAAGCCCTGCGCGCCCAGAGCGGTGATCACCCGATATTCGCGATCGACCGCATGCGCGCCGGGGAGCAGCTTCCCCGGCGGCTTGCGGCGCAGCACATAGGCGCGCTCCGGAGTCACCAATTTGTAGGTCGGGTTGGACTGACCGCCCTTGAACTGCTCGACCGTCAGCGGACCGCGATAGCCTTCCACCTCCCGCGCCATCCATCGGTCGAGCGCGCCGCTGTCGAAACGATGGGCCTCGCGCACCGCCCCGGTGCCGCTGTTCTGGGCGCTCCTGTCCATGTCCAGGTGGTGCCTCAGGCGCGCCTCAGGCTCAAGCCGGAGCGCGGCCTAAAAATGGGTTCGAAGGCTAAACCATTGAGTTACCGCAAGATGAAAAAGCATCATGAATTTTTTCTTCACCGTACGACATGTTTCCAAGGTCTTGCGGACTAATGCGATCAGGAAAGTCGGGCGCCGTTCCGGTCGGGCTCCTCAGGAAGATTCGGGACGTGACTTCCCGGTCCGGACTGAGAGGCAAACAACCCGCCCGGCGGTTTTTGGCCGAACCGCAGGCGCCCACTTTCCGGCTTTGTCCCGAATCCCTGCAAAAGTCCGCTCGCGATCCGCGGATCGGCGGTTCAAGCTTTCAATTGCAGCCGGTAGGCGTGCAGCAACGGCTCGGTATAGCCCGAGGGTTGCGCCGAGCCCTCGAAGACGAGCGCCCGCGCGGCCTGGAAGGCGAGACTCGCGCCCGGATCGGCCGCCATCGGGCGATAGCCCGGATCGCGCGCATTCTGACGGTCGACGACGGCCGCCATCCGCTTCAGGGCCGCCTCGACCTCCGGAGCGCTGACCACCCCGTGATGGAGCCAATTGGCGATATGCTGGCTGGAAATGCGGCAGGTCGCCCGGTCCTCCATCAGGCCCACGTCGTGAACGTCGGGCACCTTCGAGCAGCCGACGCCCTGATCGATCCAGCGAACGACATAGCCGAGGATGCCCTGGACGTTGTTCTCCAGCTCCTCGCCGATTTCGTCGGGGGACCAGTTGCGCCCCGGCGCGACAGGGACCGTCAGCATGTCGTGCAGCCGCGCCGGCGCGCGGCCGGCGATCTCGCGCTGGCGCTCGGCGACGTCGACCCGGTGATAGTGGATGGCGTGAAGCGTCGCCGCGGTGGGGGAGGGGACCCAGGCGGTATTCGCCCCGGCTTGCGGATGGGCGATCTTCTGCGCCAGCATGTCGGCCATCAGATCCGGCATCGCCCACATGCCCTTGCCGATCTGCGCCCGGCCGGCGAAGCCGCAGGCGAGGCCGGTGTCGACATTGTTGTCCTCATAGGCCTTGAGCCAGGCCGAGCCTTTCATCTCGCCCTTGCGGATCATCGGGCCAAGCTTCAGCGACGTGTGGATCTCGTCCCCGGTCCGGTCGAGGAAGCCGGTGTTGATGAAGACGATCCGGTCCTTCACCGCGTGGATCACGGCGGCGAGGTTGACGCTGGTCCGCCGCTCCTCGTCCATCACCCCGATCTTGACCGTGTGGCGCTCGAGGCCGAGCAGATCCTCGACGGCGTCGAACAAACGGTTGGCGAAAGCCGCTTCCTCGGGTCCGTGCATCTTGGGTTTGACGATATAGATCGAGCCGGCGGCGCTGTTGGCGCGGCCGCCGCGCAGGTCGTGCAACGCGATCAGCGAGGTGAAGACGGCGTCGGCGATCCCCTCGAAGACTTCCTCGCCGTCGAGCCGGAGCATCGGATTGGTCATCAGGTGGCCGACATTGCGCACGAACATCAGCGCCCGGCCCTTGAGCGTCAGCGTGCCGCCGCCCGGCGTGTGGTAGGTCCGATCGGCCGCCGCCCGGCGCTCGACGATGCGGCCGCCCTTGTCGAGCGTGGCGCTCAGCGTCCCCTTCATCAGGCCGAGCCAGTTTCGGTAAACCTGGATCTTGTCCTCGGCGTCGACCGCGGCGACGCTGTCCTCGCAATCCATGATCGTGGTGATCGCGCTCTCCAGCCGGATGTCGGCGATGCCGGCTGGATCGTTCGCGCCGATCGGATGCTCCCAATCGAACAGGATTTCGATGTGGAGCCCGTTGTGCCGGAACAGCCTGGCTTGCCCGGTGTCTCCGACCGAGCGCCGACCGACAAAGTGGTCGCAGAACATTTCGGACTCTTCCGGCGTCTCGAACGTGGCCCACGAAAAGCAATCCGTCGGCATGACTTCATCGAGAAAGGCCTTGGCCCAGGCGACGACATCCGCGCCGCGCGATCGGTCATAGCCGCCGGCGGGCGGCGGGCTCCCGAGCGCGTCGGTGCCGTAGAGCGCATCGTAGAGGCTGCCCCAGCGGGCGTTGAGGGCATTGAGCGCGTAGCGGGCGTTGCTGACCGGGACGACGAGCTGCGGCCCGGCGATTTGCGCGATCTCCGGATCGACGCGTTCGGTGCCGATGACGAAAGGGGGAGGCGCGTCGACCAGATAGCCGATCTCGCGCAGGAACGCCTCCTCCTCGGCCGGATCGGGGACTCGGCCGGCCAGCGCCTCGTTGCGCGCGTCGATCCGCGCCTGCAGCTCGTCGCGGCGGGCGAGCAGCCGTCTGTTCTCCGGCGTCAGCGCGCGAAGCAGCGCCTCGAAGCCGGCCCAGAACGGCTCTGCCTCGACCCCGGTCCCGGGCAGCGCTTCGGTCTCGACGAAGCGGCGCAGCGCCGGATCGACCCACAACCCGCTTCCGTTCCGGTCGTCCGCCAAGTCGCGTTCCTTTCGCCGCCGCCGCGCGGCTCCCATGGCCGAGCCGCGCGGCGGCATCAAGTTATGGCGGCCCCCTTTCGATTCTGCTATGATCCTTTCCGGTGGGCTGTTTTCGGAGACGGCAAATGGCCACAGGCAGAATCCTCGCCGCAGCATTGCTGGCGGCTTCCTCCATTCCCGCGACGGCCGCGGTCATGACGGTCGGGTCCAATTCGGCCCGGCTCTGCTACGAGTCGGCGGATTCCGGCATCTATCCGACTCCGCTGACGCTGGCGCGCTGCGACGCGGCGCTGACCGAGGCGGGCACCCCCTATCGGGACGTGGTGGCGACCTATGTCAACCGCGGCATATTGAAGCTGCGCCGCGGCCAGATCGAGGCCGCGATCGCCGATTTCGACACCGCGCTGCGAATGGATCCGCGCCAGCCCGAAGCCTATCTGAACAAGGGCGCCGCGCTGATGCGGCAGGACGACGCGCGCGGAGCGCTGCCCCTGTTCACGGTCGCGCTCGAAAACCATACCAACCGCCCGGACATCGCCCATTTCGGCCGGGCGATCGCTTATGAGACGCTCGGCGACGTCAACGCCGCCTATCGCGACTATCGCCGCGCCACCGAGCTGGCACCGAATTGGGCGGAGGCGCGGGCCGAACTGTCCCGCTTCCGCGTGATACCCCGCTAGCGTCGGCTGGCGCCGGCGTCCGGCCGGTGCTACGATCCGCCGCGGTGGGCTGTGGTTGAGGAGATCGACTATGGCTAATCGTAAACTGATCCTGGCCGCCCTCGTCGCGGCCATCTCCGTGCCGGCGTCCGCGGCGGTCACCGTGCTCGGCGCCAACAGCGCCCGGCTCTGCTTCGAGGCGGCTGACTCGCCGATGATGCCGCAGTCGCGGGAAATGCAATTCTGCGACGAAGCGCTGCGGAACCAGACGCTGACCCGCTACGAGATCGTCGCCAGCCACGTGAACCGCGGCATCCTTCGGCTGCGCCGGAATCAGGTCGACGACGCGATCGCCGATTTCGATTCGGCGATCGCGATCGATCCGGAGCAGCCCGAAGCCTATCTGAACAAGGGCGCGGCGCTGATCCGGCGGCAGAATCCGGAAGGCGCGCTGACCTTGTTCACGGTCGCCCTCGAACGCAACACCAGCCGGCCGGCGCTCGCCCATTACGGCCGCGCGGTCGCCAACGAGGCGCTCGGCAATCTGCCCGCCGCCTATCGCGACTATCGGCGGGCCAGCGAGCTCGATCCCGGCTGGAACGAGCCGCGAGTCGAGCTGACCCGCTTCCGGGTGGTCGGCGGCGAATAGGCGCCGGCCCGGGGAACGCCCGCGCTTTCGGTCGGTTGATCCTGTGCGGGCGTTCGTCCCGCACAGGAGATTCCAATGCCCTTCACCCTCCCCGATCTGCCCTTCGCCAAGGACGCGCTGGCGCCGCACATGTCGGCCGAGACGCTCGACTTCCACCATGGCAAGCATCACAGGGCCTATGTCGACAAGATCAACGAGCTGGTCGGCCAGACCGACCTCGCCGAGCTGCCGCTGACCGACCTGATCCGCCATGCCAGGGAGAAGGGCGACAGCAAGCTGTTCAACAATGCCGGCCAGCACTGGAATCACAGCTTCTTCTGGCAGTGCCTGGCCGCGCCCGAGGGACAGCGGCCGACCGGCAAGCTCGCCGCGATGATCGAAGAGGCGTTCGGCGGCACGGATCAACTGATCGCGAGGCTGAAGGAAGAAGCGGTCGGCCATTTCGCCAGCGGCTGGGCCTGGCTGGTGCTGAACGGCGGCAAGCTCGAAATCACCTCGCTTCACGACGCCGACACGCCGGTCGCCCATGACGGCATGAAGCCGTTGCTCACGCTCGATGTCTGGGAGCACGCTTATTATATCGACTATCGCAACGCCCGGCCGAAATTCGCGGAAGCCGTGCTCGGCAACATCGTCAACTGGGAGTTCGTCGGCCGGAACCTCGACGGCGAAGGCGCCGGGCGCGCCGATCAGCAAGCGAGGGAAGTGGCCTGAATTCCCCATCGTCCATTGCGACCCCGGCGAAAGCCGGGGGAAGCGATCCGGCTCCGGACTGGATTGCGTCGTCGCTGACGCTCCTCGCAATGACGCTCAGGTCTACAGCCGGTAGCCGGTCCGGAACATCCACCAGACGATGGCGAGGCAGAGGAAGAAGAAGCCCAGGGTCGCGGCGAGGCTGAGGCCGACGCCGATATCGGTTGTGCCGTAGAAGCTCCAGCGAAAGCCCTCGATCAGATAGACGACCGGGTTGAAATGGGTGATCGTGCGCCACGGCTCGCCAAGCATCGAGATCGAGTAGAAAGCGCCGCCGAGGAAGGTGAGCGGAGTCACGATCAGCATCGGGATGAACTGGATCTGCTCGAAATTCTGCCCCCAGATGCCGATGATGAAGCCGAACAGGCAGAAGGTCACCGCGATCAGGATCAGAAAGGCGGCCATCCAGATCGGGTGGTCGATCCGGATCGGCACGAAGAAGGCGGCGGTGGCGAGGATGACGAGGCCGAGGACGATCGACTTGGTCGCCGCCGCGCCGACATAGCCGATCACCGTCTCGAACGGCGAGATCGGCGCGGACAGCAATTCGTAGATGGTCCCGGTGAACTTGGGGAAGAAGATGCCGAAGCTGGCGTTGAAGATGCTCTGAGTGAACAGGGACAGCATGATCAGGCCCGGCACGATGAAGGCGCCATAAGGGACGCCGCCGGTCGCATTGGCCTGAATGTTGCCGCCGATCGCGGCCCCGAACACGACGAAATAGAGCGAAGTGGTGATCACCGGCGTCACCAGGCTCTGCCAGAGCGTGCGGAGCGCCCGCGCCATCTCGAAGCGGTAGATCGCCCAGGTGCCGTAGAGGTTGAAGCTCATCCTAAGCGGCCCCCTCCATTATTCGTCACCCCGGACTTGATCCGGGGTCCATCTTCCTTGATCCGGCCCGAAGGAAGGACAGGTGGATGCCGGATCAAGTCCGGCATGACGATAGCTTGGCGAGCGACGTTCATGACTGCCTCGGCTCGTGAACGAGGCTGACGAAGATATCCTCGAGCGAGCTTTGCCGGGTGTTGAGATCCTTGAAGCCGATGCCGAGGTCGCTCATCCGCCGCAGCAGCGACGGCACGCCGGTGCGCTCCGCGGTCGCGTCGAAAACATATTGCAGCTCGTGGCCCTCGGCCTGGAGGGTCAGGTTCCAGTCGGCAAGCTCGGGCGGGATCGCCTCCATCACCTCGCTGAGGTTGAGGGTCAGCTCCTTCTTGCCGAGCTTCTTCATCAGGCTGGTCTTCTCCTCGACCACGATCAGCTCGCCTTTGCTGATCACCCCCACCCTGTCGGCCATCTCCTCGGCCTCCTCGATATAATGGGTGGTGAGGATGATGGTGACTCCGCTCTCGCGCAGCTGGCGGACCAGATTCCACATGTCACGGCGCAATTCGACGTCGACGCCCGCCGTCGGCTCGTCGAGGAACAGGATTTCGGGCTCGTGGCTCAGCGCCTTGGCGATCATCACCCGGCGCTTCATGCCGCCCGAAAGCTCCATGATCTTCGCCTTGCGCTTGTCCCAGAGCGACAGCTCCTTCAGGATCTTCTCGACATGGGCCGGGTCGGGCGGGCGGCCGAACAGGCCGCGGCTGAAGGTCACGGTCGCGATCACGCTCTCGAAGGCGTCGGTGTGCAGCTCCTGCGGCACCAGGCCGATCTTCGAGCGGGCGGCGCGATAGTCGCGAATGATGTCGGCGCCGTCCACCGTCACCGTGCCGGTGGTCGGCGTGACGATGCCGCACACGATCGAGATGAGCGTCGTCTTGCCGGCGCCGTTCGGGCCGAGCAGAGCGAAAATCTCGCCTTTCTCGATCTCGAGGTCGACCGTCTTCAGCGCCTGCAGGCCGCCTTTATAGGTCTTGCTGAGCCCGGAAATGTTGATGACGGAGGTCATTGTCGTTCCTCAGGCGGTCGGCGGCGGTTCGGGATCGGCGATGGTGAGGCCGTGGCGCAGCAGCATCGGCACGTTGGCGGCGCCGAAGGCGAAGGCGAGGGCGGTGACGCCCCACACCTTGATGGTCAGCCAGGTCTCGAAGGTGACGCTGGCGCGGAGCACCTCGTTGAGCACCGCCATGCCTGCGAAGAAGATCGCCCAGTTGCGCGAGATCTTCTTCCAGCCGAGCTCGGAAAGGCCCTCGAACACCGGGCCGAACACATATTTGAGCAGGGGCTTGCCCGCCGCCAGACCCCCGAACAGAAGCAAGGCGAAGCCGGTATAGATCAGGGTCGGCTTCAGCTGGATGAAGCGCTGGTCGTGGAACCAGAGGGTGAGGCCGCCGAAGCCGACCACCAGCACCGCCGAGATCCACATCATCGGCGAGACCCGCCGGTAGAGATAGAGCGAGGCGCCCATCGCCACCAGGATCGCGATCATGAACACGATCGTGCCGACCATGGTCGCGCCGAACGAGGTCGGCACATAGCCCTGCGCGATCTTGTAGGAGAGGAAGAAAGCGAGCAGCGGCCCGAAATCGAGCGCGAAATTGGCGAGGCCGTGCGGCTTGCGCTGGGTCTCCTCGGTCATGCCGCCGCTCCCGCGATCGCCCGCGCCGCCTCGGCCGGGTCGAAGGGGCGAAGGTCGTCCATCCCCTCGCCGACGCCGATGGCGTGGATCGGCAGGCCGTAGGCGTCGGCCGCCGCCACCAGCACGCCGCCGCGCGCGGTGCCGTCGAGCTTGGTCATGACCAGGCCGGTGACTCCGGCGACCTCGCGGAACACCTCGATCTGGCTGAGCGCGTTCTGGCCCGTGGTCGCGTCGAGGACCAGCACGACATCGTGCGGCGCGGCCGGATTGAGCCGGCCGAGCACGCGGCGGATCTTGGCGAGCTCGTCCATCAGATCCTTCTTGTTCTGAAGCCGGCCGGCGGTGTCGACGATCAGCACGTCGATTCCTTCGGCGGTCGCCTTCTTGACCCCGTCGAACACGATCGCCGAGCTGTCCGAGCCTTCCGGTCCCGCGATGATCGGCACGCCGGCGCGCTCGGCCCAGATCCGAAGCTGGTCGATCGCCGCCGCCCGGAAGGTGTCGCCGGCGGCGAGCAGCACCGAATAATCCTGCTCCTGGAAGAGGTGGGCGAGCTTTGCGATGGTCGTGGTCTTGCCCGAGCCGTTGACCCCGACGACGAGGATCACCTGAGGCCGAGGAAAGGCGTCGATCTCCAGCGGCTCGGCGACCGGGCGAAGGATCGTCTCCAGCTCCTGAGCCACGACCTCGCGGATCGCCGCCTCGGTGAGGCCGCGCTCGAACCGCTCCATGGCGAGCCGCGCCCGCACCTTGGCGGCGGTCGCCGGGCCGAGGTCCGAGGCGACCAGCGCCTCCTCGATCTCGTCGAGGGTCGCTTCGTCGAGCGTCGATCGGGTCAGCAATCCGGTGAGATTGTCGCCGAGCCGGTCGGAGGTTTTCTGAAAGCCGAGCCGCATCCGCTCGAACCACGGGGCATCGGTCACGCAGCCACTCCGATCAGCCTTCCGTCTTCGACCCCCGCGATCCGGACCTCGACAATCTCTCCGTCGGCGCCGTCACGACGGATTTGCACAGGGGCGAAATTCTCGGAATGTCCCACTCCGTTCCTCTCCACCAGCACGCGCTGCGTCGTTCCGATCAGGTCTTCCAGCCACAGCGCCCTTCGCCGCGCGCAGGCCTCCCTGAGGCGGCGGGCGCGTTGCCTGGCGATCTGGGGCGGGACCTGGGGCATGAGGGCGGCGGGGGTGCCACGCTTTGGCGAGAAGGGGAAGATGTGGCCCATCACGATGTCGCATTCCTCGATCAGCCGCAACGAATTCTCCGCCATCTCGTCGGTCTCGGTCGGAAAGCCGGCGATCAGATCGGCGCCGATGGCGATCTCCGGGCGCTTCGCTTTCAGTCGCTTTACCGTCTCGACCGCGTCCACCCGCATATGGCGCCGCTTCATCCGCTTCAGCACCATGTCGTCGCCGGCCTGGAAGCTCATATGGAGGTGCGGCATGAAGCGCGGCTCGCCGGTGGCGAGCTCGAACAGCCTGTCGTCCATCTCGATGCAGTCGAGCGACGAGAGCCGCAGCCGCGGCAGCTCCGGCACATGCTTCAGGATGCGCTCGACCAGCTGCCCCAATGTCGGCGCGCCGGGAAGGTCCGGGCCGTAGCTGGTCACGTCAACTCCGGTCAGCACGACCTCGCGAAAGCCTTCGTCGACCAGCGCCTTGATCCGTTCGACGACCAGGCCGGCCGGCACCGACCGGCAGTTGCCGCGGCCATAGGGGATGATGCAGAAGGTGCAGCGATGGTCGCAGCCATTCTGCACCTCGACGAAAGCCCGCGCGCGTTCGGCGAAGCCGGTGACGAGGTGAGGCGCCGTCTCCCGCACCGCCATGATGTCGGAAACTCGGACCTTCTCCGTCTCGGGCAGGAACGAGCGGAAATCGAACTTCTCGCGATTGCCGAGCACCCGCGCCACTTCCGGCATGGCCGCGAAGCTTTCCGGCTCGACCTGCGCGGCGCAGCCGGTCACCACCACCCGCGCGTCCGGCCGCGCGCGCTTCGCCCTGCGGATCGCCTGCCGCGTCTGCCGCACCGCCTCATTGGTCACCGCGCAGCTGTTGACGATGACGAGATCGTCCTCGCCGGCGGCAAGGGCCCGCATCGCCTCGCTCTCCGCCATGTTGAGCCGGCAGCCCAGAGTGATCACCTCGACGCTCATTCGGCCAGCTCGCCGTCGAAGACGTGGGTGGCGGGGCCGGTCATTCTGATCGTTCCGCCCGGCGCCCAGTCGATGGTCAGAGTGCCGCCGGGAAGGCGCACGCCGACGGGCGAGCGCATATTCCGATATTTGATCGCGGCCACGGCCGTCGCGCACGCGCCCGTGCCGCAGGCCTGCGTCAGGCCCGCGCCGCGCTCCCACACGCGAAGATCGAGCCCGTTGAGGCGGACGCCGTCGACGGCCATGCCACCGACGCGGACTTCGGCGACGTTGACGTTGATGCCCTGTGGAAACAGCGGATCGCGCTCGATCCGCGGCCCGAGCCGGGCCAGGTCGACGGCCTCCATGTCCTCGACGAAGAAAACGAGATGGGGGTTGCCGACATTGACGGCGGCCGGCGTCTCCAGATTGTCCCAGCCGACCGGCATCGCCGCCGTGTCCATCGCATAAGCGAGCGGAATCTCCTCCCAGCCGAAGCGGGGCGCCCCCATGTCGACGGTGACCGAGGCGCCGTCCGCCGCGGCCGAAAGCACGCCACCCCTGGTTTCGATCGTCTTCGCGCCCAGCAGCGCCACGCAGCGCGTCGCATTGCCGCAGGATTCGACCTCGCCGCCGTCGGCATTCCAGATCCGCATCCGGACGTCGGCGATGTCGGACGGCTCGAGCAGGATCACCTGGTCGCAGCCGACCCCGATGCGCCGGTCGGCGATCGCCCGCGCCCGCGCCGCGTCCATCGCGACCGCGCCCTCGCGCGAGTCGAGGATGACGAAATCGTTGCCGAGGCCGTGCATCTTTCTGAAGCGGGTCATCGTCAGGCGATCTAGGGAGCGGGGGCGGCCAAGTCCACCTTGCCTTCCCCCTCTGAAGCCCCTATGTGCGCCGCATCCCGATGACGGGTGAGTTTCGAAGCGTCCTGGACGCACGCTGGCCGGCGAGGTTTCGCCCGCCGGCGTTTTTCGTTTGGTACGCCTGGAGAAGAGCATGTTCGAGAGCCTAAGCGATCGTCTGAGCGGCGTCTTCGACCGCCTGCGCGGGCGCGGCGCGCTGAACGAGGCCGACGTGCGCGGCGCGATGCGCGAAGTGCGGATCGCGTTGCTCGAGGCGGACGTGGCGTTGCCCGTCGTCCGCGAGTTCGTCGACCGGGCGACCGAGCAGGCGGTCGGCCAGCAGGTGCTCCGTTCCGTCACGCCCGGGCAGCAGGTGGTCAAGATCGTCCACGACGCCCTCGTCGAAATGCTGGGCGCCGAGGAGGCTGGGCTCGACCTCGCCGTCACTCCGCCGGCGGTGATCATGATGGTCGGCCTGCAGGGCTCGGGCAAGACCACGACCACCGCCAAGCTCGCCAAGCGCCTCACCGAGAAGGACCGCAAGAAGGTGATGATGGCGTCGCTCGACGTCGCCCGCCCGGCGGCGCAGGAGCAGCTCGCCGTGCTCGGTCGCCAGGCCGAGGTCGCCACGCTTCCGATCGTCCCCGGCCAGGCGCCGGTCGACATCGCCCGCCGGGCGCTCAACGCCGCCAGGCGGGCGATGTCGACCGGCGCCTGGCCGGGGACGATCGGAAGCGTGGCGACCTCGGCCTGGCGACCGAGCACGGCGAGCTGCTCC
>Ga0190274_10000047_pt1 | contig 103742 bp, 98 predicted proteins | sample Popmic531T_FD_133002 | JGI IMG/M metagenome (GOLD analysis project Ga0190274, IMG submission 133002) | Populus adjacent soil microbial communities from riparian zone of Yellowstone River, Montana, USA - 531 T | ecosystem: Environmental > Terrestrial > Soil > Riparian zone | place: USA: Montana...
GGCCGGGCCTGGCTTCGTGTCCTTTGGCGCTGCTGGCAGGAAGAACTCGCCTATGACCCCACCCGCCACGGCAACCTGCAGCGGCTTCAACCGGCTGGGGGTTGACACAGGAAGTCTCATCGGCCAACCCTAACGGGGCCGGTTTCAGGCGAGGGCGCGTTTGCGGGCGCGCTTGACGCGGGCGCGGTTGGCGAGCCAGGCGAGCAGCACGATCAGGGCGATCGGTCCGACCACGGCAAGGCCGACGATCGTCACCCCGGCTGCGATCGCGATGAGGTGGCCGGCGTCGTCGAGGGCGTCGCCGATGCCCCAGCCGCTTTCGCCGGAGGAAGCCGCGGGCGCACCGCTCTCGATGCGCAGCTGGACGCGCGAGAGGTTGGCCCGCCGCGCGAGGCCTGAGAGCTGCGAGCGGAGATTCGCGGCGTGGCGGCGCTCGGCGCGCAGTTTGGCTTCTGCCGCGGCGCGCTCGGCATCGGTGTCGGCCTGCGCGAGCTGGGCGAGTAGACCCTCGACCGTCGCCTTGGAGTCGCGCAGCAGTTCGCCGGTGCGGACGGTGGGGGCGGTAATGTCGGCGGTCGCCTCGCGCCGGGTGCGGACCTCGCCGATCGCCGAGAAGTCGGCCATCGCGTCCCCGAGCCTGGCGCTGGGGATCAGCAGGGCGAAGCGGGCCCCCGCCTCGCCCTCGCCGCTGTCGCGAATCGAGCTGCTGAGCACGATGCCACGGTAGGCGTGGACGGTCTCGAAGACCTCGGAGGCCGCTTTGCGCACCTCGGCGGGCTCGGTGCCGAGAACCAGCTGGGCGGAGCGTTCAATCTCGCGGCGGGGGGCCCGAGTGGCGTAGGGGCCGGTGTCCGATGGCGCTGCCTTGGCGACCGCGCCGGCCGAGCTGGCTGCCGCTTCCTTACTGCTGAGCCTCAGCAACGATTCGCCCGCCGCCGATTCGCCTGCCGCCGCTCTCGGGGCCACCTCGGGGTCGAAGGTCACGCCCGGGCTTTCCAGGCTGAGCAACCCTCCGGAGGGGTTCTCCTTTTTCTCGCCTTTCTCGCTGGCCGCGATGACCACGGTCAGCGCTGCGATGCAGGCAAGCGCGGTGGCGCCGGCGGGGATCAGCGCGCGGCGCGGCTCGATCGAACGGAGTCGGTCGGCGAGGCGCCGGAGCGGCGAGCCACCCGCCGAACGCGGAAAGCCGGCCGCGGCGCGCTCGTCGAGCTCGGCGGCAAAGGCCGGGCGGGGCTCGGGGCGCAGCGACTCCAAAGCGCTGACCAGCTTGTCGTCCTCAAACGGCTCCATCGCAGGCCTCCCTCAGCTTTGTCATGGCTCGGTGCAATCTGGTGCCGGCGTTCGACTCGCCGATGCCGACCACGGCGGCGATCTCGGCGTTGCTCAGTCCGGCAAAGAACTTGAGCGCGATCAGCTCGCGCTCGCGTGATTCCAAATCGGCGAGTGCGTCGGCCACGGCGAGTCGGCGCTCGCTCGCCTCGGCGCTCTCGTGGGCCGGGGTGGCGGCCAGGTCGGCGGGCTCCGCTGCCAGCTCGGCGTGGCGGCCGCGCCGGCGCAGCTCGTCGAGCGCGGCGTTGCGGGCTATCCCGAACAGCCAGGCCCGCGGTTCGCCCCGGCTCGGATCGAAGCGCGAGCGCTTGCGGTAGGCGCGCTCGAAGGCGGTCGCGGTCACATCCTCGGCCGCGGCGGCGTCGCGGACCAGGCTGGCGACGTAGGCGTATACCTCGTCTCGGCTCGTCCTGTAAAGGCGGTCGAAGGCGAGTTCGGCCTCGCTCGGAGCCTCCGCGGCGCTTGCAACCAGGGTCTGGTTCACGGTTTTACTACGCGTCGACACGGCATCCATCACAAAGAGATATCGCGCCGTCTCGCGTCGGGCCGCCGTCAGGCGGCGAACGGGAGGCGCTCGGCGCCCAGCGGTACCGCCGCCCGCCCGACCGGGGCGCAGGCCGCCACGATCGACTCGGTCGTGATGTCGAGCAGCCGGTCCAGGTCATCGGCGGAGATCGAGAGCGGGGGGACGAGGACGACGGTGTCGCCGAGTGGGCGGACGATCGCGCCGCGCTCGCGCGCCTCCTGCGTCACCCGGTGGCCCATCCGCACCGCCGGGTCGTGCGCGCCGAGGTCGATCCCGGTCATGAAGCCGCAGCGGCGCACCTCGGCGACCTCGGGCATCGCCTCGATCTCCTCCAGGCGCGTGGCCAGCTGCGCGATCTTCGGCTGCAGGCGCTCGATCGTCCGCTCCTGCTCGAAGACGTCCAGGTTGGCGAGCGCCGCCGCGCAGGCGAGCGGGTTGCCGGTGTAGGTGTGGCCGTGGAAGAAGGTGCGCTGCTCCTCGGGAGCGCCGAGGAAGCCCTCGTAGACGGCCTCGGTGGTGAGCGTCGCCGCCAGGGGCAGGTAGCCGCCCGTGATGCCCTTGGCGAGGCAGAGGAAGTCGGGCGCGACGTCTTCCTGCTCGCAGGCGAACATCGTCCCGGTGCGGCCGAACCCGGTCGCGACCTCGTCGCAGATCAGCAGCACCCCGTGCTCGTCGCAGAGCTCGCGGACGGCGCGCAGGTAGCCGGGCGGCTGCGGGACGATCCCGGCGGCACCCTGGACTAGAGGCTCGACGATCGCTGCCGCGATCTCGCCGCCGTGTGCGGAGAGGACGCGCTCGAGGTCTTCGACATCGCCCGGCTCGGCGGCGTGGGTCTCGAAGAGCAACGGGCCGTAGGCGCCGTGGAAGAGGTCGATGCCGCCGACCGAGACGGAGCCGATCGTGTCGCCGTGGTAGGCCCCGTTCAGCTTCACGAAGGAGGCGCGGGCGGCGTGTTCGCCGTCGCGCTGGCGCTGGTACTGGAAGGCCATCTTGAGGGCGACCTCGGCGGCGGTCGAGCCCGAGTCCGAGAAGAAGACGCGCGAGAGGCCGGGCGGGGCGATCGCGACGAGGCGCCCCGCCAGCTCGGCGGCCCCGGGGTGGGAGAGGCCGAGCATGGTCGAGTGGGCGACCCGGCCCAGCTGTCTGCGCAGCGCCGCGTCGATCGCCGGGTGCCGGTGCCCGTGGACGTTGCACCAGAGCGAGGAGGTGCCGTCGATGTAGCGGCGGCCGTCGCGGTCGATCACCAGGCACCCCTCGGCCCGCTCGACCACCAGCGGCTCTTCCTCGCTCCAGCCCTGCTGCTGGGTGAAGGGGTGCCAGAGGTGGTCGTGGTCGATCTGTGCCGGGTCCGGCATCCGGTCCGACGTTAGACGTGAGTCCGGCTGGAATCCGGGTAGAGCCCCTGTGTGATTACACCCACAAACGTTACATAGATTGATGGCATGATCGCAACGGATGGCTGAGCGAGGCGCGATACCCCAGGTTCCGGCGATGCGCCGCCGTGCGCTCCACGCGATGCGCTCGCTGTTCACGCCCCTGCTCCCGGACGACTATCTGGAACTGATCAATCCCCTCTGGTCCACCCGGGAACTGCGCGGACGGATCGAGCGGATCGAGCCGGAGACGGCCGACGCCGCGACGGTGCTGATCCGTCCCGGTTACGAATGGCCGGGACACGAGGCGGGGCAGTACCTGCGGATCGGCGTCGTCGTCGACGGGGTCCACCACTGGCGTGCGTACTCGTTGACCTCCGATCCGAAACGCGCTGACGGTTGCATCGGCATCACTCCGAAGCTGGTCGAAGCCGGGAAGGTCTCGCCCTACTTGGTGCGGCAGGCGCGGCCGGGCGACATCGTCCGCCTCGGCGGCGTCGAAGGCACCTTCGTCCTGCCCGATCCGTTGCCCCCGAAGCTGCTCTTCGTCAGCGCCGGCAGCGGCATCACGCCGATCATCAGCATGCTCAGCAGCCTGCACCGGCGCGACCGGGTCCAGGACGTCGTCCACATTCACTCGGCTCGCACCGCCGAGGGGGTGATCTTCGGCGATCGTCTCAGCGCCCTCGCCGACGCCCACGACGGCTACCGACTGCATCTACAGCTGACCGGGGAGCAGGGCCGGTTCGCAGCCGCTCACCTCGATGCGATCTGCCCCGACTGGCGCGAGCGCCACGCATTCGCCTCCGGACCGGCGGAGCTGCTCGACACGCTGACCGATCACTGGGAGGGCAAGGGGGACCCGGCGCGGCTGGAGATGGAGCGCTTCCAGCCGATCATCGGCGGCATCTCCGCCGGCGGCGAAGGCGGAACGATTCGCTTCGAGAAAAGCCGTATCGAGGCCAGCTGCGACGGTGCCACGCCGATCCTCCTGGCCGGCGAGGAAGCGGGCGCGACGCTGCCCTACGGGTGCCGGATGGGGATCTGCCACACCTGCGTCGGCGAGCTGCGCGAGGGCCGCATCCGCGACCTGCGCACCGGCGAGGTCCACGGCGTCGAGGGGGAGATGGTCCGCACCTGCGTCAACGCCCCCGAAGGACCGATCGAGATCGCACTTTGACGACTGAGAGGAAACGATGAACGCAACCGCACCGCAGACCACGCCCGAGACCGAGAACCCGCTGAGGCGGCTGACGCCCGAGCAGATCGACGCACTCGCGGCCGAGTTCGACGCGATCCGAGACCGCGTCAAAGCCGAGCTCGGCGAGCGCGACCGCCGTTACATCGAGAGCATGATCGAGATGCACCGTCGGCTCGGCACGATCGCGCGGGTGCTGCTGCTGGCCGCGAACAACCGACCCGCCCGTTATGGGGGGACGGCGGCGCTTTCGGCGGCGAAGATCCTCGAGAACATGGAGATCGGCCACAACGTCCTGCACGGTCAGTGGGACTGGATGAACGACCCGCGCATCCACTCCTCGACCTGGGACTGGGACACGGCATCGACCGCGGAGGCCTGGAAGCACTCCCACAACTACGTCCACCACACCTTCACCAACATCCGCGGCAAGGACAAGGACCTCGGCTACGAGATCATGCGAATCGATCCGCACCAGAAATGGAACCCGGTCTACCTCCTGCAGCCGTTCTACAACCTGCTGCTCGCCGCGTTCTTCGAGTGGGGGGTGGCGGTCCACGACCTCGACTTCGAGGCGATTCGCAAGGGCGAGAAGTCGAAGAGGCAGGTGAAGCGCGAGCTGCGCGGGATCCGCGAAAAGGCGAAGAGCCAGGTCGTCAAGGACTACATCGCCTGGCCGCTCCTGAGTGGGCTCGCGACGGCGGCGGTTGAGCTTGCGCTGGACGGGCTCGACCAGCGCGGCGCGCTGCCGCGCAGCGGCCGCCGGCGCCGCAAGGGCGGCTTGGCGGGGAGCCTGCGCCGGGCGCTCGACAAAGGGGCCGGTGCCTACCGCAAGGCGGCGGTGGCGAACGCAACCGCCAACGCGGTCCGCAACGTCTGGGCCTACGCGATCATCTTCTGCGGCCACTTCCCCGACCAGACCTACACCTTCAGTCCGGAGGAGGTCGAGAACGAGACGGCGGGCAGCTGGTACGTGCGGCAGCTGGTCGGCGCCGCCAACATCGAGGGAAGTCCCTTCTTCCACGTCGCCAGCGGCAACCTCGGCTACCAGGTCGAGCACCACCTCTTCCCGGACATCCCGAGCACCCGCTACGCCGAGATCGCCCCGCAGGTGAAGGACATCTGCGAGCGCTACGGCCTCCCTTACAACAGCGGTCCCTTCCTGCAGCAGCTGGGAATGGTGCAGCGGACGATTCTGCGCCTCGCCTTCCCCGGCGGCAAGGAGCGGCCGAAGCCGGGCCCATACCGCCGCGAAGATCGGGAGGACCGGGTCGCTCTGTGATGTTGCTCACGTGGGCAACTATTGCGCTTGAGGAATAGTTGCAGCTATGTAACTATCTTTCCCATGCACGCGAGCGGCGCAAAGGCGGTCGTCGAGGCGACCGAGCAGAGCCCGGAGGTCCAGGAGACGGCGGCGCGCCTCAGCGCGCTGCTGCGCCACGTCTTCCTCTACGACCGCGGCAGCCAGCTGCGGGTGATCGAGGAGTCGGGCCTCTCGCTGACCCAGTGCAAGGTCCTCTTGGAGCTGGGGGGACTGGGCCGGACGGCGGAGGCCTGGCAGGTCGGAGACCTGGCGGAACTGTTCGGCGTCTCGCTGCCCTCGATGAGCAGGGCGGTCGACGCCCTGGTCAAGAAGAAGCTGGCGACCCGGGTCGAGGACCCCGAGGACCGGCGCGCCCGCCAGGTGCGGATCACCGCCAAGGGCAAGGACCTGGTCGAGACCCTCGTCACCGTGCGGCAGGCCGGGATCGAGGCCTTCGCCGCGACCCTCAGCGCCGCCCAGCGCCGCAAGCTCGACGCCGCCGTCGAGGCGCTGATGGACCGCGAGGACATCGCTCAGGCCTTCGAGCACCTGCAGGGAGTCGAACCGGCTTGACCCGTTACCGCCACCTGATCACCGACGACAACCGCAAGTGGTGGACGCTCGGGGCGATGTGCTTCGCGCTGTTCATGATCATGCTCGACAACACGGTCGTGAACGTCGCCCTGCCGTCGATTCAGCGCGACCTCGACGCCTCGATCTCCGGCCTCGAGTGGACGGTGAACGGGTACACGCTCTCCTTCGCCGTGCTGCTGGCGACCGGTGGCCGGCTCGGCGACATCTTCGGCCGGCGCCGCATGTTCCTGTTTGGCGTGGTGATCTTCGCCGCTTCCTCGGCCACGGCCGGGTTCGCGCCCAGCTCGACCGCGCTGGTCCTCAGCCGCGTCGTCCAGGGCGTCGGCGCGGCGCTGATGATGCCGGCGACGCTCTCGATCATCACCGACGCCTTCCCGCCGGCCGAGCGGGGCAAGGCGATGGGAATGTGGGCGGGCGTCTCGGCGCTGGCGCTGGCCGTGGGGCCGGTGCTCGGCGGCTTCCTCACCGAGCACGTCAGCTGGCGGGCGATCTTCTACCTCAACATCCCGGTCGCGATCGGGGCGGTCACCGCGGCGCTTTTCGCGGTGCGCGAGTCCCGCGACACCAGCGTCGGCCGCGAGGTCGACTTCGCCGGCGTGGCGGTGCTCACCGCCACCCTGACGGCGCTCATCCTCGCCCTGGTCGAGGGCAACGCGTGGGGCTGGGGCTCGCCACCGATCGTCGCGCTGCTGGTCGGCGCCGCGGTCGGCGCCGCCCTCTTCGTAGCGATCGAGCTGCGGGTGCGGGCGCCGATGGTCGAGTTCCACTTCTTCGCCGACCGCAACTTCGTCGGCGCGGTGGTGGTAGCGCTGATCGTCTCCTTCGCGATGCTCGGTGTCTTCTTCTTCCTCGCCCTCTACATGCAGAACGTCCTCCGTTACTCGCCGTTGGAGGCGGGGGTGAGGTTCCTGCCCTCGACCCTGATGATCGTCACCGTGGCGCCGGTCGCCGGCCGTCTCTCCGACCGCTTCGGCCCACGCTGGCTGATCGCCGCCGGCCTGACGATCGTCGCCGCCTCGCTGTTCAGCTTCAGCGGCCTCGCGGTCGATTCCGGCTACCTCGACCTGCTGCCCGGCTTCATGCTGCTCGGCCTCGGCATCGCGATGACGATGTCGCCGATGACCAGCGCGGCGATGAACGCAGTACCGGTGCAGAAAGCCGGCATCGCCTCCGGCGTGCTCTCGATGTTCCGCATGGTCGGCGGCAGCCTCGGCATCGCCGTCACCGGCGCGATCTTCCAGGGCGCGGTCGGCGGCAGCTTCGAGACCGCCGGCCCGCAGGACTTCGTCGACGCGTTGGGGGTGGCGATGGAGGTCTCCGGATTCGTCGCGCTGTTCGGCGCCGCCGTCGCTGCGCTGGCGATCCGGGCCGGACACCGGGAGGTGACGCCCGAGGCCGTCGAGGCCGGGATCAACCCGGGCGGCGAGTCGCTTGCGGCGCACGAGGCCGCGGCCCGGTAGGAATCGGCGCCGGTGAGGTTCAGCGGAGCGCGGGCCAGGTATCCGGGTTGGCGAGGTCGAGGCGGGGGAGCGTTTTCACCTCGACGGCGCCGAGCGTCGCGATCGTCTCGCGATTTGAACGCTCGATCTCGCTCGGTTCCTCTGGCCAGGGAGTGAGCACCACTGCGGCGACCTCGAGCCCGGCGCCGCGCGCCGCCTCGATCGTCGACAGCGTGTGGTTGATCGTGCCGAGCCCCGGCGACGCCGCGATCACCAGCGGCAGCCCGAGGTCCGCCGCGAAGTCGCGCACCAGGTAGGGCGGGGCGCTTTCCTCTCGCATACCGAGAGTAAGGCGCCCCGATCCGGCGTTGAGCGGGACGAGCAGCCCGCCGACGCCCTCGCAGACCAGCCGGTCCGCGTCCGCGGCGGCGGCACCCGCCGCGCTGAGCAGGCGCCCACGGTCGATTTCCTCACCGGCCATTGCCGCGGCGAGGTGGGGGGAGGCCGGGGGGCCGTAGCGGTAGGGCGCGATCTCCTCGTCGCTCTGGGTCGAGCCGGCGGCGCGGCGCAGCAGCTGGTGATCCGCCTCGCCCGGCTCGTCGAGCCCGGTCACCGCGGGCTTGAAGACGCTCACCTCGAGGCCCTCGGAGGCCAGCGTGTGGGCGATCGCGGCGGCGGCGACGGTCTTGCCCACTTCCGTCCCGGTTCCGGTGACGAAAACGCCCGCCGGCGGTTCGGCCATGACGCGGCGCTAGGCGGCCCGGGCGAGCTTCGCGTCGCTCGATCCGAGGCCCAGCTCGCGCGCCGCGGCGCCGACCAGTTTCGCCGCCTGCGCGAGGTCGGCCGACCGGTGCGTCGCCATCACCGTGAAGCGCAGGCGCGAGGATCCGTCCGGGACGGTGGGCGGGCGGATGCCTTGGGCGAAGACGCCCCGTTCCAGAATGCGCTCGCAGAGATCCATCGTTCGGGTCGCGTCGCCGATCTCGATCGGCACGATCTGGCTACGGGATCGCCCGGCGCGCAGCCCCTCGGCCGCCAGCGTCGCGCGCAGAACCCCGCTGTTCGCCTGCAACTGCTCGACCCGCTTCGGCTCGGAGCGCAGCAGCTCGAGCGCGGCGGCGGCGGCGGCGACCGCCGGCGGCGGCGGGGCGGTGGAGAAGATGAACGGGCGCGCCGTGTTGACCAGGAAATCGACCGTTTCGGTGCCGGCGCAGACGTAGGCGCCGTAAGAGCCGAGCGCCTTGCCGAGGGTGCCGACGATGACATCGACCTCGCCGCTCAGCCCCGCGGCGGCGACCGAGCCGCGACCGTGCGGGCCGATCGCCCCGGTCGCGTGTGCCTCGTCGACCATCAGCCGACAGCCGTGGCGGCGCGCCAGCCCGTGCAGCTCCTGCAGCGGCGCCAAGTCGCCGTCCATCGAGAAGAGGCCGTCGGTGACGATCAGGGCGGCCCGCTCGCCGGCACCGCGCAGCCCCCAGGCGAGGTGCTCGAGGTCGCCGTGCCGGTAGACGAAGGTCTCGGCGCGGGAGAGGCGACAGCCGTCGACGATGCTGGCGTGGTTGAGCTCGTCCGAGAACACGACCTCGCCCTTGCCGGCCAGAGCGGGGATCGTGCCGGTGTTCGCCAGGTAGCCGGAGCCGAACAGCAGCGCCGACTCGTATCCCTTGAAGTCGGCCAGGCCCGCCTCGAGCTCGACGTGCGGCTCCATCGTCCCGGAAATCAGGCGTGCCGCGCCGGCGCCCGCTCCCCAGCGCATCGCCGCCTCCGCCGCTGCTTCGCGGACCAGCGGATGGTCGGCAAGCCCCAGGTAGTTGTTGGAGCACAGCAGCAGGACCGGCTCGCCGTGGAGCAGTACCTGCGGCCCCTGCGGCCCCTCGATCAGACGCAGGCGCCGGTGCAGCCCGCGGCCGCGGAGCTCCTGCAGGCGCTCCGCGACGTCGGTCACGCCGCCTGCGGGTAGGGGGGCGGCTTCTTCGACTTCTTGATCACCCGCAGCTGCGTCGAGGGGTCCCAGAAATCGGCTTCTTCCTGGCGGTCGATCAGCTCATCGATCGGCGTCTCCGGGCTCTCGCCGTCAAGCCAGCCGGAGCGGTTGTCCGGTCGCGGGTTGGCGCCGTTGTCGGGCTGGCGCGCGACGTTGAGGCCGAGCTCCTCGAACATCGCCCGGTCATCCTCCGGCTCGGCGCCGAGGGTGGTGAGGAAGTTGCCCATCATCACCCCGTTCAGACCCGCCTTCACCGCCAACGGTTGCAGCTCGCCGAGATTCTCCACGCGTCCTCCGCAAAGGCGGAAGAGGGCGCCGGGAATGATCAGGCGGAAGATCGCCACCCACTTGACGACATCCCACGGGTCCATCAGCCCGCGGTCGCCGAACTTGGTGCCCTCGCGCGGGTTGAGCAGATTGATCGGTACCGAAGTCGGGTTGATCTCGGTCAGCTCGAAGGCCATCTCGACCCGCTGCTCGGGGCTCTCGCCGAGGTTGAGGATGCCGCCGACGCAGGTCTCCAGCCCCGCCTCCTTGACCGCCTGGATGGTCCGCAGCCTGCCCTCGTAGCGGACCGTGGTCGAGACCTCCGGGTAGTAGGAGCGGGAGGACTCGACGTTGTGGTGGACGCGCTGGATCCCCGCCTCGCGCAGCGCCTTGGCGCGTTCGGCCGACATGTGCCCGATCGAGGCGCAGCGCTTCAGGTTGGTCTGCTCGGCTACGAGGCGGGCGCCCTCGAGGATCTTCTGGAAGTCCCGTTTGGAGAGGCCCTGGCCCTGGGTGACCATGCAGAAGCGGTGGGCGCCGGCGGCCTCGGCGGCTTTCGCGTGCTCGAGGATCTGATCCGGCTCCATCATCGCGTGCATCGGCTTGTCCGCCTCGGCGTAGCGCGACTGGGCGCAGAACCCGCAGTCCTCGGCGCAACCACCTGACTTGGCGTTGACCAGCGAGCACATGTCGGTCGAGTCGCCGAAGTTCTCGCGGCGGACCTGCCAGGCGCGCTCGACCAGCTCCCCGATCTCGTCGTGATCGGTCAGCTGCCCGAGTTCGAGGGCTTCGTCGTAGGTGATCAGAGAGGGCATGTAGGTCTCTTTCCAGGGAAGTGCCGAGGGTTGGCGCAAGGCTAGGAATCGGCCCGGACGGCCGCCCCGTAGCATCGGCGCATGGAGGGATCGCGAGTGCGCCGGCGGCGGCTGACCTTGGGCGTCCTCGCGGGTCTCGCGGCCGGGGCGTTCGCCCTCGGGGCGGCGCTCGGCGACTCGTCTCCACCCGCGGCCGAGACCGAGATCCCGGTTGCCGAGACGCTCTCGGCGCCCGATCTGGCCGGGGAGCGAATCGTGCTCGGTTTCGGTGGCGCCGAGGTTCCGCCGCGGGTCGAGGCGGCAATCCGCGCCGGCCGTGCGGCCGGCGTCGTGCTCTTCGCCGACAACCTCCCCAGCCGCGCCGCCGCGCGCCGCCTGATCGCCGACCTGCAGGCGATCCGCCGCCCGCGGGCCCTCCGCGACCCGCTGCTGATCATGGTCGACCAGGAGGGCGGTCTCGTGAAGCGCCTCAGCGGCGCCCCCACGGCATCGGCCGCGGAGATGGGTGGGCGAGGCGCCGCCTACAGCCGCGAGCAGGGCCGCCGCACGGCCGCCAACCTGCGCGGGGTGGGGATCAACGTCGACCTCGCGCCGGTCCTCGACGTCGCCCGCCCCGGCGGCACGATCGCCGCCACCGAACGGGGCTTCGGCTCGACCGCCGCGGCGGTTGCGGCAAGCGCGATCCCCTTCGCGAGCGCGATCCAGGGCGGGAGCGTCGCGGCGACCGCCAAGCATTTCCCGGGCCTCGGGGCGGCGCCCGAGAACACCGACTTCGCGGTGCAGCGGATCGGCCTCTCCAAACGGACCCTGCGATCCGTGGACGAGGCTCCCTACCGCGCCTTTGCCGCCGCCGGGGGCGACCTGGTGATGCTGAGCACCGCGATCTACCCGGCGTTCGCGCCCGTCCCGGCCGCCTTCGCGCGCCAGATCGCGACCGGCGAGCTGCGCGACCGCCTCGGGTTCGACGGGGTCTCGATCACCGACGCGCTCAACACGGTCGCGGTGCGCGCCTTCGGCGGTCCCGCCAAGGCCGCGGTCGCCGCCGCCCGGGCCGGTTCCGACCTGCTCCTCTTCACCGAACCGGCGCCGTCCGAACAGGCCCGGCGGGCGCTGGTCGCGAAGCTGCGCGCCGGCCGCCTCGATCGCGGCGAGTTCGAGGCCGCCGCCCAGCGGGTTCTCGATCTGCGCCGCGAGCTCGCGGGCCGCTAGACCCTCCTACCGCGAGGGCTCCGCCTCGTCGCGCACGGCGAGCGGGTCGAAGACCCGGACCCCGTCGCGGCCGCCGTCCTTCGCCGCGTACATCGCCGTGTCCGCTTCGGAGATCACCGTCTCGATGCTGGTGCGGGGGTCCTCGCCGAACATCGCCACCCCGACGCTGGCCGTGATCGGCGCCAGCCGCTCGTCGCCGGAGCGGTGCTCGGCGATCGCCTGGGCGACCGACTCGGCCACCACCCGCGCCTCGGCGGAGGTGCAGCGGGGCAGGACGATCGCGAACTCGTCCCCGCCGATCCGGGCCAGCACGTCGCTTTCGCGGGTGCGGTCGCGCAGCAGGGCGGCGATCTCCTGGATCATCCGGTCGCCTGCCTGATGGCCGTGCGTGTCGTTGACTTCCTTGAACAGGTCGAGGTCCAACATCAGCACCGCGCCGCTGCTGCCGTCGCGGCGGCCACGGGCCATCGCCACGCGCAGGTCTTCCTCGAAACGGCGCCGGTTCTTGAGGCCGGTCAGCGGGTCCGAGCTCGCTTCCCGCTGCAGCGCCTCCATGCGTTCGTTGCGGCTCCAGGCCAGGATCAGCGCTCCGAGCAGGCAGGCGAGCGAGATGCCGACCACGGCGAGCAGGATCGGCACCGCCACGCCCGGCGAGTCGGGGTCATGGACGGCGAGGGTCCAGGTGCGGTCGGCGATTCGGATCGGCGCCGTGGCCGCGTCCCCGAGCTCGCCTTCGGTGCCGAACACCGCCTCGCCGTCGATCCGCAGCTGCACGCCGACCTCCTCGCGGACGTTCGAGACGGCCGTGGCCGCGAGGTCGTCGACCCGGAAGGCGCCTCCGGCGAAGCCGATCAGCGCGGCTCGCCGCTGCGCGACCGTCGCGGTCGGCGCGCCGTCGCGGTAGACGGGGCGGTAGACGTTGATGCCCTGGCCGCCCAGCAGCAACGGCAGCGGCGCCGTCGCCACCGCCTCGCCGCTGTCGCGAGCCCGCCGCAGGTAGGGCGCCCGTTTCGGGTCGCCGCCGAGGTCGTAGCCCTGGGGCGCCAGGGTCCCCCGCTCGCTGACCACGTAGACGATCGGGAAGTACTCGGCCCGCCGCAGGGACCGGTGTGGCCCGTCCGCGCGCAGTTCGTGGATCGGCGCGCCGTGCTGCCGTTCGAAGGCGGCGCGCTGGGAGTCGGGGACCCGCTGCAGGTAGGCGGTCCCGCTCAGCGCCCCCTGGTCGAGCAGGGGTTCGGCGATCACGTCGAACTCGTGCTCGCTGAATTCTTCCTCGGCCTGGAAGAAGGCGGCGGCGCTGGCCAGCTGACCGATCGAGAGCGCCGCGACCGCCTCCGCCTGGCGGGCCGAGCGGATCGCCTCTTCGTCCTGCATCCGGTGGAAGTCGGCCCGGTCGTCGCTGTAGGCGACGAGCGCCGCCGCCGCCGAGCCGGCGGCGATCAGCAGCACGGCGGCGAGCCCGACCCAGAAGCGCAGCCGCATCTCAGCCCCCCGGCACCGCGGCCAGCGACTCCCAGAGGTAGAGGCTGGCGAGGCTGCGGTGCGGCCGCCAAGGCTCGCCGATCTCGACGACCCGCTCGGGCGTTGGCATCTCCTCCAACTCGTACTCGATCTGCACGGCTTTGCGGATGCCGAGGTCACCGCCGGAGAGGATGTCGGGCCGTTCGAGGTGGAAGATCAGGAACATCTCGGCGGTCCAGCGGCCCAGCCCCCGGACCGCGACGATCTCCTCGATCGCCTCCTCGTCGGAGAGCTCGTCGAGCCGGTCCAGCTCCAGTTCGCCGCTGAGCACGTGGGAGGCGAGGTCGCGGACGTACTCGACCTTGCGCCCGGAGAGCCCGGCGCCGCGCAGGTCGGTCTCCTTCGCCTCCAGGAGCTGCTCGGGCGAGGGGGTGGTGCCACCGAAGATGTCGATCACCCGCAGGTAGATCGTGCGCGCCGCTTTCGTCGAGAGCTGCTGCCCGACGATCGCCCGCAGCAGGGCGCCGTAGGCATCGGCCGGCCGCTCCTCCTTGCGGCGCCGCAGCCGCGTCGCCAGGTCGATCTCGCCGACCCGTTCGATCAGGGCCGCCATGGTCGGGTCGGAGGCGGCGAGGGCGGCGCCGGCCTTCCTGCTCACCGGCCCGTCCAATCGGGGCGGCGCTTCTCGGCGAAGGCCCGGATCCCCTCGCGGAAGTCCTCCGACGCGAAGCAGGACTCCCGCAGGGCGACCAGCCCCGCCTCCTGCTGCTCGGTCAGCTCGGAGTTGGAGTTGAGGAGGTCGATCGCGCTCTTGTTGCCGCGCATCGAGAGCGGCGCGTTGGCGGCGATCGCCGCGGCCAGCTCGACCGAGGCGGCTTCGAGTCGCTCGTCGTCGACCACCTCGTTGACGAGGCCGAACCGCTCGGCCCTCGCCGCGTCGAAGTTGCGCCCGGTCAGGAACAGCTCCTTGGTCCGCGCCAGCCCCACCGTGTCGAGGAACTTGCGCAGGCCGGTATGGCCGTAGATCAGCCCCAGTTTCGCCGGCGGCATGCCGAGCTTGGCGCCGGCGGCGCAGATCCGCAGGTCGCAGGTGATCGCCAGCTCCAGCGCACCGCCGAGGCAGTGGCCGTTGATCGCCGCCACGGTCGGCCAGGGGTGGCGCGACAGCTTCTCCAGCGCCGCGTGGAAGGGATGGGCGACCAGGGCCTCGGCGTCGCGCTCGAAGGTCTCGTCCGGGATCGTCGCGATGTCGTAGCCGGCGGAGAAGACCGGCGGTGCGCCGGTGATCAGGACGCAGCGGGTCTCGATCCCGCGGTCGAGCTGGGGCAGCGTCTCGGCGAGGGCGTCGAGGATCTCGTGGTCGAGCGCGTTGCGGCGCTCCGGGTTGGAGATGCGCAGCCGAGTGACGGCCTCGGCGGGCCGGTCGAGAACCAGCTTGCCGCCCGCGAGCTCCTCCACGGCCTACTCCAGCACTACGAGGACGTCGCCTTCGCTCACGGACTGGCCCTCCTCGCAGCGAATCTCCTTGACCGTCCCGTCGTCCTCGGCCTCGACCGGGATCTCCATCTTCATCGACTCGAGGATCACGACGGTGTCGCCGTCGGACACCTCGTCTCCGACCGCAACCTCGATTTTCCACACGTTGCCGGTGATGTGAGCCTCGATGTCTGGCATGGGCGGGCACAATAGCCGCCCCGATGGACTCGCTCGCAGTCATAGTCGCCGCACGGAACGAGGCCGATCGGGTGGGGGACACGGTGGCGGCCCTGCGGGAGGCGTTCCCGGGCACGGTGGTCTGGGTGGCCGACGACGCTTCCTCCGACCGCACCGCCGAGCTGGCGCTCGCCGCGGGCGCGCAGGTGGTGAGTCGCGGCCGCCCGCACGGAAAGGGGGCGAACGTCACCGCGGCCGCGGAGGCGGCGTTGAGCGCCGAGCCGGTCCCGCGGTTGGTGCTGCTGTGCGACGGCGATCTCGGCGCTTCGGCGGCGCGCCTCGTGCCGCTGGTCGAGGCGGTGGAGCGCGGCGAGTGCGACCTCGCGGTCGCGGCCTTCTCGCGTCGGGTCGGCGGCGGCGTCGGCTTCGCCCTCGGCTTCGCCCACTGGGCGATCCGCCGGCTCTGCGGGGCGGAGACGACAGCGCCGATCTCCGGTCAGCGGGCGCTGCGGACCGAGGTCCTGCGGGAGACGCTGCCTTTCGCCGCCGGTTTCGGAATGGAGATCGGGATGACGGTCGACGCCGTCCGCGCCGGCCACCGGCTGCGCGAGTACGAGCTCGACCTCGTGCACCGGGCGACCGGCCGCACCCTGGGCGGCTTCCTCCACCGCGGCGCGCAAATGCGGGATTTCCTCCGGGCCTACGCCGCGCGGCGCTAGCCTGGTTGTGGGATGACGGGCGGGCGAAAGAGGATCGGGCTGTTGGTGACGTGCGCGGTGGTGTTCGGCGCCCTCGCTTCCCTGGCCCATGCCGAGCTGACCGCCCGCGGGGACCTCTTCATCAAGTTCAACGGCGGTATCGCCCCCAACGCGCTGCCCCGCCACGCGCGGGCGCCGATCGCGGTGCGCGTGACCGGCGTCATCCGCACCCTCTCGGGCGAGCGGCCGCCGTCGGTGCGGCGGATCGCGATCTCGATCAACCGCGGCGGCCGGGTCGACTCGCGGGGCCTGCCGGTCTGCGAGCGCCGCGAAATCGAGCCCTCCTCCACCCAGGAAGCGCTCCAGCGCTGCGGCGCCGCCCTGGTCGGAACCGGCGCCTACCTGGCCGACATCGCCTTCCCGGAACAGGACTCGTTCCGCTCGCGAGGTCGCATCCTCGCCTTCAACGCGGTGGTCGACGGGAAGGAGGCGATCCTCGCCCACGTCTACGGCGCGAAGCCGGTGCCGATCACCCGCATCATCGTCTTCCGCATCCGTGAGACCGACGGCACCTTCGGGACGGTCTTCAGCGGCTCCCTGCCCCGCTCACTGATCCGCTGGGGTTATCTGAAGAGCTTCAGCCTCGAATTCCACCGCATCTACACCTACCGCGGCAGGCGCCACAGCTACCTCAGCGCCGCCTGCGCCGCGCCCGCCGGGTTCCCGGGCGCGGTCTTTCCCTTCGCCCGCGCCTCGATGGCCTTCGAGGACGGCCGCACCCTCGCCTCGACCCTGACCCGCAGCTGCACGGTGCGGAGCGGTTGACCGGGTCACGAAGAACGTGATCCTCGCCATCGACCAGGGGACGACGGGGACGACCTGCATCGTCTTCGATCGCGAGCGGCGGATCGCGGGACGGGCCTACTCCGAGTTCGAGCAGCACTTCCCGCGGCCCGGCTGGGTCGAGCACGACGCCGGGGAAATCTGGGAGGTGACGCGGCGGGTCGCCGCCGAGGCGATCGCCGCCGCCGGAATCGACGGCGCCGCGCTCGACGCGATCGGGATCGCCAATCAGCGCGAGACCGTCGTGGCCTGGGACCCGGCGAGCGGCGACCCCGTGCACCGTGCCCTGGTCTGGCAGGACCGGCGCACGGCGGCGCGCTGCGAGGAGCTGCGCGAGGCCGGGCACGAGGCGCTGGTGCGGGAGCGGACCGGGCTGACGATCGACCCCTACTTCTCCGGGACCAAGATCGAGTGGCTGCTGCGCAATGCCGAGGGCGCCCGGTCGGCGGTCTTCGGGACGATCGACTCCTGGCTGCTCTTCAAGCTGACGGGCCGGCACGTCACCGACTTCTCCAACGCCTCGCGGACCATGCTGTTCGACATCCACCGGCTCGGCTGGGACGCCGAGCTCTGCGAGTTGCTCGGCGTCGACCCGGCGCGGCTGCCCGAGCCGTTGCCTTCCTCGCATCTCTTCGGCACCACGTCGGAGTTCGGCGGCGAGGTGCCGGTGGCGGGGATCGCCGGCGACCAGCAGGCGGCCCTGTTCGGCCAGGGCTGTCACCGCCCCGGGCTGGCGAAGAACACCTACGGCACCGGCAGCTTCGTCCTTCTCCACACCGGCGACCGGGTACCCGAGCCGCCCGAGGGGCTGCTCGCCACGGTCGCCTGCGGAGTCGGCGAGAAGCCTGCCTACGCCCTCGAGGCCTCGATCTTCGTCACCGGCGCCGCGGTCCAGTGGCTGCGCGACGGGCTGGGGATCATCGGGGAGGCGGGGGAGACGGAGGCGCTGGCCGCCTCGCTCGACTCCAACGACGGGGTCTATTTCGTGCCGGCGCTGACCGGGCTCGGCTCGCCGCACTGGGACCCCTACGCTCGCGGCACGATCGTCGGTCTCACCCGGGGCAGCGGCCGCGCCCACCTGGCACGCGCCGCGCTGGAGGCGATCGCCTACCAGACCGTGGACGCGGTCCGGGCGCAGGAGGCGGCCGTCGGGGCGCGGCTGGAGGCGCTCAAGGCCGACGGTGGCGCCGTCGCCAATCGCTGGCTGATGCAGTTCCAGGCCGACGTTCTCGGGACGCCGGTGATCGTGCCCGAGCTGACCGAGACCACCGCTCTCGGCGCCGCCGATCTGGCGGGGATCGCGACCGGCCTCTGGAGCGCCGAACAGGTGGGGGAGATGTGGCGCGAGGCGGCCCGCTACGAGCCGCGGATGGGCGCCGAGGAGCGCGAGACGCTGATGGCGCAGTGGCGGCGGGCCCTGGAGCGCTCGTGTGGCTGGGCCGGGCAGGAAACCGGCGAGTAACCACCGCGCGGGGCGAGGGTAGGCAAGGACGGCGGCCGTGCCGCCGTCTCGTCATGGCGGAGATCAAGCCACAGGTCTACAAGGATCCGCGTCCGGCGGAGTACTTCCGGCAATTCCACGACGCCGCGCGGAAGGGCGTCGGCTGGACCTACACGCTCGGCCGCATCGTCCTCACCCTGCCGACGCTGCTGATCTACCGGGTGCGCAGGATCGGGCTCGAGAACGTGCCGCGGGAGGGCGCGCTGATCCTCGCCCCCAACCACTTCAGCCAGATGGATCACTTCTTCGTCGGTGTCTACCTGCGGCGGAAGATCCGCTTCATGGCGAAATCCCAGATGTTCGGCCCGCCGGTGCTCACCTACATCTACAAGCACGGTGGCGTCTTCCCGGTTCGCCGCGGGCACCACGACGAGGAGGCGATCGAGACCGCGCGCGAGATCCTCCGCCAGGACGAGATGCTGCTGGTCTACGCGGAGGGTGGGCGCTCCCGCACCGACCGGCTGGGCAAGCCGAAACCGGGCATCGGCCGGATCGCGCTCGAATCGGGTGCGCCGGTCGTCCCGGTGGCGATCTACGGCTCGGCCAGGGTGCGCGGCTGGAAGCGGTTTCGGTTCCCCAAGGTCACGGTCCAGTTCGGCGAGCCGCTCTCCTTCCCGGTCGAGCGGTCACCCGGCCACGAGCGCCAACTCGAGGCGGCGACGGAGGTCTTCGGCCGCGTCGAGGAGCTCTACGAAGGGCTCGCTACTCGTAGCGAGCGTCGATCCGGGAGTAGAAGTCCGGATCGTGCCCCGGCGTGATCGTCGCGCCCGGGAACTGGTTGTGGAACAGCCGCAGCTCCTGCAGCGAGCGGCGCAGGTTGTGGGCGTCGAAGGGGCGCGGCGGCAGCGGCGCGTCGCCGCTCAGCTGCGCCACCATGTAGGTGGCGTCGCCGCCGATCACGAAGTCGTCGTCCTGCAGCCGGCAGATCACCGAGATGTGGCCGGCGCTGTGCCCGGGCGTGAAAGCGAGGCGGATCGAGCCGTCGCCGAAGAGGTCGAAGGTGCGGCCGAAGCTGGCGTAGGAGTCGATGTTGGCTCGGTCGAAGTCGATCGTGCGGTAGTCGAACGCGTAGTCGAAGTGCTGGCGGCGGTAGCCGTTGAGCAGCGGCTGCCCGCCCTGCGCCGCCGCCCGCCACTCGGGCTCGCTGACCACGAAGGTCGACTGGGGGAACTCGGAGATCGCCGAGGCGTGGTCGATGTGCAGGTGGGTCATCACGACGACGGGGATCTCGCCGGAGTCGAGGCCGCGTTTGCGCAGCTGCGCCGGCACGTCTTCGCCGGCGCCGAGGGTCGGGTGGCCGACCCGGTTGCCGATTCCGCCGAAGTTCTGCCTGCCGTCGGTGGCCACCGAGGGGTGCAGGCCGGTGTCGACGAGAATCGCGCCGGCGCTCGGGTGGCGGATCAGGAAGGAGGGAACTGGGACGTTGGCCGGCGGGTTTCCGGTCAGCAGCGCCCGCAGCAGCTTCAGGGTCTCGAAGCGGCCGCCGGGCCGTTCCATCATCGTCCGCGGCCATTCGACGTGGCCGGCGATCATCGGTTCGACCGTGACCGTCGCCCCGCGCGTGCCCCCCGCAAGCGGCTCGTGCAACGGCTGTGCCTCCACCTGGACCTTCATCGCCGAGTGACCTTACCGTCGAACTCCTCGTCTATAGGCTGCTCTGCCGATGGCTGAACGCTCGCATTCGCAGGTGTTTCGGGACGGTCTGCTCGACGACCAGGTCTGCGCCGTCTCCGGCGCCGGCAGCGGCCTCGGGCGGGAGACGGCGCTGGAGCTGGTCCGTCTCGGCGCGACCGTCGTCGCCTGCGGCCGCCGCGAGGAGCCGCTGGCGGAGACCGCCGCACTGGCCGCTGACCTGGCCGGTGCCTTCGAGCACGAGACGGTCGACATCCGCGAGGAGGAGCCGGTCGAGCGCTTCTTCGATGGCCTCCTCGAGCGCCACGGCCGCCTCGACGTGCTCGTCAACAACGCCGGCGGCCAGTTCCTCAGCCCGGCCGAGGCGATCACCCCGAAGGGCTTCCGCACCGTGATCGACCTCAACGTCCAGGGCACCTGGCTGATGACCCACGCCGCGGCGACCAAGGCCTTCATCCCGCAGGGTGGCGGCAAGGTGCTGAGCGTCACCCTCTCTCCGCACAACGGGATGCCGGGGATGGTCCACTCCGGCGCCGCCCGCGCCGCGGTGGAGAACATGATGCGGACGCTGGCGGTCGAGTGGGCCCGCTTCGGGATCAAGACCGTCGCCCTCGCCGCCGGCCAGTTCGCCACCGAGACGCTGCTGACCAAGTATCCGCAGGTCGTCGTCGACAACCTCGAGCGCTCGATCCCGATCGGCCGTGCCGGCCGGCCCGAGGAGATGGCCTGGCTGGTCGCCTACCTCGCCTCTCCCGCCGGCGACTTCTTCTCCGGCACGACGATCACGATCGACGGCGCCCGCGACAACTGGGCCGGCCCCTGGCCGCCGCGGGCGATCGCCACCGAGGGCGGCGACCCTGTAGCGGAGCAGCGCCGCCCGAAGGGCTAGCGGGGCTCGAGCACGACCAGCGGGATCTCGCGGCCTTTGCTGCGGACGGCGTAGTCCTTGTAGCCCGGGTAGGCCTTCACGGCCATCGCCCAGAGGCGGTCGCGCTCCTGCGGCTTGGCGACCCTCGCGTGGACCGGCAGGTGCTCGCCCATGACCTGCACCGTGGTGTCGGGATTCGCGATTAGGTTGTGGTACCAGGCAGGGTTCTTCGGGAAGCCGCCTTTGGAGGCGACCACGACGATGTCCGCGCCGTCTTTGACGTAGAGCAGCGGCGAGGTGCGCTTGGCCCCGCTCTTCGCCCCGACGTGGTCGAGCAGGCACATCTTCCCCGGCACCCCGGGGATGGTGTGACCGAGGCGCCCACCCGTCCGCTGGTAGAGGAACGTGTGGGCGCCCATGAAGCGCCAGATCACAGGCCAGACCCGGTCCGCCACGTCGAGGTAGCGGGGGGTCCGCCTGTCTTCTGCCGCTTGCGCGGTCATCTCAGGTGTACATGCCCCCGAACATGCCGCCGGTCACGTTGAGGACCTGGCCGTGCATGTAGTTGCCGAGCGGCGAGGCGAGGAAGAGCACCGGGCCCGAGGCCTCGACCGGGGTGGCGGGTCGACCGATCGGGATGATCGCCGAGGCCATCGCCCGCATCTGCTCGGGGATGCCGAGCTCGATCTTCTCGCCGCCCGGCGCGGTCATCTCGCCACCCTCCTCCTTGGCCGCGGTGAGGCGGGTTTCGACGAACCCGAAGGCGACCGCGTTGACGTTGATCTTGAACTGACCCCACTCCTTGGCGAGGGTTTTGGTCAGGCCGACCACGCCGGCCTTGGCGGCCGAGTAGTTGACCTGGCCGGCGTTGCCCATCGTGCCCGAGGTCGAGGAGATGTTGATCAGCTTGCGGAAGACCTCTTTGTCTTCGCCGCGCTCCGCCTTGGCCGCCTCGCGCCAGTGGGGCGCAAGCGCCCGCGCGACCCGGAACGGGACGACGGTGTGGATGTCGAGCATTGCCTGGAACTGCTCGTCGGTCATCCGGTGGGCGACGCCGTCCCAGGTGTAGCCGGCGTTGTTGACGCAGATGTCGACCGCGCCGAAGGCGTCGACCGCGGCCTTGACGAGGTCATCGGCGGTGCCCGCCTTGGTCAGGTCGCCGGAGAAGACCGCGGTCTCCCCGTTTATCTCGCTCGAGGCCTGCTCAGCGACGTCGGCGTCGAGGTCGTTGATCAGGACCTTGGCGCCCTCGCTGACGAACAGCTCGGCGGTCGCCCGGCCGATTCCGCGCGCCGACCCGGTGACGATCGCCGCTTTCCCATCGAGAAGTCCCATTGCTTTTCTCAGTCTCCTTTAGTTCGAGAAGTCGGCGCGGGAGGCTACAGGGAACCGCCCGATCCTGGTCAGCTGGCCAGTTTTCCCACGCTCGCCAGGTACTCGTCGAGCTTCTTGGCTTTCTGGGTGTCCTCGTAGACCTCGTAGTCGCGCAGCAGCCCCCACCTCAGGTGTCCCCAGATCACGTAGCGGTTCTCGTAGACCCGCTCCCCCTCGGGCGTGTCGAGGTAGTCGGTGCCGCGGATGCAGATCGTCTGCTTCCACGGGAACCCCTTGAGCACGACCTCGTCCGGGCTGATCTGGATCCCGGCGTCGGCGAAGCGCCGCAGCCACGGCTCGAGTTTGTCCTTGCCCTGGAGTTCCGTCGCCCAGGAGCTGTCGCCCGGGAAGCGGAAGCGCACCTCCTCGGCATCCAGTTTCAGCGTCGGTCCGATATCGCCGGCGCTCGCCCGCGCCATGTTGCGGGCGATCATCTGCTTGGCCAGCCACGACAGCATCGCTGCCTCCTCTGCTCGTTGTCGAGCGGGAACCTAGCGCGCGATCGCGGCCACGTCGCGGATCGCGGCAGATAGATCATCCGTCCAAACGTATGGCGGGACGTGATCTCTGCTGTCGATTCGGTTTAGAGCGCACAGAGCGAATTTTGGATCGAGATCTTTATCCAGCGTTGAGACGACCGTCGTCTCAGGTCTATAAGGTGCCCGACGATTTTTCCTCGCCTACACAAAGCTCATAAATTGCTCATCGTTGGCCTGGCTGCGGTCGCCCTCCTCGCGATCCCCGGCGCGGCCTCGACCAGCGAGCGGATCGTCATCCACGGTGCCGACTCGGGTTCGCACCTGCGGCTGAGCATGGAGGGGTCCCGCGTCGTCGTCGAGGGCCTGATGGCCCACGCGCGGCCGGAGGGCTGTCGCTTCACCCGCGGACGCATGCGCGCGGTCTGCCCCACCGACGGCGCCAGCTCGATCGAACTGAACATGGGCCCGGGCGGCGACTTGGTCGAGGTCCTCGACCGCATGCCGTTCCCGCTCACGATCTATCTCGGCGCCGGCTCGGACAAGTTCATCGGCAACGGCGAGCGGGACAGCTGCTTCCCGGGGGCGGCCCGGCGCAACCGCTGCATCGGCGGCGGGGGGAACGACATCTGCATCACCGGCCCCCGCAACAGCGATTGCGTCGGTGGCCCCGGCGACGACTACTGCCGTCACGGCAGCGGCAGCGACGGGTGCTGGGGCGGCCCCGGCGACGACGTCTGCGTCATGGGCGCGGGCCAGGACGGCTGCCACGGCGAAGCCGGCAACGACCGCCTCTACGGCGGCGCCCAGCCCGACCGCCTCTACGGCGGCGCCGGCCACGACTACTGCGACGGAGGCCCCGGCTGGGGCAAGTCGCAGACCTGCGACGCCGGGCCGCAGCGTTAGGGATTTCGCTCGTCGTCTGAGCCGCCCTCGAACTCCCGGAGCTTTTCTTCGAGGACGGCGACGCGATCGCTCGGAGGCGCGGCGACTTTCAGCAGGCGCAGGTCGTCCCAGCCGTTCCGCAGGACGCCCTGCTCGAGCAGGCGAAGCGCCTCTTCGTACCTCTCGAGAGCCTTGTCGAATTCACCCAGGCAGTAGCGGGCGAGTGCGAGGTTGACCAGGCTGTTGGCGGTGTCGGCCACCTTTCGCTTGCCTTTTTCAGCGGAACCGAGCCATTTTTCGCCGGCGTCGATCGACGTCAGCCAAATCTCCCGGGCGCGGTCGGGCTCGGCCAGCCGGAACTTGGCGAGTCCTTCGAGAACCAACCACCACTGCACTTCGGTGGGGTTGGGATCGAGCGCCGTCAAGGTGCTGTCGGCGGGTTTCCACTGTTCGGTGCAGAGATATGCCTCGGCGAGGGACGCCGCCGACCAGGAGTCCTTCGGTTCTATCTCCAGCACACCCTTCAGGTCTGCGATCGCCTCGTCGTAGTGATGCATGCGCAGGTGAGTGGCGCCCCGATTGCTCAACGCGACCGCTGAGCCCGGATCCAGCTCGATGGCCCGGTCGAGATCCGCCAGGGCCACCTCGTAGCGATAGAGGCCGCGGTAGGCGGCGCCGCGCTCGCCGAGGACCCAGGAGTTGTCCGGGCGGCTCCCCTCGACGCGGTCGAGGTCGGCAAGTGCGTCCTCATACCGCCCCAGGGCACGGTAGGTGGCGCCCCGCTCGGCGTAGGCGACGAGATTGTCGGAATCCAGCGCAAGCGCCCGTTCCAGGTCGGCAAGTGCCTCCTCGAATCGCCCCAGCACCCGGCGGGTTGCGGCTCGGCCGCTGAGTATCTGGCTGTCGTCGGGCCGCAGCTCGAGCGCCCGGTCGAAATCCACCAAGGCCCGCTCGCGTTCGCGCAGGTTGACCAGGAGGCCGGCCCGCTGAACCAGCGCCCACCAGTAATCGGGGTCGAGCTCGAGTGCCCGATCGAAATCGGCGAGTGCCTCGGTGTGGCGATCGAGGGCCCGGTAGACGGCGCCCCGCTCCCCCAGCGCCCATGGGTGATCCTCGTGCTTCGCGAGCACCTGGTCGAGATCCGCCAGGGCCTCGTCGAAGCGGCCCAGGGCTCGCATGGCGGCACCTCGCTCGGCCAGCGCGCCGCGATGATCGGGCGCGAGCTCCAGCGCCCGTTCGACGTCTTTCAGCGCCTCCTTGGGCTGGCTCAGCGCCCGGTGGACACCAGCCCGGAGCGCGTAATTGGAGGCCGACTCCGGCTCCAGGTCCACCGCCCGGTCGAGCTCGCCCAAGGCCTCGTCGTAGTGTTTCAGCGCTCGCAGGCTGAGTGCTTTGCCAACGTGCAGCGGGCTGAAGTCAGGGTCCGATTTCAAGGCCGCATCGAAGTCCCGCAGAGCCTGGTTGTGGTTGCCGAAGGCCTGGTGGCACGAAGCGCGCCCGGCCAACACCCGGCTGTCGCCCGGATCCAGCTCCAGAGCCCGATCGAAGTCCGCGAGGGCCCCCTCCAGGTTGCCTGTCGCGACTCGCAGCGCGGCTCGCTGGGCGAGGGCCCATCTGTAGTCGTCCGCCAGCTCGATGGCCCGGTCGAAATCCGCCAGCGCCTCCTCCGATTTCCCAAGTTCCTGATGGAGGGCACCCCGCTCCCCGAATGCCCAGGCGTACTCCGGATCGAGAGCAACCGCCCGGTTCAGATCTTCAAGGGCCGCCTCGCGTTGACCCAGGACGCGCCGGCTCGCCCCCCGCCTGGCCAGGGCACTGCTGTCGTCGGGTTCGACGCTGAGGATCCTTCCGAAATCCGCCACGGCCTCCGGGTGTCGATCGAGAGCGCGGTAGATCCCGGCGCGTTCGGTCAGGGCCCAGAGCGAGGTCGGCCCCGCCGCGATCGCCTTGCTGAGATCGTCGAGAGCCTCGTGCTGGTGATCGAGTGCCCGGTGGGCGGCTCCCCGTACGGTGTGAACCGCGCTGAGCAGGGTCGTCGCCTCGGCGGGAGCCAGCTGGACCGCCCGGTCCAGGTCGACCAGCGCCTCCTCCGGTCGATCCAGCGCCTCGTAGAGGGTTCCTCGCATGGTCAGCGCCGCAATGCTGTCGGGCTCCAGCTCCAAGGCGCGATCGACGTCGGCGAGCGCTTCTTGGTGCTTCTCCGTTTCGGCGAGGCAGGTCGCGCGCTGAACGAAGACCCAGGAATTCTCGAAGCCGAGCTCGACCGCTTTGTTGAGGTCCTCCAGGGCTTGATCGGACTGCCCGAGCGCCCGCCTGATCGCACCCCGCTCGGCGTAGCTCCACTCGACCTCCGGGTCGAGCTCGATCGAGCGATCGAGCTCGACCAGCGCGTCCTCGAAGCGCTCCAGCCTCATCAGGATCGTGCCCCGCTCGCCGTGGGCCCAGTAGTCGTCAGGCGCTCGCGAAAGCGCCGCATCGACGTCGGCGAGGGCATGGTCGAGCCGTCCCTCGGCGCGGTGGATCGACCCGCGCGTGGCCAGTGCCCACGCGTAGTCGGGATCCAGCTCCAGGGCCCGGTCGAAGTCCTTCAGCGCCTCCTCGAGCTGCCCCAGCATCCGGTGGGCGGCTCCCCGCTCGGCCAGTATCCAGGCGCTCTCGCCCCCCTCCTCGATCGCCTCGTTCAGATCGACCAGCGCGTCCTCGTAGCGGTCGGCGAGGCGGTGGGCGACGCCTCGGATCGCCCGGGAAGGGACGCTCGGGCCGCCGTGCTCGACCGCGCGGTTGAGGGCGATCAGTATTTTGGAATCAGCGGATTTCACCGAGAACGAGGTTGCCTTCGATGCCCTTTTCGTATGGTGCCGGTCTTGCCCGGTGTCAGGTGGCTGTCGCTTCGCTCGCGGCGCCGTTAACATCGCAATACTTACTGAAACTAACTTGAGCAAGGTTTCTCGATGGACAAGTCGACTCAATCACAAGAGTTGGAAGTAGCCGAGAAGGCACCGCCGATCGGCGAGGTCTACAACCTGAGTGGGCTTGTCGAGGGCACCGCCGAGGTGGCCTCGCCGTTTTCGCCCGGCGACACGAAGGAAGTCCACGTGCTTCTCGGGGACTGCGTGCCCGGTTCGGACATCGAATATCCATCTCCACGGCACGTCCTGCGGCGCGACTACCGGGAACAGTTCAAGGTCGGCGAGCTGACCTGGTTCGTGGGGGGGAGCGAGCCGCCCGAACGAACGCCCGTGCAGGGCGGGGCGGGTCAGGGCCTGTCCTATGGGCACGGTCGTCCCGCATCGGCCGGGTCGAGAGGCGGTCGAAGCGACACCGTTGGGCGTCTCTCGCCGCTCGCCGCGGCGGTTGCGGGCGGTCTGGCGGCCGTCGGGTTCGTCCTGCTCGGGCTGGCTTTCGTGGACAGCGGAGCCCCGGCGCTTTCGCTGGCGCTGCTGATCGCTGTGTTCACCACCGTGGCATCGGTTGCCGTCTGGCGTGCGGGCGCGATGAGCCGGTCTCCGCGTCTCTCCGAGAGGGAAGACGGCGATGGATGGTCGGAGCTTTGGGCCTTGCGGGTCGGCGCGGGCATTCGGGAGGCGATAGCCGTCGGCCTGCGGACGGGTGGATTGGGATTGCTGGTGCAGCCGCGCGATCCTGCTGAGGATGGGACGGAGATCGACGAAGCGGAGGAAGCGCCCGGCGAGGTCCGGTAGGGGCATCCTGGAAGCTGACGAGCGGATCTGGCCATCGAGCTCAGCGATTCAACGACGTTTGCGTTCGGAGCGATCGGAGCGGTTGTCGCGCTGCTCGCCGTTCAGGGCCTGCCCGTGGCCGAGGGCATGGCGCGGGGCTGGACCAAGCCCAAAATCACTCGATTCAGGGTGATCGGAGCTGTGCTCTGCATGATCATTTTCGCCATAGGTGGAGGGGTTGTCGCCACACTGATCGGGGACGCGACGGAGGAGAAGCACGCACTCGCGTACGGGCTCGGGTGGCAGGGGTTCATCGGTGGCTACCTGGGCAGTCCCTACCGGGCTGTCCACGTCGAGCAGGCGGAAAAGAAGCAGAAAAAGAAGAAGAAGAAAAAGAAGAAGCGGGAGGACGAGTAGGCCCCTCGGGGTTCTACAGCCCCATCTGCTTGCCGAGGATCTCCTTCATGAACGGCGAGGATGGCACGTTTGTTTGAAGACAAGGGCGACGATCAGCCGTGATCGCGCATGGTCCGGCCGATGTGTCCGGATTGTGTCCGCGGCGACTACGATGTCCGCGTGGCGCAGACAACAAATGTCGAGATTGACGCAGCGCTGCTCGGACGCCTTCGCGAGCGTCGTCCTGGAAAGAACGACCGCGAGCTCCTTGAGTCCGTGGCGCTAAGCGCACTTGGCCGCGAGACTCTGCGCGGTGTGCAGGAGCGAAACGCGCTCACGGAACAGGAGGCGATTGCTCTCGGCATCGAGGCCATGCGTGCCGCCCGGCAGGGCGTCCGACGCCATGCCTAGCCTTTTCGCGCGTGACTAGGAATGGGTCGCGGAACGGCGTAGACCGCCGCAGGCCCGTTGGGATCGATCTCTTTGCGGGCGCTGGCGGCTTGTCGTTGGGTCTGGAGCAGGCCGGCTTCGACGTGTTTGCATGTGTCGAGTACGACCCGGTTCACTGCGCTGTTCACGAGTTCAACTTTCCCTGTACCGAGGTTCTTTGCGCCGACGCTTCGAGGCTCGAACCCGATCGGTTGCAAGAAGCTGCGGAAGCAGGGGCAGCTCGGCATGGGCGAAGCGATTGGGATGGGGAGATCGACGCAATCGTTGGCGGACCGCCTTGCCAGGGGTTCTCAACGATCGGGAAGCGTCTGATCGATGACAAGCGGAATCGACTGGTTTTCGATTTCTTTCGCCTTGTGTCTGCGCTTCGACCCAGATATTTCGTCATGGAGAACGTCCCAGGCATGGGGGCCGGGGGGCATTCGGAAATCCTCAGTCGATTTATGACCGAATTCGAGGCGGAGGGATACGTTGTCGCCGCAAAGGTCCTGAACACCGCCGACTATGGCGTTCCACAGCTCAGGCGCCGACTCATTGTGATAGGCAGCCGGGAGGACCAGGTCGAAGCGACGCATCCCAAACCGCGGACCTGCCCTGTCCCAAAGGTTCCTGGCGCGCGAACGTCAAAGCTACGCGACGGCCTCCCGATGGGACCGACTGTCTGGGATGCGATTGGCGATCTCCCCGATCTAGATCGTTTTCGGACCCTCTGCACCTCGGATCGCGTTTCGCTGTCGGATTCGAAGCTGGAGTCGATGATCCAAAAGGGATCTCCATACACGCTTGCACTCCGAGGGGACGATTTGGCCGACCGCTCGTACCCACGTCGATGGGATCCCGCGTTACTGACGAGTTCTGCGAGGACGCTTCATACGGATCTTTCGGTTCGCCGTTTTGCTGAAACTGTCCCGGGCGATACGGAGCCCGTAAGCCGTTTCTATCGCCTGCATCCAAAAGGGCTCTGCAACACGCTCCGTGCGGGTACTGGGAGCGAGCGAGGGGCATTTACTTCCCCACGGCCGATTCACCCGAAACGGCCGCGCGTGATCTCCGTACGCGAGGCGGCACGGCTTCATTCGATGCCGGATTGGTTTCAGCTACACGCCACTAAGTGGCATGGCTTTCGGCAGATTGGCAACGCTGTTGCGCCTCTGCTCGGACGAGCCGTCGGCGAATCTCTTACGAGCGCTCTTGCCACGAAGCCCGCGATCCCACGGGCAAAGCGGTCCCTTGGCGACCTTCGCCTCCTCAACATGACCATGAACGAGGCGGCTGAGTACTACCGGGTTGGGCGGGATCAGATCCCCGCTCAGCGCATTCGGTTGTCGCAGCCTCGGAAGGTGGCGGCCTGACGTGGGAGACGGACCCACCCGATACGCACAGATTATTGAGAGTGTGTTCTTGGCGAAGTACGAAGAGGGCTCTATGGAGGTCGAATTCGACCGAGAGGACTTCACCCATCACGCGAATGAGCTCGGTATCGAACCGCCAAAGAACCTCGGCGATGTGGTCTATAGCTTTCGGTATCGCGTGGCGCTACCGGATTCGATTCGGGAGAGAGCGCCAGAGGGTCTCGTCTGGATCATCCGCGCCGCTGGGCGCTCGAAATACAAATTCGTTGCCGTCAAGCAGGATCTGATCGTTCCGACCGACCGGATGGTCGAGACGAAGTTGCCCGATGCGACCCCTGGTGTAATCGCCAGGTGGGCCCTCAATGACGAGCAGGCCCTGCTGGCAATGCTCCGCTATAACCGCCTAATAGACATCTTCTCTGGTGTCGTTTGTTACTCGCTTCAGAATCACCTGAGAACCACGGCGCCTGGCATCGGCCAGGTCGAGACGGATGAGGTCTATATCGGTCTGGATCGGAGCGGCGCTCAATACGTCTTCCCGGTTCAGGCGAAGGGTGGAAGCGATCAGATCAGCATCGTTCAGATTGAGCAGGACTTCGCATTGTGCGCAGATAAGTTCTCCGATCTGATTTGTCGTCCGGTGGCGGCGCAGTTCATCGGCGACAATAGGATTGCTTTGTTCGACTTCGAAGAGGCAGACGAGGGCGTGGCAATCCGTTCCGAGAAGCACTATCGACTCGTGCCTGAGGATGAAGTTAGCGCTGAGGACCTCGAGCGCTATCGCCGCGATGCCTCTGCCACGTAGATAGCGCGGTGGCTGACACTCGAACTCCGGAGCAGCGGACGCGCATCATGGCGGCCGTCAAAAGCCGGAACACCGGTCCGGAGATTGAGCTGCGAAGGGCGCTGTACGCTCGCGGCATCCGGGGTTGGCGCTGCAATTACAAGCGGGCAACCGGTCGCCCAGACATCGCTTGGCCGGCGCGCAGAATTGCGGTTTTCGTGGATGGTGCCTTCTGGCATGGTCATCCCTCCCGACACAAGCCCGGCCGTTCTGGTGAGTATTGGGACCGAAAGATTGAGCAAAATGTCGAAAGAGATCGGCGCGTCGATCGGGAGCTTCGCAAAAACGGATGGGATGTTCTGAGGCTTTGGGATTTCGAAATCCGTAAGGATCTCGCCGGGTCCGTCGCGCGGGTTGTCAACGTGTTGGAGCGCTCGGCAATAAGTCCGGCCCACTCCCCATCCCCACATAAAGTGGTGCCTCGCTAGTCAACCGGCCAAAGGGTCACTCGTTCCCCGTCCAAACGTAGCTGGATTCCGTCGGTCTCGAACTCTGCTGGCTCGTCGCCCGTGGCCCCTTGGACAAGCCAGGGTGCGCCAACATAAGTAGCCGGTCCTTTGTTCGCATCGAGCAGTCGTTCGCTTACGCACTGCCAAGCTTCTTCGGGCTCTAGGGCGTCTACTACGACCACGATTGCGTATCTAGGCAAGGCGGGCGACTCTCGCGTTCGTCTGTCTGGGAATCACTGATAGATCGCTAAGTCCCGGGACAGCCCATTTCTCCCCTGCCTGGGCAACGGACAGGGTGAAAGATCGCGGGGGTAACGCATTCTCCGTCAGTCGCTTCGGCGATTCGCCTATCGCCGATGCCAGCCGGTTCGGTCAGCTGCTGAACTTGTCTGCGAGTTCGACATCGCCGAGCGCGTGTCTGCCGAGGATCGGATCGAGCAGGCGCGGCGCGATGTGTCCGAATCGTGTCCGCCCGACGCAGAGGACGAGTCAGAATCGCAGGAAACCCCTGCTAATCCCTACAGCCCCATCTGCTTGCCGAGGATCTCCTTCATGATCTCGTCGGTGCCGCCGCCGATCGGGCCGAGGCGGGCGTCGCGGACGGCGCGCTCGATGCCGTACTCGCGCATGTAGCCGTAACCGCCGTGGATCTGGAGTGCCTCTTCGGCGATCTCGAGGACGGCGCGCTGGGTGACGAGCTTGGCCATCGTCACCTCCTGGATGCAGTTGCGGCCCTCGTGGAAGAGCCGCAGGGCGTTGTAGGTGATGGCTTTGGCGGCTTCCGCCTGGGTGCCCATCTCGGCGATCTTGTGGCGGATGACCTGGAATTTGCCGATCGGTCTGCCGAAGGCCTTGCGCTCGAGGGCGTACTCGACGCTCCTCTCGATCAGGCGCTGCATCGCGCCGACCGCGCCGATCGCCATCAGCAGGCGCTCCCAGGCGAAGTTGGCCATGATCAGTTTGAAGCCGCCGTTCTCCTCGCCGAGCAGGTTCTCGGCCGGCACCTCGACGTCGGTGAAGGAGAGCTCGCCCGTGTCTGAGGAGTGCCAGCCGAGCTTCTCCAGCTTCTGCGCCACCTCATATCCGGGCATCTCGCGCTCCAGCACGAGGAAGGAGATGCCGCCGTGGCCGCCCTCCAGGGTCGTCTTGCAGGCGCAGACGAGGAAGTCGGCGCGGACGCCGTTGGTGATGAAGGTCTTGGCGCCGTTGACGACGTAGCCGCCGTCGACCCGCTCGGCCTTGGTCGTGATCCCGGCGACGTCGGAGCCGGCGCCGGGCTCGGTGATGCCGAGGGCGCCGATCTTCTCGCCGGCGATCCCGGGCACCAGCCAGCGCTGCTTCTGCTCCTCGGTGCCGAAGTTGAAGATCGGCGGCATCGCGATCGAGGTGTGGGCGTTGAGCCCGGCGGCGACGCCGCCGGAGCCGCCGGAGCGCGCCAGCTCCTCGACCCAGACCGCGTCGTGCAGGTGGGTGCCGCCCTGGCCGCCGTACTCCTCGGGGAACTTCAGCCCGAGGAAGCCGAGCTCGGCGCAGCGCGAGTAGAGCTCGCGGGGGAATTCCCGCGCCTCCTCCCACTCGTCGACGTTCGGCGCGATCTCCTTGGCGACGAAGCGCCGGACCGTCTCCCGCAGCTCCTCGTGCTCCTCGCCGAAGGGTGGGAGGGTGGCCCGGGCTCCACTGTCCTTGATGACCGTCACGCGGCGCTCTCGCCGCTCGTCGCCGGCGCCTTCCAGTCCTCGAGCATCGTGTAGCCGCGGCCCGCGTGGTCGAAGCCGAGCAGGTCGCCCTGCGGGTTCTTCCTGCCGCCGTGGTGGTAGGCCCGCACCTCGGCGATCCTGCCGTCGCGGATCAGGAAGAACTCGGCGCCACGGTCGAGGCGGCGCTCGCCGCTCTTCGGGTCGCGCCAGGTCATCGTCCACTCGATCGTCACCTGGTCACCCTGCTCGATCAGGTTCTCGATGTACCACTGGGCGTCGATCGTCCCGACCCCCAGCGCGGCGAAGCCGCCGATCGTCTCCGCACCCTCGTGCGGCCCGAGCCGCGTGTAGTAGTGGACCGCGTCCTCGGTGAAGTGGGCGGAGACCGCCGCGGCATCGCCGGTGTTCAGCGCCTCGTAGTACGCCCGGACCCGCTCCGTGCCGGTCATACCCCGTAGCTGCGGCCGATCACCTCGAGCATGATCTCGTCGGTGCCGGCGCCGATCCGGTTGAGGCGGACGTCGCGGTAGGCGCGCTCGATCTCGTACTCCTTCATGTAGCCGTAGCCGCCGTGGATCTGGATGCACTCGTCGGCGACCTCGCAGGCGATGCGCGAGGTGTAGAGCTTGCACTGGGAGATCTCGCGGACCGGGTACTCGCCGTTCGCGTAGCGCCAGGCGGTCGCGTAGGTGAACTGGCGGGCCGCCTCGATCTTGGTCGCCATCTCGGCGAACTTGTGCCGGATCACCTGGAAGTTGCCGATCGGCCGGCCGAAGGCCTTGCGCTCCTTGGCGTACTCGAGGGTGCGGTCGAACATCCGCTGCGCGCCTGCGACGGCGCCTGCGCAGGCGACCATCCGCTCGCTCTGGAGCTCCCAGGAGATGTGGTAGAAGCCTTTGCCCTCCTCGCCGAGCAGGTTCCCAACCGGGACCCGCACGTCCTCGAAGCTCAGTTCGGCGGTGTCGGATGAGTGCATCCCCATCTTCTCGAGCTTGCGGGAGACGCTGAAGCCGGGGACCGTCTCGCCGTTCTCGTCGCGCAGGTCGACGACCAGCAGGCTGATCCCCTCGTGGGCTTTGTCAGGGTCCGTCTTGACGACGAGGACGATGAAGTCGGCGCGGGCGCCGTTGGTGATGAACGTCTTCGAGCCGTTGACGACGAATTCGTCGCCGTCGCGGATCGCCTTGGTGCGGATGGCGGAGACGTCGGAGCCGGCCTCCGGCTCGGTGATCCCGAGGGCGCCGATTTTCTCGCCGCGGATCGCCGGCGGCATGTAGCGCTCCTTCAACTCCTCGGTCCCGAGCAGCTCGATCGGCGGCAGCACCATGTCGGTGTGGACGATGAATCCCATGTTCAGCCCGCCCGAGCCCGAGTAGCTCAGGCACTCGGCGCGGACCATCGAGTAGTAGTAGTCGCCGCCCTGGCCGCCGTACTGCTCGGGGAAGCAGAGGCCGAGGAAGCCGAGCTCGCCGGCCCGCTTCAGGACCTCGCTGGGCCAGGTCGTCTCCTCCCACTCGTTGCGGTGCGGCCAGAGCTCCTTCTGCACCCACGACTGCATCGACTCGCGCAGGTCTTCGTGCTCCTGCGTGAAGATCATGTGCTTGCGCTCGGCAGCGTGATCGGGCTTGATGACGCTGGAGCCGTTGGTCGTCGCGGTCGCCACTGGTCTCTCCTCCTCGGTTGGTCCCGGCGGCGGGGCCGCCTCGAAAGCGAGTAGACAGTAGCACTTCCCACTTTCAACGCAAGTCGGCTATGGTTGCCGCCGATGAGCGAGGGGAGCTACGAGCTGGTCGCCTACGAGGTCGCCGACGGCATCGCCACGGTGACCCTGAACAACCCGGAGAAGCGCAACATGCTCTCCGGGCAGATGCTGGCCGAGCTGGTCGCGGCGATGAGGGAGGCGAAAGCCTCCGAGGAGGTGCGCGCCGTCGTGCTCACCGGGGCCGGCGAGAAGGCCTTCTGCGCCGGCGCCGACCTCGGCGGGTTCGCCGCCGACGTGCCTTTGGTCGCCAAACACTTCGCCTCCGACCTCTTCCTCGAGTTCTTCCGGCTGATGCCGCGGCTCGGCAAGCCCTCGCTCTGCGCCGCAAACGGCCACGTCCTGGCGGGCGGGATGGGGCTGGCGCTCTCCTGCGACCTGGTGATCGCCAAGCAGGGCGCCACCTTCGGCACGCCGGAGATCAACGTCGGCGCCTTCCCCTACATGATCATGTCGATCATCTACCGCAACGTCCCGCGCAAGAAGGTCAACGAGATGATGCTGCTGGGCGAGCGGCTCAGTGCCGAGCAGGCGGTCGAGTTCGGGCTCGCCAACAAAGTGGTCCCGGCCGAGGAGTTCGACGCCGCGGTCGCCGAGTGGGCGGGGAAGCTGGCTTCGAAGAGCCCGGTGCTGATGCGGCTCGGCCACGACGCGATGTACCGCCAGCAGGACATGGCGCTCGACGACGCGCTCGAGTTCCTGCGCTCGCAGCTCTCGCTCACCTTCACCACCGAGGACATCGTCGAGGGCGTCACCGCATTCTTCGAGAAACGCGATCCGCAGTGGAAGGGTAGGTAGGAGTGGCGAGCACCGAGCAGGAGCAGGGGGAGAAGAACCTCCTCCCCGGGACCGCCCCGCTGGCGGAGTTGAACGAGCAGCTGCACGAGCGGCGGGAGAAGGCGCGGCTCGGCGGCGGCGAGGAGAAGATCGCCAAGCAGCACGAGCGCGGCAAGCTGACGGCGCGCGAGCGGCTTGACCTTCTGGTCGACGAGGGCAGCTTCGTCGAGCTCGGCATCCACGGCCGGCCCCACTTCGCCCAGCGGGCGATGGACGGGGTCGAGGCACCGGCTGACGGCGTCATCACCGGCTGGGGCGACGTCGACGGCCGCCCCTACTGCATCGCCGCCTACGACTTCACGGTCATGGCCGGCTCGATGGGGATGACCGGCGAGCTCAAGGTCACCCGCCTGCGCGAGATGGCGCTCTCCAAGCGGATGCCGTTCATCTGGCTGCTCGACTCCGCCGGCGCCCGCATTCAGGAGGCGGCCGGCTCGCTCTTCGCCGGCTCCGGCCACCTCTTCCGCGAGGAGGTCGAGATGTCGGGGGTGATCCCGATGGTCGCGGCGATGATGGGCCCCTGCGCCGCCGGCACCGCCTACATCCCGGCGCTCTCGGACTTCGTGCCGATGGTCTCCGGGCAGGGCGCGATGGCGCTGGCCGGCCCGCACCTGGTCAAAGCCGTGACCGGCGAGGAGATCTCGATGGAGGATCTCGGCGGGGCCAAGGTCCACTGCCGCAAGTCTGGGGTGGGGGATCTCGAGGTGAAGGACGACGAGGAGTGCATCGCCAAAGTCAAGGCCTACCTCTCCTACTTCCCCTCCGACTGCGAGCACAAGCCGCCGCTCCGCGAGACCGCCGACCCGATCGACCGCATGTCGGACAAGCTGCTGGAGATCGTCCCCGACTCCTCACGCCAGCCCTACGACATGTACGACGTGATCCGCGAGATCGTCGACGACGGCGAGTGGTTCGACCTGAAGCCGAAGTTCGCCAAGACGCTGATCACCTGCTTCGCCCGTTTCGGCGGCCAGCCGGTCGGGATCGTCGCCAACCAGCCGAAGCAGCTGGCCGGGATCCTCGACAACGACTCGGCCGACAAGGCGGCGCGCTTCATCAACCTCTGCGACGCCTTCAACATCCCGCTGGTCTTCCTCCAGGACGTTCCCGGCTTCATGGTCGGCTCGAAGGTCGAGCACGCCGGGATCATCCGCCACGGCGCGAAGATGCTCTACGCGGTCAGCCGCGCCACGGTGCCGAAGGTGACGGTGATCGTCCGCAAGGCCTACGGCGCCGGTTACTACGTGATGTGCGGCAAGGCCTACGAGCCGGACCTGATCGTCGCCTGGCCCGGGGCGGAGATCTCGGTGATGGGCGCCGAGGGCGCGGTCGAAATCATCGGCCGCTCGGCGATCGAGGCCGCCGACGATCCCGAGGCGACCCGCGAGGCGATGCTGAACGCGGTCCGCCAGCAGATCGACCCCTACATAGCCGCCGGCAACGCGGTGATCGACGACATCATCGACCCGCGCGAGACCCGCCCGACGATCGTCAAAGCGCTGCGCATGGCCCGCGACAAGCACGTCGAGAAGCCGCGCAAACGCCACGGGGTGATGCCCGTATGAGGCCGCGGGGCGCTTTCCTCTCGGTATACGAGAGGAAGTCGACCATGGGAGGCGCGCGATGAGCCGTTTCGAGGACCCGGTGGTGATCAGCTGCTCGATCTCCGGGGTGATCGCCAACCGCGACCAGTGCCCGGCGATCCCCTACACGCCAGAGGAGTACGCCGCGGAGGCGCGGCGCGCGGTCGACGAGGGCGCCTCGCAGATCCACATCCACGCCCGCAAACCGGACGGCACGCCCTCCTACGAGGTCGAGGACTTCGAGGCGATCACCGCGGCGATCCTCGCCGAGGTCGGCGACGTGATCGTCAACTACTCGACCGGAGCGATCGGGATCCCGATCGAGAAGCGGCTCGAGTACCTGCGCGCCTGCCGACCCGACGTCGCCGCCCTGAACATGTCCTCGATGAACTACGCCAAGTACTCCAAACGGCGCAAGGACTTCGTCTTCAAGACGGTCTTCGAGAACAGCTTCGACACGATCGTCGAGTTCCTCACCGCGATGAAAGAGCTCGGGATAAAGCCCGAGCACGAGTGCTTCGACTCCGGCCACGTCGCCAATCTCGATCCGCTGATCGACATGGGGCTGCTGGAGCCGCCGCTGCAGATCTCGCTGGTGATGGGGGTGACCGGCGGCATCCGCCCGACCCCGCGCAACGTCAACCTGATGTCCGACCAGATCCCCGGCGGCCCCGAGGGGCCGAACCAGTGGCAGGTGATCGGCATCTCCCGCGACCAGTGGAAGCTGCTCGCCGCCTCGCTGGTCCTCGGCGGCAACGTCCGCGCCGGGGTCGAGGACAACCTCTACCTGCCGAACGGCGAGATGTGCCGCTCCAACGGCGACCTGATCGCCAAGGCTCGCCAGATGGCCGAGGACATCGGCCGCCGCGCCGCCAGCGTGGCCGAGGCCCGCGAGCTGCTGGGAGTGCCGAGGCGAGCGGAGGCCTGAGCGTGGCGGTCACGATCCACCGCGCCGGCGTCGCCTGGAACGGCGGCGAGGGGGAGGACGTGCAAGCCCACGACGTTCTGCTGGGTGCTCAGACGCTGCCCAGCTCCTCGGCGCTCGAGCTCGGCGGCGACGACCTGAAGTCGAACCCCGAGTCGCTGCTGGTCGCGGCGCTCTCCAGCTGTCACATGCTCTGGTTCCTGGCGCTGGCGCGGAAAAAAGGCCTCGAGGTCGCCTCCTACGAAGACGACGCCGACGGGACGCTCGACGGCAAGCGCTTCAGCGCGGTGACGCTGCGCCCGCGGGTTCGCTGGGCGGGCGACCCGCCGCCCCCCGAGGCGATCGAGGCGCTCCACCAGCGCTCCCACGAGCTCTGCTTCATCGCCAACTCGGTCGAGTTCCCGGTGGAGGTCGAGCCGCAGTGAGCCGCGACCTGCCGCTCAGCGACGTCAAGGTGCTCGACCTGACCCGGCTCCTGCCCGGCGGCTTCTGCTCGTTGCTGCTCGCCGACCTCGGCGCCGAGGTGCTGAAGGTCGAGGACACCGGGATGGGCGACTACATCCGCTGGGCGCCGCCCTACTACGGGAGCGACGAGCAGCAGGCGCTCGGCACCCGCTCCTCGCTCTACCTCTCGCTCAACCGCGGCAAGCGCTCGGTCCGCCTCGACCTGAAGAGCGAGGCGGGGCGCGAGGCGCTGCTGCGTCTGGTCGAGCGCTACGACGTCGTCCTCGACGGCTTCCGCCCCGGCGTCCTCGACCGGCTCGGGGTCGGGTACGAGCGGATGCGCGAGGCCAACCCCGCGATCGTCTTCTGCGCGATCACCGGCTACGGCAAGGACGGCCCCTACGCGCAGCGCGCCGGCCACGACATGAACTACCTCGGCCTGGTCGGGCTGCTCGGCCTGACCGGGGACAAGGACGGCCCACCGGTCCAGTCCGGCGGCCAGATCGCCGATCTCGGCGGCGGCGCGCTGATGGCCGCCTTCGGGGTGATGGCGGCGCTGCACGAGCGGCGGCGCTCCGGCGAGGGCCAGATGGTCGACGTCTCGATGGCCGACGGCGCCCTCTCCTGGCTGGCGATGGTCGCCGGCCGCTACTTCTGCGACGGCGAGGTGCCGCGGCGCGGCGAGCAGCAACTGGCCGGCGGCCTCATCTGTTACCTGCCCTACGAGGTCGCCGACGGCTGGGTCAGCTGCGGCGCGCTGGAGCCGAAGTTCTGGGCCGCGCTCTGCAACGGCGTCGGCCGTCCGGAGCTGATCGAGAAGCAGTTCGAGGCGCCCGGTTCCGACGCTTGGCGCGAGATCGCCGCGGTCTTCCGCTCCCGCACCCGCGAGGAGTGGCTCGCCTTCAACGACGAGCACGACTGCTGCATCGAGCCGGTCCTCGACCTCGACGAGGCGCTCGACTCCGAGCTGGTGCGGGCCCGCGAGATGGTGGTGGAGGTGGAGCAGCCGGAGCTGGGCACGGTGCGCCAGCTCGGCAACCCGGTGAAGATGAGCCGCACGCCGGCCGACCCGACCCGCCCGGCGCCGGCCTTCGGCGAGCACACCGAGGAGGTCCTGCGCGAGGCCGGCTACTCCGACGAGGAGGTCGCGGCGATGCTCGAGTCCGGCGCCGCCGCCGGGCCGACCGCGGCCCAGCCGACGGAGTTCCGCGCGTGAGCACCAAGGGGGCCGAGCTGCTGCGGATGGGCGAGCTGGCCGAGGCCTCCGGCGTCCCGGCCCCGACGATCAAGCACTACCTGCGCGAGGGCCTGCTCCCGGAGCCGGTCAAGACGAGCCGCAACATGGCCTATTACCCGCCCGAGTTCGTCGACCGGATCAAGCTGATCAAGCGCCTCCAGGAGGAGCGGTTCATGCCGCTGAAGGCGATCAAGCAGGTGCTCGACGAGGATCCCGAGCGGGCCAACGCGATGCTCGAGCTCGAGGACCGGATCCTCGACCGGGCGCTGGCCGGCGAGCGGGCCCGGACCAGCGCCGCCGAGGTCCGCGAGCGCTACGGCGTGCCGAAGGAGGTGCTCGACCGGCTCGCCGAGCTCGAGGTCCTCACCCCGAACAGCCGCGGCTACTCGCCCTCCGACGTGCAGATCATCGAGGCGATCAGCCGCTTCCGCGCCGGCGGCTACGACGAGGAGATCGGCTTCACCGTCTACGACACCCTGCGCTACAAGGAGGCGCTCGAAGAGCTGGTCCGCCAGGAGGTCGACGTGGTGATGAGCCGCCTGGCCGGCGAGGTGCCGCCCGAGCGGGTGGTCGAGATGCTCGAAGCCGGCTCCCAGCCGCTCAAAGACCTGATCGCCGCCCTGCACACGAAGCTGATGGTCGCCGAGCTGGAGCGCCACCGCGCCGCGCGGCGCTGAGGCGCTCGTCGTTGCGCCCCCTCGGCGCGCTCAGCGCGAAGCGGCCAGCGCCTCGCGCTCTTCCTCGATCGCGGCGAGCGTCGTGACGGCGCCGGTTTCTTCGGCGACCGCGGCGGCGTCGTCGAGCGCCGCGCTGACGTCGCCCGCCCCGGCCGCGGCGCGGGTCCGCGCCGTCGCCAGCAGGGTGAGTGGGAGCGACCAGCGCATGCCGCGCTCGCGGGCGATCGCGACCGCGCCTTCGGCCAGTTCCACCGCCTCCTCGGTCCGGCCGACCCCGGCCAGCGCCTGCGCTCGCAGCGCGTCGCGCCATGCCTCCATCTCGTCGCCGCCTTCGACCGCGCCGCGGTAGACCCGCTCGGCCTCCTCCAGGGACTCGAGGGCCGGTGCGTACCGCTCGGCGGTCAGCTGCACAGCGCCCAGGTTCGCCAGGGCCAGGCTGCGCGAGAACACGTCGCCGAGCCGTTCGGTCAGCTCGCAGTTGCGGCGCGCGAGCGCGATGCCGGCCTCCGGCTCGCCGCGCATCCCCAGCAGCAGCGACTGGTTGCTGCGGGTCCAGCTGGCGATCTCGGGATCCCCGTCCTCGTCGGCGATCCGCAGCGCCCGGTTGAACAGAACTTCTGCCTCCTCGAGCCGGCCCCACTCGCGGCGGACCAGCCCCTTGGCCATCAGCGCCCAGGCCATCGGGCTGCCGATCACGATCCCGGCCCCGGCCTTGCGGTCCTCGCCAACCAGCTCCAGCACCCGGTCGAGCTCCTGGTCGAAGCGCTCGAAGTCGCCCACGCACAGGTACGCGTAGGAGCAGGAGGCGACGATCGCGATCTGCAGGTGAAGGTCGCCGGATTCCTCGGCGAGCCGGACCGTCTCCTCGCAGGCCTCGAGCCAGGTCTCCGCGTGGTGCGCCATGCCGGGCCGGGCGGCGGTCGCCATCTTCAGCAGCGAGAGCGAGTGCAGGTCGCCGGTCCGCGTCGCGATCTCCTCCGCCTCGGCGGCCAGCCGCGCTTCCTCCTCGTCGTCCATCCCGAGGCGCCAGGCCATGTCGAGCTGCAGGAGGCGGGACATCACCGCCAGCGACGTCGCCTCGTCGCTCTCCTCGAGGGTGTCGGCGAGCTCCGTCGTCGTGCGCCAGAGGCGCAGCGCGTCGGCGGGGCGGCTGGTCCCCGTCCAGTAGGCGGCGCGGGCGGACCAGCGAGCCGCTTCCAGGGTCTCGCCGCCCTGCCCCATGTGGCTGGCGATCAGCGCCGCGAGCTCGTCGTGGCGGTCGGGGTTGAGCTCGATCAGCGCCCGGGCGGTCGCCGCGTGGGTGACCGCACGTTGGTCGGCGAGCTGCGTCGCGTAGGCGACCTCGCGGGTCAGCGGGTGGCGGAAGGCGAAGACGCGTTCCGGGTAGAGCTCCGCCTCGTAGAGGAAGCCGCCGGCGACCAGCTCGGCGAGCGCGGCCTCGTACACCTCGTGCGCCGCCAGGCCCGAGACCATCTCCAGCGTCTGTTCGCTCACCTCCTTGCTCGCGACCGAAGCCGCCTGCAGCAGCCGCTTCGCGGTGGGGGAGAGGCGATCGATCCGGGCGGCGAGCACGGTCTGGACGCTGGCCGGGACGACGACCTCCCCGACCGGGTGGACCAGCCGGTAGTCGCCGCGCTCGCCCTCCAGGTTGCCGGCCTCGGCGAGGGCGCGGACGATCTCCTCGATGAAGAACGGGTTGCCGGCGGTGCGCTCGTGGACGAGGTCGGCGAGCCCGTCGAGCGAGGGGTCCTCGCCGGCCAGGTCGCGCAGCAGCTCCCGCGTGTCGCCGGGGCCGAGCGGCTCCAGCGAGAGGCCACGGTAGGTCGGCACCCCGGCCCACTCGGCGCTGTATTCGGGGCGGAAGTTGACGATCGCCAGGGTCTGCGTCCCCTCGACCGAGGAGATCAGTTCCCCGAGCAGGGTCGCGCTGCCCTCGTCCATCCAGTGCAGGTCCTCGACCAGCGCGACCATCGTCGTGCGCCGGCCCGGCGCGCGCACGAGCCGGCAGACCGCGCCGCGCAGGGCGCGGTGGCGCGCCTCGGCGCTGAGCTGGGGCAGCGGCCGCTCGGGGTCGGGCACGCCGAGGAAGTCGAAGAGCAGCGGCAGCTCGTCGGCGAAGGCGGGGTCGAGCAGCAGGGTGCGGCCGGCGATCTTCTCGCGCACGATCCGCTCCGGGTCGCTGTCGAGGATCCCGAAGTAGGAGCGCAGCATCTGCAGGACCGGCATGAAGGGGATCGAGCGGGCGTGCGCCTGCGCCTGGCATTCGAAGACTTCGACGCCGCGCTCGCGGCAGCGCTGGGTGAACTCGTGGCAGAGCCGGCTCTTGCCGATGCCCGGCTCGGCGACGATTCCCACCGCGGCGCCCTCGCCGCCCGCCGCCCGCTCCAGCGCCTCGTCGAGCACCGCCATCTCCGCGTCGCGGCCGACGAAGCGGGAGAAGCCGCGGGCCCGGGAGAGGTCGAGGCGCGAGCGCGCCGAGCCGACCCCGGCCAGCTCGAATACGCGGACCGGGCGGCTGGCGCCCTTGATCTCGAACTCGCCGAGGTCCTCCAGCTCCATGAAGCCGCGCGCCAGCTCCGCCGTGCTCTCGGTCAGGTAGGCGCGTCCCGGCTCGGCCAGCGCCTCCATCCGCTGCGCCAGGCCGACCGTGTGGCCGATCGCCGTGTACTCGCCCTCCTCGCCGGCCCCGATCGCCCCGGCGACCACCTCGCCGGAGTTGATCCCGATCCGGGTCGAGAAGTTGAGCCCCTTGGTGCGGCGCAGCTCGCCGGCGTACCCGGAGACGTCGTCGAGCATCTGCAGCGCGGCGTAACAGGCGCGCCGCGCGTGGTCCTCGTGGGCGATCGGGGCGCCGAAGATCGCCATGATCCCGTCGCCGGTGAACTTGTCGACGGTGCCCTCGAAGCGGGTGACGGCGTCGGCCAGCAGCGAGAAGAAGCGCTGCATGATCTTCCGCCACTCCTCGGGGTCCTGCCCCTCGGCCAGGTCCATCGACCCATTCACGTCGGCGAACAGGACCGTGACCTGCTTGCGCTCGCCGTCGTCCCTCGGTTCGACCACGGGATCAAGCTTACGCCGCCACTTTCCCCGTGCGTGGTTGAGCTTTCCGTCCCTATCCGGCAGAAAGCTCAACCACGCACGGGGTGGCGTAGCCTGGGCGGGTGCGTTCGGTCCTTGTCACCGGTGCGTCTACTGGCATCGGCCGGGCGACGGCGCTGCGGCTGGACGGGGCGGGGTGGAGGGTGTTCGCCGGGGTGCGCAAGGAGGAGGACGCGGAGGCGCTGCGCCGGGACGGGAGCGAGCGGCTGGCTCCGCTGATGCTCGACGTCACCGAGGCCGGGCAGATCGCCGCCGCCGCGGCCCGGATCGAGGCCGAGGCCGGCGGGCGTCTCGACGGCCTCGTCAACAACGCCGGCGCCGCCTTCCCCAGCCCGCTGGAGACGATGCCGATCGACGACTTCCGGCGCCAGATCGAGGTCAACATGACCGCCCACGTCGCGGTCACCCAGGCGCTGCTGCCGCAGATCCGCGCCGCCCGCGGCCGCATCGTCTTCATCAGCTCGATCGGCGGCCGCATCGCCTTCCCGATGACCGGCGCCTACCACGCGGCAAAGTTCGGGATCGAGGCGGTCGGCGACGTCTTCCGCCAGGAGCTGCGGCCCTGGGGCATCTCGGTCTCGATCGTCGAGCCGGGCTCGATCGACACGTCGATCTGGGAGCGGGGGGAGCGCACCGCGGACGAGATCGGCGAGCGCTCGCCGCAGCGCGAAGCGCTGTACGGCAGGGCGATCGAGCGCTACCGCGCGGTCGTCCGCCAGACGGCCGAGCGGGGGATCCCGCCGGATAAGGCGGCGAAGGCGATCGAGCACGCGCTCAGCGCCAAGCGTCCCCGCACCCGCTACCTGGTCGGCCTCGACGCGAAGCTGCAGGCGCGGCTGAAGCCGGTCATCCCGACCCGCGTCTTCGACGGGGTCGTCGCGCGCATCATGGATCTGTAGGCCGCACGCCGGAGGGGCAGAGGCGCGCCGCCGAGCCCCGGCTAGCCGGGGCGGCGGCGGCGCAGCATCGCGCGCACGCCGATCGCGAACCCGACCGCGGCGGCCGCGACGACGAGCTGGGTGCGGTGCTCCTCGACCTGACGGCGCCAGTCGGTCAGCTCGGTGACCCGGCCGCGCAGCGCTTCGACCGAGCCGCCGAGCTGGCGGCGCTGGACGTCGATGTCGCGGCGGATCTCCGCCGGGGTGCGGTCCGGGCGGCCGGGCGAGTAGGGAGCGGGGTTCGTGCTCATTTGGCGCTCTCCTCGAGCATCTCCTTGGTCAGTTTCGCCTCCGCGATCGCCTGCTCGGGCACCGGCGGCGCGCCCGCCTGCAGCGCCCGGTAGGCGACCAGCCCGGCCACCGCGGCGATCAGCAGGAACAGCGCCGCCTCGATGAAGAAGCCCGACCAGACGTTGCCGTCGAAGAGCTCTTCGGCGAGCAGCCAGGCGACCCCGTGCATGATCAGGATCAGCGCCAGGAAGGCGAAGACGCCGGCGGCGACCCCGACCACCGAGCCGCGCACCAGCTTGCCGACTTTCTCGCTGACCTCCGCCTTCGCGAGCTCGAACTCCTCGCGGATCAGCGCCGAGGTCCCCTGCGAGACGTCGAAGACGAGGTCGGTGAGGGACTTCTGCTCCGCGGCGGGCTCGGGCGGTGGAACCGGCGCTGCGGCCGGCGGCGTCGCCGGCGGGGTCTGGCTGGGGTCGGGCATCGGGTTCCCTCCTACTCGGGCGGATCTTCGTTGAAGACGCGGCGATAGAGGATCGCTGCGAAGCGCGTCGCGACGATACTGGCGAGGGCGCCGCTGGCCGCGAGCATCCCGCTCCAGATAAGTCGTCTCACTATCTCGTTGTCCATACCCGGTTCGCGACCTTACCTATCGTGGGCCGAGGCCGTCGCAAATCGTCGTCACCACAAGTTCCTTGGCCTGTTCGAAGTCGGTGTCGGAGGCGGGGATCACGTCGAAGATCCAGCCCGAGAGCAGCTGCTCGATCGCCCCGTAGAAGGACATCGAGGCGAACATCGGCGCTACGTCGTCGCGGAAGACGCCCTCGCTCTGGCCGTCCTCGACGATCTTCGCGATCGACTGGTAGGCGCGGCGGATCTCCGGCAGGTGGGTGCGGCCGAAGGAGTTGGCGGCGCGGGTCACCTCGACGATGATCACCTTCATCAGCTCCGGGTCGTGCCGGTAGGAGTCGACGATGAACGAGGCGACCGCGGCGAGCTTCTGGCGCGGCGACTCGCCCGTCCGGTCGGCCTCCTCGATCGCGCTGAGCAGCAGCGACCAGCGCTCGACGAAGAGCTCGTTGAGCACCTCGTCCTTGGAGCGGAAGTAGTGGTAGACGAGGCCGTAGGCGACCCCCGCCTCGTCGGCGATGTCGGAGACGCGGGTCGCGTGGAAGCCTTGGCGGGCGAAGACGCGGATAGCGGCGTCGAGGATCTGGCGGCGCTTGTCGACCGGCGGTGCTTTCGCCATCAGGCCCGCGCCTCCAGCAGCTGCGGCCAGACGTAGGCCTGGGGGCGGCGGTTGGCGAGCGAGGGCAGTTGCTCGCGGACGCGCTCCTGCGCCGCCGGGTCGAGATCGGCGGCGACGAAGCACTCCTCGTCCGGGGCGATCGCGAGGACCGTGCCCCAGGGGTCGACGATCGCCGAGTGGCCGTAGGACTCGTAGTGCGGGGGGGCCGCGCCGACCTGGTTGGGGGCGAGGACGAAGGCCTGGTTCTCGATCGCCCGCGCGCGCAGCAGCACCTCCCAGTGGTCGCGGCCGGTCGCCAGGGTGAAGGCGGAGGGGACGGTGAGCAGGCGGGCGCCGCGCAGGGCCAGGATGCGGAAGAGCTCGGGGAAACGCAGGTCGTAACAGACGGTCAGGCCGGCGGTCAGCTCGCCGAGCGGCGCGGTGACGACCTCCTCGCCGGGCAGCTCGTGGGCCGACTCGCGGTAGGAGACGCCGCCGGCGTCGACGTCGAAGAGGTGGATCTTGCGGTAGGCGGCGAGGTCCTCGCCGTCGGGACCGATCAGGACCGAGGTGTTGAAGGCCTTCTCGTCCGCGTCGCCGCGCTCGGCGATGCTGCCGGCAAGCAGGTGGACGCCGAGCTCGCGCGCCCAACCGCGGGCGGCGGTCAGGCTGGGACCGCCGAGCGCCTCCGCGCCCGCCAGCAGCTCCTCGCCGCCGGCCAGGAGGTTCCACTTCTCCGGCAGGGCGACCAGCTCGGCGCCGTCGGCAGCGGCGGCGCGCACCAGCCGCTCTGCCGTCTCGAGGTTGCGGCCCTTGTCGTTGGTGGAGTTGAGCTGTACGGCGGCTGCTCGCATCGGTTCTCCGCCGATCGGGTTGGCTGATTGACCAGTCAATCGACCCGGCCAGTATAGGTGGAGAGCGGGAGGATTCCGGGCGGTCCTACTCGCCGAACAGCGCGAAGTGGACGCTGTTGACGAGGTTGGCGGCGAGCTGCGGCCGGGCGCCGCCGAAGCGGAGTTCGGTGAGGTCGCCGTCGATCACGACGTCGAGCCAGTTCTCCGCCGTGCCGAGCGCCCAGGTCGGCGGGCGCTCGTGGATCCGCGTCGCGCAGGAGACGACCTGGCCCCGCCTCACCTCGATCGTCACGCCGGCCAGGTCCTGACCGCGCTCCTCCGCCTCGGACGTGCAGGTCTGCACCGCCAGCATGCAGACCCCGTGGGAGGTCTCGGGCAGGCGGGCAAGGGGGAGGGTGAGCATGAAGGAGGCCTCGACCTCGACGTCGGTGATCGGCGCGGTCGCGTCCGGGAGGTAGCGGCGCTCGCAGCGCCCCGCCATGCAGAGCGGGCCGACCGCGCGCCGCGACCACTCGGTGACGGCGTAGGGCGTCCCGCGGTCCTTCGCTTCGACCGCCTCGATCTGGCCGGTCGCCCGCATCCGCGCCAGGCGCCGCTCCAGCGACGGGTAGCTCACGTCGGGGATCAGTTTGTCGAGCCCGGTGAGCGTGAAGGGGCGGGTGGCCAGCGCCCGCATCAGAGTCGAGTTCCAGCCTCCCGCGAGCGCCTTGATCGCGCCCTTCGCCTCATCGCTGTTCGGCGCGATCGCGCCCATCGGCGCCGCCGCGAGCCAGCGGTCGATCGAGTCGGCGACGGCGATCATCTCTTCGCCGGCCGGCGTCAACGCGGTCGCCGCCGACGGGCGCGGGTCCCCGTCGGTTCCACGCTGCAGCGCCCCGACGTCGCAGAGGTTGTTGACGGCGGCGCGAAGGGTCGTGTGCGGGGACCAGCCGATCTGCTCGTGCAGTGCCGAAAGGCGCAGCGGGCCGTTGGTGTGAGCGCGGAGGATTCTCGCCGTCAGCGGATTCGCGAACAGCGACAGGACGTGGCTGCCGGCGCGGACCTTGCCGTTCGTGGATGCGATGGCATCGGGCGTTGCCAATTGCTCCTGATAACCCCTCGGTCGGTGAAGTGACCTCTGGGCGCCATCCTAAACGAATGCATAAGAGTTTTGCCAGTAATCAGACTAGCTCGGTCGGGACGCTCCCGATTCCCAGCAGGCCGGGGCCGACGTGGGCGCCGAGGACCGCGCCGATCTCGGAGACGAAGACCGGCTCGCAGCCGAAGATCTCGCGGGCGTCGTCGATCAGGACCGAGGCGGTCTCGTCGTCCTGGATGTGCTGGACGACCCAGCCGTCGGCGCCCTGCTCGTGGCGCTGGCGGGCGTAGTCGCGCAGCCGCTCCAGCGAGCGGGCGCGGGTGCGGACCCGCTCGACCGGGGTTATCTCCTCCTCGAGCGTGAGGATCGGCTTGATCTTCAGCGCCCCTCCTATCCAGGCCCGGGCGCCGCCGATCCGCCCGCCGCGCCGCAGGTACTCGAGCGTGTCGATCGCGAACCACATCTTCAGCGCCTCGCGGGTCTGCTCGGCGTGGGCGAGGACCGCTTCGGCGTTGCCGCCTTCGCCGGCTGCCCTGGCCGCGCCCAGCGCCGTCAACCCCATCCCGCCCGCCGCCGAGCGGGAGTCCATCACGTAGACGCGCTCGCCGCCCCTGCCCTCGTCGATCAGCCGCTGCCTGGCCTGGCCGGCCGCCTCGAAGGTGCCCGAGATGCCGGCCGAGATGTGGACCGAGACGATCTCCTTGCCGGCGGCGAGCAGCGGCTCGTAGACGGAGATGAAATCGCCGATCGAGGGCTGGGAGGTGGTGGCGCCGGTCTCCGAGGCGCGCAGCCGCTCGTAGAAGCCGGCGTAGTCCTCGATGTCGAGCTCGCGCTCCTGCCGGTCGTCGACGGAGACGTAGAGACTGATCACGTCGATCCCCCGCTCCTCGACCAGGTCGTGGGGGAGGTAGGCGGTGCTGTCGCAGACGACGGCGGTCTGGGCGCTCGCGATCAACTCGCGGCGATTCTCGCAGACGAGCCGGTACGCGGAGCTCCCGCCGGCCCATGGCTACACTTGGTGAAGTGAGCGAGACGTCCCAAGCCGCGATCACCTTGACCGAGAAGGCCGCCGCCAAGATCGGCGAGCTGCTCGGCGGTCAGCCCGAGGGCGGGGAGCAGGCCCTGCGGGTCGCCGTGCGCGGCGGCGGTTGCTCGGGCTTCCAGTACGCGCTCGCCTTCGACAAGCCCAAGGACGAGGACAACGTCTTCGAGGTCGACGGGGTCGCCGTCGTCGTCGACAAGGTCAGCATGCAGTTCGTCTTCGGCTCGGAGGTCGACTACGTCGAAGGCCTCCAGGGCGCCGGCTTCCAGGTCAACAACCCGAACGTCGTCGCGGCCTGCGGCTGCGGCTCCTCTTTCCAGGTCAAAGAGGACGCCGAGCCAGCCGCCGTCTGACCTGCGCATCTCGGCGTCCTCGGTCGCTCGCGTGCAGAGCACGCCACGCTCCCTGCGTCCTTGATCTGCTTGGTCAGTCGACGGCTGGCTATTCGATCTGCAAAGGCGGCGACTGAGCCGGGGGTGCATTCGAAACCGTTGCCGGCTGCTCGGCGCCGAGCGCCTCGGCCAGCTCGCCGGACTCGAACATCTCCTCGACGATGTCGCTGCCGCCGAGCAGCTCGCCGTTGACGTAGAGCTGCGGGAAGGTCTGCCAGTCGGCGATCTCCGCGGTCACCTCGCGCAGCGGCTGCAGCGCGGGGAGGACGTCGATCGCGCCGTACTCGACGTCGAGCTGGTCGAGCACCTGCACGACCCGCATCGAGAAGCCGCAGCGCGGCATGTCCGGCGTCCCTTTCATGAAGAGCAGCACCGGGTTCGCCCCGATCAGCTCTTCGATCTTCTGCTTCAGCTCTGGATCGGCCATGGGTGGATTGTAGGGAGGCTCCCGGGCGGGCCTCAGATCTGGGTGACAATCAGGCCAGCCAGGCCCATGAAGCCGCTTACCATGATGATCACCAAGGCGATGAATGCTTGGAGCATGACGTGCTGGAGCGAATCGATCCGCCCCGTCAGACGCGAATCGAGCTCGCTGACCTGTCCCTTCAGCTCCTCGAACCGTTTGTCGGTCCGTTTGGCAAATTCGTCGAGGCACGAATCGGTCCAGGTGGATCTCATTGACTCCATGCTCCGAAGACTAGGGAAAGAAAACGCACGCGTTGTGCGCGCATTGTAACTTTTTGTCTGCGGCAGCGTGCCTAGCCTGGAACGCTGGTCTTGACCGAGAGGGCGTGGATCGTTCCGTCGTCGAAGCGCTCTTTGACGGCTGCCTTGACCTGGCGGTGCTGGTCGATCCGCGAGAGACCCTCGAACTGGGGGGCGCTGACGACCGCCTTCAGGTGATCGCCGGTGCCGGTTTCGTCGCTGACCTCGACGGCGGCGCCGGGCAGCGCCGCCTCGATCATCGCTTTCAGCTCGGCAAGGTCTGCGGCCATGGGGCGATTCTATGAGAGGCGCGGGCGGTCACAGCTGGGTGGCGATGAGGCCGATGATTGCGGGGACGCAGGTCCCCCGCACTTCCCTAGCCGGGCAGCTTCTCGCCCAGGGTCTCGAGCATCTCCTCGACCCGGACGAACTTGACGCGGGGGCGGCCGTGGGGCTCGCCGCGGCCGACCTCGGCCTGGTCGATCGCCTGCCAGTCCTCGAAGCTGACGTAGCGGATGCCGCGCTCGGCGAGCAGCGCCTCGACCGCGGCCGGGTCCGGGCTCTCCGGCTCCAGCAGGGTCTGCGACGCGACGTCGGCGAGCAGGTGCCGGACCGTCTCCAGCGCGTCTTTCTTGTTGGTGCCGATCACACCGGAAGGGCCGCGCTTAATCCAGCCGGCGGTGTAGTGGCCGACCTTGTGGCCGGCGTCGTGGGAGTCGAGCACCCGGCCGCCCTCGTTGAGGATCAGGCCGCGCTTCCCGTCGAAGGGGACGCCCTCGATCGGGACGCCGGTGTAGCCGACCGAGCGCAGGACGAGCCCGCACTCGAGCTCTTCGCGCTCGCCGGTGTCCCTGGCGCGCAGCGCGCCGCCTTCCTCGACCAGCTCGTTGTGGCCGACCACGATCGATTCGACCCTGCCGTCGCCCTTGATCTCGACCGGCGAGGCGAGGAAGCGCAGGACGATCCGCTGCGTCTTGCCCTGCGGCGTGCGCCCCGAGAACTCGCGCAGCGTCTCGACGTTGACACGGGTCGTCTTGTCGGCTTCCTCGGACTCGAGGTAGGCCGTGCTGGCCGGGTCGAGCTCGACCTCGGAGGGGTCGACGACGATGTCGGCGTCCTCCATCTCCCCGAGCTCCCGGATCTCCGGGTTGGTGAACGCGGCCTGGACCGGCCCGCGGCGGCCGAGCACGACGATCTCGCGTATCCGCTTGCGGTCGAGCAGCTCGATCGCGTGGTCGGCGGTGTCGGTCTGGCGCAACTCGTGGTCGGTCAGGGCGAGCATCCGCGCGACGTCCATCGCGACGTTGCCGTTGCCGATCACCACCGCCCGTTCGCAGGAGAGGTCGAACTCCTCGTTCGCGTAGTCGGGGTGGGCGTTGTACCAGCCGACGAAGGCGGTGGCGGCGTGGCTGCCGGGCAGGTCCTCGCCGGGAATGCCGAGCTGGCGGTCGGTCTCGCAGCCGACCGTGAAGACGATCGCGTGGTAGTGGCGCTCCAGGTCCTCGACCTCGAGGTCGCGCCCGATCTTCACGTTGCCGAAGAAGCGGAAGCCCTCGCGGGCGGCGGTTTTCTCGTAGACGCGGATCACCGACTTGATCTTCGGGTGGTCCGGGGCGACGCCGCCGCGGACGAGGCCGAAGGGGGTGGGGAGGCGGTCGAAGAGGTCGACCTGGGCGTGCGAATCGCCGTCTTTGAGGATGTGCTCGGCGGCGTAGAAGCCGGACGGGCCGGCGCCGACGATCGCGACGCGCACGGGGTTCTCGGGGCTGCCGATCTGCGACATGGGACGCGGAAGAATAGGGAAACGCGCTACTCGCCGAACAGCGCGAGGTGGAGCCCGTGGACGAGGGCCGCGGGCAGCCGCGGACGGGTGCCGCCGAAGCGCAGTCCCTCGAGGTCGCCCTCGATCACGGCTTCGAGCCAGCTCTCGGGAGTGCCGAGCGCCCAGCTCCTCGGACGTTCGTCGACCTGCGCGGCGCAGCAGACGATTTTGCCGCGCTGGACCTCGACGATCACGCCGGAGAGCCCGCGGCGCGGGTCGCTCGCGGGGTCGCCCTTCCCGGTGTGCACGGCGAGCATGCAGTTGCCGTGCAGGGCCGGCGGCAGCGGCGCGAGCGGCAGCGCGAGGAGGAAGGCCGCCTCGACCTCGATGCTCGAGATCGGCACCGCGATACCCCTCATGTGGCGGAGCTCGCAGCGGCCGGCGGCGCAGAGCGGCGCGATCGAGCGCCGCAGCCAGTCGGTCACCGCGTACGGGGTGCCGCGCCCCGGCCCGGGCGCCGGCGTCACCTGGCGCGTCGCCCGCATCTTGGCGAGGCGCCGCTCCAGCGAGGGATAGGCGACCTCCGGGATCATGCTGTCCAGCTCGGCGAGCGAGTAGGGCTGGGCGGCGAGCACGCGCATCAGGGTCGAGCCCCAGCCGCCGGCCAGCGCCTTGATCGCCCCCTTCGCCTCTTCGGAATCCGGCGTGAGCGGCCCGTTCGGAGCAGCGGCCAGCCACCGGTCCAGCGTGTCGGCGACGAAGAGCAGCTCTTCCCCCGCCGGCGATATCCGGTTCCGGCTGGCGTAGACCGTGTTGCCCTTCGTTTCCCGGACCAGCGCCCCCGCTTCGCGCAGCCCCGCCACCGAGGCGCGCAGCGTCGTCTGGGCGGCCCAGCCGAGATCGCTGTGGAGCTTCGCCACTTGCCGCGGCCGCTCGGCGTGGGCCCGGAGAACCCGGGCGTTGACGGGATTGCCGACGAGGCGGAGCACGACGCTGCCCGCTCGCACCTCCCCCTTGTTCGCTACAGCCCCCATCAGGTTGTGTGCATCGATAAATCTAATTCGTCGGTCAAGGGTTCAACGAACTGTCATGTTTATGCATGTTGCTTAAAAACCTCGTCGGTAATGGGCCACGATGGGTACCTCTGGTTTCCTCAGGAAGAGGAGCCGATTCCCAAACAAGGAGAGAGAGATGAGTCTCAGTCTCAGGAAGATGGCTCGGCTGTCGGTGCTCGGGGTAGTCGCCGTGGCCGCCGTCGCGATGCTGGCGCCGGCCGCTCAGGCGACCACGCCGAACCCGGGCTACTCGCAGTTCGCGGGCTGCCCCGATCCGGCGACGGAGAACGCAACCGTCGTGAACTGCATGCGCAACACGGTCAAAAGCGGCAACTTCAAGATGGGCAACAAAAACGTGCCGATCGAAAAACCGATCGTTCTGACCGGTGGAGTCAACACCGAAGGCGAAGGCTTCGTCTTCAACTCCAAAGGCGGGATGCTGCCGGCCAAACAGAAAGTGCCGGGCGGCGTCATCGGGCTCACCGGCCTGACCTGGCTGCTGGAATTCTTCGGCAGCGAAGCGCTGACCCTGTACGCGAACACCGAGCTTGCCGGTCAACCGAAAGTCGGTAACCCGGAACTCGTGCAACTTCCGGTCAAAGTGCACCTGGAACACTCGGTTCTGGGCAGCAAATGCTACGTCGGCTCCAACTCGAACCCGATCCAGCTCAAACTGAATTTCACGGGCGCGGAAGGGTTTGAATTCGACGAAGCGCTGGAAATCCTCAGGATCAAAGGCATCGTGTTCGTTGACAAAACGTTCTCCGCACCAGGGGCGAACGGCTGCACGCTGACGCTGTTCGGCTTCATCCCGATCAGCATCAACGGGCTCGTCAACACGCAGTCCGGCCTGCCGGCCGCGACTGGCAACGAAACGACCCAGATCACGGACATCGAAACCGCAACCGCTGAAAAAGTTTATTAGCGGTTTAGTGGTTTGAGGTTGGGGCGCGCGGTGGTCTTCCGTCGCGCGCCCTTCTTTATGGGGTCGGCGCGGGGGGCCGCGATAGCGCCCGCCGTCCCGTCCAACGCGTCGAGCGCGCGGCGAACCGACATCGCCACGCAGGTGAAGATCGGCGTCTCCCTCTTGGTGTACTCGCTCGACTCGGTCGGGCGCAGCTCGCTGACCAGGTCGAGGAACATCCCCGGGTCGTCGCCCTCGAAGCAGACGACGAACTCCTGGTCGTCGAGTCCATAGGAGTAGGTCGTGTTGATCGTGATCTCCGGGTAGCGCCGGCCGACCTCGATGTGGCTCTTCATGATCCGCCCGCGCTCCTCCGGCGGCAGGCCGTACCAGCGGCGCTGCTTGACCATCGGGTAGAGGAAGAGGTACCTGCGCTCCGAGGCGCAGATCTCGGTCCGTGCCTGCTCGTCCGAGTAGGGCGAGCGTTTGGTCATCGAGAGGAAGGAGTGGGGGGTGCTCGCCCATTTCGCCAGGCCGCTCTGCCCGAGCACGACGTGGAAGGTGTGGATGTCGTCGAGGTTCGGACTCTGGGAGAGGATGACCAGGTCGACGTCGCCCCGCGTTCCTATGGTTGAGTAGGCCCGCAGCGAGCGGTCGACGTCGAAGTCCTCGCAGGCGGCGAGGAACTCCGCCTTGTCGGCGGCCCGCAGCTCCGGACCCCGACGGCGCCAGGCTGGATCGATCTTGAAAAACGTGAACTTCGCGAAGGTGCGATCGGCCATCACGCTGACGATAGCGCTCGGCCTGCTCGCGGCCGCGCCGGCGAGCGCCCGGGTATCGGTCATCCTGTTGCCGCAGGGAACCGGGGCGGAGCGGCTCGCTGCCGCCGGCCTCTCGCCCGGCCTGATGAGCGCCGGGCTCGGCGCGGTGCCGGCCGAGCAGACCTACCTCGACATCACCCAGGGCAACCGGGTCTTCGACTCGCTCTACGACGGGTCGTTGCCGTCGGCCCGGATCGAGCTGAACCGCCCGGTCCGCGACCCGGCGATCCTGCGCCGCGCCGAGTCGGTCCCGGCCGACATCGTGCCGGGGTTGGTGGGCTCGACCGTCGTGGCGGCCGGCAAGACCTTCGCGATCAGGACGGCAACCCTGGCCCAGCTGCCGGGCTTGGTCGAGTCCCTGCGTGGGAACGGTCTGCTGATCGCGATCGAGCGGCCACCTCCCCCGCAGGACGAGGCGCTGGCGATCGGCATCGCGGGTCGGGGCTTCGACGGCAACCTCACCTCGGACAGCACGCGGCTCGACGGGTACGTCCTCTCGACCGATGTCGCGCCGACGATCCTCGAGCGGCTCGGGGTCGAGGTTCCCGCCGGCATGGCCGGCCGCCCAATCCGGGCCGAGGGAGAGGTGGATCCCGGCGCCGTAGCGGAGCTCGGCGAGCGGATGTCGGTGATCTCCGAGCGGCGGGGTCCGGTCATCGGCGTGAGCCTCTTGATCTGGCTCGTCTTCCTCGGGCTCGCCGCGGCGAGCGGGGGAATGGGCACGGCGCGAGCCGGGGTGCGCCTCGTCGGCCTGGCGGTTGTCCTGCTGCCGTTGGTCCTCCTGGTCGCTGCGGCGAGCGAGCCCTCTGAGGCCGCCGAAGTCCTCGTCGCCGTGGTCGGACCACCGTTGCTCGCGGCGGCGCTGCTGGCGCTGTTCGGCGGCTATTGCGCCCTCGCGGCCGCCGCCGCGCTTACCGTCCTCGCCTACGCCGCCGACGTACTGGCCGGCTCGTCCCTGACCGCCCTCTCGTTGCTCGGGCCCAATCCCGGGCTCGGAGTGCGCTTCTACGGAATCGGCAACGAGCTCGAGGCGCTGCTGGCCGTGCTGGTCGTCGCCGGAACCGGAGCGGCGCTCGCCGGATTCGCGCCCCGGCTGTCGCCGCGCGAGGGCGTCGCCGCATTCCTCGCCACCGGTATCGCCGCCGCCTTCGTCTTCGCCGCCGGGCGCTTCGGCGCCGACGTCGGCGCGGCGATCGTCTTCCCCTTGGGCGCTGCGGTCGCCGCCGCCGTTCTCGCCGGTCGGCGCCGGCACCTGGCGCTGCTCCTGCTCGCCGTTCCCTTGGTTGCGCTCGGGCTGCTCGCCCTCGCCGATCTCGTCTTGGGCGGCGATGCCCACCTCACCCGCTCGGTCCTGGACGCCGGCGGGCTCAGCGACCTCGCCGATGTCGCCGAGCGGCGCCTGCGTCTCTCGGCGCGCAGCTTCGCCCGGCCGGTCGTCTACCTGTTCCTGCCGTTGCTCGCCGCGCTCGCGGTACTCGCCATCGCTCGCCGCGACCACGTCGCGGCGTGGGTCGATGGCACCCCGGCGGTACGGGCCGGCCTGCTCGGCGCTCTCGCCGCCGTTCTTGCCGGCACCCTCGCGAACGACTCGGGCGCCCTCCTGCTCGAGATCGGCGCCGCCTACCTGCTCGTCTTCGCCGGGTTCGCCTGGGCCGAGGCCGAGCCATGATCTACCCTTGGCGCTCGTGCGCATAGCTCTCGTCTCGCCATATTCCTGGTCGTTCCGGGGCGGCGTGAACCAGCACGTGGAGGCGCTCGCCGAGGAGTTCCTCGGTCGAGGCCACGACGTGCGTGTGCTCGCCCCTTCTGACCCGCCCGGCCGGGTCAGCCGCCTCCTGCACCGCAGCCCCGCCGAAGCGCGCGAGCTGCCCGACTACCTGGTGCCGCTGGGGCGCACGGTCAGCTTCGGCGCCAACGGCTCGGTCTCCAACCTTGCGCCCTTCCCATATGGCGGCGTCGCCGTACCGCGCCGCGAGGTGCGGCGCGGCGAGTTCGACGTCATCCATGTCCACGAGCCGCTGGTGCCGCTGGTCGGCTGGAACGCGACGCTGGCGGCGCGGACGCCGGTCGTCGGCACCTTCCACGCCTACTCGACCAAGGCTGTCCCCAACCACATCGCCACCGCGATCGGCGCCCGCCGCCTCTTCAACCGCCTCGCGGCGCGGATCGCCGTCTCCGAGGCAGCCGCCTGGACCGGCCGCCGCTGGTTCGGCGGCGACTACACGATCGTCCCCAACGGGGTCCACGTCGAGGCGGCGTCCGACTTCCCGGTTCCCCCGACCGGTGAGCTGCGGATCCTCTTCGTCGGCCGCCCCGAGGAGCGCAAGGGCCTGCCGATCCTGCTGGCCGCCTTCGGCGCCCTCGTCGAGCACGTGCCCTGCCGGCTGATCCTGATCGGCGCCGAGCGCGAGGACGTGCTGCGCTACCTCGCCGACCCGGAGCTGCTGCGCTCGATCGACCTCAGCGGCCGCGTCTCCCGGGCGGAGCTCTGGAACGAGCTGCACCGGGCCGACCTGCTATGCGCACCCTCCCTGGCCGGCGAGAGCTTCGGGATGGTCCTGACCGAGGCCTTCGCCGCCGGGACTCCGGTCGTCGCCTCCAACATTGCCGGCTACAGCGATGTCGTCACCGACGGCGTCGACGGCCTGCTCGTCCCCCCGGGAGATCCACAGCGCCTCGCCGAGGAGTTGCAGCGCGTTCACTATGAACCAGCGCGCCTGCGGGAGATGGGCGAGGCCGCCCGCCGCAGCGCCCAGCGCTACGCCTGGCCGCGAGTGGCCGACCAGGTGAGGCAGGTATACGAGCGGGCGATCGAGGCTCCACGACCGGAGGGCGCCGGCGAGCGCTTCGCCCACTGGGCCGGTCTGCGACCGGCCGATGGCGGCCCACGGCGGCCTGCCAGAAAGCTCCCCTCGCTCGACCCCGCCCCGGCCCAACCGGGGGGGAGGGGCCGGCAGGTCGCGCGCCGCCTCGGACTCGCCGCCGCGGGAGCACTCGGCGTCGGCTTGACTCTTCTGGCCGCACAGAAGATCGGCGTAGACAACGTCGTCGAGAGCATCGTCCGCTCCGACCTCACCTGGGTGCTCGTCGCCTGCGCGCTGATGGCGATCTCACTCTTCTTCCGCGCCGCGTCCTGGTACTGGATCGCCCGGGCCGCCCTGCCCGGCCGATCCGTCCGCCGCCGCGACGTGACCTCGGCGACGATGATCGGGGTGCTGATGTCGGCGACCCTGCCCGCGCGCCTCGGCGAGCCGGCGCGCGCCCTCACCCTCGCCCGGCGCACCGGCCGCATGCGCGAGACCTTCCCGGTGTTACTTGGGACCCTGGTCTCCCAGACGATGCTCAATCTCGTCGCGCTTGCGATGCTCGGTGCGATCATCGTCTCGACCACGCCGCTCTTCCACTCGGGCACCCAGAAGCTGTTCGCCTTCAGCCTCGTGCCGTTGGTACTGCTTGTCGTGGTTCTCGTCGCGCCGATGCTGATGCGACGCAACAGCGGTGGCCGGCTGGCCCGCCTCGGCGCGACTCTGCACCGAGCGCTCGTTCAGGTTCGCGCCGGACTCTCGGTTTTCCGCGACCCGCGCCACGGCCCCCTCGCTGCTGCCGCCCAGCTCGGCGCCTGGGCGATTCAGCTCGCCGCCTGCTGGGCACTCCTCTACGCGCTTGGGCTCGACGAGAAGGCCGGGATCGGTGCCGCCGCCGCGGTCCTCTTCGCGGTCAACGTAACCGCGGTCGTCCCTGCAACCCCGTCGAACATTGGCGTCTTCCAGCTGGCGGTGATCAGCGTCCTTCACTCCGGTTTCGGCATCGGCACCGCCGATGCGCTTGCCTACGGCGTCATCCTCCAGGCCGTCGAGATCGCCACCGCGGTCGCCCTCGGCCTTCCGGCCTTGGTCCGCGAGGGCCTCACCTGGAGCGACCTGCGCGTCCAGGCCCTCTCCGCTGCACCGGTGCGCCTCGAGCCGAAGCCCCAGACTCGCTAGGCCGCGCCGCATATCGGTAGGCGCGTGTGCCGCACCGTGTGAGGCGCACAACTGCACGCGCGCGGATTCGACATCCAGGCCAGTGCAGGGGAAATATCAACCTCTACACCAGTCGATGAAGCATGCTTACTTACGATTTTCTTGACCGGGCGTCGGTCAGTGGGCTATGCATGGCTGGATAGAGCGGGGCCCGGCCGAAATTGCCGAGGCTCCAAACTGAACCAAGGAGAGTTAAACAATGCTCAAGAAGACCATGATCTTGGCGCTGGCGGCAATGGCCGTCCTCGCCGTCTCGGTCCCGGCGGCTTCGGCCAGCTGGTACAAACACCACAGCGTCATCCAAACGGACCAGCAAATCCAATTCACAGGCCAAGCGAAATTCGAAAGCCTCGTCCTCGGCAATATTGAATGCCAAACGCAAGCGAAGGTGAAATTCCTCGCGGGCCAAACAACAGCGAACATCGAAGAATTCGCGCTTGACGCGGGAAGCACCCCGACAGCACGGTGCAATGTGACCGGGGCGATCGCCAATTGCGATACGACAGCGGTTTCGTCCAACGCGACGACACAAGCCCCGTGGGTGGCGCATCTCCTCGGAGGCAACAAGGACACAATCGAAATCACAACCGGCACGATCCAAAACCTGCTCGAGGGTGCAACCCCTCACAGTGCCTGTAACGTCGTGCAACAAATCCAAATAAAACCGGGCATCGTCCACGCCACGGTCGTGGGTAGCACATGCACAATCAGCCAAATCACCCTGTCCGGGCAACTCGAAGCCCAAACGGGCGCGAAACTCAAAATCACCGGCACGCAGAGCGTGATCCCCGGAGCTACATACGGCACCCTCTGTCCGTAATGAGGGCTGACGTCTAGATCACGGCATCACGTTGCCGAGGATCGATCAATCAGGAAGTCACAAAAACCGGGCGCGAATCGCGCCCGGTTTTTGTCCCTGTTGTCAGGCCGTTCCTTGACAGGACTTATTCCGTTCCCTATCATCTCGGCCGCTTTTGGGAATAGCCATCGTGAGGGGGATGGCATGGCAGAGGAAGGGGCAGTGGAAGTGATGAGGCAGCGTCCGGTCCATCAGAGGCCAGCTATTGCGGTTCTCTTCTGCGCTTTGGCGACGATGGCGTTCGCCGTTCCTGCTCGCGCCGCCTGCCCCAATGAAGCGCTCCGCGAGGAACAGGGGGTTCTCACTCTGCCGGACTGCATGGCTCTGGAGATGGTTAGCCCGCCCAAAAAGTTCGTGCAGGCCGCCTTCGAACCATCCTTTTCGCTCAACGGTGAGCGTGTGCTCTTCCGCTCGATGGCCGGTCTTGCGAACACGCCGGGCCTGCACCACCCCTTTGGCGATCGATACGTAGCGAGCCGGGCAGTGGGAGGTTGGAGCACCATGGCGACCTCCGCGCCGACGAGTGCGGCAATCGCCAACGGCCCCGGGTCTTGGAAGGGTGGTCCTAACTCGTTTTCCCCCGATCTAAGTCGTTGGATTCTGCTCGGCGCTACTACGCCACAGGAGAGGCTCGGAATTGGCCAGGCATTTCAAGGCGGCCTCGACGGCTCCTTCTCGCCCCTCTCGCCCCCTTTGGTGCCGATTGAGGAGATCCCTACGGGGATCGGACAGGGGTTTACTCCCGGAGTAACTGTGGGGGGAGCATCGGTCGATTCCTCCAGCATCATCTTCCAGCATCCAGGGGCCTCCACGTCCTACTTCCCTGAGGATCCGCGCGCCGCTACCACCGTCCCTGAGCCCGGTGCCGCAACTAATACCTACCTTGCCTCACTGAGGCCCGCTGGTCCCTCACTGGCGCTGCTCGCCCGCGACCAGAGCGGCAAAGCGTACGGTGGTAGGTGCGGTGCCGTTTTGGGCGGCGCTGGCGCAAATTTAGAAGGGAACATCAACCAGGGCGCGGTCTCCGCCGACGGTTTGCGTATCTACTTCACGACGAGGCCGGCCCAGCCCGACTCCGTGGGTTCCAGCGGCCCGCCCTGCGACGCCTCCAATCCGTTACGGGTCATGCGTCGCGTCGAAACCTCCCCGGGGGTCCCGGAAATCACCGAACTGCCCCACGGAGACCCCTCGGAACCCGGCGACGATCTTTATCAGGGGGCCTCGCTCGACGGAACGAAGGTCTACCTCACCACTCCTCGCGATCTGGCCGCCTCCGACACCGATACGAGCGCCGAACCATGCGACTCGAGCATCGGCGCGTCAAAAGGCTGCGATCTCTACCTCTATGACTCAGCACTACCGGAAGGCGAACGGGTGATTCAGGTTTCCGCCGGCGGAACCGGGGACCCGTCTCCCGGACAGGGCGCGAACGTCCTGAGCTCCATAACCGCGATTTCCGGGGACGGATCCCACGCCTATTTCGTCGCTCAGGGCGTTCTCACTACTGACGCCAATCCGGAAGGAGAAGTCGCTGAGGAAGGTGCGCCTAATCTCTACGCGTTCCGGTGGGATTCCGACAGCGCTTCGGAGCACACCGCGTTTGTCGGGACTTTGGCCGAGAGCGACAAAAGCTTCCATGTCTGGGGCTCGGATCGAAGCTTCTTTGGTGACGCCTACGCCGTGCCTCTTTTAGGAGAGATCGAAAGCGGACCAGAAGACGGGGGCGATGGCCACGTCTTGGTCTTCTCTTCGGGTGCCCCTTTGACCAGCAGCGATGAAGACGCGGGCCATCAGGACGTGTTCCGCTATAATTCTACTGCTGATACGCTTCAACGTCTCTCCGAGGCGGCTGCGGGCGGATTGGACAACGGCCCCTTCGACGTTTCGGTCAATCCCAACGACGGGTCGCCCGCGGCAAACTTCGCGGGCGAAGGGCGCTGGGTGAGTGAGGACGGCGAAACCGTGGCCTTTTCGACTCCTGAGGCGCTCGTCCCCGGGGACGAAGACGGAGTCGCCAACCCATACTTCTGGCGGGCGGGCGAGCTGGGACTTATCGCCGGCGCGATCCCCCCCAGCGGATTTCCGAGTCGACCGCCGACCGTCTCCTTGGACGGCAACCAGGTGGCCTTCGCCGTCACCAGCACCCTCTTGCCTCAAGACAGCGACACCGCCAGTGACGTTTACGTGGCGCGGGTAAACGGCGGTTTTTTGCCACCTCCACCGTCCCCGATTTGCATAGTGAGCGTGAACTGTCAGGTGAGAGAACCTCAGCCGTCACCTACGCCTCCGCCTGCCAGCGGAACCCCGACGGCAGGAAACGTCAATGGAAAACGCTGCAAGAAAGGGTTTGTTGCGAAACGGGGCAAATGCATCAAGAAACCAAAGCAACGACACCCAAAAAGTGGCGGCCGGTCGAAGCGGGGGGGCGGGTAAATGATTGGGGACTGCAAGACGAAGGTGTTGCTGTGGGTCATCTCGGCAACGTTTTTCTTGGTGCTCGGGGCGCCGCCAGCAGCGCCGATCCTAGACTTCGAAATGGAACGTACCGTCACGCCACTCCATCGTGGCGACGAACGCTTGGTCTACAAGCTGACTGTCCGTAATGAGGCCAGTGAAAATCCGCAGCCGGGGGACGTGCTGACTTGCACCGGTGCCCCGGGTGGTGATCCAGCTCCGGTTGTCGATCGTGAATGGCTGAGAAACGGAGAAGAAATTTCGGGCGAGAGTGCTTCCACCTACACTGTCGCCACCGCGGATGAAGGCAAATCGATCCAGTGCAGAGTGACCGGTACGAACAAACCCGCAGGAGGGCCACCCGACTACGGGCCCGTGGCTACGGTGGGCATCTCGCTGCCGCCCGTCGTGGTCGAGCCCGCGCCTTTGAGCGCGCCGCCGAGCGGCAGCATTCGGGCGGGTCTCGAGAGTCCGTTGATGGCCGCGACGCCGAGCGGCACGGCGACGAGCGACACGGGGTCGGCGATCCTGAGCGATGTTGTTGCCTCGGAAGGGACCGGGGTGTTTACCAGCGGCTCGAGTGTGGTGGAAGGAGTGACGATGAGCGGCGGCGGTCGTTTCCAGTCACCGTCCGCGGTGACGGGCAGCTGTGTCGCGGCGGGATCGACGATTACCAAAGTCGAGGAACCGGTTCCGGGCTCTGGGGAGCTGAAAGTGACGCTTTCAAAAGCGGCGACTTGCTCAGCTCCCGCAGGAACGCTGGAAGCGGGAGCGATGCCGTTCGCTATCGGGCAGGAAATTAGCGGTGAATGCATTCCGGTGGGAGCAAAAGTGGTGAAGGCGACGGATATGGGAGGTGGGGCACCGACCGTTCGTTTCATCGAAATGGACAAAGCGGCTACGTGCTCGAAAATCGGGATGGTGATAACCGCGACCTCCACGCTGGTTTGTGAAAAGCCACCAGAAAAATCTGAGGAAGTGCCAAACGGTTGGAGCGCGGGCAGCACGACTACTTGGAGCTTTCAGTGGCTGCGAAATGGAACGCCGATCGTCGGCGCCAGCGCTGCTGAATACACCGTGCAGAACGAAGACACCGAACCGTTCTCGTCGCTGCAGTGCGAGGCCACCGCCGAAGACGCGGACGGACATCGAGTGATCACTGTATCCCCTCCAAAGTCGACGCAGCCGGCGCCACCGAGCCCCTATGTGCCCCCTAGCACGTTCACGACGACGGTCAGCTTCGCCAACCAGACGACCGGTCCTGTCAAACTGGAATTCGAACCCCAAGGAGGAACCGACACCCCTGTATTCGGGGTGAGGTCAAGCACCAGCAACTGGGAGTGTGTGAAGCAACTGCCCTCTCTAGTGGAAAACGCGCTGGTGATTTGTAGTCGGGATGATTCGCTCCCACCAGGGGAAGCCTTCGAGCCGGTGGAAGTGATCGTCGCGGTCAGCAAGGACACTCCGAATCCCATCGCAGTGAAAGCGCGAGCCTTTGGCGGTGGCTTCGCGGACGAACTCACCGCCGAGGACGAATTCAGCTTAGAGCCAGCAATACCATGGGGCTTCGATGCCTTCGAAGCGAAAGCTGTGGACGAGCTCGGCGACGACTACACCGTCGCGGGGGGGCATCCATTCGCGGCTACGGCCAAATTGTCCTTTACGGACCGCGAAAGAGTCGAAGAATCCGATAGTTTCACCATAGCCCCGACCGGTCTGGTGAGAACTGTCGAGACCGATATACCTCCGGGCTTCCTTGGGAACCCCCAGGCCTTCTCCGAGGACTGTCCGTCGATCGGGGACGTGATCCATTTCCCAGGGCAGACGACCTGCCCGCCCGGCAGCGTCGTGGGCGGTATCACTCTGGAAACGACCTTTCAGACCTTCCCAAACGTGCCGATTTACTCGATCGAGCCGGAGCGAGGGGCTCCAGCGGAGTTCGGTTTCGGCATCGCCGAGCTCACCCTCGGCTTCGCGCTTGCCCCGGAGCTGCGCGCGGAGAGCGGCTACGCGATCAGGCTCGTGACGGCACCGATCGTCAAATCGCCTTCGCTCTTCGGCGCGGAGGTCACCCTCTGCGGGTTCGGGGGCAAACTCGGGGTTCGAGAAACCGGCGAATCGATGTTCGATGGCTGCAAGAAACGGGACGAAGCGGGAGCCAACCCGATCCCCTTCCTCACCAATCCGACCCGCTGTGAGGGTCCCCCCCCGACCACCCGGATCGCCGCCGACACCTGGGAAGAACCGAGGGTCTTTGCTAGGGCGAAAGATGCCGCCGAACCGGTGGTCGGTTGTGAGAACGTCACCTTCGAACCCGAAGAAGTCTCTCTGCAGCCCACCTCGCGACAGGCCGACTCCCCGACCGGACTTGACGTTTCAATCCGAATGCCCACCGAAGGTCTGCTTTCGCCGACGGGAATCACTGAGGGAGCTTTGAAGCGGGCGGTCGTCATCCTTCCGGAGGGCATGTCGGTCAATCCGGCTTCGGCGAACGGTCTCGGCGTTTGCACCTCCGCGGAGATCGGCATAGGCACGAATAATCCCGTCCGCTGCCCCGACTCGAGCAAGGTCGCCACGGCGCTGATCAGGACCCCGCTCTTGGAGGAGACTTTGGAGGGGACGGTGTACCTGGCCAAGCAGGGTGACAACCCGTTCGGCTCGTTGCTAGCTCTCTACCTTGTCGTCGACTCGCCCGAGCGCGGCATTCTGGTGAAGCTGGCGGGCAAGGTCACCCCGAGCCCGAGTGGCCGCCTCACTACGGTCTTCGATAACAATCCCCAGTTTCCGTTCGAAAGCATCGAACTGAGTTTCCCCGGCGGGGATCATGCGCCGCTGATCAACCCGCCCAGTTGCGATACCTACCAGATCGTCTCCGAGCTAAGCCCATGGTCCGCCCAGGATCCCGACGCGCCGACCGTCGCGGAGACCGTCCATTCCGTCTCTTCGTTCAAAGTCAATCGCGGACCGGGTAACGGGCCCTGCCCCGACGGCGCGCTCGCCCCTACTTTTCGTGCCGGGGTTACCAACCCGATCGCCGGGGCGAAGACGCCTTTTGTCCTGAATCTCTCCCGGGTGGACGGCAGCCAGCGCTTCGCCGGGCTTGAGGTCGATCTGCCACCAGGGCTCGTCGCGTACCTGAGAGACGTTCCGTACTGCGCCGACTCTGTCCTCGCCTCGATCCCCAGCGCTCTCGGGACCGGCGCGGCGGAGCTCGCTTCTCCCGCTTGCCCGGTGGCGAGTCAGCTAGGAAGCGTCACCGTCGGAGCCGGCGCCGGATCGAATCCGTTCTACGTCAACACCGGTCGCGCCTATCTGGCTGGACCGTACAAGGGCGCTCCGCTGAGCATGGCAATCGTCACCCCCGCCGTAGCTGGCCCCTTCGATCTGGGTTCGGTGGTCGTCAGGACCGCTCTGCGGGTCAACCCGACCACCGCTCGGATCACCGCCGTCTCCGACCCGATCCCGACGATCATCCACGGGATCCCCCTCGACATTCGCGACATCCGGGTCAAAGTCGACCGTCCCGATTTTACCGTCGCCCCGACCAACTGCGAAGCGATGTCGGTTGCCGCACGAGTGAGGGGAGACCGCGGCGGTTCCGCGTCGCCCACCGACTCTTTCCAGGTCGCGGGGTGCGAGAAGCTCAGATTCGGACCGCGGCTAAGGATCAATCTGCACGGTGCCACGAAGCGAGGTGCCTACCAGCGGCTCGTCGCCATCCTAACCGCAAAGCCAGGCGAAGCGAACATCGCCCGCGCCTCGGTTACCCTGCCGCACTCGGCCTTCTTGGCTCAGGAGCACATCCGCACGATCTGCACCCGCGTGCAGTTCGCGGTGCGCCAGTGCCCGAAAGGGTCGATCTACGGAAAGGCTAAGGCCATATCTCCCCTGTTGGGCTATCCCTTGGAAGGCCCAGTCTATCTGCGCTCCTCGAGCAACCCGCTGCCGGATCTGGTTGTCGCCTTCAGGGGCCCAGATTTCCAGCCAATCGAAGTCGAGCTGGCCGGCCGCACCGATTCCAAGAACGGCGGCATTCGCAATACCTTCGACCTTGTCCCTGATGCTCCAGTGAGCAAGTTCACGCTCGAACTCAAGGGCGGTCGCAAAAGCCTCATCGTCAACAGCCGTAACCTCTGCGCCGGCGTTCAGCGCGCCACCGTTCGCCTCAACGCCCAGAACGGAAAGATCCACGATTTCCGCCCCGTCGTGCGCAACGACTGTAAAGCGAAGAAACATGGGGGGAAAAAACGGAGTGGCAAGAGGCCGTAGCGCATAACCGACCTCTCGCAAGTTCCGTCGACACTACGGGTGTGCCGCGAGCCCACTATAACGCCTCTACAACCCCACCGGACCGACTCCGGTGAGCCAAAGAGGCGGCGATGCTCAAGAAAGGCCACGATCTTGGCGCGGGTACACTATGTCCGTAGGGAGGAATTTCATTGAGCCGGGCGCGACGGTGCCGGCTTCGCGCGCAACCGTTCTTTCGCGGAATACCACACGTGCGCTTTGGACTTCCAGCGAATTGCAGGAGGATTGCCAATCTGTAGCGGTAAGCGATGGCCGCAGGAGCACTCAACTTGACAGTCGGGATGCGTTGAGCAAACCATAACGCCTCTACACACCACCGGACGGACTCCGGTGAACCAAGGAGGCAGCAATGCTCAAGAAGACCATGATCCTGGCGCTGGCGGCGATAGCCGTCCTCGTCGTCGCGGTCCCGGCGGCGTCAGCCAGCTGGTACAAACACCACAGCGTCATCCAAACCGATCAGCAAACCACATTTACAGGCCAAGCGAGATTCGAAAGTCTTATCACCGGCAGCATCGAATGCCAAACGCAAGCGAAGGTGAAATTCCTCGCAGGCCAAACAACAGCGAATATCGAAGAATTCGCACTTGACACGACTGGCCAACAAAAAACCCCGACAGAACTGTGCCATACGACAGGGGTAGTCGACAAATGCGAAACCACAGCAGTTACGTCCAATGCATCGACACAAGCCCCGTGGGTGGCACACCTTCTGCAAAACAAGGACACAATCCAGATTACAACCGGCACGATCCAAAACCTGCTTGAGGGTGCAACTCCCCACAGTGCCTGCAATGTCACGCAAACGATACAACTCAAACCCGGCACTGTTCACGCGACGATCGTCGGGAGCACATGCACAGTGAGCACACTCACGCTCTCCGGGCAACTCGAAACCCTAACCGGTTCGAAAGTCCAAATCGGCGGCACCCAGCATGTCCATCCGGAAAATACATACGGCACTTTGTGCTAGCGGTCTAAATTACGGCGTTGAATTTGCCGAGGATGGCCTGGAAGTCCGAACGGCCGGGCGCGATTCGCGCCCGGCCCTCTTCGCGTCGCAGCAATTCAACCGGTGAAACTAGGGCGCAACAGTGCTAAGGACGACTAGGATCCCGGCGCTGGTGGGGGCCATGGCCGCCTTCGCCCATCTCTGCCCGGCGCTTTCGGCTAACTGGTGCCGGAATCACGAATTGATACAGGAAGATCAGGTGCTGAAATTCACAGGCCAAGTGAAGCTCCAAAGCGTGATCGTCGGTTCTATTGAGTGCCAATGGACGCGACAGTGCTTCTTTCGGCAGGCCAACAACAGTAATAGTCAAGTTCGTGGTGTCGATACCACAAGTGGTGTTACTCCGACATTGGAGTGCCTGACCGGGAGAGTACTCGGTGAATGCTAGTCAAAGCGCTTCAAGCGACAAGTCTGCCTTGGGTGAGTTGTCTCGACCCGACTAACAAGGACAGAATTCGTATTACATCCGGCGTTATCGAAAACGAACGCGAGGGCCAAGTCGGTGGGGCTTGCAACGTCTTGCAGCAAGTCCAAAGCAAAAACCGCGATCTTCCATGCGACGGTCACACCCGACCAAGCATGCAGAGTGAAAGAATACACCTGTCCGGCCCGCTTGAAACAAGAACGGGCTCTAAAGGTCTCGGTCAACGGCAGACAGAACGTGACCCGGGGAACACGTTCGGAACTTCCTGCAGACGATTGCTACCGGACCGAATCGACGAGGCGGGGGCAACTGCGCCGAGCCGGACACTCAGTAAGTGCTGAGTTGAGATCGTGGGTATCCTTGACAAGTACGGGGGTGTTTCTATAATTGCAGTCTGGCCTGGGAGGCCAGGCTTTAAAGGGGGAGGGGAGCGTGCCGCTCGGTTTTGAGCTGTTCGCCTCCACCGGGACCAACTAGAAGTGGAGGCATTATGCGTTCGTTTATGCGGAACCGTTTCGGCGTGCCGGGGGTTATCGCGATTGCCGCATTGGTATTCGCTATGGTCGGCGGTGCTTGGGCGGCGAAAAAATACATCATCACCTCGACCGCCCAGATCAAGCCCAGCGTGCTGAAACAGCTCAAAGGGCAGGCTGGTAAACCTGGAGCCACTGGCGCCGCGGGGCCCGCGGGCCCGGCGGGCCCGGCGGGCCCGGCTGGTGCCGCGGGTCTAAACGGGGAAGACGGTGCGCAAGGTCAGAAAGGTGCCACCGGTGCCCAAGGGCCGGCCGGAGCGGGTGGGGCAACCGGGCCGACGGGGACGACGGGGACGACGGGAGCAACCGGTCCTATTGGGCCGACCGGCTCTCCATGGCCAGTGGACGGGACCCTTCCCTCAGGCGCGACTTTGACGGGCGCTTGGGCCTCCGGCCTTCTTCCCGGCGTGACCTGCACGGTTGAATCCGAAGAAGAATGTACGGCAGCAGTCTCGTCGTCGCTAAATTTCCTGCCGATCTCCTTCCCGATCCCACTTGAAAAACCGATCGAAGGAGCAAACGCTCACTTCATGAAAGAAGCGGCGGCACCCACCACGGACTGTCCCGGCAGCGCGGCGGATCCGAAAGCCGCTCCAGGGCATCTCTGCGTCTACACGACCGTCGAAGAAGGGTTTTCAGAAGTGACCCCACTCATCGGCGAAGCAGGGGATTTTGGTCTAGGGGCATCTCCTTCGGGAGCAGTCATCATATTGTCGGGCAGTATGAAAGCTGGTTCAAATGCCTACGGTACGTGGGCGGTAACCGCGCCCACTTCACCGTAAGCTCTATCTCGCTGCCAGCGTGACTCCGGCCCGGGCGGCTTGCTGCCCGGGCCGGGCTCTTTTGGGCTCAGCGCCCGAGCGACCCGACGGGCTCAGCCTCGTCTTCGGGATCGGACTCGGGGGGCAGTTCACCGCCGCGCTCGGTGCCGGCGATCAGTTCGTCGGGCGCCTTGTGCTCGGGGATGAATCCGGACTTCATGCCGAAGTAGACGGCCTGCGGGTGGTGGGCGACGATTGCCACCGTGGACTGCTCGGGCATCACCGCGTAGCCGTCGGAGAGAGTCATGCCGATCTCTTCGAGGCCGAGCAGGCGCCAGACCTTTTCGTGCTCCGACTGGTCCGGGCAGGCCGGGTAGCCCCAGGAGTAGCGGCGGCCCTGGTCGAGGTCGATGTCGAGCTCGCGGCGGACTTCGGAGTGCAGCCACTCGGCCAGGCCCTCCGCTGCCTGTACGCCGATCCCGTGGACGTATAGCTGTTCGGCGAACTCGCCTTCGCGCTCGAGGCGCTCGATCAGGTTCGTCACCTCCGGACCCACGGTCACCCCCTGCAGCGCGACCACGTCGCGTTCGCCCGACTCCAGCGGCCGGTAGAAGTCGGCCAGGCAGATGCGGTCGTGCCTTGGCTGCCGGGGGAAGACCAGCCGCTCCAGCTCGCGTTCCGGGTCCTCCGGGTCGAAGACCACAAGCTTGTTGCCGTCGGAGCTGCAGGGGAAGTAGCCGAGGCGCGCCCGCGGGCGCAGGTAGTCCTGTTCCCTCCACATCCGCTCCAGCCGCGGCGCGAAGCCCTCCTCCTCGTCGCTTCCCTCCACCAGTTCCCGCCAGGCCTCACCCTTGACCCCCCGCCCGCCCCAGTGCAGCTTGAACAGCACATGCCGGTCGAGATACGGGAAGACGTCGTCGAGGTCGACCGGCACCTCGCGCACTCCCCAGAACGGAGGCTTGGGGATCGGCGTGTCGGTGCGTGCCGCCGAGCGCACGCTGTCGTCGCTGGTCGGCGGCCCGTCGTCCACGACCACCGGCTTCTCGCGTAGCTGCTTCGCCTCCGCCCGGATCCGCTCGACCAGGGCGGCACGCGCCTCCTCGTCGACCAGCGCGTCCATCGTGTCGAGGCCCTGGAAGGCGTCCTTGCAGTAGAAGACGCCCGGCTCGTAGACCTCATCCGAATCCCTGCCGTGCGGGTAGAGGGTGCGGCGGCCGAAGTCACGGTTGATCGCGGCGCCGCCGATCAGCACCGGGAAGCCGAGTCCGCGCTGGTGCAGCTCCTGCACACAGGTCGGCATCTGCTTCGACGTGGACACGAGCAGGGCGGAGAGACCGATCGCGTCGGCCTCGTTCTCGACCGCCGCTTCGATGATCGTGTCGACCGGGACCTGCTTGCCGAGGTCGATCACCGTGTAGCCGTTGTTGGTGAGAATCGTGTTCACGAGTGACTTGCCGATGTCGTGCACGTCGCCGAACACGGTCGCGATCACCACCTTGCCCTTGGTGTGGCCGTCGATCCGGTCCAGGTAGTTCTCCAGCTGCGCGACGGCGCGCTTCATCACTTCCGCCGACTGCAGCACGAAGGGCAAGATCAGTTCGCCGGCGCCGAACTTGTCACCGACTTCCTTCATCGCCGGCAGCAGCACCTCGTTCAGGGTCGGGACGGCGCCGATCTTCTCCACCGAGCGGTCGATCCACTCCTCGACCCCGTCCTTCTTGCGGCGCAGGATGTGCCAGTGCAGAGCCTCCTCGGGCTCCATGCCCGCGGTCGGGTCGGCGGCCTCGCCTTCCGCCTCCTCGCCCTTCGACTCGAAGTGGGAGATGAAGCGCTCCAGCGCGTCCTCGCGGCGGTTGAGGACGAGGTCGTCGGTCAGCTCGCGCTCCTCATCGGGGATCTCGCTGTAGGGGGTGATGTGGTTCGGGTTGACCATCGCGAGGTCGAGCCCGGCCTCGACGCAGTGGTGCAGGAAGACCGAGTTGAGGACGGCGCGCGGCCGTGGCGAGACGCCGAAGGAGACGTTGGAGACGCCGAGCGAGGTCTTGACGCCGGGGATCTCGGCCTTGATGCGGCGGATCCCCTCGATCGTCTCGACCGCGGAGGGCTTCCACTCCTCGTCGCCGGTGGTCAGCGTGAAGGTGAGCGCGTCGAAGATCAGCGCTTCGGGGTCGAGGCCGTGCTCCTCGCAGGCGATCCCGCGGATCCGTTCGGCGATCTCGACCTTGCGCTCGGCCGTCTTCGCCATCCCGACCTCGTCGATCGTCAGCGCGATCAGCGCCGCGCCGTGCGCTTTGGCCAGCGGGATCACGGTGTCGGCCTTCTCGCGCCCCGCCTCCAAATTGATCGAGTTGACGATCGCCCGCCCCGGGATCGTCTCCAGTGCCGCCTGCAGCACCTCCGGCTCGGTCGAGTCGACCTGGATCGGCGCGGGCTGGGTCAGCGAGACCCGCTTCACGACGGCGCTCATCTGCTCGTCCTCGTCCTGGCGCTCGGTAAGCGCGACGCAGACGTCGAGCACGTGGGCGCCGCCTTCGACCTGGTCTTCGGCGATTTGGACGAGGCCGTCGTAGTCGTCGGCGAGCAGCAGCTCCTTCGCCTTGCGCGAGCCCTGCGAGTTGACGCGCTCGCCGACTAGGGTCGGGCGGGGCTCCTGCACGAGCGGGGTCGAGGTCATCATCGAGGAGACCTCGATCGGACCGCGGGCGGGTCGCTCGCCTGCGGCTCGGTCACCGACCCGCTCGCGGATCGCCGCGATGTGCTCGGGAGTGGTGCCGCAGCAGCCGCCGACGATCCCCACGCCGTAGCGCTCGACGAACTCTCCGAGGGTCGCGGCCAGCGGCTCGGGCTCTTCGGGGAAGATCGTCTCGCCGTCCGGGCCCTGCAGGGGCAGCCCGGCGTTCGGGATGCAGTGGACCGGCAGCGGGCTGTTTTCGCCGAGGAAGCGGATCGCGTCGCGCATGTCCTCGGGGCCGGTCGAGCAGTTGAGCCCGATCACGTCGATGTCGAGCGCGGTCAGCGTCGTCAGCACCGCTTGGATGTCGGTGCCGAGCAGCATCCTGCCGCCGTTGGGGAGCAGCGAGACGCTGGTCTGGATCGGCAGCGTGCGGCCGGTCTCGGCGAACGCCTCGCGCGCCCCGAAGATCGTCGCCTTGACCTCGAGGATGTCCTGTGCCGTCTCGACGATGATCAGGTCGGCGCCGCCTGCGACCAATCCCCGCACCTGTTCGGCGAAAACCTCGACGAGACGGGCGAAGGAGATGTCTCCGAGCGTCGGGTCGGTCGAAGCGGGCAGGAAGCCGGTCGGGCCGATCGAGCCGGCGACGAAGCGCGCCTCGCCGGCGGCCCTGCGGGCGATTTCCGCCGCTTTCGTGTTGATCTCGAGCGTCTGCTCGCCCAGGCCCCACTCTTCGAGCTTCAGCCGCGAGCCCTGGAAGGTGTCGGTCTCGACCACCTCGGCCCCCGCCTCCAGCATCGAGGCGTGGACGCCCTCGATCACGTCGGGCCGGTTCAGCACCAGCGCCTCGTGGCACTTGCCCTCGAGGCCGCCGTAGTCCTCCGAGCTCAGGTCGAACTGCTCCAGGGTCGCGCCCATGCCGCCGTCGAAGACGACGACGCGCTCCTTGGTCGCGGCTATGAAATCGCGCTCGGCCATGACCTAAAGAGGCTACCGGGGGCGGCGAACTTCGCCCTCCCGTGCCTGAGCCTGGACCTTTCACCGAGAAATCGAGAAGTTTCTTGACGAATCCTAGTTCGTACCCATAGAGTGCTCCGGGAATAGGGCAGGGCTTCACACGATTCACGGGGGGTGGGCCCAATGCAGTACAACCCAGCACTGCTGGAGGGAGTCTCACAGCGTCGCCGCCACGATATGTGGCGGACGGCAGCGCCTGACGCGATCGCCGAGTGCGGCATCGAGGAACGGCGCTTCGGACCGGTCCAAGCGACCGTCTTCGCCTCGCTGCCGGAATGGCCGACGCTGAACCAGGTGCTCGGAGCGGCCGAGCCGGGCGCCGTCGAGGAAGGCCACTTGGGAGCGGCGATCGAGTGGGCGGAAGGATTCGGCATCGAGTGCCGGGTGCCGGTGGCGCGCGGCCGGCCCGGCACGGCCGCGGCGGAGGCCTGGCTCAACTGGCACGGCTTCGAGCAGGGTCGCGGCCTGGTCAAGTACGTCCGCGACGCCTCCTGGCCGGCGATGCCGGGAATACCCGGCGTGACGGTCTGGGAGATCGGCGATCACGAAGCCGACGGCGAAGTCATGTGCTTCAGCGCCGCGCCGGCACTCGGCCTGCCGGGACCGGCGGGGACGCTGCTCTTCTCGCTGCCGATCCAGGAGAACTGGCGCAGCTACACGGCGGAGGTCGACGGCGAGATCGTCGCCTTCGGCTCGATGTTGATCCACGAAGGCGTCGCGGTCATGGACCTCGACGCGACGCTTGAGGGCTTCCGCCGCTGCGGTTGCAACATGGCGCTGCTGCGCGAGCGCCTGCTGGCGGCCGCCGAGGCCGGCTGCGACACGGTCGTCGCCGAGCTGCCCGAGGACGGGGACGAGGGCGCCGCGGCGACAGTCCGCAACCTGCTCCGCGCCGGCTTCGTCCCGGCCTACCGCAGCATGAACTGGCAGCGGCCGCGGCGGCGGGCCCTCAGCGGCGGATACCCAGACGACGTTTGAGGTCGCGAGCGTTGAAGGCCCGGGCGACGCGGTCGACGAGGCCGCGTCGGGCCTTCGTGTAGGGGTACCAGCTGGGCTCGCGCTTGCCGCCGAAGCGGGTGATCACCACCGACTCGGTGCGGCAGTACTTCTTGATCCCCGGCTCGCCGTGCCGGTAGCCGATCCCCGACTCCTTCCAGCCGCCCATCGGCACGTCGGAGGCCAGGTAGTTGACCAGCACGTCGTTGACGTTGACCGCCCCGCACTCGACCCGGCGCGCCACCCGCTCGGCCCGTTCCTTCTCGCCGAACACGGAGCCGGAGAGCCCGTAGCGGCTGTCGTTGGCGAGCCGCAGCGCCTCCTCGGCGTCGCGCACCTTCATCACCCCGACCACCGGCCCGAAGGTCTCGTCCCGCATCACCTTCATCGAGTGGTCGACGTCGACGAGCACGGTCGGCTCGAAGTAGTCGCCGGGCCCGTCGACCCGGCTGCCGCCGGTCAGCGCCTTGGCGCCTGAGGCGAGCGCGTCGCCTACGTGGTCCTCGACGATCGCCGTCTGGTTGGGCGAGGTCATCGCCCCGACGTCCTTGGGATCGCCGGCGCCGTCGCTCCCCTGGCGCAGCCTCCCGACCTCGCCCGTCAGCTTCGCGATGAACTCGTCGTAGGCCGGCTCCTCGACGTAGATGCGCTCGACCGACATGCAGATCTGGCCCGAGTTCATCATCCCGCCCCAGGCCGCCGCGTTCGCCGCCCGGTCGAGGTCGGCGTCGGCGAGCACGATCATCGGGTCCTTGCCGCCGAGCTCGAGGCTGACCGGGGTCAGCGTCTCCGCCGCCCGCGCCATCACCTTGCGCCCGGTCCGGTCAGAGCCGGTGAACTGGATGAAGTCGACATGGTCGACCAGCGCCCCGCCGGTCTCGCCGATGCCCTGCACGCAGTCCAGGACGTCCGGTCCGCCGATCTCCTCCTTCCAGGCCTGCACCACCTCCGCCAGGCCCAGCGGCGTGAACTCCGACGGCTTGATCACCACTGCCGCTCCCGCCTGCAACGCCGGGATCGCGTCGCCCAGGGCGAGGATCAGCGGGAAGTTCCAGGGGCTGATGATCCCCACCACCGGATGCGGCCGGTACTGCACCCGCAGCTTCTTGGCGGCGAGCAGGGGCGTGTGCGGTTTGACGCTCTCCTCGCCGATGAACTTCGACGCGTGGGTCCCGTAGAAGTTGATCAGGTCGGCCAGGTAGGCCGGCTCGGCGGCGGCGTCCGCGCGCACCTTGCCGGTCTCGCGCTGCATCGTGTCGAGGACCCGCTCGCGGTTGTCGAGCAGCCAGTCGCGCAGCCTCCCCAGCCAGCGATACCGCCCCTCGACCCCCAGCGCCTCCCACTCGGGCTGGCCGGCGCGGACCCGGGCGACCGTGGCGGCGACGTCTTCCGGCGAGGCGATCGGCACCGTGGCGATCGGCTCGTTGGTGGCCGGGTTGAGAACCTCGATTGCCTCAGAGTGCGCGGCGCCCTCCGACGCCGGCCGCGGCCCACTGCTCGTCTCGGCGATTCCCGTCTCCACTGGTGCCCCCTTCGAAGCTGTTTGGCTGGTCAGCCAAGACTACCGCGAGGCCTTGGCGCTAGCACCAGGTTCGCGGCGCGGTCTCCGCCGCGTGCAGGATCGGGCGCTGCCAGTTACGGCTCTGGTAGGCCTCCTCGAACCCGGCTTGGCAGAGGCGGCGGTACATGCTCGCGAGGGTGTCGGCGTCGACTTCGCCGATTTCGACGAAAATCGTGTGGCAGCCGGCCGCGATCGCGTCGACGAGGCGGCGTCGCAGCAGGGCGGTGTTGCAGCCGTAGCCGCGGGCATGCTCGAGCGTCATCCCGGGTCCGAGCTGGGCGACGCCGTCGAGCAGCAGCATCGAGCCGGTGGCGACGACCGGTTCGTCCGGGCCGATCGCGGCCGTGTAGCAGCGCCAGTTCTCCTCCTGCGGCAGCGAGAAGAAGAGGGAGCCGGCGGTCACCGGCAGCTCGAGCGCTTCGGAGATGATTGTGCTCATGCCTTCGCCGTCGGCTTCGTCTTCGCCGATCTCATAGATCTGGATGCCGGGATCTTCCGGCCAGTCTGGAGGCGTCGCGTCGCGGGCCAGCTTCACCCAGCCGCTGCCGCGCTCGTAGCCACGTCTGCTGAGCCATGCCTCGGCATCCTCCGTACCGGGCCGGCTTTCGGCCACCGGCACGCGGTAGTCGACTTCGCGCGCCCGCATCCATTCGACCGCTGCGCCCAGGTGACCGTCCTCGACCGCACCCGGCTCCGCTGCGCCCTGGATCTGGTTGAGCCCGTGCACTTCCGGCAGGTCGCCGAACGTCGTCGCCTGTACCGGGCCGAAGCCCGCCACCTCCACTCCAGATTCGGTCACCGCTTCGGCGACGACCGATTTCCACATGTCGCGCCGGAACCGCTGCGCGACGCGCTCCAACAAAGCCGAGTCGTAGTCCATGAACCTGCCCCCGGTCTCGGATCTTCCCTGCCCCGGAACGACCCTAAGTGGAGGCATCTCCACTTGTCAAGAAACTCTGATGTATATATTCGATTTTTGAATTATCGAGGCACGGCCCGGCGCCGCTATTCCTCAACCGCTATTCCTCAATGTCAAGCAGATCGAGGCGCATCGAGACGCTCCGCTCGGGAACGAGACGCTCCGTCTCCTTCTTCGCCCTGTTGTGCACGAAGCCCGCGCTTTCGTACCACTCCACCTTGCGGACGTTGGCATCGGCGAGGAGGAAGCGCACGGCGACGTCTCGCGAGACCATCCGCGCCAGCCCGGTCACGGCTTTGAGCAGCGTATGCCCGTAGCCGCCGCCTTGATGACGGTGGTCGATACCGATCATCTGGATCCGGAGCGCGCCGAAATCGGCAATCCCGGTCAGGTCCTCCATTCGCTTTTTCTCCGCGTTGGTCAAGCGAACGGAGTCGAACGTGAGCGTCACGTAGCCGATCAGCACCGGCGTGGCCTCGGGGTCGATCAGCATGTAGGTCGTGCTGATGCCGTGTCGCAGTCCCGGCTCGAATCGGCCATCGGCGAGGAACCCGTTGACGTTCTCAGCGACCGGGTCGTCGTCATGCTTGCTGCCAAGGCAGTCGAAGTCCTGAATCGCCTTGGCAAGCGAATCGTCGAAGGGCAGCGCCAAGCGCCGGAATTGCGGCGCCACGCTTCTACCGCCGTTTACTCGTCGACCGGGAGCTTGCTGATCGGCTCGGGGGAGAAAACGGCCTCGAAGGTCTCATCCGAGCGCTCGAGGTGCTTGAGGCGTCGCTCGTCCGTGGACGGATTCTCGATCTCGTCGACGAAGCGCTCGGCGTCCTTCCCCTCCAGGAGGACGCTTTCACCAAAGCCACCATTTGCGGCGATAACCACGGCCATATGCACTCCAAGGTATCGGCGGCCTCCGAGCTATCACAAGCGAAACCACCGTGCTTTTGCACATTTCTACGCACGCGAAAAATTGTATTCCTCATGATTGCAGGGAAAGTCATGGCATGGCAAAATCTAAAAACCTTGCGAGTTATTGATCAATCGACGCAATTTGACTCCTAAAGATGGCGAAGCTGAGGGCCTGCGCGAGGTTCGCGGCCAGCTGCGGATCATGTCCTCCGACGCGCAGGTTGCCAGGATCGCCGGTGAGCAGGGTCTCCAGCCATTGGGCCGGGGTTCCCAGGGCCCAGGTTGGGGGGGCCGAATCGAGCTGAGCAACACAGCTGACGACTCTTCCCCGCTGGAGCTCCACCATCAAGCCGGTCAGCCCACCTCGGACCGCGGCACTCCCACTCGGGGCTGCCAGCAGGCATCTCCCGTCGGCATGCACCGGGAGGGGGAGGGGGAGCGAGAGCGTGAGCTGCAAGATCGCGCTGACGTCCTCGCCGGTCAGGCCCACGACCTCATGAGTGACGAGGTGCTGTTCCTCCCAGCGGGCGGCCCCGCAGATCGGCCCAACCGACCTCCTCAGCCACTCGGTTGCCCGATACGGCGTTCCGCGTCCCGTCGTGGTCACCGGCTCCACCAGGACCGCGGCCCGCATGGCCGCCAAGCGCCGCTCCAGCGATGGATAGCTGGTCGAGGGAATGAGCCGATGGAGCTCCGTCAGGGTGGCCGGCTCCGAGGTGAGGCTGCGAAGGATGCCCATGCTCCAGCCCTGAGCCAACGCTCTGACCGTGCCTTTGGCCAGGTTCGCATCGGGCTCGATCGGTCCCCCCGGAGCTTCGGCCAGCCATGCCTTCAGCAGGCCGGCGACCGACAGCAGCTCTCGCCCCGCCTCGGTGAGTTCGTTCAGGACGGTGTACGGGGCTCCGGGTACCTGGTGTCTCGCCAGGGCGCCGATGTCTCGGAGGTGAGCGAGGGCGGCGCGCAGGGTCGATTGTGGAGGCCACCCCAGCTGCTCGCGTAGGTCGGGGAGCCTCCGCGGCCCCCCGACGTGGGCGTTCAAGAGCCGTACGGGCAGCGGAGTCGCAAGGATCAAAAGCGTCTGGGAGCCGGCGCGGGCGCCTGGCGAAACCTCGACATCGGGTGGGGAGGGGCCCTCTTTCATTCGTAGAGGATTACAAGGCTTCACTTCGCCGTCAGGCGAAAGACCGGCCCTTCGAGCGAGGCGACGTAGAGGCGACCGCGGGCGCCCTCCCCGAACGAGCTGGGGCTCGGGACCGAGATCCCGAGCCTGCGGTCGCCGCCGGCGCGCTTCAGGTGCGGGACGAGGCTGCGCAGCTCGCCCTCGCAGAAATCCGCGTAGACGTAGCGCTTGTAGAGGGAGCGCAGCCGTTTGTCGCGCACGACGTAGCCGCCGGTAACCGAGCAGCTGCAGCCGCGGCTGTGGGGGAAGGCGAGGATCGGCTCGATCGTGCCGCCGGGGTCGGGCGTGCCGCTGCTTTCGTCTTCGTAGCGGGAGAAGCCCTCGAGGGCGTCCCAGCCGAAGTTGGCGCCGGCCGCCCGGCCGACCGTCGTGTAGTCGATCTCCTCGAAGCGGTTCTGGCCGACGTCGCCGATCGCGACCCGCGGCTGCCCGGCGCTCACCGTGTCGAAGGAGAAGCGAAACGGGTTGCGCAGGCCGTAGCTGTAGATCTCGTCGCGGCCGGGCCGGCCGACGAACGGATTGGACGGCGGGATCGAGTAGGGCCGGCCCCCCGCCGGCCGCGGGTCGATTCGCAGCAGCTTGCCGAGCAGCACGTCCTTGTTCTGGGCGTTGTTGGGCGGGTCGCCGCCGGCGCCGCCGTCTCCCGTCCCGAAGTAGAGGAGGTCGCCGAGGAACTGCAGCTGACCGCCGTTGTGGTTGGTGTTGACCGGGTGGGGGATCCCGATCACCCGGCGCTGCGAGCCGGCCGCCGCCCGCGTCGCGCTGCGGCGCCTGAATTCGTCGACGCGGATGTTCCCGGCGTTGTCGGTGTAGTAGACGTAGAAGCGCCTGCTCTGCCGGTAGTCCGGGGGGAAGGCCAGCGAGAGCAGGCCCTGCTCGCCGCCGTAGCCGACCTGGGAGCGCAGGTCGAGGAAGGCGCCGCGCTTGCGGCCGTCGCTGAGGACGATGACGCGACCCTGCTGCTCGACCACGAAGAGCAGCCGGGGGAAGCCGGGCGCCCCGGCCACGTAGACGGGCTCCTCGAAAGTTCCGATCCTCTGCAGAGCGACGCCCCCTGCCTTTGGCGCCCTCTTCAGCTCCGGCTGCTCAGCGGAGCCGCATGCGGGCAGGGCCAGCGTGAGAAGGACCGCTATCCAGGCAAGACGGGCCGTCACCGGTCCCGGGACTTCTCGACCACTTCCCCGCTGTCGGTGACTTCGGTGTCCGGCAGCTCGGTGGTGATCTCGGTGCCGATCGAGCCACCCGGTGCGACCCCGCCGCTGGTCTCGGCCTTGGCCTTGCCGCCCAGGCCGGCAGCGACGCTGTAGCGGAGCGTGTATTTCCCGGCTCGCACCGCGCTCAGTTTCCAGACCGCGCTAGTCGTCTGCCCGGGCTTCAGTGGCCCGAAGGCGAAGGTCTTGTTGTTCGAGGTGGAGGCGCCACCGGGCTCGGAGGAGCCCTGGAGCCGCGGGTAGGTCGCCGCCAGGACCCAGACCGGTCGGTCGGCCTGCGCCAAGCCGGGCGTTGGGTCATGCACCGCGAACGGTAGCGAAGACGACTCGCCCTGCTTGCCCGCGATCGAGATCGTCACGACCAGCACCGGCACCTTCTTGTCGCCGTCGTTACGGAAGCCCAGCTTCAGCAGCGAGGTCTGGCCGAGGTCCTGCTCGGCCGGGAAGCTCGCATCAGTGACCTTCACCTCGTAGGTCCCGCCCGGTTCGTTCGCCTCGGAAGAGGAGTCGCCGCCACCGCAGGCGGCCAGCAGCGCCGCCACGGCCACGGCGGCAACCCCGGTCGCGGTGGCTCGGAGGCGGGTACGCCGGGAATGTCGTCCGGTCCCCCGCAAAGCGGCCGGAACATACCACGGGGTTTGCCCGCAATCGGGTGCCTTTCGAGCCCTCGGAACTGGTTAGTCGGATCTCAACACTGAGCTAACGGGAGGGCCGGAGCCATCCCATAGACTTGCCAGCGGAGGAGCGAATGGTCGGATCCGCTGTCAACAGGGCATTCCTGCCCGCCAAGTCGTTGTTCGAACAGGTTGGGGACATGATGATCCTCACCGCGCGAACGCTCGTCTCGGCGGTCAAGCCGCCGTACCCGTACGGCGAGGAGTTCATCGGCCAGTTCCTCTTCGCGCTGCAGCTCTGCTGGTTCCCGCTGCTCGTCTCTACCGTCGCCTTCGGTTTCGGCGCGCCCGGCCTGCAGGCGGCCAACTTCCTCTCGCTGTTCGGCGCCCTCGATCGGCTCGGCGGCTTCTTCGTGCTCGCCTCGATCCGCGAGTTCGCCCCCTTCGTGACGGCGGTCGTCGTCGCCGGCGTCGCCGGCACCGCGATCACCGCCGACCTCGGCGCCCGGAAGATCCGCGAGGAGCTCGACGCCCTGCAGGTGCTTGGCGTCGACCCGATCAAGAACCTGGTCGTGCCGCGCTTCCTGGCGCTCTGCTTGATCACCGGCCTGCTCGACATCTACGCGTTGGTCTTCGGGATCAGCGGCGGCATCCTCACCGAGATGCTCTACAGCCAGCCGCTCGGCGGCTTCCTAGCGACGCTCTTCTCCAACGCCTCGATCCTCGACCTCGCCGGCTCGGTGATCAAGTGCACCCTGTTCGGCGCGATCGTCGCCGTGGTCTGCTGTTACAAAGGGATGACCGCCTCCGGCGGCGCCGCCGGGGTGGGCCGCGCGGTCAACCAGGCCGTCGTCATCTCCTTCATGGGCGTCTTCGCCTTCAACTACGTCTTCACCCAGACGCTGCTCGCCACCAACCCGGAGCTGCAGACGATCCGATGACCGGAGCGAGCGCATGAACGCCTGGCTCGAAGTCCCGCGCGGCTGGCTCGACTCCTTCGGCGAGATCGCCCGCTTCGGCTCCCGGGTCGCCGGGCTCGTCTACTCCGGCCGCGTCTTCCGCTTCTTCGGCGAGAGCCTGCGCCAGGCCGGGATCCTGATCCTCGGCTCGGCGCTGATCATCTGGGGCCTCGTCTTCACGCTCGGCCTGCAGTGCGGGATCGAGGGCGCCTACCTGCTGCGCGCCCAGGGTGCCCCCGCCTATGCCGGGGTCTTCTCCGCCTGGTGCGACCTGCGCGAGATCATGCCCTACGCCTTCGGCTACATGCTGGCGGCCAAGGTCGGGACCGGGATCGTCGCCGAGCTCGGCGCGATGCGCATCTCCGACGAGATCGACGCGCTCGAGGTGATGGGCGTGCCGCCGGTCACCTTCCTCTGCGCGACCCGCCTGCTCGCCGCCTGGATCTCCTTCCCGTTCATGTACCTGGTCGGGATCGGGATCATGTACCTGGCCAGCTACCTGGCCGTCGTCGAGCAGATCGGCGACGTCTCCTCGGGCGGCTACCTGTTGATCTTCTGGATGTTCCAGAACCCTCCCGACCTGATCTTCAGTCTGATCAAGGGCATGGTGATGGCGACCGCGATCGTGCTGGTCGGCTGCTACTACGGGTACACGGCCTCGGGCGGGCCGGTCGGGGTGGGGACCGCGACGGCGAAATCGATGGTCCTCAACATCGTCTTGGTCCACATCATCGGGATGCTGGGAACCCTGGTCTTCTGGGGAGCCAACCCGAGGGCGCCGATAGGAGGCTGACGTATCGATGGATGAGCAAGAGCGCATCAACGAGACCGAGGAGGTCGGGTTCGAGCAGGAGGCGGAGACCAGCGCCGAGGCGGCCCCGCCCATCGGCGGCGAGGCTGACGGCCCCTACGTGAGCGAGGACGGGGCGATGATGGGCCGCGACTTCGTGATTCCCGGCGTCGACCCGCGCGAGGGGGATCCTTACCGCTTCCACACCGGCCGCAAGCGCGACCACGGCGGCGAGGACGCGATCGAGATCATCGACCTGGTCAAGCAGTTCGGCCGCGCCCGCATCCTCAACGGCCTCAACCTCGGTCTCCCCGAGGACCAGGTCTCGATGGTGCTCGGCCCCTCCGGGACCGGCAAGAGCGTCTTGATCAAGCACATCGTCGGGCTGCTCTACCCGGACTCGGGGGACGTCCTCGTGCACGGCGAGTCGATCCCGAACATGACCGACGACGAACTCTTCGAGGTGCGCAAAAAGTTCGGCCTGTTGTTCCAGGACGGGGCCTTGTTCGGCTCGATGAACATCTACGACAACACCGCCTTCCCGCTGCGCCAGCACACCGACAAAGGCGAGGAGGAGATCGGCGAGATCGTCAACCGCCGGCTCAAAGAGGTCGGCCTCAGCGAGGCGACCTACAAGATGCCGAACGAGCTCTCCGGCGGGATGCGCAAGCGCGCCTGCTTCGCCCGGGCGCTGGTCCTGGAACCGGCGATCGTGATGTTCGACGAGCCCGACTCGGGCCTCGACCCGGTGCGCACGGCGCTGCTCTGCGAGCTGATCCGCGAGGTCCACGCCGAGAACGGCGGCTGCTACCTGGTGATCAGCCACGACCTCGGCACGGCGCGGCGGATCGCTGACTTCATCGCGGTGCTGTGGAGCGGCAAGATCGTCGAGTCGGGGCCGAAAGAAGAGCTGTTCGACTCGAGCAACCCGTTCGTGAACCAGTTCCTGAATGCGGACGTGTCCGGTCCGCTTTCGATGGATTGACGGCTCCGGCGGGGGGCCACCCGCCCGAGGGAGCGTCTAGATGGCATCGATAGCGGGATGGGCTGCTCGGCATGCGCGGGCGGTGCTTGCGGTGTCGGTTGCTCTCGCCCTCGTGGCTGGAGTGGGGGCGACGCGGATACCAACCGATGCTGGTGTCGGAACGCTGGCAAATTCGGACACCAATACGTTCCGGGCGACCGAAGACGTACGCGCGGCCTTCGGCGAAGAACCGATCGTCGTGCTCGCCAAGGGGGATTTGCAGGAGCTGGTCCTCAGCTCGAACGTGTTCCGGCTGCTGCGGTTGGAGGGCTGCCTCTCCGGGAGGGTCCCCGAGGGAGCGAAGCCGATCCCCGGGCCGTGCGCCGAGCTGGCCCGGCTCGACCCGGTCGAGTTCGTCTCTGGGCCAGCGACCTTCCTCAATGAGGCGGTGGTGCAGATCGACCGCCAGCTGCGGCGGCTCGCCGAGCGGGTGCCGCCGGAGCGGTTCCGGGAATTCCTCCTCGCGGTGGCCACCCGCTACGGGATCACCACGCTGCCCAGTCTCGACAATCCGGAATTCGTCGCCACGGTCGTCTTCGACCTGAGCCGCGAGCGCGGCACCCCGAAGTCACGGCTCTCCTACGTCTTCCCGAACAGCCGCTCCGCCCAGATCGCCGTACGGCTGAAACCCAACCTCAGCGAATCCGAACGCAAGCGGGCAGTCGAGCTGATCGAAGCCGCCGTGCACGACACGACGCCGCGCAAAGCATGCGCCGAGCAGGGAAGCACGCCCGCGCCCTGCTTCCAGCTCGACGGCGGCACCTACGCCGTCTCCGGAGTGCCGGCCGTGGTCGACGGAGTTGCGGGAGCGCTGAAGGACGCACTGCTCGTGCTGTTCGGCGTCGCGATCGTCGTGATGGCGGCGACCCTCCTCCTCGTCTTCCGCTCGCGCTTCCGCCTACTCCCACTGGCAATCGCCCTCGCCGCCGCCGCGGTGACCTTCGGTCTGCTCATCGTCGGCGGCTCGCTGACCATGGCGACGATCGCCGTCCTCCCGATCCTGATCGGCTTGGCCGTCGATTACGCCATCCAGTTCCAGGCCCGCTTCGACGAGGAGGTGGAGGGCGGCGCGACGGGGGCCGAGGCGGCTTCAAGGGCCGCCACGGCCGGCGGCCCCGCGATCGCCACCGCGTGTCTCGCGACGGCTGCAGGTTTTCTCGCGCTCCAGCTCTCCCCGATCCCGATGGTCCGAGACTTCGGCCTCCTGCTGATCGTCGGGATCGCCATCGCCTTCGGCCTCACCCTGACGGCCGGCTTCGCGGCGCTCGCCATGAGAGGAAACCACTCCTCGGGCGGGCGGCGGTGGGGTGGCCGCACCCACCCGCCGGAGCGCCTCCTCTCCCTGGCCATTTCTCGCCCAACCGAGCTCTTGGGCGTCGGCTTGGCACTAGCCGTCATCGGCTGGGGAGTCGGCACCCAGATCGAGACCACCTCGGACATCCGCGAACTGGCCCCGCAGAACATCAGGGCAGTCCAAGAACTCAACGATCTCGAGGAGACGACCGGCGTGTCGGGCCAGTTGGATGTCAGTGTCGAGGCCCCGGATCTAACCGACCCGGCGACGATTCAATGGATGGCAGATTTCAAGCAGCGGGTGCTGCGGGCGAATGGGTTCAGTGGCGAAAACCCGAGCTGCCTCGAAGCCGAGATTTGCCCCGGACCGGCGCTTTCCGACTTCCTCATCCGAGGCGGCGACGAACTCACCTCCCGCGGCATCGACGCAACGCTGGGAGCACTGTCTCCGTACGCGTTGCGCCAGGTGGCGCCGCTCGATCCCGAGACCGGCGAGGTCGGCACTCAGGCTCTGCTCTCGTTCGGCATCCGGGCGCAGTCGCTGGAGGATCAGCAGGAGCTGGTCGACCGGGTGCGGGGGGAGATCGGCGAGCCCGGCTCGCCGGGTGGGCCTCCAGAGGGCGTGGATGTGGAGCTCGCCGGCCTGCCGGTGCTTGCCGCGGAATCGGCCGCCGGGCTCTCTGCCAGCCGCTACTGGCTCACGCTCGCTGCCCTTATGGCGGTGGCGCTCGTGCTGCTCGTCGTGTACCACTCACTGCGCAGGGCGCTGGTGCCACTGGTCCCAACTGTGTTGGCAACTGGTTGGGCCTCGTTGGTCCTCTGGTTGACCGGTATCCCGCTCAACCCGATGTCGGCGGCGCTCGGGGCATTGACGATCGCGATCGCCACCGAGTTCGGCGTCATCCTCTCCGGCCGCTTCCACGAGGAGCGCCGTGGCGGTCGGGATGTGGAAGAGGCCCTGCGGCGCGCCTACGACCGCACCGGCGCGGCGGTCCTCGCCTCCGGCGCCACGGCGGTCGCCGGCTTCGCCGTGCTGATCGCCAGCGACATCCAGATGCTGCGGGACTTCGGCATCGTCACCGTCGTCGATCTCTCCGTGGCGCTCTTGGGCGTGCTCTTGATTCTTCCCGCCGCGCTGCACTGGAGCGAGAGCCGATGAAAGACCGCTACTCGATTGGAGTCGGTCTGCTCTTCCTCGCGGTGATCCTCGTCGCAACGATTCAAACGCTGGGTGACGGCGGGGGAGGGGGAACCCTGGGCCTCGACCGCCAGCCATCGCACTGGCCGCTGCCCGAGTTCGCCGTGCCCGCCGCTGTCAGCGGGCTCGAAGGAGACGCCAACGTCGCCCAGGACGACTGCGAAAGCTCCGCGGTCCCATGTCCCGAGAGCGCCCAGCGCGTTCCCGCCTGCCAGATCGACACGCCCGGGGCGATCCGCCTCTGTGACCTCTTCGATCGCCCGCTCGTCATCTCGTTCTGGTTCACCAAGGGCGGAAGCGAGTGCACCGACCAGCAGGACGTCGTCGATGCCGTTTACGAGCGCTACCGTGGACGGGTGAACTTCCTCTCGTTGAACGTGCGCGACGCTCGCGACACCGTTCGCGAGCTGGTGCACGAACGCGGCTGGCGGATGCCGGTCGGCTACGACCGCGACGGTGCCGTCGGCGGCCTCTACAGGGTCGGCGGCTGTCCCACCTTCGCCTACGGCTATCCCGGCGGGACGCTGGAGAGCGCCGGAAGCGGCGAACTGACCGCCGCTCAGCTCAGCGCCCGGGTCGAGCGGCTGCTCGACGCCACCCGGGCCGCGGAACGGGCGCCATGAGTCGCGGCGCTGCCGAGCCGCAGATCGACTGGGATCCCTCGCCGGAGCAGGGATGGGTGGCGCCGCACCTCGCGACCGAGTTCCCCGGCCTGGGGATCGCCTGGGTCGAGATCGACGCCCGTCCCGGCCGCAGTCCCGAGCCGGTGCGCCGCCGCCTGCGCGTCCTCTCCGACCGCTTTTACGGGGCCCAGGCGATCCGCCTCCGGGAACAGCCAGTCCCCTGGGCCTACCGCGTCTTCTTCCGCCAGATCGGACTCGACCCGGACCGCACACGCACCCCGATCGAGCAGCTCGCCCTCGACCGCCTCCACGACGGGGCGTTCCAGAGCCGCGGTCTCCCGGTGGACGCCCTCAACGTGGCGATCGTCGAGACCGGCGTGGCCCTGCGCGCCTTCGACGCCGACCGGCTCGAGGGCCGTCTCTGCATCCGCGACTCGGCCCCGGGAGAGTCGCTCGCCGGCCGTCCCGGAGAGCTCGCGCAGGGAACGCTGATCGTCGCCGACGAGCGCCGCCCGGTCGGGCTGCTGTTCGGCGAGACCGCCGAGGGCTATGCGGTCGAACCGCGCACCCGCCGCCTCTCGGTGGTCGCCGTCCAGGTCAACGGGGTGCCGCAGATCGCTGTTGCGGAGGCGTTATGGATGGCGGCCGCGACGCTGCGGTGATCTACACTCGGTACAGGCAAATGCCCGATCTGCTCGCAAGAGAGAGGCCGATGGCGCTCCGCGTGGAGGCCGACGAGCGCCTCGCGCGCGCCGAGCTGCGGCGCCAGATCGGCCGGCTAGAGCGCCAGCTCGCCGCGCTGCTGGCGGAGGGGTTCGGCCGGGTCACGGTCGAGCACCGGGTTTCGGCGATCGCGGCCGAGCCGCGCGTGCTGGATCTGGGCGAGCTGGAGCGCCTGCGCGACAGCCTCGCCGGCCGGATCGGCGAAGCGCGGCAGACCCTGCGTCAGCAGGACCGCGTCGAGACCGACAACCGCGAGTTGCTGCGCCGCATGCTCGCCACCCCAGCCAACTACAAGTGGGTCCGGGTCAGCCGTGACGACCTCGGTCTGCCCGGCTGCGGCCACTGGCACTCCCGCCCCCGCCTCGGACCGATCGGGATGCTGATGGGCTGGTGGCGGGTAAAGGTCTCCTCGGGATGCCCGTTAGCCGGGCGGCTTGCGGCCGTTGAGTAAGCAGCGCAAGGGCAAGAAGCCCGCCTCACCCGAACCGGCCCCGAGGGTCTCGGCTCCGGACGAGCGCCCCCCGGCTCCTTGGGGGAACTTCCCGCTCGCCGAGCTGGTCATCTTCGCCGGCATCGTCTCGCTGCTGATCGGCCTCATAGCGGGCAGCACCACCGCAATCGGCATCGGCGTCGCCTGCGCCGGCATCGGCGGCCTCGAGGTTGCGATCCGCGAGCACTTCGCCGGCTACCGCTCCCACACCACTCTGCTCGCTGGCTTCGTCTTCGTCCTCGTCACCGGCTTGACCTGGTACGTAGGCAACACGATCCTCGCCGTCGCCCTCGCAGTGGGCGCGATCGCCTCCGCGATCACCTTCTACCTGGCCCGCCGCGCATTCCAGCGCGCCTCCGGAGGCCTCAGTTTCCGGATCGGCGGAATGCGCGGCTAGCTTCTTCGCTCTCAGTTCAAGGGCATTCCGTTCCGTATGTTTCGCCCGGAATTACGTTCTGTATGCCGTAAAACGTAATTTTACTGCCAAGACTAGTTTCGAGTTCACCAGAGATGGTTAGCTGGTTGACTGTGCATGTACCACCGCCGGTGACCGTTGCGTGCAAAACGCCGGGTTTAAATTGAAACTGTTGAACCACATTGCACGCTTTGTGTGCTCCCGGGGTGGATTGCGGACCCTCAAGGAAATATTGGATCGTGCCGGTTGTAATTTCGATTGTGTCCTTGCTGCCTCCTAGGAGGTGTGCCACCCAGGGTTTCTGTGTCGATGCGGTCGTCGCAAACGTTGTGACAGAGCAGTGTCCATATGGCCAGCCCGTGACACACAGTTGTGTAGAAGTGCGTTGCTCATTCGGCGATGTAGTATCGAGCGCGAATTGTTCGATGTTTGCTGTTGTTTGGCCGGCGATCAGTTTAACCTTCGCATGGGTCTGACATTCGATGGAGCCAAGGAAAGGGTTTTGAAATCTAAATTGGCCTGTGAAATTGATTTGCTGGTCAGTTTGGATTACCGCGTGGTGCTTATACCAGTTGGCCGAGGCCGCCGGGGCCGAGACGGCGAGGCCCGCCATTGCCGCGAACGCCAGGATCATGGTCTTCTTCAACATGTTTTGTCTCCTTGGTCCACCGGGTTCGTTCCCGTTAGTGATAGAGGACCCATGGTTCGCTCACGGCAGTCGCGCTGTCAAACTGGCTCGCGCCGGGGGAGATGACCTTCTTCCTCGCCCGGCGTTCTCCCTGCTCAGCCAAGCAAGTCCAGACCACACGTGCGGCTTGCCGCGAAAGAGCCATTACGTGCGAAGCCGGGCGCTTGAGCGCCCGGCTTGATGCTGAGATGTGAAGGTAGACCCGACCTACGGGCAAAGGGTGCCGTATGTCGCTCCCGGGATCAGGCTCAGCGTGCCGCTGATCGTGACTTTTGCGCCGAAACTGGTTTCGAGTTGCCCGGACTTGGTGACTTTGTTGATTGTGCATGTTTCGCCTGGTGCAATAGTCCAATGGACTTTGCCTGGTTTGAGTTGAATCTGCTGTACCACATTGCAGGCGTGGTGTGTGTTAGGCGTCGAGCTGTTATGCTCTAGTAGGTATTGTTTCACACCGGTTGTAACTTCTATTGTATCCTTGTTCTGCAGGAGATGTGCTGTCCAAGGAGCCTGTGTCGTCGCATCCGTTATTAGGTCTGTGACGTCGCATTGGGCAAGTGGGCCGCCCGTCGTGCAGAGTTCTGTTGGGGTTTTCCCGGTTGTTTCGTCAAGAGCGTATTCTTCAATTCTTGATGTTGTTTGTCCTGCGAGTAATTGCAACTTCACATGTACTTGGCAATCGATCGTACCGACGACGAGGCTTTGGAATTTTGTTTGTCCTGTTAGTTCGAGTTGCTCGTTCTGTTGAATGATTTTATGGTGTTTGTACCAGTCGGCCGAAGCCGCTGGGGCCGAGACGGCGAGAACGGCGAGCGCCGCCAGCGCCAAGACGATGGTCTTCTTGAACATGGTTGCCTCCTTGGTTCACCGGTCTGTCCCGGTGGGTGTATGGAGGTGCCATGGTTCGCTCAGGTCTTCGCCCTGTCAAATTGGCTCGCGCCGGGGTGCAGTAGGTCCGCTGTTGCTCGGCATTCCTCCTGCTCAGCCAAGCAGGTCCAGAGCGCACGTGCGGCTTGCCGCGAAAGGGCCATTAGGTGCAAAAGCCGGGCGCGGTAGCGCCCGGCTTCATTTCTCCGCTATCTGATGTCTAGCAAAGGGTCCCGTATGTTTCTCCGGGAAGCAAATTCTGCGTGCCGCCAAATTGGACTTTTGCGCCCGTTTGGGTTTCAAGTTGACCGGACCAAATGATTTTGTTCAGTGTGCATGTTTCGCCTGACGCAACCGTCGCGTGGAGCGTTCCAGGTTTAAGCTGCAGTTGTTGGACAATGTTGCAGGCGTTGTGTCCTGGGGCGGTGCTCTCGAGTTTTGTCTGGATTGTGCCGGTTGTCAGCGAGATTGTGTCCTTGTTTTGTAGGAGATGCGCGACCCAAGGACTTTGTGGCGAAGCATCTGCGATCAGATCTGTGACGTCACACTGGGCAAGTAATCCACCCATAAAGCAAAGTTCTGTGGGCGTTTTGCCGGTTTCGGTGTCGAGCGAAAACGCTTCAAAATGCGCTGTTGTTTGGCCGGCGAGCAACCGTACCGTGGAGCGCGCTTGGCACTCGATGGAACCTACGGCGAGGGCCTGGTATTTCCATTGGCCTGTCAGTTCGATTTGCTGGTCGGCTTGAATGACCTGGTGGTGTTTGTACCAGCTGGCTGAGGCCGCCGGGGCCGAGACGGCGAGGACGGCCATCGCCGCCAGCGCCAAAATAATGGTCTTCTTAAACATTGTTGCCTCCATGTGTTGTAGAGGCAGCTGGTTCTAGCGCACGCGGTCAGGGGGAGTCGGGAGATTGTCGCGCGGCGATCCGACCACGGGAATACGGTGTGTTTACCCCTGCAACCTCAAGGGTGCGGAAAGCTCGGGCTCGCACGATGGCGAGCCCGAGGTCCCGCTTGTGGAGCTTCCCGAGGGAAAGATGCTCAGCAGAGGGTCCCGTATGTTGCTCCAGGGATCATGTTCAGCGTGCCGACAAGTTGGCATTTCGCGCCGGTTTGGGTTTCTATTTGACCGGAGATAGTCATCGAGCTGACTGTGCATGTACTGCCGGAGATCGTCATGTGCATTATGCCGGGTTTGAATTGGACTTGTTGCACAACGTTGCAGGCATTGTGGGCGCCTTGGCCCTCGAGCAGTGTTTGGAAGATACCGGTTGTGAGTTCGATTGTGTCCTTGTTGCTTCCAAGGAGGTGCGCAATCCACGGGGCTCCTGCCGTCGCATTGGTCGAGAACCCTGTGATTTTGCAACTGGCGATGACCCCGGAGGTAGCGCACTGTTCTGTCGCAGTTTTTGCTTGATTTGTAGTGTCGAGCGTGAACGATTCTATGTTCGCTGTTGTTTGGCCCACGAGCAATTTGACTTTCGCGTCCGTTTGGCATTCGATGCCGCCGGTAGCGAGGCTTTGGTATTTGAGTTGGCCTGTCAGGTCGAGTTGCTGGTCGGTTTGAATGACCGCGTGGTGCTTGTACCAACTGGCCGAGGCCGCCGGGGCCGAGACGGCGAGGACGGCGATTGCCGCTAGCGCCAGGATAATGGTCTTTTTAAACATTGTTGCCTCCATGTGTTGTAGAGGCAGCTGGTTCTAGCGCACGCGGTTAGGTGGAGTCGGGAGATTGTGGCGCGGCGATCCGACCACGGGAATACGGTGTGTTTACCCCTGCAACCTCAAGGGTGCGGAAAGCTCGGGCTCGCACGATGGCGAGCCCGAGGTACCGCTGGTGGTGCTTCCCGGAGGAGAGATCCCGGAGGAGAGAGGGTCAGGCGGGAAGGGCTGCGTTGCGTTCGGCGGAGCGGGCGGTGAGCTCGGTGGAGAGGAGGCGGCGCTGGCGGTCGGTGAGGGTTCCCAGCTGCTTGTTCTCGTTCAGGGAGAGGGGGATGAGGAACTTGCGGGCGCGGGTGCGGCCCCAGCGGCGCTGGCTGGTCAGCAGCTCGGCCAGGGTCATGCTCTCGGTCTCCCAGGGACAGTCCCGGACGATTGCGGAGGGGTCGGCGTCGCCGCGGGCGATCGCCCGCTTCAGCTCGGCACGGGCCAAGCGGACCCGGTTGGCTCGTTCGAGGGCCCGCATGTGTTGCGGGGCCTCCACCGGAGATGCGATCGTCGTTGCGGGTGCCGTCAAGGCAGCGTCCACTGGGACTCCTCCCTTCAAGGAATCGGTTAACTGGGTCTCTCGCTTCCGTCCCGGCGACCGCTGTACAGGGGGTGCGGCCTGGGCCGGACCGAGTCTCTCAATTCGACCACCCCGCCCGGGGTGTTCGGCGAGGAGGCCAAGCTACGTCGTGCGGGTAGCGGCCGTCAACCCGGCGCGGCGACGCCGAACCGCGACCCGGTCGCTAAGAGCAACAATTTCGATTCCAACCGGACCCTGTGCCCGTCTAACCAAGCTTGAAACTACCCACGACGGGGGAGGTGAAGAATCGGTTATCGCCTCGCGGTCAGGAGCGCGGAAGATCCGGGAAGTCCTGGATCACCCGGGCGATCGTCCCCAGCGCCCCGTCGAGGTGCTCTCGCTCGTGGGTCGCCATCAGGCTGGTGCGCAGCAGCGCGCCGCCAGGCGGGACCGCCGGGTGGATCGCGACGTTGGTGTAGAGGCCGGCGTCGAAAAGGGCCTTCCAGAGCAGCACCGCCTGCCAGTCGTCGCCGACGATCACCGGCACGATCGGCGTCGTCGCCACGGTTCCGTCGGCCAGCGTCCCCGGCTCGACCACCTTCAGCCCGAGGTGCCGCAGCCCCTCGCGCAGGTACTCGGCGTTGGCCAGCAGCCGCTCGAACAGCGCCGGGCCGTCGGCGCGGATCACCCGCAGCGCCGCCAGCGCGGCACCCACGGCCGCCGGTACCGCCGAGGCGCTGAAGACGAAGGAGCGCGAGGAGATCCGCAGGTACTCGACCACGTCGGCGGGGCCGGCGATGAAGCCCCCGCAGGAGGCGAGGCTCTTGGAGAAGGTCCCCATCCGCAGGTCGACCTCGTCCTCGAGGCCGAACAGCTCGCAGGCGCCGGCGCCGCGGCCGCCGAGCACGCCGGCGCCGTGTGCCTCGTCGACCATCAGCCGCGCCCCGTGGCCCTTGCAGAGCTCGACGATGCGCGGCAGGTCGCAGACGTCGCCCTCCATCGAGAAGACGCCGTCGACCACGACCAGCACGCCGCCGCCGTCCTCCGCCGCCCGCTGCAGCATCTTCTCCAGCTTGTCCATGCGGTTATGGCGGAAGGGGCGCAGCTTCGCCCCGGAGAGGCGGCAGCCGTCGAGGATCGAGGCGTGGTCGCCGGAGTCGCAGACGACCGTGTCGCCGGGCCCGAGGATCGTGCCGATGCAACCGAGGTTCGTCTGGTAGCCGGTGCTGTAGACGATCGCGTCCTCGGTCCGCATCCACTCGGCCAGCTCGCGCTCCAGGTCGACGTGCAGCGGCGTCGTCCCGTTCAGCAGGCGCGAGCCGGTGACGCCGGTGCCGTAGGTCTCCAGCGCCTCGCGCGCCGCCTGCTTGACCCGTTCGTCGCCGGTCAGCCCCAGGTAGTTGTTGGAGCCGAGCATGATCGTCTCCCGCCCCTCCATCTCGACCACCGGGCCGGCCTGCGAGGTCAGCAAACGGAAGTAGGGAAGGAGGTCGTGCTCCTTGGCCGCTTCCAGCTGCTCGAGCCGGTCGTGGTTGCGCGCCTTCTCGAAGACGTCGACGGGGGCCTTCGCCGTCTCGCTCATCTCCGCAGAGTGTAGGTTGCGGCCCCAATGGCAAGCGTCTCGATACGGCCGGTGCGCACCCGGCGCGAGTTGAAGCGCTTCGTCAAGGTCCCGTTCGGCCTGCACCGCGGCAGCGAGCAGTGGGTGCCGCCGCTGGTCTTCGAGCGGATGCAGTTCCTCGACCGGAGGAAGAACCCCTGGTTCGAGCACGGCGAGGCGGAGTTCTTCGTCGCCGAGCGCGAGGGCGAGCCGGTCGGCCGGATCAGCGCCCACCTCGACTACCGCTGGGACACCTATCAGGGCGGCAGCGACGCGATGTTCGGCTTCTTCGAGGCGGCCGAGGACCCGGAGGTCGTGCGGGCGCTGCTCGACGCCGCGACCGGGTGGGCCGCCGGCCAGGGCCGCGAGCGGATCCTCGGGCCGATGGACTTCACGACCAACGACGAGCTGGGGATCCTGATCGAGGGCTTCGAGCGCCGGCCGATGATCCTCCAGCCCTGGCACCCGCCCTACTACAGCGAGCTGATCGAAGCGGAGGGGTTCGGGAAGGCGATTGACCTGCTGATGTGGGAGCTGCGGATGGGCGAGCTGAAGGAGGGCGAGCGCTTCGACCCCTCGATCCACGCCGCCGCCGAGAAGGCCCTGCGCGACGAAGGGATCACGATCCGCAACATGCGCAAGCGGGAAATGGCCGCCGAGGTCGCCCGCTTCATGGACGTCTACAACGAGGCCTGGGGAGAGAACTGGGGGTTCGTCCCGATCACCGACGCCGAGGTCGACTTCCAGGCCAAGAACCTCAAGCAGGTGCTCTCCGAGGAATGGACCTTCATGGCGGAAAAGGACGGCGAGGTGATCGGCGCCGCCCTGACGCTCCCCGACGTCAACCAGGTGCTGAAGGGGATGAACGGCCGCCTGCTGCCCACCGGTTGGGCGAAGTTCCTGTTCGGGCGCGGCAGGGTCGACGCGGTGCGCGTCTTCGCGCTCGGGGTCAAACACGACTACCGCCACACCGGCGTCGCCGCCGGCCTCTACCTCGAGCACATCAAGCTCGCCGCGCAGCCCGACAAGATCCACTGGGGCGAGATGGGGTGGATCCTCGAGTCCAACGAGCCGATGAACCGCGCCATGGAAGGGATGGGCGGCAAGGTCGTCAAGAAGTACCGTCTTTACGAACGATCCCTGCGGGAGGCCGACCCCGCCCCGCGCTAGAGTCGGCCGGGTGAGCGATTTCGAGCTGGACGGCGAGGTTCTCGCCGAGGAAGACGCCGCGCCGGGCGAGGCCGAGCCGGTGCGGGCACTGCCGCTGCCCTACGAGGAGTCGGGCCTGGCGCCGGTTCTGCGCCGTGAGGTGCCGACCGCCGTGGTTGCCGCCGCCGGCGGGGTCCTGGCCGGGGCGGCGACCGTCGCCGCGGTGCGCGCGGTCAGCGCCGCCGGCTCCAGGGCACGCGTCCCGCGGCGGCTCGGGCGCCGCCGCCGCGACAACGTCGTCGCCAGCCGCTCCTTCCTCGTGGACGTGCACCTGCTCGGCAGGTGAGCGCGCTCGAGCTCGAAGTCCGCCCGCCGGCGCCGTACCGGTTGCCGCGGGGGAGCGACGACCGCACGCTGCGGATCCGCGACGGGATCGCGACGCGGCTGCTCCACGTCGGGGCCAGCCCGGTGCTGGCGCGGGCCTGGCAGCCGGCCAAGGACCGGGTCGTGCTGCGGGCCGAGCCGCTCGACCCCGACGACGTCGCGCTGCCCCGGATCGCCACGGCGGAGGAGCCGAGGCCGGCGGGCGAGGCCGAGCTCGGGGTAGCGATCGAGCGGATGCGCTTCGTGCTCTCGCTCGACCACGACCTCAGCGGGTTCCACCGCCGCTTCCGCCGCGACCCGCTGCTGGGGCCGCTGATCCGCCGCATGCCGAGCTTCCGGCCGCGGCGGCGGGTCTGGCCCTGGGAGGCGCTCTGCGCGGCGGTGGTCGGGCAGCTGATCGAGGCGCAGCGCGCGGTGACGATCGAGCGCCGCATCGTCGGGCGCTGGGGCGCGCGGCTCAGGGAGGGCCGCGAGGCGCTCCGCGACGTCCCGGGGGCGGCGGCGCTCGCCGGCCGGGCCCCGGCCGAACTCGCCGCGATGGACCTCGCTCCGAACCGGGCGGCGGCGCTGCGCCGGGTCGCCGGGGTGGTGGCCTCCGGCCGCTGCCGGCTCGACTCGCCGAGCGCCGACCGCCGCCTCCTGGCGATCCCGCAGGTCGGCCCCTGGACCGTCCAGTGCCTCGCCCTGTTCGGCCGCGGCGACGCCGACTCGCTGCCGGCCGGCGACCTCGGGTACATCAAGCTGGTCGGCCGGCTCGCCGGGCTCGGCCGCCGCGCCACGGTCGCGGAGGTCGAGGAGTTCTTCGCGCCGTACGAGCCCTTTCGCGGGCAGGCCGGCGCGCTTGCGCTCGCCGGCCTGTACCGGCGGGCTGCCCTGGGCCCGCCGCTGCGCCTGGCCGCATGAGGGTGACCCGGCGCTGAGTAGACCCGCCGAGCCCCCTGCATGAGTTCCTGCCTGGACGGACGTGCGGTCAAGGGACTCGACGTTTTGTCGATGAACGACGGGATGTCGCCCAAAGGGGATAGGAACTGGCCCGACCACGAGGTCAGCGAATTCCTCGACCAGATCACCTCGGGGGGCCAGGACTACCGCCGCTTGGTCGAGCGCCTCCCGGTCATCGTCTACACCGCCGGCCTCGGCGAACAGGGGGAGTGGCACTACGTCAGCCCCCAGGTCGAGGAGATCCTCGGCTACACCGCCGAGGAGTTCAAGGCCGACCCCGGCCTCTGGGCCCGCCTCCTGCACCCCGAGGATCGCGAGCAGGCGCTCGCGATCGAGAACGAGGAGTACCTCGGGGACCGCAACACCCGCCCGACCGAGTACCGGATGTGCACCCGCCAAGGCGACACCGTCTGGATGCTCGACGAGGCGGTGCTCGAAGCCGACGAGGACGGCGTGCCGATCTGGCACGGGGTGCTCTACGACATCACCGAGCGCAAGCAGACCGAGGCCGAGCTGCAGCGGGCGCTCTCCCAACAGGCCGTCGTCGCCAGGCTCGGCGAGCGGGCGCTGCAGGACGGCGACCCGGAGGTGCTGCTGCGGGCCGCCACCTCGCTGATCGGCGAAATCGACGGCGTTCACGGCGCCTGCGTCTGGGAGCTGACCCGCGACGGCCGCCGGCTCAACCTCCGCGCCGGCCTCGCCGAGGAGACGATCGGCGCCGGCCGCCGCGTCTCCGCCGCCCGCGACTCCCACGCCGGCACCGCCCTGGATTCCGGCACCCACACGATCGTCTCCGACTGGTCCGAGGAGAGCCGCTTCTCGATGCCGCCGGTCCTGCGCGCCTTCGGCGCCGCCAGCAGCCTCGCGGTGAGGATCGACGGCAAGGACCACCCGTTCGGGGTGCTCGACGTGCACGCGACCGAGCCCAACCGCTTCAGCGCCAAGGACGTGCCCTTCGTGCAGGCCGCCGCCAACGTGCTGGCCGACGCGATCGAGCGCCACGCCGCCGACCAGGCGCTGCGCCACCGCGTCCTGCACGACTCGCTCACCGGCCTGCCCAACCGGCTCAGCTTCGTCGACGCGCTCGGGGACGGGCTGAAGCGCGCCGCCGTCTCCGGCTCGCCGATTGGGATCCTCTTCCTCGACCTCGACCACTTCAAGCTGATCAACGACAGCCTCGGCCACCACGCCGGCGACGCCCTGCTGCGCGCCGTCGCGCCGCGGCTGCGCGCCCACCTGCGGCCCGGCGACGTCGTCGCCCGCTTCGGCGGCGACGAGTTCGGGATCCTGATCGACCGCCTCGCCGACGAAGAGGAGGCGGTGGCAATCGCCGACCGGGTCGCCGGCTCCTTCGCCCAGCCGTTCTCGATCGACGGCGTCGAGCACTTCATCACCGCCAGCATCGGCGTCGCGATCGCCCGCCCGTCGGACCAGGGCGCCGCCAACGCGGAGCTGCTGATCCGCGACGCCGACGCGGCGATGTACCGGGCCAAGGAGGGCGGCCGCGCCCGCTGCGTGCTGTTCGACGCGGCGATGCGGGCGAACGCGAGGCGCCGGCTGGAGATCGAACGCGAGCTGCGCCACGCGCTGGAGCGCGACGAGCTCGACCTGCGCTACCAGCCGGTCGTCAACCTGCGCTCCGGCGAGATCAGCGGCCTCGAGGCGCTGCTGCGCTGGCAGCACCCCGAGCGCGGCCTGCTCGACCCCGCCGAGTTCGTCTCGATCGCCGAGGACAGCGGCCTGATCGAGCCGATCGGCCGCTGGGTCCAGGAGCACGCCAGCCGCCAGGTCCTCGAGTGGCACGAACAGCGCCCCGACGCGCGCCCCTTCGACGTCGCCGTCAACCTCTCGGCCCGCCAGGTCGCCCACCGCGATCTGCCCGCGACCGTCGCCGAGATCGTCGCCCGCACCGGGCTCGACCCGGTCCACCTGCGGCTGGAGATCACCGAGAGCGTCCTGGTCGAGGAGTCGGCCAGCGCGATCGCCTCGCTGGAGGCGCTGAACGAGATCGGGGTGCGGCTCGTCCTCGACGACTTCGGCACCGGCTACTCCTCGCTCGCCTACCTCAACCGCTTCCCCTTCCACGCGCTGAAGATCGACCGCTCGTTCATCGACGCGCTCGGGATCGAGCAGGAGCGCACGGCGATCGTCGAGGCGATCATCGGGATGGCGCGGGCGCTCTCGCTGGAGGTGATCGCCGAGGGGGTCGAGAACGAGGTGCAGCTGGCCGAGCTGCGGCGGCTCGGCTGCGACTACGCGCAGGGCCACCTCTTCCACGCCGCGATGCCGCCGGCCAGGGTCAGCCGCCTGCTGCGCGAGGGGGCGCTCGACTACTCGGGGATCTCGGCGCCCGACAGGTAGGCGTTGCTGAGCAGTTCCGCCGGTTGCGGCAGCGACTCGATCAGGCCGTTGTCGCGCATCCAGGCGGTGAAGGCGCCCCACTGCTCGGGATCCATGTAGCCGTAGGGCTGCCCGGGGACGCGCGCGCCGAGCAGCGGCAGCGTCGCTTTCACCTCGGCTTCGGTCAGTTTCGGTTCGAGGTCGTTGTTGGCTTCGAGCACGGCCTTGGTGGCGGCGCCCGGCTGCGCGACGGCGGCGTCGGTGCCGCGCTCCAGCGCCGCCAGGAAGAGGCGGAACTTCTGCGGGTCCTCCGCGAGGGCCGCGCGGTCGGCCACCAGGACCAGCTCGTCGTAGGTGGGGACGCCGAGCCGGTCGACCGGCGTCACCACGGGGTCTTTGCCGCGCTGCCGCAGGTCGACGCCCTCGACGTTGAGGAAGCCGCCGAGCATCGCCTCGGCGTTGCCGCCGAGCAGCGCCGGCAGCAGGCCGAAGCCGACGTTGACCGACTTGACGTCGGAGGGCTTGAGGTCGGCGCGGCCGAGGATCGTCGCCAGGAAGGCGTCCTGGTAGGGGATGCCGGCGGTGGCGACGGTCTTCCCTTTCAGGTCCGCCACGCCTTTGATCCCCGATTTCCGCAGCCAGATCATCGAGGTCAGCGGCCGGTTGACGAGGGCGCCGATCGCCACCACGTCGAGGCCTTTCTCGTGGGCCAGCGCCACCTCGGGCTCATAGGAGATCGCCAGGTCGGTCTCGCCGGCGGCGACCAGCTTGATCGGCGCGGCCGGGTCGGCCGGCGCCGCGACGCTGACGTCGAGCCCGGCTTCCTCGAAGTAGCCGAGTTTCTCGGCCATGTAGATCCCGGCGTGGTCGGGGTTGGGGTAGAAGTCGAGCGTCAGGCCGAGCGGCTGCGCTTCGGTGCCGCCTTCCTCGGACTTCTCGCCGCAGGCGGCGAGGCCGAGCGAGAGGGCGAGCAGGGCGAGGGCGGCGGCGATCGCCGGGGTTCGGGGCAACCTCATCCCCTGTGTTCTATCGCCAAGAGACGACGCGCCGCTCCGCGAGGGCGACGAGGCCGATCAGGACCAGGGCCATCGCCGAGAGCACGGCGACGGCGGCGAACTCGCGGGCGACTTCCAGATTCGCGTTGTCTTCGAAGATCAAGCGGCCGAGACCGGAGATCCCGGTGGCCCCGCCGACCAGCTCGCCGAGCACGGCGCCGATCGGGGCGACGACGACAGCGATCTTGACCCCGGTGAAGAAGCTCGGCAGCGCCGCCGGCGCCTCGACGCGCCGGAAGATCTGCCGGCGCGAGGCGTCGAGGCTGCGCATCAGCTTGAGCGCGTCCGGATCGATCGATCGCAGGCCGTCGAGCACGTTGACGGTGATCGGGAAGAAGCAGATCAGCGCCACGACGACGATCTTCGGGCCGATTCCGTACCCGAACCAGGTCAGGAGGATCGGGGCGAGAACGACGATCGGGATCGTCTGCGAGGCGACGATCAGCGGGTAGGCGGCGTCTCGGACCAGATTCGAGAGGTGCATCAGCACCGCGAACCCGACCCCGGCGACGAGGGCGCAGCCGAGGCCGAGGAGGATCTCCTGCAGCGTCACCCAGGCGTTGTCGGCGAGCAGCGAGCGGTTCTCCCAGAGCGCCTCGGCTATTTCGCTCGGCGAAGGCACGAGAAAGTCGTAGAGGCCGAGCACGTCAGCCATCGCCCCGGTCGAGGCGGCGAGCTGCCAGGCGCCGATCAGCGCCGCGAGCAGCAGGGTGGGGAGCAGCCAGCGCCTCACCGCATTCCCCCGTGCAGCGCCCGCAGGGCCCGCTCGCGGACGGCGACGAAGGCGGGGTCGGTGACCGCGGCGTCGCGGTCGGCGGCGCGCGGCTCGGGTGCGCGCAGCTCGGCGACGATCCGGGCCGGGCGGGCGGAGAGGACCGCGACCCGGTCGGCGAGGTAGAGCGCCTCCTCGACGTCGTGGCTGACCAGGACCACGGTGCGCGGGTCGGCCCGCAGCGCCTCCGCCAGCCAGCCCTGCATCTCAGCCCGGGTGATCGCGTCGAGCGCCGCGAAGGGCTCGTCGAGGGCGAGCAGCGGCTTGCCGGCGACCAGGGTGCGCAGGAAGGCGACCCGCTGGCGCATCCCGCCGGAGAGCTCGCCCGGGGCGCTCGCCTCGAAGCCGGCGAGGCCGAAGCGCTCGAACAGCTCGGAAGTCTGCCGCCGCGCTTCGGCCCTGCCGAGCCCGCGGTTGCGCAGCGCCAGCGCCGCGTTGTCGAGCGCCGAGTACCAGGGCAGCAGGAGGTCGCGCTGCGGCATGTAGGCGCAGTGGGCGAGGCGGCCGGCGGCGTCGGCGGCGCCGTCCACCACGACGGCGCCGGCCTTCGGCTCCTGCAGCCCGCAGACCAACTCCAACAGCGTCGACTTGCCGCAGCCCGAGGGGCCGACCAGCCCGATCGTCTCGCGCTCGCCGACCTCGAAATCGAGCTGGGCGATCGTCTGCAACTCGCCGTAGGAGTGGCCGAGGCCACGGATCGAGACGGACATCGCTGGTATCCTGCCGGACTCCGCACTCCTGACCAAGAAGGTCGGGAAAGTCGATAAGCACCCCGTGCGGATCGCATATGGACCCGGCAATCGTTCTCTTCGGCTTCGGCATCGGAGCAATGGTCGGCATGACCGGCATGGGTGGGGGCACCCTGATGACGCCCCTGCTCATCTTCCTGTTCGGGGTGAAACCGGTGACGGCGATCGGCACCGACATCTTCTACGCGGCGGTGACCAAGACGGTCGGCGGCTGGCGCCACCTGAAAATGGGCACGGTCAACCTCAAGCTCGCCTACTGGCTGGCCGCCGGCAGCGTTCCGGCCGCGGTGGCCGGGGTCTGGGCGATCTCGATCCTGCAGAGCAAAATCGGCGAAGAGAAGCTCGACTCGATCGTCTACGCGCTGCTCGGCGGCACCCTGTTGATGGTCGGGATCATCACCCTGGCGCGGGCGCTTATCCTCAGCGACCTGATCGAAGAGCGCGACGGCTTCGAGCTGAAGCGCCGCCACAAGATCGCCGCGGTGGCGATCGGCGCCACCACCGGCTTCGTGATCGGGATCACCTCGGCCGGCTCCGGCACGGTGATCGCGATCCTGCTGATCGCCGTCTTCCGGCTCACCCCGGTGAAAGTCGTCGGCACCGACGTCTTCCACGCGGCGATCCTGCTCTGGGCCGCCGGCATCTCCCACTGGGTCGGCGGCAACGTCGATTTCGTGCTGGCCGGGAACATCCTGCTCGGTTCGGTGCCGGGGGTCGTCGTCGGGACCCACTTCGCCGCCCGCGCCCCGACCGGGTTCCTGCGCACCGCGCTCGGGGTCGTCCTCGTCGCCTCCGGCGTCGTCACGGTGCAGAAGGGCGACCCGGTGGTCTGGCCGATCGCCGCCGCGGTCGCCGGCATCGGGCTGGTGCTGCTGATCTGGTTCCCGCGCTGGTGGAACGAGCGCCGGGTGAAGCGGGAAGCCGCGGAACAGCAAGCCCGCGACCGCTCCGCCGATCTCGCGCCTGACGTGATCGGCTGATTGATTAACTAGACGTATGCGCGTCTCAGCGAAGGCCGACTACGCGGTGCGGGCCGCGGCGGAGCTGGCTGCCGTGGGCGACGAGGGCCCGGTCAAGGGCGAGCGCCTCGCCGAGGCCCAGGACATCCCGCTGCAGTTCCTCGAGCACATCCTGCTCGAGCTCAAGCACCATGGCCTGATCCGCGCCCGCCGCGGCGCCAAGGGCGGTTACTGGCTGGCCAAACCGGCCGACGAGATCACGATCGCCGAGATCGTCCGCGCCGTCGAGGGGCCGATCGCCCACGTGCAGTCGACCCCGCCGGAGGCGATCGAGTACCGCGGCAGCGCCGCGCACCTGCAGGAAGTCTGGATTGCGGTCCGCGCCAGCCTCCGCTCGGTCCTGGAGGCCGTCACCCTCGCCGACCTCGTCTCCGGGGAACTGCCGAGCGTGGTCGGCGAGCTGGCGGCGACGCCGGACGCCTGGATCGCGCGCTGAGCGGAGACCGCAGCGGAGTTCTCAGGTGTCGGCGGGGACGCCGCCGGCGACGACGTTGACGAAGTTCTCGAGGTGCCGGGTCGTCCAGCACTCGAAGGCGCCGTCGCAGTGGCGCTCGTAGGCGGCCATCACCGAGTCGCCGTAGTTCCAGTAGAGCTTCGGCTCGGGGTTGAGCCAGAAGAGCCGGCCGGCCCGTTCGGCGACCTGGGCGAAGACCTCGGCGTGGGGCTCGCGGCCGTTGGTGCGGGCGTCGCCGAGCACGATCACGGTCGAGCGCGGGTCGAGCTCGTCGGAGATCTCGGTCAGGAACTCGAGCCAGACCCGGCCGTAGTCGGTGTAGCCGGAGACGTCGGCGACGCCGCCCTCGCTGGAGATCTTTTCGGCGACGACGCGGAAGTCGCGCTCATGCTCGAAGACGTCCGTGACCTCGGAGATCCGCTCGATGAAGACGAAGCTGCGCAGTTTCCGGAACGAGTCGTGGAGCGCGTGCAGGACCGAGAGGAAGAAGACGCTGGCCGAGGTGACCGAGGTGGAGACGTCGCAGAGCACGTAGATCTCCGGCCGGCGCGGGCGCTTCGGCCTGTATTTGAGCCGCAGCGGCACGCCGCCGGTCTCCAGCGAGGCGCGCATCGTGCGCCGCACGTCGACCGCGCTGGCCTGGCGGCGGCCACGCTGCTCGTGCCCGAGCGTCGCCAGCCGCCGCTTCATCTGCGAGACGGCGCGGTGGACGGCGGCGAGGTCCTGGGTCGGGCTGGTCGGCAGGGCGCGGTCGAGCTCGGCCAGCGGGCGGGAGGGGGGCAGCGTCTCGGTGCGCTCGATCAGGTCGCGCTCCAGCTCGCGTCGCAGGTGGCGCTCGAACCGGTTGAGCTGCTCGCGGTCGATCGGCGGCCGCACCTCGCCATCCTCGGTGGGGGGCTGCTGGCCGGCGGTCAGCCCGAGCGTGCGGCGGATCCGCTGCACGTCGACCCCGACCACGCCGGAGCCCTCGCCGCGCCCGAATGCGGCGATCGCCAGCCGCGCCAGGTCGCGCAGCCGGTCCTCGTCGCCTTCCATGATCGCCTCGCGGATCTGCTCGCGCAGCTCGTCCATGTCGATCCGCTCGCTCGCCTCCGCACCCTCGTCCCCTTCGCCACCGCCTTCCCCGCGCTCGCCGATCTCCCGCTGCACCGCCTCCGCCTCGGCGGCGCGGAAGAAGTACCGGTCGAAGAGCAGCTCGAAGACCCGCCGGTCGTCCTGCGACTTGGCGATCGTCGCCGCCAGCGCCTCGCGGAAGTCGGCCTGCGAGGTCCACTCGACCATCTCCAGCGCCGCGAACGCGTCGAGGATCTCCGAGGTCCCGACCGCGACCCCCTCGCTCCGCAGCTCCTCGCAGAACCCGAGCAGCTTCGCCGCCAGCCCCGGCGGCCCGGCCTCAGCCCTGGGTCCGTAGGGGGTCGGCAAGTTTCACCCCGACCCGCTCGGCCACCAGGTCGATGTCGGTGCGGTGCTTGACGATGATCGACATCGACTGCTCGAAGGTCTCGCGGTCGATGTCCTCGGCTCCCATCAGCAGCAGGGTGCGCGCCCAGTCGATCGACTCGGCGATCGAGGGCGGCTTCTTGAGGTCGAGCGCCCGCACCATCCCGATCACCTCGACCATGCGGCGGGTCAGGGTCTCGGCCAGGTCGGGGACGTGCAGGCGGACGATCTCCATCTCGCGCTCCAAGTTCGGGTAGTCGAGCCAGAGATAGAGGCAGCGCCGCTTCAGCGCCTCGGTCAGCTCGCGCGAGTCGTTCGAGGTGAGGACGACGATCGGCATCGTCGTCGCTGAGATCTGCCCCAGCTCGGGGATCGTGATCTGGAAGTCGGAGAGCAGCTCGAGCAGCATCGCCTCGAACTCCTGGTCGGTCTTGTCGATCTCGTCGATCAGGAGCACGACCGGCTCGGGGCTGGCGATCGCCTGCATCAACGGCCGCTCGAGCAGGAAGTCGGAGCTGAAGATGTCGTCCTGGACGTCTTCCCAGCCCGCCTCGCCCCCGGCCTGGATCCGCAGCAGCTGCTTGCGGTAGTTCCACTCGTACATCGCCTTCGCCTCGTCGAGGCCCTCGTAGCACTGCAGGCGCACCAGCTCGCGGCCGGTGGCGCGCGACAGCGCCTTCGCCAGCTCGGTCTTCCCGACCCCCGCCGGGCCCTCGACGAGGACCGGCTTGCCGAGGTTCTGGGCCAGGTAGGAGACCAGCGCGGCGGGCTCGTCGGCGAGGTAGCCGACCTTCGCCAGCGCCTCCTTCGTCTCCGCGACAGAGCCTTCGGCCATGGGGGCGATGATAATCAGCCTCCCGTGTTCGACCTCCTGCTGCCGCTCGCCGCGCTGTTCCCGACCGACCCCGGCCCCTACATCACCCTGATGCTGGTCGGCTTCGCGGTCGGCATCCTCGGCCACCTGAGCGGTGCCAAATGGCTGGTCGCCGCCGGAATCGTCCTGATCTTCCTCGGCGCCCTGCTTTTCCCGCTCGCGGCCAACCTGACCACCGACGACCGGCCGCCGCCGATCGAAGAAAGCCGCACCGGGGACGCCGGATAGCCGGCGCCTTCTAGATGTAGTTCCTAAGCACGTTGTTCATCCGGACCTCCTTGGAGGCTGGCGGTGTCGAAGCCCCAGCAACAAGGAGGAGCCGGATGAAGCTCCACGCCAACGCGCCCCTCGACCC